>Ga0182039_10001303_pt1 | contig 13213 bp, 13 predicted proteins | sample sta12Can44000111_FD_125975 | JGI IMG/M metagenome (GOLD analysis project Ga0182039, IMG submission 125975) | Lab enrichment of tropical soil microbial communities from Luquillo Experimental Forest, Puerto Rico - statanox.12C.anox.44.000.111 | ecosystem: Environmental > Terrestrial > Soil >...
CGCGATGATGTCATTTGGCCCGCCGGGCGGAAAGGGCACGATCATTCGGATCGCCTTGTTGGGAAAATCCTGCGCAGCGGCCAGCGTGGAACACAGCAGAGTCAAAGCGATCAGCAGCGGTCTTAAGGGTTTCACGATAATCCTCCCACTGTCCGTTTCGGTCGGGCGACGGACTTGATTTGTCGGCAGCATACGTCATGACAAAGGACGGAAGCTACCTGGTCCGGACAGGTGCCGGTTCGGCTGGGCTGCGCAAAGTTATGGAGGAACACCGAATGGAAATCGATCTGCCGGAGGTCATGGCCGAGGTGAGGGCGGCTTTTGAACGATACGAGAAGGCCCTGGTGTCGAACGACGTGGCGACCCTCGATGAGCTCTTCCGGGACGATCCGCGCACGGTCCGTTATGGCGTCACGGAAAATCTGTACGGCTACTCCGAGATCAGGTCGTTCCGCGCAGCCCGGTCGCCCGTCGCGCTTGGCCGCAAATTATCGCGTACCGTCATCACCACGTTCGGCCGGGACTTTGCAGCCGCCTCGACGCTTTATGAGCGGCCGACGGCCCCCGGCAAGATCGGCCGGCAAACCCAGACATGGGTGAAGTTTCCGGAAGGCTGGCGTGTGGTCGTCGGTCACGTCAGCCTGATGGAGAAGCCCGCCAGCTGACTAGATCGCGGCGACCCCCTGCACTTCAACCAGCAACAGTTCCTGCACGAGACGATCAACCATCAGCAACGTATTCGGCGGATAGACGCCGTTGGAAAACATCTTGGGAAATTCGCGCAGCCTGTATTTCATGAATTTCGGAATATCCTGCGAGTGAACGAGGTAAGTCGTGAACTGCACGATGTTGCCCCAGCCGGCGCCGCACGATTTGAGCGCCGCCTCGATATTGGCGAAGCTCTGCACGCACTGCGCGTCAAAGTCGTCAGGGCCGACAACCTTGCCATCCTTGTCGACGCCCACCTGGCCCGCGATGAAAATGAATTCAGACGCCTTCACGCGGGTCAGATGTGAATATTGACCGAGCGGCTTGCCGAGCGCCTCGGGGTTGACGATTTTGATCGTTGCCATCGCCTGTCTCCTCCACGCTGCGGCAAGCCGCTTGTTTTTACCGTCTCTTACTCGACCTGGACGCCGCTCGCCTTGATCGGACCTTCCCATTTCTTGACTTCGCTCTTGACGAAATCGCCGAGCCATTGCGGGCTGCGCTCGTTCGGGCCGGCAACGGTTGCACCGAGTTGCGCAAGGCGTTCCTGCACCGACGGAGTTGCAAGGGCGCCGACGGCAGCCTCGTTGAGCTTCTTCACCACGTCGGCCGGCGCGCCTTTCGGCAGGAACAGCGCGCTCCACGTGTAGGCCTGAACATCGGTTCCCTGTTCACCGGTCGTCGCGAGATTCGGCAGAACGGGTGAGCGCTCTTTCGTCATGATGGCGATGCCTTTGACCTTCCCACCGTCGATCTGCGGTTTGGCGGTCGCGATGATGTCGCACAGAAAGTCGATGCGTCCGCCGACCAGGTCCTGCATGGCCGGTCCGGTGCCTTTGTATGGAACGTGCGTGATCTTGGTGCCCATCGCGCTGTCGAGCACCACGCAGGCAAGATGCGTTGCCGAGCCAGCACCGGCTGAGCCGTATTGCATCTTGGCCTGGTTCGCCTTCGCGTAGGCGATGAATTCCTTGAAATTGTTCACCGGCAAGTCAGGTCGGGTGATGATCGCGATCGGAGTGATCGCGAGATAGGCAACCGGGGTGAAATCCGTCAGCACATTGTAGAGCGGGTGTTTGTAGAGAGTCTGGTTCTGCGCGTGCGTGCCGACGCTGCCGAGCACCATCGTGTAGCCATCCGGCTTGGCGTCAGCGACACGCTTGGATCCGGTCATGCCGCCGGCGCCGCCGACATTTTCGACAACGACCTGTTGGCCAAGCAATTCGCCCATGCGCTGCGCGATGATGCGGCCGATGGTGTCCTGCGGTCCGCCGGCGGCGAACGGGATGACCATCGTGACTGGCCGTGTCGGGAAATCCTGGGCACTTGCGGGGCCGATCAGCGCCAGCGCGGCAGCCGCCACAGCGAACAGTGTCTTTTTCATTTTCTTCATTGTTTCCTCCACCGAACTCCAGACCCTTTGCGCCGCGTGCGCCGACCGGTCAAGCCGGGCGACATCCCATGGCTAACCGACCTCCATGATCTCCTCGGGGAACTGGTGCAATCGGTCGCCCGGACCGTTGCCGCCAATGAGGTAGTTATCGCAAAGCCAGTTCAGATAACCGGCATGGATATAGGTCGGATGGACGACAATATTCATATCCTTTGCGATGGTCATTGGTTCATCGTGACGCACCAATGGGCGTTCGACCAGATCGTAGCCCTGGCCATGGCAATAAAGCCGCGCTTCGGCCGGCCTGCCGTTTTTGCGCATGAAATCGTTGAAAGCTTCCCAAACGTCCTTGCAGGGTGTGCCCGGCTTCAGCAGGTCGAGCGTGAGCTTGCGCGAGGCCTTGCAAAACTCGAGCTCGTCTTTCATCGCCTGCGGCACTTTGGCGCCGACGACGCAGGAGCGACCGAGCTCCGTGTACATTCCGCCCGGTCCGTTGTCTTCCACGAGCAGTGCAATCTGGTCACCCTTCTGGATGACACGGTTTTGTAGGTGGCGATTAGCGAATTTCGACGGCTTGCCGAGCGGCATCGACGCGCAGAGATAAATGCCATTCTCGCTGCCGTGGCACTGGCTGTAGTGCTGCGCCGCAGCGGCGACTTCAGTATCGCGCATGCCCGGCTTCGCGGCCGCGAAGGCAGCGCGCATCGCGCCGTCTTGCATCAATGCGGCGCGTCTCACCAATTCCATTTCTTCGGCGCTTTTTATGACCTTGATCCGGTCGACCATGTCCGTCGCATCGACGAAGCGCGCCTGCGGAAACGTGCACTTGATGTAGTCGAGCAACGCGTAAGACATCTGATAAGTACCGACGTAGCCGATCGTCGCTTGCGAAAATGGCTTGAGCGCTGTCGCTGCAAGCTCGGGGTCGTACTCTTTGGTGTAGTGGGCCGAGGCATAGCTTGGCGTCGTGAGAATGCGTTTGACGCCACGCCAGTTCTGATCGCCTTGCGCGGTTGCTTCGCTGCCACCGAATGGCCCCTGGCAAACCACGGTCATCTCGTCGTCGCGGGGGAAGACCACGGTGTTGGGATAGCCGTTGGTCGCCGGCATGTCCGTGAAGTAACGAACATAGCCGCCCATGTGATCATTGTTGTTCTGCATCAGCAGAACGTCGATCTTTTCCTTTTCCATGGCCGCACGCACCGCGCGCCAACGGCGCTCAAGCTCGGCATTGGAGATCGGCGTGTTCAGTCGTTCCGACAAAGGCATGGTTCAGTCTCTCCAGGATGCGGGCTTTCGCACGATGTTGATCATGGATTTTAGATCGCCGGATAGGAACTTGGCCATGTTGCCGACGATGGTCGGCATCGCACGTTCCTCGTAGCCCTGCGAATAGCCGCCGAGGTGGGAAAAGATCGTCACATTTTTCGTTTTCCATAACGGGCTATCGGCGGGGAGGGGCTCCTGCGCGAACACATCGAGCGCGGCGCCTGCAATCTTTCCATTCTCGAGCGCGGCGATCAGCGCCGACTCGTCGACGACGCCACCGCGCGCCACATTGACCAGGTAGGCGGTGGGCTTCATGGCGGCGAGTACTTTTACTCCGACGATGCTGCGCGTTTCCGCGGTAAGAGGCGTCAACGCGACAAGAAAGTCGAGTTCAGGCGCGATCTTCTCTATTGAATCGCGATGAACCATGCGATCGAATCCATTGGCTTCACGCGGACTGCCGCTGATCCCGACAACCGTCATGTGAAGTGACTTGCAGATCGGCGCCAGATATTCCGCGATCAGACCAACGCCGAGAATGCCGACGGTTTTTCCGGCCAGCAGTGCGGCCGGCCAGCGTTCCCATTGGCCCTTGGCCTGCGCGACGCCGGCGCGCGGCAGATCGCGGGCGAGCGAAAGCATGTAGGCGATCGTAGCTTCGGAAACCGGCGCCCCATGAATGCCGCGGACATTGGTCACGAGCACGTCTTTGCCAAGCGATGGAAGGTCGACGATGTTGTCGACCCCTGTCCCGAGCGCCTGGATCCATTTCAATTTTGGCGCGTCCCGGACGACGTGGTCAGCCATCGGTGGAGAAAAGCATAGGAGAACGTCGATGTTGGCAACATACGGACCGACGTCATTGTGGTGGCCGACGACATTGATGGTCAGTTGCGGAAACCGTTCCAGAAGCAGCGCCCTGTAGCGTGCGCGCATCGCTTCCTGGACTTCCGTGAGGATGAGGACGTTGGACATGGCCGGGGAGGTATAGCGTGATCCCGAAATGTTGGAACCCGTTTTCGGTCGGATTTTCTTCTGCGGCAACATTCCACACCGGGGGTGACCCGCATCGCGGGTCTGCGCTAAACTCCGGTGCGCTAGTGGGGCCGATTTATGCCGATTGATCTGAGCCAGGTGGACTGGCTGTACGTCGTAGTATTGGCAATTCTGGTTTTTGTCGCGACCTATGTCGGCGGCCTATTGTCGTTCGGGCGCCGTTTGATGGGCGCAGCGCTCTCGACTCTGCTGTTCGTGGCGCTGTTCGTGTTCTGGACTTATTACCCTCACCGCGTGCCGTTACTCCCGAAAACGATCACGCTTCCGAATGCGCCGGCCACGACGGCGGCTCCGCCGCAGCCCGAGCCCGCCGCTCCCGCGGCGCCGCAGAGGCCGAAAAATCCGGTCACGGATATTACGCCGCGCAATCCGGTCACGGACGTCACGCCGCCGGCCGCGGCGCCAACGCCTTCCACGCCGGCCACGCCCGCAACGCCGCCCGCGGCCCCGGCTCGTTAGGCTTGCCAGCGACCGGCATTGGTGTTTCTCATGATCGTCGAAGTGTAGCCTGGAGAAAAAGGCAGTAGAGCTGTATGAAAAAAATTTATCCCGACGCAAAAACGGCGCTGGCAGGGTTGCTGAAAGACGGCATGTTGATCTGTGCCGGAGGCTTCGGCCTTTGCGGTATTCCCGAAGAGCTGATCAAGGCGATCCGCGACTCCGGCGTGAAGAACCTCACCATTGTGTCGAATAATGCCGGCGTCGACGGTGCGGGCCTTGGTCTTTTGCTTGAAAGCCGGCAGGTCAAAAAGATGATCTCGTCATATGTCGGCGAGAACAAGCTGTTTGCCCAGCAATATCTCGCCGGTGAACTTGAGATTGAATTCAATCCGCAAGGGACGCTAGCCGAACGCATCCGGGCTGGTGGGGCGGGAATACCGGCTTTCTTTACGCGCACAGGTGCCGGTACCGATATTGCCAAAGGAAAAGAAGAACGCGAGTTCGAAGGCAGCCGGTACATCATGGAGCGAGGCATCGTTGCCGATCTGTCGATCGTGCATGCGTGGATGGCCGATACCGAAGGCAATCTCGTCTATCGAAAGACGGCGCGTAACTTCAATCCGATGATGGCGACGGCGGGGAAGGTCACAGTCGCGGAGGTCGAGAACCTTGTGCAGCCGGGCGATATCAACGCCGACCACATCATCACGCCGGGTATTTACGTCAAACGGCTCATCCACGTGCCGAACGCGGTCAAACACATTGAACAGCGCACTGTGCGCAAGCGCCATGCCGCGCCAGCCGGAACAGGAGAGGAAGTCTAATGCCCTGGACCCGTGATCAGATGGCCGAACGAGCGGCCAAGGAATTGCGCGACGGATTTTACGTCAATCTCGGAATCGGCATTCCAACATTGGTGTCGAACTACATTCCCGATGGAATGACCGTTCAGCTGCAAAGCGAGAATGGCATGCTCGGCTTCGGGCCTTTCCCATATGAAGGTGAAGAAGATCCCGATCTTATCAACGCTGGCAAACAGACGGTGACGGAGCTGCCGACCACCAGCTTTTTCTCATCGGCGGATTCGTTCGCGATGATCCGGGGCGGACACATCGACCTGTCCATTCTCGGCGCCATGCAGGTTGCCGAAAATGGCGACCTCGCCAACTGGATGATCCCCGGAAAGATGGTCAAAGGCATGGGCGGGGCCATGGATCTCGTCGCCGGCGTGAAGAAAGTGGTCGTCGTGATGGAGCACACCGCCAAGGACGAACCCAAGCTGCTCCACAAATGCAAATTGCCCCTAACCGGTGCCGGAGTAGTGGACATGGTCATCACCGATCTCGGCGTGTTCAGCATCGACAAGAAGGGTGGCAACATGACGCTGAGCGAACTCGCACCCGGCGTGACCGTCGATGAAATCAAGAAAAAGACCGAGGCGAGCTTCAAGGTCGACCCGAAGCTGAAACACTAGCAAGGGAACAAATCGCGAGCCCGAACCTTTGCTCTGGCATGAGTGACAAGCCTGATTTTGACGAGGAAATGGACCGACTGCAGGGTCACATGCCAGACGGGCAAGTCGCAATATCGACCGACTGCGCCAGCCGGAGGCGGTATGGGTTCGTGTCCCGGCTGGAATCGCGTTGACCGGGGGCGGAGTGTTCGGCTTCTTGCCGGTTCTCGGCTTCTGGATGCTTCCGATCGGGCTTGCGCTTCTCGCACAAGATGTGCCGCCAATGCGGCGGCCAATGGCCCGCGCCCTGCGGTTCACCAACAGCAAGATCGACCAACGAAAAAAGCGGAAAGCCGACAAAAAGGCGGACTAGGCCTGCCCTTTAATTTTGTCGTGCGAACCGTTACAGCTTCGAACCGAGGGGGACGACCCATGCTGTCCGAAACCGATCGCAGAAAAGCCGCCGACATTCTGATGGCGGCGCAGAAAGAGTGCAAACAAGCGACTCAGCTGCACATTACATTTCCTGGGATCACGATCGAGGATTCCTACGCGATCTCGACCGAGGTCGCGAACCGCAAGATCAAGGCCGGCGCGCGGGTGATCGGTCACAAAGTGGGTCTCACATCGAAGGCGATGCAGCGCTCGTCCATGATCGACGAGCCCGACTATGGCTACATCCTCGACGATCAGCTAATTGCTGATGGCGCTAAGGTGAGGCACGCCGACTACTGCAAGCCGCGCGTCGAGGTCGAGCTTGCGTTCATCATGGGCAAGAAGCTGCAGGGGCCGGGCGTCGGGCTGACCGATGTGCTGCGCGCCACTGAATACGTGGTTCCGGCGATCGAGATCGTCGATGCGCGGCTCCAGGATCAGCGCAAGATCGTCGATACTGTTGCCGACAACGGCGCCGCTGCAGGCATCGCCATGGGCGGACGGCCGGTCGGACCGATGGATGTCGATCTGCGCTGGGTCGGCGGCATCATGTATCGCAATTCGGAGATCGAGGAGACAGGGCTCGCCGCCGGCGTGCTCGGTCATCCGGCGCTCGGTGTTGCGTGGCTCGCCAACAAGATCGGTGCGCACGGGCATGCGCTCGAGCCGGGCCATATTGTGCTCGCGGGCTCGTTTACCCGTGTCGTTTTCGCGCAGAAGGGTGATACGCTGCACGCCGATTTCGGGTCGCTCGGCGGTCTTGCCATTCAATTCGTATAAGAGTGAGCCATCATGGTTGAATTTCAGACGAACGCATTCAAGCGCGCGCTCAAGGAGGGCAGGCTGCAGATCGGTCTGTGGTCGAGCCTGTGCAGCAACATCGCCGCGGAGATTATTTCCGACAGTGGGTTCGACTGGATTCTGCTCGACACCGAGCATTCGCCGAACGAGATTCCGGATCTGGTCTCGCAGCTGCAGGCGGTGCAGCGCGGAACCGCCACTCCGATCATCCGGCCGGCGTGGAACGATGCGGTGCTGGCAAAGCGTGCGCTCGATATCGGCGCGCAGACTCTGCTCTTTCCCTATGTGCAGAGCGTCGAGGAGGCCAAGCGGGCGGTGGCCTCGACGCGCTATCCCCCGCAGGGAATCAGGGGGGTCTCGGTAGCCGCGCGCGCTAGCCGATATGGCCGGGTTCCGGGGTACCTGACCAAGGCCAATGCCGAGATTTGCGTGCTGGTGCAGGTCGAAACGCGCGCCGCGCTTGACCAGATCGACGCAATCGCCGCCGTCGACGGGATCGACGGGGTTTTCATAGGTCCCTCCGACCTCGCCGCGTCACTCGGTCATCTTGGCAACCCGCAGCAAGCCGATGTGCAAAAGGCGATGGAAAATGCGGTCAAGCGCTTGAAAGCTGTTGGGAAGCCAGCTGGGATCCTCACCGGCAACGAGGACGAGGCGCGTCGGTATATCGAATGGGGTTATCTTTTTGTGGCAGTCGGCGCCGACGTAGGTCTGCTCGCCCGAAACGCCGATGCCCTGGCAAAAAAGTTCAAACCGGCCAACTGAGGTCGAACTAACAGACTTAATGTTATCAATAACTTAGACGAACGTCCGAGCCTTTCGTAGGCCTTGCCGCACGGCGCGAAAACCTGTCAAGAATGCGCGACGAGGGGCTGCTGCCGATGAGTGAAGAGATGATCCTCGAAACCGAGGATCTCACCAAGGAGTTTGCCGGCTTTGTCGCCGTTAACGGCGTCAGCCTGCGTGTCAAGCGCGGGACAATCCACGCTTTGATCGGGCCAAACGGCGCTGGCAAGACCACTTGCTTCAATCTGCTGACCAAGTTTTTGAGCCCAACGCGCGGACGCATTTTGTTCAAAGGTAACGACATAACCGCGATGCAGCCCGCCGACGTCGCCCGGCTCGGCTTGGTGCGCTCGTTTCAGATCTCCGCAGTTTTTCCGCACATGACAGTTCTCGAGAATGTACGTATCGCGCTGCAGCGGCAACGGGGTGGTTCATTTGACTTCTGGCGGCCGACCTCGGTGCTCAACGGCTTGAACGAACGCGCGATGGCGCTGATTGCGGATGTCGGCTTGTCGTCCGTGACCGATTGGCTTGCGGTCGAACTTCCCTATGGCCGCAAGCGCGCGCTGGAAATTGCCACGACGCTGGCACTCGATCCAGAGATGTTATTGCTTGATGAGCCAACGGCAGGAATGGGTCACGAGGACATTGACCGCGTCGCGCAGTTGATCAAGCGCGTTTCAGCAGACCGAACTGTTTTGATGGTCGAGCACAATCTATCTGTGGTGGCCGATCTTTCAGACCACATCACTGTGCTTACGCGAGGCCGTGTTCTGGCGGAAGGTGACTACGGCACGGTCTCGACCAACCAGGAAGTGCGCGAAGCCTATATGGGGGTCGGGCATGCTTGACCAGCGCACGCCGCTTCTTGCCGTGAAGGACTTACAAGCGTGGTACGGTGAGTCGCACATTCTGCACGGTGCGACATTCGATGTCCGCGAAGGCGAGGTTGTCACGCTGCTGGGGCGCAATGGCGCTGGCAAGACAACGACACTCAAATCGATCATGGGGATTGTCGGGCATCGTACAGGTTCTGTGCGATTTGAGGGAGAGGAGCTTATTGGCCGGACTTCTAACCAAATTGCGCGCGCAGGCATCGCATTCTGCCCCGAGGAAAGAGGTGTTTTTTCCAGCCTCACCGTCGAGGAAAATCTGTTGTTGCCGCCCGTGATCAAGCCAGGGGGCCTTTCTCTCGATCGCATTTTTGATTTGTTTCCAAATCTCAAGGAACGGCTTGGCTCAAGCCAAGGCACAAAGCTTTCCGGGGGTGAGCAGCAGATGCTCGCGATTGGCCGCATCCTCCGAACAGGTGCCCGGTTGTTATTACTTGATGAGCCGACTGAAGGACTCGCTCCCGTGATCATCCAGCAGATAGGCAGGACCATCCGCGCGCTCAAAGAGCAGGGCTTTACCATTCTACTCGTCGAGCAAAACTTCCGTTTCGCTTCGACGGTTGCGGATCGCTACTACGTCATGGAACATGGACGCATCATCGACCAGTTCGCCAATGCTGAATTGGACGCTAACGTCGAAAAACTGCACGACTATCTCGGTGTCTAACGAAAGAAAACGGAGCAGGAAATCAGAGAGGATACGTCAATGAAACGAATATTAGGTTTGACGACTCTTGCTGTTGTTTTGGCCTGCGGCGTTGCGAACGCTCAGCAGATCAATGTCAAGGTCGGTGTGCTGACCGACATGTCGAGCCTTTACGCCGATGCAACCGGTCCCGGCTCCGTGATTGCCGCCAAGATGGCGGCTGCGGATTTCATGAAGGATCACCCCAACGTCAAGGTCGAGGTGATCTCCGGCGATCACCAGAACAAACCCGACATCGGAACTCAACTCGCAAACCAATGGTATGACGTTGAGAAGGTAGACATGATCGTCGATGTGCCGAACTCCGGCGTGGCTCTGGCGATCAGTCAGGTGACCCGTGACAAGAACAAAGTCTTCGTCGGATCGGGTCCTGCGACTTCGGATCTCACAGGGCCAAAGTGCAGTCCCAACACCGTGCACTGGACCTATGACACCTGGATGTTGGCTAACGGGACCGGGAAGGCCGTAGTCAAAACTGGGGGCGATACATGGTTCTTTCTGACCTCTGACTACGCTTTCGGTCATGCGCTTGAACGCGATACAATGGCGGTTGTTGAGGCGAACGGTGGCAAAGTACTTGGCAAGGTCCGCCACCCGATTAACACAAGTGACTTCTCGTCGTTCTTGCTGCAGGCGCAGTCCTCGAAAGCCAAAGTCATCGGGCTAGCGAACGCCGGCGGCGACACCATCAATTCGATAAAACAGGCGTCGGAGTTCGGCATCGTAAAAGGCGGTCAAAGCCTCGCCGGGCTTCTGGTGTTTGCTACCGACGTCAATGCCCTCGGCTTACAGACAGCCCAGGGTCTCGTTTTGACCGAGACCTTCTACTGGGATCTGAACGACTCTACTCGGGCATGGACCAAGCGGTGGCATGCCGAACGCAATGCGGCGAACAAATATCCGGCAATGAACCAAGCCGGCGTGTACGCAGGCACTTTGCACTATCTCAAGGCGGTCCTCGCGTTGAAGAGCGCGGCTGACGGCAAAGCGGTGGTCGCAAAGATGAAGGAAATGCCGACCGACGATCCATTGTTTGGCAAAGGGACGATACGTGCTGACGGTCGGAAGCTGCATCCGGCGTACCTCTTCGAAGTGAAGAAGCCCGAGGAATCGAAGTATCCGGGAGACTTCTATAAGCTGCGCGCGACCATCCCTGCGGATGAGGCGTTCCGACCGCTCAAGGAAGGCAACTGTCCGCTGGTCTCGGGCTGAAGATTTGTACCTATCCAAAACAACAAGGAGGATGCACTGATGAGAAAAGCCTTAGGACTTGCGGCGTTTGCCGCGGTTCTTGCCTGTGGTGCAGCAAACGCCCAGCAGGTGAATGTCAAGATTGGCGTGCTCAGCGACATGTCGAGCCTCTACGCCGATATCGGTGGACCGGGTTCGGTCGCGGCCGCGAAAATGGCGATCGCAGACTTCACCAAAGACAATCCCAATGTGAAAGTTGAGATGATCGCCGGCGATCACCAGAACAAGCCGGACATTGGGTCGCAAATCGCCAACCAATGGTACGATGTCGACAAAGTCGACATGATTATCGACGTCCCTAACTCGGGCGTCGCGTTGGCTGTCAGCCAGGTTGCCAACCAGAAGAACAAAGTCTTCATCGTGTCTGGTGCGGCCGCGTCCGATCTCACCGGGCCGAAGTGCAATGCCAACACAATCCACTGGACCTACGACACATGGATGTTGGCCAACGGCACAGGCACCGCGATTGTGAAAACGGGCGGTGACACTTGGTTCTTCCTAACGTCGGACTACGCATTCGGTCACGCGTTGGAACGGGATACGATAGCGGCAGTTGAAAAGGCCGGCGGAAAAGTGCTCGGCAAGGTACGCCATCCACTCAATACCAACGACTTCTCATCATTCTTGCTACAGGCGCAGTCGTCCAAAGCAAAAGTCATCGGCCTTGCGAATGCCGGTGGTGACACGATCAACTCGATCAAGCAAGCGGCCGAGTTCGGCATCGTGAAGGGCGGGCAGAGTCTCGCCGGCTTGCTTGTATTCGCTAGCGACGTCGCCGCACTTGGTCTTCCGACAGCGCAAGGTCTGATCCTGACCGAGACCTGGTACTGGGACATGAATGATACCAATCGTGCTTGGACCAAGCGTTGGCAGCAAGAGCGCCAGGGAAAGTGGCCGACGATGATTCATGCCGGCGTCTACGCCGGTGTGTTGCACTACCTCAAGGCCGCGGTCGCGCTCAAAGGCAACGTCAGCGACGGCAAAACCGTTGTCGCACAGATGAAGTCAATGCCGACAGATGATCCGCTGTTCGGGAAGGGGACTATCCGTGCCGATGGTCGCAAGATCCATCCGGCTTACTTGCTGGAGGTGAAGAAGCCTGAGGAATCGAAGCACCCGGGCGACTTCTACAGGGTCCGCGCAACCATTCCGACAGAGGAGGCCTTCCGGCCGCTAAAGGAAGGCAACTGCCCGCTCGTCAGCGGCTGATGTTGATTGAAGTGCGAGGGGCGGGCTGGTGCTCGCCCCTCGGTTTGGCGGTGACCGGATGTTCGAGATCTTTGGCATACCCTCGACTGCGCTGTTCGGTCAGCTGTTGATCGGTTTGATCAATGGCTCGTTCTACGCGTTGTTGAGCCTGGGGCTCGCCGTCATTTTCGGCATGCTCAACATCATTAATTTCAGTCACGGCGCCCAGTATATGATGGGCGCCTTTACGGCATACCTTATTCTGAAATATTTGGGTCTTGGCTATTGGCCTGCCTTGATCATCGCGCCGATCATTGTCGGGTTCACCGGCATAATTGTCGAACGGCTTTTCCTTCAACGACTTTACAAACTCGATCATCTCTATGGACTGTTGCTCACGTTTGGGCTGGCGTTGATCTTCGAGGGTGTGGCGCGCAATTATTTTGGATCTGCCGGTCTGCCTTACACGGTGCCAGAGTCCTTGCGGGGCGGTCAGAATCTCGGATTTATGTTCCTGCCCAACTACCGCGCGTGGGTCATCGCAGCTTCACTCGTAATTTGTATCGGAACTTGGTTCGTAATCGAGCGCACCCGCCTGGGCGCATACTTGCGCGCCGCGACCGAGAACCCGACGCTCGTTCGTGCATTCGGCATAAACGTCCCGCGAATGATCACCCTCACTTATGGGTTCGGTGTGTCGCTCGCCGCTTTTGCCGGTGTCATGGCCGCTCCAATTTACAACGTGTCACCCCAGATGGGCTCTGAACTGATCATTGTAGTGTTCGCGGTCGTTGTGATCGGTGGAATGGGCTCGATTTTGGGTGCGATAGTCA
>Ga0182039_10001320_pt1 | contig 13145 bp, 9 predicted proteins | sample sta12Can44000111_FD_125975 | JGI IMG/M metagenome (GOLD analysis project Ga0182039, IMG submission 125975) | Lab enrichment of tropical soil microbial communities from Luquillo Experimental Forest, Puerto Rico - statanox.12C.anox.44.000.111 | ecosystem: Environmental > Terrestrial > Soil >...
AGTGGGGCGAAGCAGGTATGCGGTCCTTCGCCGAAACGTACGGGGTGCTGGAGAAAATCACAACCATCCAGCCAGCCGACAATGCCTGCTCCAAGGCCCGCGTGGCCGCCCAGGTCAAACGCCGCCCGGGAGCCTCTCCGCTGCTTTTCGGACAGTTCCTGATGGAGCTCGGAGCAGTTATCTCGCTCGAGGACATCGCATGCGACCTGCCAACTTACACTGAAGAGGTCGTCGGCGTCGAGATGGACCCTCCGTTGCGCGCGGCCTACCGACAGTTGGAGGAAGACATCAAGCGCGCCCTCAAGGAACACCGGGGCAACCACTCGGTGATGAGTGTGGGCCTCAATGCGCTCTTGATGTATCCAGACAGGCCCTTATCTAAGCGATTTTTCTTGTATGTTTGATTTGAATCGATGCGGGTTTTCGGGATCTGACCGTCCCGGAGGGTGGACTTATCTTCGACTAGCTGGGTCTATGCCTGAACTCGCGTTTGAGGGCATCCGCTAACCAATCCAGTTGGAGTTCGTCTCATGGGCTTATGCATGTGTTCTTCGACCATGTCGGACGGCCGTTTCTCCTGGATTCTCGGATGAAGTGGGAGGTTGAGCCGAATGCCTTCTTGACGTGGTTGAGCGTTGTCAATGGCAGGACCAGCTCAGCGAAGACGTGGCGGAGTTACGCGTACCATTTTGCGGATTGGTTGAGTTTCTGCGAAGGAATTGGAGTGCCGTGGCGACATGTGACAGAACTCAACCTCGCGACCTACCGGAACCTCCTGGCAATGGAAGCGAGTCCCCACACCGGCAGGGTCCTCAGGCGGGGCACCATCAATTACAAATTGGGCTTGATCTGCCAGTTTTACAGGTTCGCCCATAGGAAGGGCTGGCTCACTGCACTCCCCTTCGAACTCGAGTTGTCGCGAATTCCTCACCGTGGCCGGGGAGACTCCCCTGGGCAGGGGGGACCCGATTCAGTTTTCGTGCTGGGAAACAGTTTAAGGCTGCGGGAGGCGAGGGAAGAATTGCAGCTTCCACCCCGGCATGAAGTGCGGCGGTTCATCAGGAGCTTCCGCAACTGGCGAGACCAACTGCTGGCCGAGGTCATGTGGTTGACCGGCATGCGGTGCGCTGAAGTGTGCACGCTGCTATTGGATTCCCTCCCTGACGACCCAGGTTCAATTCCAAAGGAAAGTGTGGCCATTAAGATCACGGGCAAAGGGCAGAAGCGCAGAGCCGTCCTCTTTCCCGTGCGGTTGCTGCGCTCGATTGACCGGTACGTCCATATGGAACGCCGACGGCACGTGAGAGCCGGCGCGGCCAGCCCCGTCACCGTTTTTGTAGGACGCGGGGGGAAGCCTTTGCAGACGTCGGCCATCGAGGGTGTGTTCTCGACCAACCACAAACGGACGGACCTGAAGATTACTCCCCATGTTTTGAGGCACTGCTACGCCGTCGAGCGCTTGGCCTACCTCCAGGACATTGGGGCCCCAAATCCGCTGAAGGTGCTGCAAATGGAACTGGGGCACGCTCACATGGCAACGACGGAACGATACCTTCATCTCACCGAGCGAATGCGAAGTGAGGTGATTGAAACGCACAACAGCTTTGTGGATCGGCTGTTGGAAGGATAACCTACGCGAAAAGATGGCGCCGGAAAACGATGGGGATCGGTGGAGGAGGCGACTCTTCACAAGCACGACCGAGTCCAACTGCAAGCTGCCAACGCTCCTTTGGTTCAGCTTTTCGAGCCGGCAGGAGGCCATCCCTTCTCCGTAAACCTGGCGTTTCTCTCCTCTCGCCCGGAACTGGCCAGGGTATTGGCCAACAACTTCTGGATGATTCACCAGCCCAGCCCGCGATGGGCAACCGTCAGGAGAACAGCAGAAGTTCTGAAACTATTCGACCGGTTTCTGAACTTTCGCTCCTCAAGCCAAGCAGACGTGCAGACCGCCAAAGATCTCACCACCGACTTGCTGGAAGAGTTTGCGGTTTGGCTGGTTGGTAAGCACAAGTTGAAGCGAAGGACCGCCGCGAACATTTTCAGCGTTTGCTGCCACTTCTTGCGCAGAGCGCAGCGGCTTTATCCCGATGAGTTTCCGCCGTTCTTCTCCACGCCAAAGAAACTGTTCCCGGGAGCCGACAATGATCGAACCGAGTCGAGGACGCTCTCTCTCATCGATTTCCAGAAAATCCTGGCTGCAGCGGAAGACGAGGTGCGGAAGATCCGGGACGCCTACAAGCCGGGCGATGGGCCCACAAGCGCCCAGCATCTCATACCGTTCATGGTGATCATTGCAGCCCGCACCGGCATCAATCCGCGGGCGCTGTATGGCCTGCAGAGAGATTGCCTTAGCCCGCATGAAATCGACGAGAACCTTTTCTACTGCACCTGGGACAAGCCGCGCGCTGGTAAGCAACAAAGACAGTTGCATCGTGCCGATCGTCGGAACCAGATGGGCGTGGTGGAGCTGGTTCAGTTTTTGTGTCAGTTTACGGAGCCGCTGGCGTCTGCGGCGGATCCCCCGGAGCGCGACCAACTCTTCCTCTACTTCAGCCCGAACGCCGCGCTTAAATGCCGGCTCATTTCGCCGGGCACCAGGTCAGCTGGAAATTTCACTACGTGCATCGCTGAGTTTATAAACCGTCATCGGTTGGCGCGGTTCACGCTGGTGAACATCCGGCCGACGGCGGCGACCCAACTCTATCTGGAGACGGGCGGAAACCTCCGCAAAGTCCAGCAGTTTCTTCAGCACGCGCATCTTCGTACCACGGTAAAGTATCTGCTCAACCACATTACAGAGCCCTTCAACGCGCGTGCGATCCAGAAGGCCCAGGAACGCATGATTGAGCGGGTCACGGTGATTCCGGAGAAACGCGTTTTGGGCGTAGCGCGACTGGATCTGCCAAAGGCCCAGGCGCAGAAGATTGTGGCCGGGCGGTTCGACACGGGGTGCGGCACTTGCCGCAATCCGTACGATTCGCCGCAGCCGGGCGAAGAGAGAGGACGCCCTTGCACCTCGTTTCATGCCTGTTTTAGCTGCCCGAACGGTCTTTGGTTCCTGGAAGACTTGCCCCAAGTGATTGCCACGCGCGATCGGCTGAGGTCCTTGAAGATCGAGATGAGGCGGGAAGACTGGGAAAGAGTCTATGGCGAAGGCGTGCGCATCATCGAAGAGCAGATCATTGCCGCGTTTCGGCCCGAGCAGGTCAAGGCCGCTGAGGCGAAGACGAATGGTCAGGGACAAAGACCGCTCCTGGTGGCGAAGGGAATCCTGGCATGAACCCTGAGTCCACGCGAGCCTTGAGAGGCGGTCCGACGGTCCAACGGCTCGTCGGCTGTAATGGTGACAACCCGCAGGTCTCCGACGTATCGAGATTCCATGAGGATCTATGGGACTTTTCCAACGAGGACAGAAACCCCTCGCGTGGCAACTCGGAAAAGACCATATGCTGGTCCTTCCGACTGCCCCATGGCGGCCTCTTCACGGACCCGCGATTCTGGTCCCTGCTCACGGCGTTAAAGCAATTCATCTATGCCTTGCGCTGGCATCCCATCGACTCGGCGCCGTTCTCGGCAAGCGCCCTGCCTGCGATGTTCCAGCGCGCGAAACGATTCATCAACCATCTGGCAGGATATCCGGCCCCGGTCCTTCGATTTAAGGACGTATTACCTCACCACTGTGAAGATTACATCGCGGAAGTGCTGAATTCGGATCTCAGCCCGAACTACAAGTACCACTGTATTAATGTCCTCCAGAAGCTCTTCATATACAGGCGCGTGATGGCAGATGGGCTGGTCATTCATCCCTTGCAAGGCGAGTCGGTTCGCCAGGTAGTCGGCTACGGCTACGCTTCGCAAGCCGAAAGGCAAACCGAGCTCATACCTGACGAAATCCTCGGGCCACTGGTTCGGGCATCGTTTGAATACGTGGATCGATTCGCCGACTACCTGCTGAACACTTGTGAGCGAGTTGAAGAGTTGCGCAAGCGAAAGCGTAACTTTATGTACCGGTCGAGACGCTGCGTGCGTGAACCCGGTCCTGCGGCCTATGGACTCCAGGGCAGCAAGTTCGAAAATGGCCTGCCTTCGGTGCGTCACTTGAATGTGGAACTGTGCCATCTCCAGACCGCCTGCTTCGTGCTGATCGCGTTCGCAACCGGCATGCGAGTCAGCGAAATTCTCTCCCTCCAGGCAGGCTGTTGCGAAACGCAGAAGGAACCCGGTCAAGCGGACCTGGTGTGGCTACGCGGCCGGGTGTTCAAAATGCAGGGAGTCCCGGATGGGCGCCGTGCGAAATGGCTGGGTGGGCCGGTCTGCGCCAAGGCAGCGGCGGTCTTGGAGCGGTTGGGACAGAGAGTACGCCGGCGAGTAGGGGCGGGCCATCTTTGGATGTCGATACCCGCTATGAAAAGGTTGCGATCGGACAGCCCATTCGTGGGCCAGACGATGCGCGTGAGACTAAAGAACTTTCTGACCATGCTGGGCCTGAAGGATTCACGCGGCCGGGTATTCCATATCCACCCTCACATGTTCCGGCGCACCTTTGCCCGGCATGTGGTGCGGCACGACACAACGAACCTGCTGGCTCTGAAGGAGCACTTTAAGCACCTCTCCCTCCCCATGACGGACTACTACGTTGGGAGTGACCCGGAGTTGTGGGCGCTGATGATGGAAGAAGAAGAGAAGCTGCTTTTTGAGAGTTTCGACAAAACCCTCCGGGCGGAGCACCTGGCCGGTCCCGGTGGGACACGGTTGAAGAGAAAGATTGACGAGGCGATTGCCGACGGTCGCCTGCCGAGGGAGTTCCGAGGAGAGGCGGGCAGCTATCTGCGCAAGGAGATGATCCGTGACTTGGTGGAATCCGGGCAGCGGGTCTACCCGTGCGCGGCGTCGAATTACTGCTGGTTCCGACCGGAGTCGGCGCTTTGTACCCAGGGCAATCAGCCGCTGCTCAAACGGTGTAACCCTGGAGCTTGCACGAACTCGATTATTACCCTGGAGCACAAGCCTCACTGGGAAAAGGTTCAGCGCGACTGCGAAGAACTGATGGAGCTGAAGCCTCAGGCGGAGCCTTACCTGAAGGCCCTCCAGGACATTCATGCTGTCAGCCGCAAGATCTTGCGGGAACTGAAATGAGAGCTTCAACGAAGAAACTGGCTGGCCTGCACCGTTACCAGGCGGAACGTCCGGGCAAGACGCGGTTGAAACTGCTGGAAGCGCTGGACCGGATGGAGAGTGGTCAGACGGTCGTGGTCGGACCGGAATTCAAATGGAGCAAAAGGACGCTGGCGCGGGAGGCGGGAGTCAACATCAACACCATAGTCCGGAAATTGCCGAGCGGTGAGTGGGCGTTCCCGGAGATCAACGAGCGCTTCGAGGAGCTCAGAAACAAACGGAGACAGGTGGTGACTGGCTCCGACCTGAAGGAAGAGAAGATTGCCGAACTTCGAAGCGAGGTAGAAAGGTTGCAGGAGCAGAACCGGTTGATGGCCCTGGAAATCAACCGCCTGGGCCAGCAGGTCCTTGAGGAGAGGGAAAGAGCCGAGCGAATGACGGTTTACGAGCGACAGAATGCTTCCCTCCGCGAAGAAATCAGTCGGATTCAGGGCCGGCGGACGGGCTCCGTTGAAGGTGGTGGCCCAGCGTGAAGATTAGTCAAATACCCGGCCGGGAGCGGGGTGAGGCGAACTTGGCCAAGGTTCGCCGCTATCTAGCCGACCTCCACGCGACGGACGAATCGCTGCCGTTACAAGATGGCCGCCCGAACATCACCGCCATTGCCGAAGCCTCGGGTGTGCTCAGGAATGTCTTCTACACCAATGCCGGGGTGAAGCGCCTGCTGAAGGAGTTTATCGGTGGCCTTGGTGAAGCAGGGCCGACAGGCCTCGCCCGCGCCCAGCGACAGCTCGACATTAAGGAACGCCGCATTCTCCAGCTTGAGCAGCAATTGGCGAGCGTGAAGGCGGAGAACGAGGAACTGCGCAAGCGGCTGGCAGCAGCCGAGCAAAAGCTTATTCGCTACAGAGTGATTGAGGAGGACATTCTCCAAGCGGGTCGGCGGGTGATCCCATGAGAACCTCGGCGGTGGCGACCATTACGGCCGTCTATCCTGGCCCTCGCGGCGGCGCGATCTTTTCGGGGCGCGATACCGCGGGCAAGCGTCGGCGCTTCGTGGCCGACTACCATCAGGTCTTTCGCACCCCAGTAGTGGGAGAGACTTGGTCACTGACTGGTGAAATCCGTCAGCATCCGCGATATGGAGAGCAGGTCCATGTCGAACAGGCTTCCCTGATCCAACCCCGCGGTCAGCTCATTATCGACTTCCTTTCCAAGCACCCGGCCTTTGACGGCCTCGGCATCGGAAAAGCCAAGGCGACGCGATTGTGGAAGAACTTCGGATCGGACCTCTGTGAAATACTGAGCCGAGGGGACCTCGAAAAACTCACCTATGTGCTTCCAGCGGAAACTGCGCAGAGACTGGTGGAGACTTGGCAGGCGGTCTCCGAAGAGGCCGAACTCATCTCGTTTCTCGATACGCACGGCTTCGAGGCTCGCCTGGCTGATAAGGTTCGTAAGATCTGGGGTGGGGATGCACTAACCAAACTGATGGAGAATCCTTATCGGATGCTAGCCTTTGCAGGCTGGGAGAAAGTGGACCAACTGGCACGTGCGCTGGGTGTGACTCCCAACGACCCGCGTCGGCAGGTCGCCGCGGTAGAGGCCTGCCTGTATAAACGGCTGGACGCCAAGCACACCCTCACGCCGCGGGTGGTGCTCTTAGACGGTGTGTCCGCCGCAATGGGGATGTGCAGCACCGGCGAGACGCGCGCGGCCCTGGACCGAGCGCTCGGCGAGCACGCCATCGTCGCCACTGGAGATGGTTACCAACCTCTCGGCGCCGCGGTGATGGAAAGGACCATCACGAACTATCTCCACAAGCTTCTGGCTAGCGCCTCCGGACCGGAGCGGAATCTGTTCTCGAGCAACCTGACGTCGATCATTATCGAAGCAATAGCCAGCTTTGGGAAAGATGCGGGGCTGCGACTGAACGCCGAGCAGCGACGGGGCGTGGAGATGGCACTCCATCACCCCCTGAGTGTTCTTACGGGCGGAGCGGGAACTGGCAAGACGACCGTGCTTCAGGTAATCCATCAGGTCGCGGAGCAAGTCGCAGTGCCGGTTTTACAGATGGCTCTCAGCGGGCGCGCGGCCCAACACCTCCGTGAGGCGACTGGGCGCCCGGCGTCGACCATTGCCGCCTTTCTGCTTGCGGCCGAGCAAGGGAGTATCAATCCGGAAAGCGAGCCGCTGGTCATCATCGATGAGTCCTCCATGTTGGACGTACCGCTGATGTACGGCATTGTCCGGGCTCTCCCGGCCCGCGCTCGTCTACTTCTGGTTGGCGATCCCTACCAACTGCCACCGATCGGCTTCGGTCTCGTCTTTCAGGTGCTCGCCGCCAGCCCGAATATCCCGAGGGTCGAGCTGGTTGAGGTTCACCGGCAGGCGCGATCGAGCGGCATCCCGCAGATCGCACGCGGGATCCGATACGGCATTGTGCCGTCCCTGCCGCCCTTCGCCGGTCTCTCCGCCGGCGTGAGCTTTATTGAAGCGAGCGATGGCGACGCCACCAATCATATCCTCGGTGTCCTCACCGAGTGGAGCGGATGTAGTGATACGCAAATCCTCGGCGTGACCAAGCGAGGGGCCTGCGGGACGAGAAACATCAATGCGACGCTGCACGCGACAACTGCCGCCACGAAACCACAACTGGAAGGGTGGGGCTTCGCCGAGGGCGATCCCATCATTTATCTCGTGAATGACTACCGGAAGGAGTTGTGGAACGGTTCGTTGGGCAGAATCGAGAGCATTCTGAGCTCGAACGGAAGGCGCGCTCTTCTGTGTTCTCTCGATGGCGCGCAGCACGAAATCCCGGAGACAGACTTCCAGCGCATCGAGCTGGCTTACGCGATCACCGTTCACAAAGCGCAAGGCAGCCAGTTCAAAAGGGTGATCGTGCCCATTGTGAAGACTCGCTTGCTGGATCGTACTCTGATCTACACCGCCTTGACTCGAGGGATGGAACAGGTGGTGTTCATCGGCGGCCGGGACGCGTTCGACGCGGCCGTCACCCCGCCGCCTCGTTCGCACGAGCGGCAGGTCGGCTTCTCGGTGTGAAATCGAGGAGCGGAATGAATTTCTTTCTGAAACCAGTACCCTCCCATAACCGGCACCCAAATTGGAGGCTCCATTCACGATGTCCAGAACCGTTGAGACTAAGGTCATTCGCCACCAAGTCGTCAGTGCGTATTCCCATTGTCCGCGCAAAGCGTTCCTTCTCCATTGCACCGAGGATGGGGGCGCACCGAACGAGTATGAGCGCCTCCTTGAGCGCCGTTCGAGAGTTAACAGGACATCATATCTGGCCATGATGCGTCAGACGAATACGTCCATCTGCTCCTACAACGACAGAGCGCTGTCCTCCGGAATCGACGTCCTCACGGAAGCCAACCTTGAGGCTGCGAACGTTGAAGCGTATTGCGATGTCCTGGTGCGCCGCGTCGTTCAGTGCGAGAAGCCTCTTGTGTATGAGCCCACGATCGTCGTCGGAACCTATCGTGTGGAAAAAGAACAGATGCTGGAGCTGGCTGTTGCCGGCTATGTGCTCGAACACCTTCAAGGCAAGCCTCCTGCCACGGGATATGTTGTAACGCTTGACAGTGAGCGCCACCGAGTCGATCTTCGGCCTTTGTTCAGGACCGTCAGGTCGATTCTTGAGCGCATAAAGGGTTGGCTCGCCGCACCTCCGACGCAACCGCCACCTGTCATCCTCAACAGGCACTGCCCATACTGCCGGTTTGAGAATGTGTGTCGCCCACACGCAGAGGCCGCTGATGACCTCAGCCTGTTAGATCGCATGACCCCGAAGGCTATTCGGCGGTACCACAACAAAGGGATCTTCACGGTCAAGCAGCTTTCGTTTCTCTTCAAACCACGGCGAAGGAGGCGACAGCATGCGGCCCGCCCCCCGCACTTCGATCTTGAAATACAAGCGCTCGCCATCAGGACCGGCAAGATCTACATTCAAACGCTCCCGGAGATCCAGAGGAGTGATATCGAGCTCTTCCTGGATATAGAGGGTGTGCCGGATCGGCGGTTCTCCTATCTCATTGGCCTCCTCATACACGACCATCAGGGCATTACGCATCACGCCTTCTGGGCGGACGCGATGGAGGAGGAAGAATCGATCTGGCGTATGTTTGTCGAGAAGGCAAAGCAATATCCCAATGCGCCCATCTATCATTATGGAAGCTACGAGCTTCGGGTGATTGAGTCCCTGGCCAAGCGATTCGGGCCAGACGTCACACGCATTGGCAAGCGGTTGGTCAATCTCAATTCCCAGGTGTACGGCAAGGTCTATTTTCCCGTCCGTTCAAACAGTCTAAAGGTGCTGGGCAAATTCCTTGGCGCGTCCTGGACAGAGCCCGATGCTTCCGGGTTGCAGAGCTTGGTTTGGCGATATCGCTGGGAGATGGGCCGCGAAGCGGCCTATAAGCAGAAGCTCATTTCGTACAATGCCGAGGACTGTCAGGCGTTGCATATCCTGATGGAGGAACTGGCGCGACTTCGAACCGATGCTGATTCAGAGTTCAACGTCGATTATGTGGACCAGCCAAAGCAGAACACCACCAACCTCGGGAGTGACCTTCATGCGGCCCTTAACCACGTACTTCTCTACGCAAGCTCCAATTACCCCAAGGGCCGGATCTGCTTTCGGTCGGGAACCGAAGCGACGAAAGGGAAGGCGCCAGGAGGTCAAAAGGGTCACCGGGCATACGACAGGATCGTTCCAGTGGGTCGCCGCACGGTGATCCGAGTCCCTTCGAAAAGACAGTGCCCCAACCACAAGGGGGAGTACCTTCAGAAGTCGGGCCAAGATGCTGAAAAAGTCATCGTTGACCTCAACTTTGGAAAGACCGGGTGCAGAAAGACGGTGATCAAGTATGTAGGCGAAGAACGTTACTGTCCGGGATGCGAGCGGTATTATAAACCACCCTCAATTAAGAAGCTCGGCGAGCAAACCTTTGGGCACGGCTTTCGGGCCTGGGCGGTTTATCAGCGGGTCATCCTTCGCCTTCCATACCGGACGATCACCCTGGCAACGGAGGATTTGTTCCACGAAACGGCCTCGCAGGCAAGTATCGTCAATTTCGTTGAGTCCTTCGCCGAGTATTATCGGCGAACAGAATTGCTCCACGTGAAGCGCCTGCGAGAAAGTCCGTTTGTTCACGTCGACGAGACCCGGCTCAGCATCTGTGGCGTCGATCATTACGTCTGGGTATTCACTGACGGTCGGCACGTTGTCTTCCGACTGACGGAAACACGGGAGACCACGGTCGTACGAGAGCTTCTGAAGGGCTATCAGGGAGTGGTCGTAACGGATTTCTATGCGGGATATGACACGCTGGACTGCAGGCAGGAGAAATGCTGGGTTCATCTAATCCGCGACCTAAATGAAGATCTGTGGAAGTATCCGTTTGATGAGGAACTTGAGAAGTTCGTTTCCGGAGTGAAAGATCTCATCGTACCCATTATCGAGGTGATCGACCGATGGGGGCTGAAGGCGAAACACCTCCGCAGATTCAAGAAGCCAGTGGATCGGTTTTACACAAGGGTGATTCAGGGCAGAGAGTATGCCCTCGATGTGACGAAGAAATACCAGAAACGGTTTGTGCGGTACCGCGAATCATTGTTTCGTTTCCTTGAGGAGGATGGTATCCCGTGGAACAACAACACGGCTGAGCGGGCGATTAGGCATTTGGCCGTGCAGAGGAAGATCTCCGGTGCGTTGTATCCGCGCGGAGCCGTCGACTATCTGGTGCTGCTTGGCATTGCCCAGACGTGTCGATTCCAGAAGAAGTCATTTTTGAAGTTTCTCTTGTCGGAAGAGATCGATGTTGACCGGTTCCAACCCCCGAGGCGGGTTAAAATATCAAGGCCGATCAATCGTGCGAGTTGTCATGGGCTGGACTGACAGCCATCTTCATCAGTTCGAGAAAGACAGCAAAGTATTGGGGCATGCCCGAACACATGGAAGACGACGATATTGACATCCTCGATGAGCGACGAACGAGAATCAGTGACGTCCTGAAGGAACAGGGCGATTCCGTCCTATACGTCTACGACTTGGGCGACGACTGGCGGCACGAGGTGGTGCTGGAGAAGATTCTGCCCCCACCAGCTACAACGGTGCGCCGGGTGTGCTTATCCGGAGAACGGCACTGCCCACCGGAGAACGTGGGTGGCACGTCGGGGTACGAGGAATTCTTGGAAGTCATTTTCAACCCCCGCCACGAAGAGTACGAGCACAACGTACGCCGGGCCGGGGGGCCCGTCGGCCTTGACCCACTCGGTGGAAAGGTTCCAGCCTGCGGAGTTCGATGCTAAGGCCGTGAACGCCACCCTGTCGCGGATGCGATGGCCTGCTCGGCATCGCCGATAGACCCTCCGCTTCCGTCCGCAGTAGGCCTCCCTCGCTCAGTTCATCAAAGATCTCGTACCGGATGGCTGGCTTCCAACATCCACATACGGATTTTTCTCATGCAGGTGAGCCAAACGCTGCAAACATGCAGGTCTGTATCATACGCATACGCGCGCTCGCTAATATAACGGCCCTATGACCTCGGCGAGTTGTTTGGCTGGGATTTCAATGAGGAAACCGGCCGACGAGAAAAGTTTCTGATCGCTCGAGCCGAGGATCTGGACCGCGAATGTCTTCAAGCCAAAGAGCGCCACCTGCTTCAGATCGTTCAGACTGAACTCGCTGCGGGCCGCTGCTGCCACGTCTATGCGGTTTATACCCGGCGGAGGGACGTAACCCGCCGCCTGGAGAGCATCCTGGCGCGAGAAGGCATCCGTGTCGCCGTCCTCACTTCTGACGTGCCGCCCGAGAAACGGGAAGCATGGTTCGAGAGAAAGTTGGAAGAGAAAGTACAGGTGACGGTCTCGCACCCCAAAATTATCGAGACCGGGCTTGATCTGCTGAGCCACCCTTCGCTCATCTTTTATGAGTCAGGCTATTCGCTCCACACCCTGCGTCAGGCGAGCCGCCGCTCCTGGCGCATTGGCCAACGGCAGCCGGTTCGCGTCTATTACCTGCACTACGAGGACACCATGCAAACGGCCTGCCTGCGACTCATGGGGAAGAAGCTGCTCGTCTCATTGGCCATGGAGGGAAAATTTTCGGGAGAAGGACTTCAGGCTCTCGGCGACGGTGAGGACGTACTGACCGCCATGGCCCGGGAACTGGTCACTGAAGGTGGAATCGGCGAGTCGGCCGATGTGGTCTGGCGACAAATCCAAGCGGAACAAAGCAGAATGCTCCCGGCTGTAGCGCACAACCCCGAGGCCGTCGAGAATCCTCCCAGCGAACCGGCCGAGATCCAAGTGTCAATTCCGGAACCGACCGCGCGGCTTACCGACAGCCTGCTGACGTTCGGATCGCGACCGCCGGTAAACAGGCCCATCCGTGGGAAAAAGGGATCAAAACCGATTCCTGAACAACAGCTTGCGCTGTTCTAATGGTACACGTGGTACACGGACTAACCCGGCGGTATCCGACATCCACCTGGCGCCGTCGTCTAGGTCCCTCAAGCACCTCAAAGCAGAAGGCAACTGGTTTCAAGAGAAAGTAGGCACAGCAACGAAGCGATATTCCACGTAACTTAGACTTGATTTTCGCGCCCGATATTCTCTTTTACCAGACGGGGTATTCGATCTTCACGCTGCGGCAGGCCAGCCGGCGGTCATGGCGGATCGGGCAGAGGCGAGACGTGGTGGTAAAGTTCCTCCACTACGCCGGGACGATGCAGGAGACCTGTTTGCGCTTGATGGGGAAGAAGCTGCTGGTGTCACCGGCGATGGAGGGGAAGTTTGCCGCCGAAGGGCTGGCGATGGAGGAGGGTGACGATCTGCTGATGGCCATGGCCCGGGAGTTGGTCACGGAGCAGCACATCGGGGAGACCGCAGACCAAGTATGGGCGGCATTGCAGAAAGAGCAGGCGGAGGTGTTCGGACTCCGCGACAAGCAAACTCCCGAGAGGGATGCTGAGGCGGTCGAAGATGTCTCTGGGGTGCCGGTGCCA
>Ga0182039_10001335_pt1 | contig 13072 bp, 9 predicted proteins | sample sta12Can44000111_FD_125975 | JGI IMG/M metagenome (GOLD analysis project Ga0182039, IMG submission 125975) | Lab enrichment of tropical soil microbial communities from Luquillo Experimental Forest, Puerto Rico - statanox.12C.anox.44.000.111 | ecosystem: Environmental > Terrestrial > Soil >...
GCCGCGCTGACGCGTCACGATCAGATCGGCGGCTTTGAGAAGCGCAAGATGCTTCGTCACTGCCTGGCGTGTCATGTCGTGGCCTTCGCAAAGCTTGCTCAATGTTTGACCGTTCCGCGCATGAAGGCTGTCGTTGCTATTAGCCGCGCAGCTCACATGCAAACAATCTCAATGATTTGGGGCTAGTCCCGAGCGACGCCTTCGCTTGCTGGCGCGAGCGACACGGATTCGCCGCAGCCGCAAGAGCCAGTCTGGTTCGGATTGTTGAACACGAAGCCAGAGCTCATCCGATCGCTGCGGTAGTCCATCTCGGTGCCGAGTAGGAACAGCACGGCGGTCGGATCGATGAGGATGCGCACACCCTTGTCCTCAACCACCTCATCATGCGGCGCCTTCGTCTCGGCATAGCTCATGGTGTATTCCATGCCGGCGCAGCCACCCTTCTTCACGCCGATGCGAACGCCGGTGCCCTCGTTACCGGAGGATGTCATGAGCGAGCGAATTCGCTCGGCGGCGGCCTCGGTCAGAGTCATGACTTGCGGTTTCTTGCGGTCGCTCATAGGTGCAAATTGGGTTAGATCGGGGCCGGTTCAAGTCCACTTCAGAACATATTGAGCGCAAGCCGAGCCTCGTCGGACATGCGGCTCGGATCCCAGGGTGGGTCGAACACAAGGCTGACCTTGACCTGCCCGACACCAGGGACCGAGGAAACTGCGTTCTCCACCCAGCCCGGCATGTCTCCGGCAACGGGGCAGCCTGGCGCGGTCAGCGTCATGTCCAGCTCAATATTGTGGTCGGCGTCGACGTCGAGGCGATAGATCAAGCCGAGCTCGTAGATGTCGACCGGGATTTCCGGATCGAACACGGTCTTGAGCGCCGCAACAAGGTCGTCCTTGAGCTGGTCGTGCTCGGGTGCGGGGCTGGCGCCAGGTGTCTCCGAGGGCACCTCGGTATCCGGTCCCATCTCCTCGCTCTCCTGAATCGTTTCAGTCATTTCAGCCATTTGCCTCAAGCAAACATCTCATGCGCCTTGTGCAGGGCCTCGACTAGTCGGTCGACCTCCTCGACCGTATTATACATGGCGAAGGAGGCGCGCGCAGTCGAAGTGACGCCATAGCGCGCCAAAAGCGGCTCAGCACAATGGGTTCCAGCCCTGATGGCCACGCCGTACCGGTCGAGGATCGTGCTGACATCGTGCGGATGCGCGCCTCGCATCTCGAACGAGATGATCGAGGCCTTATTCTTGGGCCGGCCGAAGATGCGGAGCCAATTGAGCTCGCCGAGGCGATCCATGGCATAGGCGAGGACCCCCTCCTCGTGCGCCTTAATGCGTTCTCGTCCGACGCTTTCCACATAGTCGATAGCCGCGCCGAGCCCGATCGCCTGCACGATGGCCGGTGTGCCAGCTTCGAAGCGGTGCGGCGGCACGGCATAGGTGATGCGTTTGGTGGTCACGGTGCCGATCATCTCGCCGCCGCCCTGATAGGGCTGCATGGTCTCCAGCAGTTTCTTTTTGCCATAAAGCGCACCAATGCCGGTCGGGCCGTAGAGCTTATGGCCGGTGAAGGCATAGAAGTCGCAATCGAGGTCCTGCACGTCCACGGGAAGGTGCACCGCGCCTTGCGCGCCGTCGACCAGAAGCGGAATGCCACGCGAGTGCGCAAGCCGCACTACCTCCTTTATGGGCACGATAGTGCCGAGCACATTCGACATATGGGTGATGGCGACCATCTTCGTGCGGGGCCCGAGCAGCGCCTCGAATTTGTCGAGAAGCAGCTCACCGTCGTCTGAGATCGGCGCCCATTTCAAGACCGCGCCCTGACGCTCCTTCAGGAAATACCAGGGCACGATATTGGAATGGTGCTCCATGACGGACAGCACGATCTCGTCGCCCTGGCCGATATGCGGCCCGCCATAGGAGCTCGCCACGAGGTTGATGGCTTCGGTGGCGTTGCGAGTGAAGATGATCTCGGCGTCGGAGCGCGCGTTGACGAAGCGGCGCACCGTCTCACGTGCCTTCTCGAAATTGGCGGTGGCGAGATTACTCAAATAATGCAGCCCGCGATGGACATTGGCGTATTCATCGGTATAGGCGCGCTCAAGGGTGTCGAGCACTGCTGTGGGCTTCTGTGCCGAAGCGCCGTTGTCGAGATAGACGAGCGGCCTACCGTGGACCTCGCGCGACAGGATCGGGAAATCGGCGCGGATCGCGTGCACATCATAAGCGATGGGTCTTACGCTCTGCTCTTTGAGGGATTTCGGCAAGATCGTCATAGGCTATCTGCCGTCAATCGAACGTCACGCCGAGCCATTCGGCTGAAGCCTTGCCAAGCGCCTCGCGCAAACCCTGATGCTCGATGCGCTCGACTGCTTCGCCGACGAAGGCCTGGATCAGCATAGCCCGGGCCTCGCGCTGCGGGATGCCGCGAGCCTCAAGATAGAACAACAAGTCCTCGTCGATCTGGCCTGATGTAGAGCCATGACCACAGGCCACGTCGTCGGCGAAGATCTCAAGCTCGGGCTTGGAATCGAACTCCGCCGTTTCGGAGAGCAGAAGCGCCTGCGCCATCTGCTTGCCGTCGGTCTTTTGCGCGCCGGGCGCGACGATGATCTTGCCCTGAAACACGCCGCGCGCCTCGTTGTCGAGCACAGCCTTGAACAGCTCACGGCTCGTGCAGCGCGGCACGTGATGTTCGACAAGCAGCGTCGTGTCGCAATGCTGATGGTTGCGCATGAGAAGTGCGCCCGACGCATCGAGAGACGAGCCCTCTCCAGTAAAGGCCACATAGATCTGGCTACGCGACAGCGCAGCGCCGGTGGAGAACTGAAACGCCTTGTAGTTGGCGTTGGCATCGATCTTGACCAGCCAGGTGACAAGATGAAATGCCGCCTCGCCTTCCCGCTGGAGTTTGATGTGGTTGAGGCTGGCTTTATTGCCGACCTCGACCTCGATCACCGCGTTCCGTTGCACCTCGGCGCCGCCAGGGCTAGCGTAGCTTTCCAACAAGTCAAGCGAGGCCCCTTCCTCGACAAGAACGACGCTTCGCGTGATGACGCTTGCGGGCTCGCCGCCGTCGACATGGACGAGATGCACCGGTTTTTCGAGGCTCACGCCGTTGCTGATGCGCAGACCAATGCCACCGCTCATCAGAGCGAGGTTCAGAGCGACGACAGGATCGCGGTCTTGTGCATTGCTCTTGCCGAGCGTGTCCTTAAGCCAGCGCGGCGGCTTCTGCAGCGCCTCGGTGAGGGATACCACTTCGGCGCCGGCGGCCTTGAGTCCGGCGAGATCGGAGAGATCGGCACGAAGCTCGCCTTCGACGACGAGCAGGCGATAGGCTAGCAGGCCGGCGATCTCGGCACCGAGCGCCTGACTGAGCTCGGCCTCGGAGACGGCGGCGCCGGTCGCACGGGCGAGCGGGAGCGCCTCGGTGAGTCGGGAGCGCAGGTCGGTGTACTTCCAGGCCTCGACCCGGCGATGCGGCAGGCCGAGCATACCATAGGCGTGAATGGCCTTGGCACGCAGTTGGGCGACCCAGGGATTGCCCGCGCCGGGGAGACCCTGCTCCGCCGCGGCGAACAAGTCGACATAGTCCTGCTCGGCACGCGTCTGGAACTGCTTGACTGGAAGCTCCATGCCGTCCCCTTAGGCTGCCCTCTCGCCGAACTCGGCGTAGCCGGACTCTTCGAGCTCGAGCGCAAGCTCAGGCCCACCCGAGCGGGCCACACGCCCGTCGGAGAGCACATGCACCCGGTCCGGAACGATGTAGTTGAGCAGCCGCTGATAGTGGGTGATGACCAGCATGGCGCGCTCAGGGCTGCGCAGCGCGTTCACACCCTCAGCAACGATGCGCACCGCGTCGATGTCAAGGCCTGAGTCGGTCTCGTCCAGCACACAGAGCGAAGGATCGAGCAGCGCCATTTGCAGGATCTCGTTCCGTTTCTTCTCGCCGCCGGAGAAACCGACATTGAGGGGACGTCGCAGCATCTCCGGATCGATCTTCAGCGTCGCCGCCTTCTCGCGCACGAAACGCAGGAAGTCAGGCGTGAACAGCTCGGGTTTGCCTCGCGCCTTGCGCACGGCGTTGGTGGCGGTGCGCAGGAAGGTCATGGTGGCGACGCCGGGTATTTCCGTTGGATATTGGAAAGCGAGAAACACGCCTGCATTGGCCCGCTCGGTGGGATCCATGGCGAGCAGATCCTGTCCGTTCCAGGTGACGGTGCCTTCAGTGACCTCGTAGTCCTGCTTGCCGGCAAGCACATAAGCGAGCGTCGACTTACCCGAGCCGTTGGGTCCCATGATGGCATGGACCTCGCCCTTTGGCAGTTCGAGGTCGAGGCCTTTCAGGATCTCGCGGTCATCGACAGTCACGTGAAGGTTCTTGATCTCAAGCATTACAAGTTCTTTCCTGCTCTATCGTCCTCCTCGGAGGCATAGTCGGCGCTCGCCTTTCTTTTTGATCGGTCGAAAAACTCAAACTCTTCACCGGTCAACCGTCCGTTGAGATGCTATCTTGGTCGGGTCTTACCTCGGATGCTCATTATCCAACGCTGCCCTCCAGGCTGATGCCGATCAGCTTCTGCGTTTCGGCCATGAACTCCATGGGAAGATGCTGGAGCACGTCGCGCACGAAGCCGTTGACGATCAGCGCCACCGCCTCTTCCGGCGAAAGCCCGCGGGACAGGCAGTAGAACAGCTGGTCGTCAGAAATCTTCGAGGTCGTCGCCTCGTGCTCGAAGGTGGCCGAGGCATTCTTCGCCTCGATGTAGGGCACGGTGTGCGCCCCGCATTTGTCGCCGATGAGCAGTGAGTCGCAGTTGGTGTAGTTACGCGCATTGGTCGCTCGGCGATGTGCCGAGACGAGCCCGCGATAGGTGTTGTTGGAGTGGCCAGCGGCGATGCCCTTGGAGATGATGCGGCTCGAGGTGTCCTTCCCGAGGTGCATCATCTTGGTGCCTGAATCGACCTGCTGGTGACCGTTGGAGATGGCGATCGAGTAAAACTCGCCGCGCGAACCGTCGCCGCGCAGGATACAGGATGGGTACTTCCAGGTAATGGCAGAGCCGGTCTCTACCTGGGTCCAGGAGATCTTGGAGTTCTTGCCCCGGCAATCGCCGCGTTTGGTGACGAAATTGTAGACGCCGCCTTTGCCCTGCTTGTCGCCAGGATACCAGTTCTGCACCGTCGAGTATTTGATCTCGGCGTTGTCGAGCGCGACCAGTTCGACCACGGCGGCATGCAGCTGGTTCTCGTCGCGCGTCGGTGCGGTGCAGCCTTCGAGATAGCTCACATAGGCGCCCTTGTCGGCGATGATCAGGGTTCGCTCGAACTGTCCGGTCTGCTTCTCGTTGATGCGGAAATAGGTGGAGAGCTCCATCGGGCAACGGACGCCTTCAGGAACATAGGCGAAGCTGCCATCCGAGAACACTGCCGAGTTGAGCGTGGCGTAGAAATTGTCAGTGATCGGTACCACTGAGCCCAAATATTTCTTCACGAGCTCGGGGTGGTTCTGCACCGCCTCCGACATCGAGCAGAAGATCACGCCGGCCTTGGCCAGCTCCTCTTTGAAGGTAGTGACCACCGAGACCGAGTCGAACACGGCGTCGACGGCGACGCGCGGCGCGCCTTTAACGCCGGCAAGCACCTCCTGCTCTTTGAGAGGAATACCGAGCTTGGCATAGGTCGCGAGCAGCTCAGGATCGACCTCCGAGAGGCTCTTCGGCCCCTCGGAACTCTTCGGCGCCGCGTAGTAATAGAGATCCTGAAAATTGATCTTTGGGTGCTTGACGTTGGCCCAGGTCGGCTCCTGCAACGTAAGCCAACGGCGATAAGCCTCGAGCCGCCAATCGAGCAGCCATTCGGGCTCCTTCTTCTTCGCCGAGATGAAACTGATCACGTCCTCGGACAGGCCCTTCGGGGCCTTGACTGACTCGATCTTAGTGGTGAAGCCGTATTTGTATTTGTCGACGTCGAGCTCGCGAACGCGAGCGACCGTCTCTTGCACTGCCGGCATGTCTCCACTCCAAAATCGTTGTCACGCGGCTTATGCCGCCTCTTGGCGCTGCCGCATTCGTTTGATCAGCTCGCTCCAGGCTCCGATGAATCTTTCGATATCGGCACTCATCGTACCAATGCCAAGGCTCACACGGATTGCGCCCTGCGCGATCTCCGGCGGAAGCCCCATGGCCGAGAGCACATGCGAGGCCTCGATCTTGCCAGAGGAACACGCGCTGCCTGCGCTCACCGCAACCCCGGCAAGATCAAGCCCAATGACCAGCGTTTCGGCCTTGGTGCCGGGAACCGCGATGCAGCTCGTATTCGGGAGCCGCGCCACTCGGCCAGAGGCCACAACTGCGTCGGGCTCGATCCCGAGCGCCCTCGCCTCCAGTCCATCGCGGAGAACCGCAATCTCGGAGACTCGATGTACATCCGCCGCGGCAAGCTCAGCCGCCACGCCAAAGCCGACGATGCCAGCAACGTTCTCGGTGCCGGCGCGCCGGCGCCGCTCCTGGCCGCCGCCCTTGATCAACGACTCGACGGCAACGCCATCACGCAGCACAAGAGCGCCGATGCCCTTCGGCCCGCCGATTTTATGCGCCGAGAGCGTCATCATGTCGGCGCCAAGCGCGGCCAAATCGAGATGCAGCCTACCCGCGACCTGAACCGCGTCGGTGTGCAGAAGTCCGTCCGCCGCGTGGACGATCTTAGACGCCTTAGCGACCGGCTGGATCGCACCGGTCTCGTTGTTGGCCGCCATCAGCGAGACGAAGGGCCTCCACCCGCGGAGATGGTGCTTGGCAAGCTCGTTCTCAAGCACGCCGAGATCCACAACCCCGTCACCTGACACCGGGATACGGGTCGTGCTTTCGCGGTAGAACCTGCCGCCGGAGAGCACCGAGGAATGCTCCACCGCCGAAATGTAACAATGCCAGGCCTCTCCCGGCTGACGGGCGAGTGCCAGCGCATTTGCCTCACTGCCGCCGCTCGTAAAGATCACCTCTTCGGTGCGCGCACCGGCAAGAGCCGCGATCTTGATGCGGGCAGCTTCGACCAGCGCCCTTGCCACCCTGCCCTCGGTATGAATGGAGGACGGATTACCGTAGGTCTCCAAGGCCGCGATCATAGCCTCGCGCACCTCAGGCCGAAGGGGCGCGGTGGCGTTGTAATCGAGATACGAACGCGTGGCCATGCCTCAGAAGCTCGCGGACCAAGGACCGCCGTTAGCGCTTGCACGAGCCCCCATCGCGCATGCTAAGAAGCGCGGTCCGAGGCTTGGACGCTCAGCCGTAAATCAAGGTTAGAGTGTCCTTTTTTGGAACAATTCTAAATCTTGCCTTGGTATAGGTTTCCTGAGCGGCAGAGTCAAGTTTTGCGGCGACGGCGCGCTCGCCATTTTCCGAGCTCAAGGCCCCTCTTTCCAGCGTTGAAGACGTCGTTCGAGGTCAGAAATCAATGCCCGAAGTGAATATCAGCGATCCGGCCGGCAGGATCGAGGCTCGCTACCACCACAATCCGCGCCCAAATGCCCCAGTTGCCCTGATTCTGCACCCGCACCCGCAGTTTGGCGGCACCATGAATAACCAGGTCGTCTATCACCTGTATTACGCCTTCCAACGGCGAGGCTTCTCGGTATTGCGCTTCAACTTCCGTGGTGTAGGGCGGAGCGAAGGGCTGTTCGACAATGGCCCGGGCGAACTGGCCGATGCCGCCACTGCGCTCGACTGGATGCAGGCTTATAACGCCGATGCCGCCTCATGCTGGATCGCCGGCGTGTCGTTCGGCGCGTGGATCGCAATGCAGCTGCTGATGCGGCGCCCGGAGATCGAAGGCTTCATTTCCGTGGTCCCACCAGCCAACCTCTACGATTTTACCTTCCTTGCGCCGTGTCCCTCCTCTGGCCTGATGGTGAATGGCGCCAAGGATCGCGTGGTGCCGACAGAGTCGGTGCGCGGACTGGTGGAGCGGCTCAAGACGCAGAAGGGTATCGTCATCGACCACGCCACTGTGCCAGAGGCGAACCATTTCTTCGAGGGCCGCATGGACGGCCTCATGGAAGTGGTCGACGCCTATCTCGACAAGCGCCTCGGCAAGAAGAAGAAGCGGGAATCAGCAGCTTAGGGGCGAATTCCTGCAATCTGCCCTTTTGACCTCGGACCGAAGGATTTTGCGATAGCGACAAGTCTCGAAGTGAAGGTATCCCAACGGTCTCTCGTCCTGTTTGTAAACATCGCCCATCGTAGTGCTCACCAAAAGTCTACCAAGCTCGTCCGTAACGCGTCAGGCGGTCTCAACAAGGACGGAAGCCGGATTTCAATTCCTCAGGGCGGCGACTAGCTTGTTAAAGCGCTCGGTGCGAGCGGAATCAGCTACACCTGCAAGTGCTGAGATTGGGTCGCTTTCGAATGCGGGCCGCAGCAAAGATTTCTCGAGCTCAGCATAAGCGGCGCCCCACAACAAGCCGTGCGAAAAATCCCCGGTTTGATTCTCTCCGGCGCCAATGTGGCAATCAAGGAACGGTTGGCTCCGGCAACGGACGGAAACTTTTGCCTTTATCGAAACTGAACGACAAGCCGAAGGCGTACCACACTCCCGGTGAGGGGAAATCTCGTGACGTAGCGGGCGGCGATCGTCGATTACCTAGCCCATACGGCGCCAGCTCAAGGTGCAATTCCCGCCCAAACCTGATACAGGCTCGCTGATATCCAGCGCGGGCACTTCGGCGTGAGCACGACAAAATCCGAATTCCTGAACGAGCTCAAAGCCAGGGGCTACGTCCACCAGGCGACGGACGAAGCCGCACTGGACAAGCTAGCCAGATCGGAACGCATCACCGGCTATATCGGCTTTGACTGTACGGCGCCAAGCCTGCATGTCGGCAACCTGCTTGGTATCATGATGCTGCGCAAGCTGCAGCGGGCTGGGCATCGGCCGATCGTGTTGATCGGCGGCGGCACCACCAAGGTCGGTGATCCCTCAGGCAAGGACGAGTCCCGCAAACTCCTTACCGAGGCTGAGATTGCTGCCAATATCGGCGGCATCGAGTCGGTGTTCGGCAAATTCGTGAGCTTCGGGACCAGCGGCAGCGATGCCATCCTGGTCAACAATGCCGACTGGCTCGACGCGCTCAACTATATCGATTTCCTCCGCGATTACGGCCGCCATTTCAGCGTCAACCGGATGCTGTCCTACGACTCGGTGAAGCTCAGGCTCGACCGCGATCAACCGCTTTCCTTCATTGAGTTTAACTACATGGTGCTACAGGCCTACGACTTCGTTGAGCTTTACAGGCGCTACGGTTGCCGTCTGCAGATGGGCGGCTCCGACCAGTGGGGCAACATTGTCAACGGCATCGAGCTTGGCCGCCGCGCTGACGGGATCGAGTTGTTCGGCATCACCACCGCGCTGCTCACCACCACGTCGGGCGCTAAGATGGGCAAGACGGCGTCCGGTGCCGTGTGGCTCAACCCCGACATGCTGACGCCCTACGACTATTGGCAATATTGGCGGAACACCGAGGATGCCGATGTCGGCCGCTTCTTGAAGCTGTTCACCGAGCTGTCACTCGCCGAGATTGAGAGGCTCTCACGTCTCAAAGGTGCAGAGCTGAACGAAGCAAAGAAGGTGCTTGCCACGGAGGCGACTGCACTTCTGCACGGCCGCCAGGCCGCCGAACGTGCCGAAGGCACCGCTCGCGCCACGTTTGAGCAAGGTACAATCTCGGAGACACTCCCCACCTTCGAGTTGCCGAAGGCTGAACTCTCGGAAGGCGTCGGCGTGCTCAGCGCCAATGTGCGGGTGGGATTTGTACCGTCGACTAGCGAAGCGCGCCGCCAGATCAAGGGAGGCGGTCTTAAGGTGAACGACAAGACCGTCACCGACGAAAAGCGTCTATTGACGCTCGCCGACCTCACCCCGGAAGGGGTGATCAAGCTTTCACTCGGCAAGAAGCGACACGTGCTGATTCGGCCGGTGTAAGTGCGGTCTTAGGTCTTAGCGCGCGTAATCACCGAAGGTTGGCGGAGACGTCGTGCCGGTCGAGGCGGCGTTCTGCCCCTCGCCCCTAAACTCGAAGATCTGGCGGAAGATGCCGGGTGCGACCACCGATATCGGATTGACCCGCACATTCGGATCGTCGAGCTGACCTTGGATGGCAAAGGTGATGCCGACTACGCCTTCTCCCTGCCGCCCGACGAAGATGCCGCCTAGGATGGGGATATTGCCGAGCGCCGAGTTCAAACCATAAAGGGGCACATAGGTGCCCCCGAGATTGACCGTCTGCGCCTTGAAATCGACGCGGCCGCGCATGGTGGCGCCAAGCGCCGGGCCGTTCACATAGGCATCGTTCAGCAGAAATTGTCCTTTGCCCACGGAGAACGGCGCGCGGAGCTGATCGAAGTTGATGCGAGTTTGGCGGACCTCCTTCTTGCGCTCGCCAAGCGCCGCCATGGACTGCGGGTCGGAGAGCACGTCGCTCACCACGGAATCGCCGAGCACATTAAAGTTCCGAGCCCACAGGGTCCCGGTCTTCGTCCCAGGCTCGCTCGTATCAAGATTGACCTCAAGCGACGCCTCGCCGCCATCGACTTTGGGATAGAAACCGATTAGGCGAAAGGCTGCGCCGGCGTCACGCGATTCGGCGTGAATGATGCGGGCGCCGTTCGCATCGTCGAGCTTGACTGCAAGTGGCATGCGGCCGTTGAGCTTGCCAGAGGCGCTAAGCCCCACGAGCCTCCCGTTCTGTTTCTGCAACGTGACCTGGGCGTCGGTGACGGTCGTGTCATAGAAACCGACCACGGTGCCCAGCCGTGCGGTCAGATCGACGCTAAAGGGATCATGCGGCTCGGAATTCTCGGCAAGCTGGCCGGCGGAGAATAGAGATTGGAAGAACTGCTTGCCGTCGTAGCTTGGCCCGTGCGCGTCGACCTCAAGCACGTTGCCGTCGCGCACAGTGGCATTGATTTCGACATGGGTAAGCATGTCGAAAGAGAAATCCGAGAAATAGAAGCCTTTGAGATGCTGCTCGGGGTCAAGCGAGATTGAGCCATCGATGGCGATATCGTTGCCGAGGATCTTGAGATTCTTGAGATCGATCGAGCCGTCGTCGCCTTGCACAATATCGCATTGCATCGTGGCGGAGCGGCCCGGTGGCTTGGTCCAGCCCATATTGCCGAAGATCAATTGGGCCTGGGTGAGGTCGGCCTGCATGCTGAGGGCTTGGGTGCCTTCAGCATAGCGCGTGATGGCGAGCGTGACTGGAACCGGCCCGCGCAGCAAATGCGAAATCTTGAGCCCGAGCGTCTCGCGCTGGTTCTCGTCGAGCGTCGCGCTTATCCTGATAGGCGGCTGGCGCTCGTCCGGCTCGTAGAAAATGCGCTGCCAGGCAAGCTCGGCCGGAACGCCCCTAATCAGAATTTGACCACGGACGTCGAGAGCCCGCTCCGTGACGTTTACGTCGAGCGTTCCGCCTTCGACATCAACAGTGCCAACCGCACGTGAGGCGATCGCATTGTCGAGTCGCGCTTCGCCACGTAGCTTGACCTCTTTGAATTTGAGGTCCTCCTTCATCGGCATGTCGAGAGCAAAGTTGCCGGAGACAGCGCCGCCGAACGAGTCTGGCTTCATGCCCACGGACTGCATGTAGCCGAGCGGCTCGTGGTCGAGCAGCTGCATGACCGTCGTCATGGCGCCGTTCGCCTTGAATGTGATCTGGCCCTGCTGTGGATCGATGCGCAAATCGGGGATGAAGAAGCGGCCGTCGCTCAGGGCAATTTCCTGGCCTGACGGCAAGGCGACTTTGCCTTGCGGAACATCAACGGAGCAAGTCGTCCCCACCACTCTAAGCTTTGCGTCTCCCGTCTGAATCGGCGGTAGCTTCTCGACGTAGGTGACGCTCATTGCGGAAAGATCGAGCTCGACACTCAAAGCCTCGGGCGCGAGCTCAACCCCTGACTGCATGCGGGCGAGCTCGCCCGGCTCGAACGAAATGGCCACCTTGCCACCAAGCACCCGGCCGCCGTTTACATTCTTCGCCACCCATTTACGCGCGTCACAGGCGAGAAATTTCGGCCAAAATTGTTTCAAGACGTCGAGTGGCATGGGACTGAACACCCCGGTGAGATGTATTTCCGGCGATCCAGGAGCGTCAGTGACACTGCCGGCAAGCTCGATCGAAGCAGTGCCTGAACGAATGATGAAACGAGAGAGCGTCACGCGGCCGCCTTGGGGTGAGACGGTACCTTCTGCCGACCACTCGTCGACTTTGACCGGGTCCACTCCGAACTCAGCGGCAGCGAGCACGGCATCGCTGGCTCTAAGCTTGAATGTCCAGGATGGGAAGCCGTGGTCCGCGGGGGCTGGCCGGAATTCGCCGCTGATTGTGGCGCGGCTGTCTCCCCATTTCAACTCTGACGGCTCGATCTCGACGATGTCGTTTCTTTTTGCGTAGCGCACACTCAAGTTGCCTCCGTCGATCTGCATGGCGTTGCCCGGGTCCCAGGGGGGCGTGATATGCCCGGTCTGGAGCTGCAAATTCGCTTGGCCAGATATGAATCGCCCTGCGGTCGACAATTTTACCTTTGTTTCGCCACTGACCGGCAGATCGAGCGCCTTGAGCCCGGCCGCAGCCGGGAAGTTCTCCGCGAGGCCCGACGGAACGAGATCCTGGATCAGTGCCGTGATGCTCAAGCTTTGCTGCTTTGGGTGTTCCTCGGTGCGGAACTCAAGCTGCCAATCGCCCTTGCTGGAACCGAGGCTCGCCTGGCCCACAAGCACACTGCGCTGGTCCAGATGCTTAAGATCGATGGAGAAGTCTGGAACTTGTAATAGGGTCTCGACACCGTTTTGGCTGAGCACAACCTGCGCATCCTTGACGCCGAAGCGCGTGAGGTAGGAGGTGTTGCCGCGGCGCATGCGCTCGAAGACATTGGTGACGGTGCGCGTCACGTCGAGTTGGCGCCCGGCGCTGGACGACCCCGGCGGCGCCGCATGTCTAGTGACGACGCTTTCGGACCCAGCCCCTGGTTCAGCCGGGGGAGCTGCGGGAGCCCTTGCCGCAGGAACTCCCTTGATAAA
>Ga0182039_10001336_pt1 | contig 13071 bp, 10 predicted proteins | sample sta12Can44000111_FD_125975 | JGI IMG/M metagenome (GOLD analysis project Ga0182039, IMG submission 125975) | Lab enrichment of tropical soil microbial communities from Luquillo Experimental Forest, Puerto Rico - statanox.12C.anox.44.000.111 | ecosystem: Environmental > Terrestrial > Soil >...
GCCGTTGCGGCCCAGGCCAACTCGGCGGATGCACTGATCGCGGCGCGCGCCGCCATGGGCGTCGGCGCGGCGGTCATTTTCCCGACCACGCTGGGACTGATCACCAACATCTTCACCGACCCGACGCGGCGCGCCAAGGCGATCGGGCTGTGGGCGGCCATGGTGGGCGTCGGGGTGGCCGTGGGACCGATCAGCGGTGGCTGGCTCCTCGAGCATTTCTGGTGGGGCTCGATCTTCATGGTGAACATCCCGATCGCCGCGCTGGCCATCATCGGCGGCATCCTGTTCGTTCCGACCTCGCGCGACCCGGCGGCGCCGCGCGTCGACGTGCCCGGGTTGGTCCTGTCCGCGGCCGGGATCACGACGCTGGTCTACACGGTCATCGAGGCACCCACCTGGGGCTGGACCAACGTTCGGACCGCAATCGGGTTCGCCTTGGCCGCAATCGTTCTCGCTACGTTCGCGCTGTGGGAGCGGCGCAGCACCCACCCCATGCTGGACGTCTCGGTGTTCTTCAGCCGGCGGTTCTCCGGCGGCAGCCTGGCGGTGACCGCCGGCTTTCTGACACTGTTCGGCTTCATCTTCGTCATCACCCAGTACTTCCAATTCATCAAGGACTACAGCGCATTTCAGAGCGGCGTGCGACTGCTGCCCGTCGCCGCCTCGATCGCGCTGGCCAGCATCCTGGGCCCCCGGCTGGTCGAACGAGTCGGCACCACCGCCGTCGTGGCCGCCGGCCTCGCGGTGTTCGCCGCCGGGCTCGCGTGGGCGTCCACGGCCGACGCGGCCACCCCCTATAACGAGCTCGCCATGCAGATGGTGCTCCTCGGCGGCGGCCTCGGGCTGACGGTATCGCCGGCCACCGAGGCCATCATGGGGTCACTGTCGGTCGACAAGGCTGGCGTCGGCTCGGCCGTCAACGACACGACGCGCGAGCTCGGCGGCACCCTCGGCGTTGCCATCGCCGGCAGCATCTTTGCATCGGTGTACTCGGGACACCTCGGGGCGACTGCGTTGCCGGGATTGCCCGCCGAGGCGATGAGGCACTCGATGGCCCTGGCGCACAGGGTGATCGAGCAGTTGCCGGCGCAACAAGCCACCCACGTCCACAGCGTCGTCGAGCGCGCATTCTTGGATGGCATGCAGGTGAGCTCGCTGGTGTGCGCGGGCATTGCGCTGGGCGCCGCGATCATTGTCGGCTGGCTTCTGCCGTCCCGGGAGCCGGCGCGGGCAGAGCACTCGACACCGTCCCCCGCGACCACCACGCTGACAAAGGTTTAAGACATGAGCACGAAGCAATCCGAAAGCGGCAGCACCTACGTCCTGGGCCATGCCGACGCGGAGGTGCAGCGGCTGCTCCTCCAGGGCCGGCTGTATGACGGCTACACCGAGCACGCGCTGCGGCTCGCCGGGCTGCGGCCGGGCATGCGGGTGCTCGATATCGGGTGCGGGCCCGGCGACGTGTCGTTCGTCGCCGCCCGGCTCGTCGGTCCGACCGGAAGTGTCTTGGGAGTGGACGCCGCACCAGAGATGATCGAACTGGCCCGCACCCGCGCCGCCGAAAAGTGCTTATCCACAGTGCATTTCACGCGATCCTCGATTGACGCGATCGCCTTCGAAGAGCCGATCGACGCGATAGTCGGCCGGTTTATCCTCATGCACCTGCCCGACCCGGCCGTCACTCTGCGGCATCTCAGCTCGTTCGTGCGTCCCGGCGGCGTGATCGCGTTCTCCGAGAACGACATCACCGCGACGAGCAGCATCCCGGACATCCCGCTGTTCGGGCAGGTGACGACCGGCATCGTCCGCGCATTCGAGGCGATGGGCCTCAGCCCGCGGTTCGGCACCACACTGCACACGATCTTTGCGGAGGCCGGCTTCGCCGCGCCAAAGCTGACCCTCGGCACGCCGATCGGCACGGCCGCCGACGCCGACATCCTGGCCTACGCCGCGGAAGTCTGGCGGCTGATATCCCCCATCGCAGGACAGATCGGCTTCGGCATCGACGAGATTGCCGACATCGACAACTTCGTGCCGCGATTCCGTGAAGAGGCGCTTGCGGTCAACGCCCTTATCACGATGCCACCCATCATCACCGCATGGACAGAGGTGCAGAAATGAACGACACAATCCAGAGCCAGTACTCGACCGGCCTGTCGCGCAGCAACATCGAGCGCGCGCTGCTCTCCGCAGGGAAGAACCTCGGCCGCCTCGCGCCCGCCGACCTCGGCCTGCTGGAAGACTTTCACACCATGGGCCGCTACGCCACCGCCCAGCTGGTGGACCTGGCGCAGATCGCAAGCGGCACCAGGGTCCTCGACGCCGGAAGCGGGGTCGGTGGCACCGCGCGCTATGTCGCCGACCGCTACGGCTCCCCCGTCGTCGCCGTGGATCTCACCGACGAATACTGCGAAACGAACCGTTGGCTCAACCGAATCGTCGGCCTCGGCGACCTCATCTCCGTTCGTCAGGCGGACGTGACCGAACTCCCCTTCGCCGACGGCACTTTCGACGTCGCCATCAGCCAGCACGTCCAGATGAACGTCGCCGACAAGGCGCGCCTGTACTCCGAGGCGCGCCGGGTGCTGGCGGACGGCGGACGGCTTGCCATGTGGGACATCACGATTGGCGACCACGGCGAACTCGACTATCCACTGCCCTGGGCCGACGAACCCACGCGCAGCCATCTGGTCACTCCCGAGGAATTGCGCGCCGTCGTCGAGTCCGCCGGCTTCGCCGTCGAACACTGGAACGACCTCACCGACCAGGCGGCCAGCGTCATGCAGGCCGTGCTGGCCCAGCCCGCCGACCCGCTGGGCCTGCACGCCTTCGTCACCGACTTCCGGCGAAAAGCCGAAAACCTCACCCACGCCTTGGCCGACGGACGTCTGCGGGCAATTCAAGCGGTCGCGCTTACCGTCAGCGAAGGTTGAAGACCATGAAGACCATGCAGCCCAACGAGATTCCAGACCAGCGCTACACCCGGACATGGAACGGCGGCCGCGGCGAGGTCAAGTTCCTCCAGCGGTCCGACGGGTCGCGGTTGCGCTACTACACGACGGGAACCGGTCCCCCGCTGGTCCTGCTCCACACGGTTCGCACACAGCTGGACTACTTCCAGCGGGTCGTGCCCGAGCTCTGGGACGAGTTCACGATCTACGCGCTGGACCAGCCCGGAATGGGCTGGTCCGACATCGTGCCGGGCGCCCGATTCGGCGAGCCGGAACTACGCAGCGCCGCAGTCGAATTCGTCAGGACGCTCGACCTGCGTGAGGTCACGTTGGCCGGCGAGTCGATGGGGGCCGCGATCGCGCTATTGGCCTCGATTGACCTGCCCGACAACGTGCGCAACGTGGTCGCCTTCAACCCCTACGACTACCCGAGCGGCCTCGAACGGGGGAACTGGTTGGCCCGCCTGATCGGAACGGGCGCCCGCCTGCCCGGCTCCGGACCGATCGTCGTCCGCATGGAAAATCGCGTCGTCCTGCGGGGCGTGCTGCGAGGCGGCTTAGCCGACCACCGCGCGCTGCCGGAGGAGTTGCTCAGCGAGCTTCGTCGAAGCGGCCGTCGAACCGGCTACCCGACGGTGAACCGAGCCATCATGCGCAGCCTCGGCGGGTTCATCGACGCGCGAAGCCGCTACGCGAAGGTGACCGCACCTGTCACATTGGTCTACAGCGAACACGATTGGTCGCGCGCGCCGGAGCGGGAACAGGTCGCGCAACTGCTCACGAATGCCGCAACCATCACGGTGCCCGGCGTGGGCCACTTTTCGGCCCTCGAGCGCCCGACGACGATGGCTCGCATCATCCGGCAAAGCACCCGAAGAACCGTCAATTCATGAGGCAAAGCCGACCGGGCCGCGCGGCGTCGTGGCTTCCAGTCATGATTCGACTGACCGCGGTCGGCTATCTGCTTTTCTTCGTGCCCGACTTGATTCTCGCGTCCACGCATCGCATCAACGGGTTACCGCCGTTGTTGGCTCGACTCTTCGACTGGGGTGAGGGCGGCCCCAATGATCAGGCGATAGCCGTCATGTTCTCCACCGTCTATATCGTCTGGGCGCTGTTCCTGTTCGGCTCGGCCAAAGCCCCGCTCACCAACCGGCTGTTCCTTGATTTCAATCTCACCGCGAACTCCGCGCACTTCGGCGTCATGCTCGTGATGGCCGTGGCCATGCACGACCAGCACCAACACGTGGCGGGCGTGATGGCGCTCGGATTGCTCACCACGGTCCCGCTGGCGGCATGCTGGCTGCCGGTCCGGCGCGGCGACGGCCGCTAAACGCTGGCGGCACACCGCTTGGCATGGTGGAGTGGATACCGCCCAACCCGCAAAACCAGAAAGCGAGGTCCGCTGGTGAGTTCAGCGCTGGGTCTGCCAGAGAAGGTCCGTGCCTGCCTGTTCGACCTCGACGGTGTGCTCACCGACACCGCGAGCGTGCATACCAAGGCTTGGAAGGCCATGTTCGACGCCTTTCTATCCGATCGGGCCAAGCGGATGGGAGAGAAGTTCGTCCCCTTCGATGCGGCCGCGGACTACCGCAAATACGTGGACGGCAAGAAACGCGAAGACGGGGTCCGGTCGTTTCTGAGCAGCCGCGGAATCGATCTGCCCGACGGCAGCCCCGACGATCCCGACGACGCCGAGACGGTGTACGGCCTGGGCAACCGCAAGAACGACATGTTCCAAAAGGTCCTGGAAAGGGACGGCGTCGAGGTGTTCGACGGGTCGCGGCGCTACCTGGAGGCGGTCTCGAGCGCGGGTCTCGGCATCGCCGTGGTGTCGGCCAGCGCCAACACCCCCGAGGTACTCAAGATCACAGGTCTGGACCGGTTCATCCAGCGGCGGGTGGACGGCAACACGCTGCGCGAAGAGCACATCCCCGGCAAGCCCGCCCCGGACTCGTTCTTGCGCGGCGCGCAGTTGCTCGACGTCGCTCCCGACGCGGCGGCGGTCTTCGAGGACGCGCTATCGGGCGTGGCCGCCGGCCGCGCCGGTAACTTCGGCTACGTGGTGGGCGTCGACCGGGTGGGGCAGGCCGACGAGTTGCGAAGCAACGGCGCCGACGTGGTGGTCACCGATCTCGCCGAATTGCTGCAGTCATGATCACCCAGGAAGCATTCCCCGTCGAACCCTGGCAAGTCCGCGAGACCCGACTCGACCTGAACCTGCTGGCCCAGTCGGAATCCCTGTTCGCGTTGTCCAACGGGCACATCGGGTTGCGCGGCAACCTCGACGAGGGCGAGCCGTACGGCCTGCCGGGCACCTATCTGAACTCCTTCTACGAAATCCGGCCGCTGCCGTACGCCGAGGCGGGATACGGTTATCCGGAGGCCGGCCAGACGATCGTCGACGTCACCAACGGCAAGATCTTTCGCCTGTTCGTCGAGGACGAGGCGTTCGACGTCCGCTACGGCGAATTGATCTCCCACGAGCGGGTTCTCGACCTGCGTGCCGGGACGCTGACCCGCCGCGCGCACTGGTCCTCGCCCGCGGGCAAGCAGATAAAACTGGTGTCCACCCGGCTGGTGTCGATAACCCACCGCGGCGTCGCCGCCATCGAGTATGTCGTCGAGGCCGTTGACGAATTCGTGCGCGTGACGGTGCAGTCGGAACTGGTGACAAACGAGGACCAACCGGAGACCTCGGGTGATCCGCGGGTGTCGGCCATCCTGAAGAACCCGCTCGAGGCCGTCGAACACGAAGTAACCGAGGCCGGAGCACTTCTCATGCACCGGACCCGCAGCAGCGCCCTGATGATGGCCGCCGCAATGGATCACGAGGTCGACGTGCCCGGACGCGTCGAGGTCAGCAAAGACGCGCGTGCCGACCTGGCGCGGACCACCGTGATCTGCGGGCTGCGTCCCGGACAGAAGCTGCGCATCGTGAAATACCTCGCGTACGGCTGGTCCAGCCAGCGCTCTCGCCCGGCACTGCGGGACCAGGCCGCCGCCGCACTGCACGGTGCTCGCTACACCGGGTGGCAGGGGCTGCTGGACTCGCAACGGGCCTACCTCGACGACTTCTGGGAAAACGCGGACGTCGAGGTCGAGGGCGACCCCGAATCCCAGCAAGCGGTCCGGTTCGGGCTGTTTCACCTGCTGCAGGCCAGCGCGCGCGCCGAACGCCGGGCGATCCCCAGCAAGGGGCTCACCGGCACCGGCTACGACGGCCACGCCTTTTGGGACACCGAGGCTTACGTGCTGCCGGTGCTGACCTACACCGCGCCGCACGCCGTCGCGGACGCACTGCGGTGGCGCGCCTCGACAATGGACCTCGCCAGGGACCGGGCGGCCGAGCTCGGCCTAAAAGGCGCCAGCTTTCCATGGCGAACCATCCGCGGGCAGGAGTGCTCGGCCTACTGGCCGGCCGGCACCGCGGCGTTTCACATCAACGCCGATATCGCGATGGCCTTCGATCGGTACCGCGTCGTGACCGGCGATCATTCGCTTGAGAAGGATTGCGGTCTTCACGTGCTGATCGAAACCGCCCGGTTGTGGATGTCACTCGGTCACCACGACCGCCACGGCGTCTGGCATCTGGACGGGGTCACCGGCCCCGATGAATACACGGCGATCGTCCGCGACAACGTCTTCACGAACTTGATGGCCGCGCACAACCTGGTCGTCGCCGCCGATGCCTGCGTTCGCGACCCGGACGAGGCCTCGAAACTTGGCGTCACCACCGAGGAGATGGCGGCGTGGCGCGACGCGGCCGCCGCGGTCAACATTCCCTACGACGAAGAACTGGGTGTTCATCAGCAGTGCGAAGGATTTACCAAGTTTGCGGAATGGGACTTCGAAGCCAACACGACCTATCCCCTGCTCCTGCACGAAGCCTACGTGCGACTGTATCCCGCGCAGGTGATTAAGCAGGCCGACCTGGTGCTGGCGATGCAGTGGCAGAGTCATGCGTTCACGCCCGAGCAGAAGGCCCGCAACGTCGACTACTACGAGCGGCGCACGGTGCGCGACTCGTCGCTGTCGGCCTGCACTCAGGCGGTGATGTGCGCCGAGGTCGGGCATCTGGAGCTGGCCCATGACTATGCCTATGAGGCCGCGCTGATCGACCTGCGCGATCTGCACCAGAACACCCGCGACGGCCTACACATGGCCTCGCTTGCAGGTGCGTGGATGGCACTGGTCGGAGGCTTTGGCCGCCTGCGTGACGACGAGGGCATCCTGTCCCTCGATCCCCAACTGCCCGACGGCATCACCCGGCTGCGGTTCCGGCTGCGGTGGCGAGACTTCCGGGTGACCGTCGACGCCAACCACTCCGATGTCACCTACACGCTGAGCGACGGGGATGGTGGCGATCTGACGATTCGGCACGCCGGCGAAGAGGTCGTGCTGAACACGGAGAAGCCGGCGACCATCGCGGTGCGCAGGCGCAAGCCTCTGCTGCCGCCACCGCCGCAGCCGCCCGGCCGCGAGCCCACGCACCGACGGGCCCAGCCCCAACAGACCCCCGAACCCCCCGAACACTAAGTCGCTCAGTGCGGTTCGACGATCCGGGCCACCTCGGTGTCCACGGCTTGTCGCAGTTCGGCGTCGGTCAGTTCGTCGAGACCGGCGGCCGAGCGCAGGATGGGCGCAAACAACCGCCAACCGATTTGCAGCGCAAGGGCATTGGCGACAGCCAGCCGCGCATCGATCTCGTTGTCGTAGTGTGGCCGCACCGCGTCGAGCATCCCCGCAACGTTGGGGAAGCGCTTCTGCAACTGCTCGGCCGGATACCCGTCGAGCACTGTGCGGGCCATGACCCGCATCTGCCGGTCGAGAGCCTTGTCGACGACGTCCGCCCCCGCGCCCGACTGCAGCAGACCGGTCAAATCCGCGCCCAGGTGATCGAGCACGGCACCGACCAGCTGTTCCTTGGTGCCGAAGTGACGAAAAACCAGCCCGTGGTTGACCTTCGATCGGGTGGCGATGTCGCGGATCGACGTCGCGGCCGGACCACGCTCCGCGAACAGGTCGGTAGCGGCCTCCAAGATCGCCGCCGCCACTTGCTCCCGCCCAGTGGGGGCTCCCCGTCCGGTCGGAACTTTCCGGCCGGCACTTGCCGAACGCGTAGTCACATGACTACACTAGCCCATGTAGTCAACTGACTACACGGACTTCCCTCAAAAGGACCAACAGATGACACACGCGATGGGCGTTACCAAGTTGGGCAGCCGGATCGGCGCCCGGATCGACGGGGTGAAACTGGGCGGCGACCTCGGCCCGGCCACCGTCGACGCGATCCGCGAGGCGTTGTTGGCCCACAAGGTGATTTTCTTCCGCGGGCAGCACCACCTCGATGACTATCAGCAACTCGCGTTCGCCGGGCTGCTGGGAACGCCGATCGGCCACCCTGCCGCTGCATCCGTGCTGGCCGGCAAGACTGCGCCGACGATCACTCCGATCGACTCCGAGTACGGCAGGGCGAATCGCTGGCACACCGACGTCACGTTCGCCGCGAACTATCCGAAGGCGTCGATCCTGCGCGCGATCACCCTGCCCAGCTATGGCGGCTCCACACTGTGGGCGTCCACCGCGGCCGCCTACGACGACCTGCCCGAACCACTCAAATTGCTCGTCGAAAACCTGTGGGCGGTGCACACCAACCGCCGCGACTACATCATCCCCGAGTCACTGACCGAGGCGCAGCAGGAGTTCCGGGATGCGTTCGAGAAGCCGGATTTCCAGACGGAACATCCCGTGGTGCGCGTGCACCCGGAGACCGGGGAACGCACCCTGCTGGCCGGAGGCTTCATCCGCAACTTCGTCGGCCTGGACAGCCACGAATCGACCGTGCTGCTTGATTTGCTGCAACGCCGAATCACGTTGCCCGAGAACACCATCCAATGGAACTGGGAGCCGGGCGACGTCGCCATGTGGGATAACCGGGCAACGCAGCACCGGGCGATCGACGACTACGACGACCAGCCCCGGCTTTTACACCGGGTCACGTTGATGGGCGACGTGCCCGTGAACGTGCACGGGGAACGCAGCCGGGTGATCCGCGGCGCGCCGCTCGAGGCGATCGCGAGCTAGTTAGCCGGCGTCGGCCGCGCGGCGACCGGATCGATCGGCAGCCAGCGGAGCGCACCCGGTGCGTCGAGGGGTACCACCGGGTGCGCGGGCGGGATCGGGTCCAGCCTGCGGTAGGTGTCGCCCTGCAGCGGCCGCTCATCGTTCTCGCCCTTGTTCGGCCACAGCGAGGCCGCCCGCTCGGCTTGCGCGGTGATGGACAGCGAGGGGTTGACGCCCAGGTTCGCCGAGATCGCCGCGCCGTCCACCACGGACAGGGTCGGATAGCCGTAGACCCGGTGGTACGGGTCGATGACGCCGTGCTCGGGGCTGTCGCCGATCACCGCTCCGCCGAGAAAGTGGGCCGTCAGCGGGATGTTGAAGAGTTCCCCCCAGGTGCCGCCGGCCACGCCGTCAACCTTGGCGGCCATGTGGCGGGTGACCTTGTTGCCGATCGGTATCCACGTCGGGTTCGGTTCGCCGTGTCCCTGCTTGCTCGAATACCAGCGGATGCCGAGCTTGCCGCGCTTGGTGAACGTGGTGATCGAGTTGTCCAGGTGCTGCATCACCAGCGCGATCACCGTGCGCTCGCTCCACTGATGGACATTGAGCATCCGAAGGATGCCGCGCGGATCTTGGCGGGCCTGGTCCAACAACTGCTTCCACCGCGGCACATAGCTGCCAGGGGGACCCTCTGGGTCTGGCCCATCGGTCATCAGCGTCTGCAGCAGCCCCATCGCGTTGGAACCCTTGCCGTAGCGGACGGGCTCGATGTGGGTGTCCGCCGTCGGGTGAATCGACGACGTGATCGCCACCCCGTGGGTCAGGTCCAGGTCAGGCGAGACCTGCAGCGTCGCGGCGCCGACGATCGATTCGGAGTTGGTCCGGGTCAACACGCCCAGCTGCTTTGACAGCCGGGCCAACTTGCCGTTGTCCCGCATCTTGAACAGCAGATGCTGCGTCCCCCAGGTGCCCGCGGCCAGGATCAGGTGCGCGGCGGTGTACGTGCGCCTGTCCCGGCGCAGCCAACTTCCGGTGCGCACGGTGCGGACCTCCCACAGCCCGTCGGACCGCTGCTCGAAGCCTTTCACCGTCGTCATCGGAATGACTTGCGCGCCTGCGGATTCCGCGAGGCCGAGGTAGTTCTTCACCAGGGTGTTCTTGGCGCCGTAGCGGCAACCCGTCATGCAGCAGCCGCATTCCAGGCAGCCGGTGCGCTCGGGGCCCGCACCGCCGAAGTACGGGTCGGGCACGGTTTTTCCGGGCGCTTTGGTGCCATCCGGGCCGAAGAACACCCCGACCGGGGTGGCCACGAAGGTGTCGCCGAACCCCATCTCGTCGGCGACCTCCTTGACGATGCGGTCGGCGTCGGTGAACGTCGGGTTCTTCACCACGCCCAGCATCCGTTGCGCCTGTTCGTAGTGCGGCATCAGTTCGCCGCGCCAGTCGGTGATGTGCGACCACTGCTGGTCTTGGAAGAACGGCTCCGGCGGCACGTACAACGTGTTGGCGTAGTTCAGCGAGCCGCCGCCCACTCCGGCGCCGGCCAAGATCATCACGTTGCGCAGCGGATGGATCCGTTGGATGCCGTAGCAACCGAGCTTCGGTGCCCACAGGAACTTGCGCAGGTCCCAGGAGGTCTCGGCGAACTCCTCGTCGGAGAAGCGGCGGCCGGCCTCCAGCACGCCCACGCGGTAGCCCTTTTCCGTCAACCGCAGCGCGCTGACGCTGCCCCCGAACCCCGAACCGATGATCAGGACGTCAAAATCCGGCTTCATCCCGGCAGTATATGGCGGCCTCGGCCGGGTTCAGCTTCCAGTGGTCAGGCCGACCTTCTGGAACTCCTTGAGGTCGCAATAGCCGGCCTTGGCCATCGAACGGCGCAGACCGCCCACCAGATTCAGGCTGCCGAACGGATCGTCCGACGGACCGTTGAGCACCTGCTCCATCGGTGGGCGCTCACCGACGGCGATCTGCAGTAACGCCCCGCGCGGCAACGACGGGTGCGCCGCCGCGGCCGGCCAGAACCACCCGTCCCCGAGCGCCTCGGCGCATTCGGCCAGCGGCGTCCCCAGCACCACCGCGTCGGCGCCGCAGGCGATGGCCTTGGCCAGCTCGCCCGAGGTGTGAATGTCGCCGTCGGCCAGCACATGCACGTAGCGGCCGCCGGTCTCGTCGAGGTATTCGCGGCGCGCCGCGGCCGCGTCGGCGATCGCGGTGGCCATCGGCACTCTGATGCCCAACACCTCGTCGGAGGTGGTCACCCCCTGGGTGGAGCCGTAGCCGACGATGACCCCGGCGGCGCCGGTGCGCATCAGATGCAGCGCGGTGCGGTGGTCGAGCACGCCACCGGCGACCACCGGAACATCGAGCTCCGAGATGAAGGTCTTCAGGTTCAGCGGCTCACCATCGCTGGCCACCCGCTCGGCGGAGACGATCGTGCCCTGGATGACCAGCAGGTCGATACCCGCCTGGAGGAGCACCGGGGTCAGCGCCTGGGCGTTCTGCGGGCTGACCCGCACCGCGGTGATCACCCCGGCCTCCCGGATGCGGGCAACCGCCGAGCCGAGCAGGTCGGGGTCCAGTGGCGCCGCATGCAGCTCCTGCAGCAACCGAATGGCCGCAGAGGGTTCGGGCTCCTTTTCGGCGGCCTCGACGAGTTGTGCGATCTTGGCCTCGACATCGGCGTGCCGGCCGATCAGCCCCTCGCCGTTGAGCACGCCCAGCCCGCCGAGCCGGCCCAGCTCGATCGCGAACTCCGGTGACACCAACGCATCGGTCGGATGCGCCACCACGGGGATCTCGAATCGGTAGGCGTCGAGCTGCCACGCCGTGGACACGTCCTTCGACGAGCGGGTGCGCCGCGACGGCACGATGCTGATTTCGCTGAGTTCGTAGGTGCGGCGCGCGGCGCGGCCCATCCCGATCTCGACCATGGCCAGTTCGCTGTTCACCGCGCGTAGTAGTTGGGCGCTTCGACGGTCATCGCGACGTCGTGCGGGTGGCTCTCTTTCAGTCCGGCCGGCGTGATCCGGACGAACTGCGCCTGCTGCAGCACCTCGATGGTGGGTGAGCCGGTGTACCCCATCGCCGCCCGCAGACCGCCGACCAGCTGGTGGATCACCGACGACAGCGGACCGCGGAACGGCACCCGCCCCTCGATCCCCTCGGGTACCAACTTGTCCTCCGAGAGCGCGTCGTCGGCGAAGTAGCGGTCCTTGGAATACGACTTGCCCGCGCTTCCGGAACCCCTGCCCTGCATTGCGCCCAGCGACCCCATGCCGCGATAGCTCTTGAACTGCTTGCCGTTGACGAAGATCAGCTCGCCCGGCGCCTCGGCGGTGCCGGCAAGCAACGATCCCAGCATGGCCGTCGACGCGCCGGCGGCCAGCGCCTTGGCGATGTCGCCGGAGTACTGCAGCCCGCCGTCGGCGATGACGGGCACGCCGGCCGGCGCGCACGCCGCGACCGCCTCCAGGATCGCGGTGATCTGCGGCGCGCCAACGCCGGCCACCACCCGCGTCGTGCAGATCGATCCCGGTCCCACCCCGACCTTGACCGCGTCGGCACCGGCGTCGATCAGGGCCGCGGCCGCCGCCCTGGTTGCCACGTTGCCCCCGATCACCTGGACGCGGTCGCCGATTTCGGCCTTGAGTTTGCCGACCATGTCCAGCACCAGCCGGTTGTGCGCGTGCGCGGTGTCGACGATCAGCACGTCAGCCCCGGCGTCGACCAACATCATCGCGCGGACCCAGGCGTCACCGCCGACGCCGACGGCGGCGCCGACCAGCAGGCGGCCGTCGCTGTCCTTGGTGGCCAGCGGGTGTTGTTCTGTCTTGACGAAGTCTTTGACGGTGATCAGCCCGGTCAGCCGGCCGTGACCGTCGACGACGGGCAGCTTCTCAATCTTGTTGCGGCGCAACAGCCCCAGCGCCGCGTCGGCGCTCACGCCCTCCTGGGCGGTGATCAGCGGGGCCTTGGTCATCACCTCGGCGACCTGTTTGGACTGGTCCACCTCGAACCGCATGTCGCGGTTGGTGATGATGCCGACCAGCGC
>Ga0182039_10001342_pt1 | contig 13056 bp, 11 predicted proteins | sample sta12Can44000111_FD_125975 | JGI IMG/M metagenome (GOLD analysis project Ga0182039, IMG submission 125975) | Lab enrichment of tropical soil microbial communities from Luquillo Experimental Forest, Puerto Rico - statanox.12C.anox.44.000.111 | ecosystem: Environmental > Terrestrial > Soil >...
CAGGTCGCGATGGGCAAACGCAAGCTCGTCGGCCACGCGTTGAATGGCCTGATCGAGCCCCAGCCCCGCTTCAACGCTAACGACCAGCAGGTCCAGCGCATCGGGCAGACCGAGTCGAATCACGTGCTGCCGCCGCTTGGCGATGCGGGCCAGCACGACGCCGGGCAGAATGTACCCGAGACCGCACGCACCGAGCGCCAGGAAGAGATTGGGGTGAGCCGCAAGTGGTGACCCGAAGAGCGCAAAGAGCAGCAACGAGAGGCCGATGCGGATCCCGAGAAAGATCGGCAACGCGTCGCTGCCGCGATATCCCGCGGTAACAAGGCGCTGCTGCAGCTTGCCCATTTCAGAGGACAAGCGTGGCGCGCTGTTGCCGAGCCTCTTGAGCGCAGACATCACGCGCTCGAATCCAGCGTCGGTTTCTCGTATCGCCGTCTGAGAGACGCCACCCACCTCCCCAAGACGCTGCTCGATCACACCGACTTTGGGCGAGAGCGCCAAGCCGGCTGCCATCACGAGAAGGGAGATGAACACGAAACCAAGCAACGGAAGCAGCAGCGTCACTGTTACACCTCGATCTTGACGACCTGACGTATCCAGATGTAGCCGATCGTCTGCATGACGATCGCGATACCCACCATGACCTGGCCCATGCGCTCCTTGAAGAGGAGGCCCATGTGCTCGGGGTTGATGTACATCAGCGCGACGGCGAGAAACGCGGGCAGCGCCAGGAGGACGTAGCCGGTAAAGCGTCCGTGGGCGGTGTGCACCCGCACCTGGCGCAGAATCTTGAAGCGCTCGCGGATGACGTGGGCCAGGTTATCGAGAATTTCCGACAGGTTGCCGCCCGTGTCCCGCTGAATCAGGATGGCGGTCACGAAAAAGCGCACGTCCAAAAGCCCAATCCGATCGGCCAGCTCGTTGAGGGCTTCTTTGAGCGGCAGACCGTAGTTCTGCTGGTCGAAGGTCTTCTTGAACTCCGGCCCGACGGGGTCTGGCAACTCGTCCGCGACCATGCCCATTGCGGTTTGAAACGCGTGACCGGCACGGATGGCGCGCGACAAGAGGTCGAGCGCCTCCGGGAACTGCTCCTCGAACTTCCGAATCCGCCCCGAGGCCTTTCGCTTCACGAAGGCGATCGGCAGGACGAATCCCGCGAACGCGGCCATTGGAGGCGCGAACCACTGAGTGGTAAACAAGGACGCCACGACCCATCCGACTCCGGCACCCACCAGGCACGCAACGACGATCGTGCTCGGCGTGGTCTCCATGCCGGACTGTTCAATCATCCGCTTGAGCTTCCCTCCAGCATTTGATCCGGTGAGGACGCGATCGATAATCGGGAGCGTTCCATGCTTGACTTGGAGGACAAGGTTCCCCGCCTCCTGGACACCCTCTTCTCCGCGAAAGCCCGAAACGTCCTTCAAGCGTCGATCCATCTCGCGGCTGGCGAGAACGCTGGGGAGGTAGGCCATCCCGGCGTACGTCCCCATGATGAGGACGACGACAAACAGAAAAACGACGAGCGGGAGCCCCATCACCGCACCTCCATAACGCCCTCGAACATTTCGGCAGGCAGGTGGATGCCGGACGCTCGGAGGCGCTCGGCGCACTTCGGCCGGACGCCCGTCGCGCGGAACCGGCCGACCACCTTGCCCTCCTGGGTCACGCCCACCTTCTCGAAGAGGAAGATCTCCTGCATGGTGATGACCTCGCCTTCCATGCCGGTGATCTCGGAAATGCTGGTGACTTTACGCGTCCCGTCGCTCAAGCGCGTCTGCTGGACGATGACTTGAATGGCGGACGAAATCTGCTGGCGCATGGCGCGCTCGGGCAGATTCGTCGCCCCCATGGCGATCATGGTTTCGATTCTCGCCAGGGCGTCTCGCGGGGAGTTGGCGTGGACCGTTGTCAGCGATCCGTCGTGGCCCGTGTTCATCGCCTGAAGCATGTCGAGCGCTTCGTCACCGCGGACCTCGCCGACGATAATGCGATCGGGGCGCATACGCAGGGAATTGATGACCAGCTGCCGCTGCCGGACCGCGCCCTTGCCTTCGACGTTGGGGGGCCGCGTTTCGAGGCGCGCCACGTGCTCCTGGTGAAGCTGGAGCTCGGCGGCGTCTTCGATGGTGACGATCCGCTCGCGCTCGGAGATGAAGCTCGAGAGGATGTTCAACAGGGTCGTTTTGCCGGCGCCCGTGCCGCCGCTGACGAGGGCATTCAAGCGTGCGCGCACGCAATGCCCCAGAAAATCGAGCATCGGCTGGGTCAAGGCGCGCAGATTGACCAGGTCCGTTGCCTTCAGCCGCTCCGCAGGAAAACGTCGAATGGAGAGCAGCGGCCCGTCAACGGCCAGCGGCGGAATGATGGCGTTGACGCGCGAGCCGTCCGGCAGCCGCGCATCGACCATCGGCGAGCTGTCGTCGACGCGGCGCCCGACGGCCGACACGATACGGTCGATGACGCGCATCAGATGCCTGTCGTCCTGGAACGTGGCCGCCACGCGCTCGAGCTGACCGCCGCGTTCGACGAAGACGTCTTTGCACGTGTTGACGAGGATGTCGTTGATGGATGGATCTCTCAACAGCGGCTCAATCGGACCGAGGCCGAAGACGTCGTCCAGGAGCTCGACGAAGAGCATCTCGCGCTCGGCCATGCTGAGAGGAACGTTCTCCTCGGCGAGCAGTTCGCCCAGCAGCGAACGGATCTCACTCTCGGCACGGGCACGATCGGCCTGCGCCAATGCCTCGAGATTGAGGCGATTGAGCAGCTTGCGATGGACGTTGGCCTTAAGCTCGAGATATCCGGGCCGGGGTTGAAGGCGCACCGCGGGAGGCCCGGCGGGCGGCCGCGGGGACGACGGCTTTTGAGAGGGAACGATGGAGCTCATGACCGGTTACCACATCGACGCGAGACGATCAAAGCTCCCGAGGACACCTTTCTTACCCGCCAGGCCGGAGTCCTCCGAGCTCGGATCGAGAATCCCACGCGTGAAACGATCGAATTGAGAGGCGATGTCCGAGTTGCCCGCCAAGGCGAGCGGCACACCGGAGTTCAAGGCGGCGGAGACGGTCTTATAGTCGCTCGGGAAATTTTGGTAAATCGGATGTCCGAGGGCCCCTTCGATCTGCTTGAGCGGAATCGGGAACGGCTCCGCGGCGCGGTTCAGGAGGAACCGCACGCGCTCCACCCCGGCGCCAAGCTGCCGGATGCGGTCCAACAGGCGCTGGGCGTTGCGGACAGACGGGACATCGGGATTGGCGACGAGGAACATTTGCTCCGCCGTGTACAACGCCGCCAAGCTGCACGCGTTGATCTGACTGCCGGCGTCAACCAGGATGTACTCGTATTGCCGCGCGAGCAGCCGGAACAGCTCTTCGACTGCCCCCCCGTCAGCCTCACCGGGCCGGTCAAACTGATCCGATCCGGCAAGAATCTCTAGGCCGGATTTGTGCTTGATCACGAGCTCCTTCAGGAACTCGCGGTCGAGGCGATGCAGGTTGTCGATCGCGTCGATTACCGTGAAGCGGGGGCGCACGCCCAGAAACAATCCGACCTCACCAAGACCGGCCTTGAGGTCCACGATGACGCTCAAGCGCTTGCTCAGGCGTGAGAGCTCCACGGCGCAATTGACCGCGATCGTCGTCGTCCCGGCGCCACCCTTTGCGCCAAAGAAGACGAGTGTCCTCGCCGCCGCGCGTGGACCCTGTGTGGTCTCTCGACGCGAGGCGGTCCGACGAATCGCTGCGGCGAACGATTCCTCGTCTGGCGGCCACGCGAAGAACTCGTTCGCGCCCGCGCGCATCGACTGGAGGATGAGGTCCGGATCATTCGCCTGCGCGACCGCGAAGACGCTTGCGCCTTGCGCGGCTGCGCGGAGCCGCTCGATGCTGCCCAGGGCTGACGACCCGTCGCCGCGGATATCAACGACGACGATGTCCGCAGCGCTGATGTCGCGGTTGACGCGCTCGTCAATCAGGCCGACCGGAATCGGGCCTGACCGCAGCATCCGACCCACGCGCTTCTTGAATTCCTCGTCATGCGTGACGATGAGACCAACAAGTTGTGACATGGCCCTCGGACCTGGGATGCCTTACGACTACTGCTGCTGCTGCTTCTTGTTCTTGGCGACTTCAGCGTCGTAGGCGGCCTGGGCTGCCTTGAGCTTCGCCTCGGCGTCCGAAACCGACCTGTTGTTCTTCTTGTCGATTTCCGCCTGCTTCTTCGCCTGTTCCGCAGCGCGCTTGGCTGCAGCCTCGTTCGCGGCCTTGTCGATCTCAGCCTGACGCTTCGCCTGTGCAGCGGCGATCTTCGCGGCCTCGGCGTCCCTCTTGGCCTGTTCTTTGGAGGCCTTGTCCTGGAGCTTCTTGTCCTCCTCGAGCTGCTTCGCGCGGCCCTTGCCGTCGGTGGCCTTCGCGGCCTCGTCTCGCGCATGATCCTTCTGCGCCTGTTCGAGGGCCTTCTTGTCGGCCTCGATCATCTGTGGGGTCGGCGTCGCGGCCTGCCCCGAAGGTGCGGCCGATGCATCCTGACGGGCCGTCGGCGCGAGAGCCTTCGCGGTCCCTGCGGCGGGGCCGTTGGCTGGCGTCACCGGCTGCGCCGGCGCCACGTAGGCCGCGCCGCTTCCCGGCGACCTGAAGGCAGGCGGCGGCATTTCTCTCGAATGCTTCGGATCGAGCGGCGGCAAGAACGTGTCGGGCATCCGCGGCGTGTTGGGTGTCACGCCGGGCGAGTTGTTCGCCAGAATCTCAGGCGTGATCATCACCACCAGCTCGGTGCGGTCCTTCTGCGCCGCCTGGCTCTGGAAGAGCAGCCCCAGAATCGGAATGTCGCCGATGCCGGGAACCTTCTGGAGCGTCTTGTTCATCGAGTTGTTGAGCAGGCCGGCCACCGCGAACGTCTGCCCATTCGACAGCTCGAGCTCCGTTTCGGTTCGGCGGGTTGTGAGCGCCGGAATCCGGAAGCCATTGAGCACGACCGCGTTGCTGAAGTCGAGCGCGCTCACTTCCGGCCGCACTTTCAAGTGGACCCGGTCGCCATTGACGATCGGGGTGAACGTCAACCGGATGCCGAACTCCTTGTACTGAACGGTGATGCCGATGTTGTTGCCCGTGCCCTGCGCGATGGGCACCGGGAACTCTCCACCCGCCAGAAAGCTTGCTTCCTTTCCACTCTCGGCAACGAGGTTCGGCTCGGCCAGGCTCTGGAACAGACCACGCGACTGAAGCGCCTTGATCACCGCACCAAGTTGCTGCTTCGTATTGAACAGGAAGAAGTTCAGGAAGTCGCTGAACACCACCTTGGGGTTCGCCGCGTCGCTGTTGTCGAAGGCGGGGGCCGGGAACTGTTGGGTCGTCACGCGTCCCAAGTAGTCCTTGTAGCCGCCAGCGCCGGTGAAGAACGATGCGCCAAGCTCGGTCACGGCTTGACGATTCACTTCCGCGAACCGCACGCGGAGGAGCACCTGGTTGCTGCGAGCGCCTTCCTGCACTTGCAGCAGCGTGACGACTTCTTCTCTCTTGTCCACGTAGCCCGAGGCTAGGTTGATGGCGCGCTCGATGAAGTCCTTATTGGTGACGGTTCCCGACAGCACGATGCTTCGGCCGTTGCTCTGAACGTCGATGTTCTCGGTCGGGAACAGCTGCTTCATCTGTTCCGAGAGCCTGGCCAGGTCGCGTTGGACGATGATCTCGTAGCGGCGAATCGCCCCGGCGCGGTCCCACACGAACATCGAGATCGTGCCTGGCGTCTTGCCGTTGATGAGGAGCTCGCTCGGTGCGGTCACGAGCGCGTCGGCCACGTCAGGGCTCGTCAGCGAGACCCGCGCGATAGGCGACCCGAGGCTGACGACCGTGGAGCGACCGACCATGAGCCGGACGCTGTCGTCGGCGTAGAGCACGGAGCCGCCAGCGATGACGATCAAGAAGATGAGCGCGGACGCGAATCGACGACCCATGGCTACTGCTCCTGGCGCACGATCTCGTGCGCGCGTTTGTCACCGCGGATGATTTCGACCGTGGCACCGATTGGTTCAGATGGCCCGGACACAGGCATGGGCGCGGCCGATGGCTTCATACCAGCCACACGCGTGCGGGCAACGGCTTGTCTGGTGGCTGCTCCGTACCCCAATAGCGCTGCGGGCCGGATGCCGGGGGTGCTCGGAATCGACTTATCCAGCGGATTACGCAGGGCGAGCTGAATCTTGCCTTCCGTGGCGGCGAGCGTCAGGCGCTCGGCCTCTTCTGGCGCCACGAGCAGCGTCACGACACTCACAGGAATTGGCTTGTTCTTCTCGACGTCACGCTCAATCTTGGTCCCCGACGCCAGCACCTGGACGTTGGTCAGTACGACCTTCGACGTCACGTCCTGGGCAATGTTTGTGGGGTTCACGGTCGCGAGCACGTCGACACGCGTTCCGGGCAGCACATAGCCGGCGACGCCGATCACTTCGTTGACGCGCACCGACAGCGCTCGCAGTCCCGGTGGAATTGCGGGCGGCAGGCCAGCCCCGGCGTCCTTCGACGCCAGCTTGACGGCGACGATTGGCTCGTTCTGAATCATCGGGGAGATGACCCCGCGACCCACGACGTCCTTCACATCGCTGATGGCCTGCGCAGGTGCGGAGTCCTTGGGCCATGCGATGACCTTGACGTCGTCGGCGCTGATTTCCGCGCCGATGTCGAGGTCGGTTGCGGCCACGACCACCGGCTGGGTTGGCATGTTTATCGTTGCCGCCGGGCCGCTCTGCGGCAGGTTCCGCACGTACCGGTACGTGCCGTACGCGAACACGCTACCCGCCGTGACTGCCAGTGCGAGCACGAAGAAGACGCGGACTCGACCCATAACCGATGCCCCTATTCGTTTCTCTGATCGTTGTTGACGGTGGCGCCCGCGGCCAGTGGGGGGCTAGCCGCTCTCGCCCTTCACCACTTCTCGAGCCTCACAACATCTGGAGCGCCGCTGCGAGCGCACCGACCGCGATGGCGGGCGCGTACGCGAAGCGGTTGCCAGCTGCGTGCTCGATTTCTGCGACGTTCGCTCCGCCCGTGCGCACCAGGTCGGCCGTGCGTTCGACCATCTGCCGCAACTGCCGACGCCGTAAGGCAACGATGAGTGCAATGGCACCACCGGCGAGCGCTGTATAAAAGAACGCGAAAATGATTGCCCTTGGCCCGAGCAGCGTGCCAAGGGCCGCGAACAGCTTCACGTCGCCGCCGCCGGTTGCGCCAATCAGATGACCGGGCAACATCAGCGCGAGACCCACGACAAATCCCAGCAACGCCTGGAGGGCGGTCAGTGGGCTTATGTGGGCAACGGCGAGCGTGAGCCCCAAGAGCGCGGCGCCAAAGGTCAGGGGGTTGGGGATGCGGCGCGTGTAGAGGTCAACAACCGCGCTCGAAGCACCGGTTCCCGCCACGGCGGCCACCACGACCGGTTCAGAAGCTTGCAGAAGCAATGTTGTTCCAGAACATGTTGTAGATGGTCTGCCCCACTGTGGACACCGCGCTATATGCGACAAGGGCAATCAGCGCAGCGAGAAGCCCGTACTCGAGGAGATCCTGTCCCTCATCGCGTCGGGTCTTGCGGCAGACGGCTACAAGGGGCTGCAGTATGAATTCGCTGGGGTGCGGCATAGGGTCGCTCCGTTACCTGATTGCGTGGCGCGCGTGACGGGGGCATGCACCCCCGCCACGCCACGCGTTCGCGTCCTAGGCTCCGAGCTGCTGCGCGATGTTGTTGAAGATCCCGCTGACCCGCTGACCGGCCAGCTGGACCGCCGCGAATGCAACGAGCGCGATGAGCGCCACGAGCAGCGCGTACTCCAGAAGGTCCTGTCCTGAGTCGTCCATCGCGAACATGCGGAGTCGGTTGATCAACTGCGTCATCACATTCCTCCTGCGTGTCCTTCTGACACGCAACACCGAGTGTGCGAAATACGATCACGCCTTCCCTGCATGACCGCGCGAACGGATGGATGGATGGGCAACGGGTGTGCCAGAGGCGGCTGGTGTCAAAGAGCGACCCTGCAGAAAGTCGTTCATGCGCTTGCGGTTAGATACCCACGAGAGGGGTCTCGAGGGCCCTCTTTTTTGCCGCTCCATGAGCGTTGAGGGCTGGCACATTCGTAAGCGCAAGGTCAAATTTAGTTGGGGCGGGGCGCATTACGAAATTGGGGACACGCGTGGGCGCACCGCGCAGATCCGCGAAAACATTGGAGATAGATCGACGCAGGGTTCTCTGATCTAAGGATCCGAGACAGGTACAGCAATTGCCTATCTCCAAAGGTCGGAGTGTCTGTGGCAAAACGAGTCCGCACCTTACGCCGCGTTCTGATTGATAGCTTCCTGACGTTGGGATCCGTTGGCCTCCTGCTGACGGTGCTCGTCGCCTTCGATGGGCAAGTGCGCGACGAAGTCTCGGCGATGATGAACGGACGCGCGACGTCCGGGGTGACTGCGACGACTGGTCGCGCACGAAAATTTGTGTCCGTCGTGACCTCTGCTGTGAAGCAACAGAGCGATGAGCACCGGCCGCTCATGATCATGCTCATGGCCGGGACGGCTCTCGCCTTGGTGATGTTTCGGATGTAGCGATGCCGCTGATTCTTGCGATTGAGCCAGATCGGCGCCAGGCCAGCGAGCTGACGGCCATCGTGCGCGGCCAACTTCACGCTGAGCTCGTGCTTGGAGAATCGGCGGAGCGCGCCCTTGCGGCCCTCGGCCAGCGCGTGCCGGATCTGATTCTGACGTCGGCTCTGCTCTCGCCCAAGGATGAGGCCGTGCTCGGCGAGCGGCTTCGCGCGCTGGATGGTTCCGCCGTGCACGTGCAAACCCTCACGATTCCAGTGCTCGCGTCATCCCCGGGGCGTGACGGCCGCCCGGGGGGCGTTCTTTTCGGGCTGCGGAGGGAAAAGACAAAGCTGGCGATGTCGGATGGCTGCGATCCGGACGTGTTCGCCGAACAGTGCAGAGAGTATCTGGAACGCTCCGCGACAGAGCGCGCGTTGCTGTCCGAACGGGCGGCGTTTACGGCCCAGGAAGCGCCGACCGTTGTCGTCGCCAAACACGCCGAACCCGCCAGCTCGGAGGGGCCGCTCGTCAAACCGTGGGTCGAGGCCCTCGCCGAACCGCAGGAAAGGCTCCCGGAAACGCACACCGAGCCGCTTGCTGCGCCCCAGGCCGAGCCGCCGGCTAACCCGCAGGTTTCACCAAAGGAAGTGTCCAGCGAGCCTGCACCCCAGAAGACACGCGAGCCTCGCGCACGGCGCAACGCTCTTCCATGGGTGGCCGACAACGCCGACGGGCCCGCTTCGTTGCTCGCAGCCGTGGCCGCCCTCGAGGCTGAAGAACAAGTCCCCGTTCAACCGGGCACGACGGAGACAACTGGCATTGCCGAGACGCGGTTTGCTGCCGAGACGTCGACGTTCGCGGCCGAGACGTCGCTCAAGGAACAAAGCGAGCCTGACGAGCCTCCGGCGAGCACCAATCCGTTCGTTGACAGTCCGCGACGGGCGAATCCGTTCCATGGAATTCTCTCCGGTGAGAATCCTTTCGATACGAAGCCGTCCGACACGAAGCTGTCTGACGCGAAACGGGGCGGCAGAGGGCATTCCGACGCGTTGGGAGGCGAATGGGCTGAGGGAGACGAGATTGACCTGTCCTCATTGCTCGGCGATTCGAGCACGCGAACCCGGAGGACGCATCGTTCAATGAAATTCGAGGACGATCAAGCCGGCACCTACGAGATCGACAGTTCGCTTCACCCCGCCGCTGGCTTTGATTCGGTGCTGCCGGCGACGACGCTCGGTGCGGACCCGCCGACCCCGGCGTCAGGGAAGGAGCGAGCACGAACGAAGGAAGGCCAGTGGCCCTTCCTCGACAACAACGAGATTGAATCGGCGAAATCCACACCGGCCACGCCACTGCCGCCGGCGACATCATCCGACGCGCCGTCAGCTTTCGCAGCAACGGCGGCTTCGTCGGCGCCGACACAGACGACTGCGAAAACTGAGTTCGAGGCCATGAAAGAGTGGGCGGACATCCTCGAGGCACTCCGTCGCGATGCCGAACTGGCGACGTCGCAGTCGGGGCCCGCCGCAAAGGCTTCTTCGGCAAGCCCCACACCCCCGGATGTTTCTTCCGACGACCGTGGATCTGTGAATGCGGCCCAGGCGGAGGGAACATCACCTTCAGAGTCGTCTTACGCTGATGGGAGCCAGAAGAAAAAGAAGCGGTCGAAGGGCGGCACCGCGCACGATGAATGGGGCTTCTTCGATCCGGACGAGTACGGGTTCTCCAAGCTCATCGAGAAGCTCGAAGGGGCCGCGGACGAGGACGACACTCCCACGCCGAAGCAGAAGCCGAAGCGGGCGTAGACACGGTGCCTGGTCGTCTACGGCTGCCTCGATGCTCGCTCGTTGACCTCCTCTGCCTCGCCGCGCCCGTTGTGGTTGCGGTCTGGATCTCGCACACCGGCGCTGATGCCGATCTCTGGGGCCATCTTCGCTTCGGTGCGGATCTGCTCGCCAGCCATAGCTTGAGCGTCGCCGATCGGTACTCGTTCACGGCCGACACCGCATGGATCAATCATGAATGGCTCTCTGAGGCCGTCCTGGCGGCCACCTACGACAACTTCGGCGCCTTCGGTCTCAATCTCCTGAAACTCTCGATCATTGGTGGCATCGCCTGCCTGACGTGGCGAACCGGCAAGGCATGCGGCGGATCGACCTTTGCGCTGAGCTGGCTGACCGCGCTTGTCGTGGCGGCGAGCTACACACGCACGCAGGTCTTGCGACCGCAGGCGTTTTCGGTGCTGTTTTTCGTGATTCTGCTGGTGCTGCTCCAGGAGCGCCACCCCAACGCGGTTGCCGCGTCGGGGGCCTCGGGGGAGCGCCGCTGGAGCGGCGGGCGACTGGCGATCGCGTTGGCGACGCTTTTCATGGTCTGGGCGAACGCCCACGGCGGATGGATTGTCGGCTTTGCCACGCTCGCTCTGTGGGTCGCCTTCGACGTCTTCGAGCAGCGTTCCGTGCGCGCGTTCGCGCTCGGTTCCGCGTTGATCGTTGCGGCGCTCGCGGGGACGCTCGTGACGCCGTACGGAACGAAGCTGTGGATGTTCCTTCACCAGACGGTCGGTCTGTCGCGCGACGACATCACCGACTGGACGCCGTTCGCCAAGTACCCAATCGGTCTCATCGTGTTCGAGCTCGTGCTCCCGGTGGTCGCATTGCTGTCGATGCGCATGTGCAGGCGATGGCCATCCGCTCGACATGCCACCGTCATCGGCATGCTTGCCTTTGGAATGTACAGGGTTGGCCGCGTCGACGCGTTCATGCAGGTGGCGATTGGCATGCTGCTGGCGCCGATCCTTCTGGACGCTTTCGGCCGCGTGGAAGAGCGTCTCCGGCGGTACCGCCGGCTCGGGACGCCATACGTCGTGCATGGCCTGGTCGCGGTGGCGATGGTCATCGTCACCGCAGCGGTCGCCGTCACTCGCCTCGGGCACATCTACATCGAAGGCACATGGATACCCGATCGCGACGCCGTCAGATTCCTTCGCGCCGGCTCACCGAACACTCGTCTTCTGACGTGGTTTTCCTGGGGAGAGTACGCCATCTGGCATCTGTCGCCACGGGGCATTCTCGTGTCAATGGACGGCCGCCGTGAAACCATCTACAGCGACCGCGTGCTCGCCGATCACTGGGCGTTCTACAAGAATCAAGGAAATGCCGCAGCTTACCCTGACGCGATCAAGGCCGACGAGATTTGGCTGCCAAAGGACCTTCCGATTGTGGCGGTCTTGCGCGACCGGGGGTGGCACGTTGTGTACGAAAGCGACGTGTCGATCGTCTTCTCGCGAAGCGCTCAACGGTCCCCAATCACTCCGCGGGCGGACCCGGCGTCAGAGCGGACACCCGCGTTCTTTCCAGGACCGTAGCTCGGGACTCGTAGCTCGTTACTCGTCGCTCGTTACTCGGAGCTTGTGGCTCGTGGCTCGTGGCTCGGCCGCGCCAGAACTGCCCAATCGCGATCCTCATAGAGCGGAGTCCAGCCTGCGCTGACCAGGCGCTGGAACACCGGCGACGCTGTGGGAAGGTAGGCACAGCCGATGTCGTGCTGGTCGAAGATGCGCTGGTAGTCGCCTGAATGCTCGACTTCGATTTGTTGCTGGACGAGGCTGACCGGATATGGATCCTGTCGCCCATCGAGAAACACCGGGTGGTTCGGAGCAAACCAGACCAGGTATCCGCCTTCGTCGTATCGATTGTAGAGATTGCCCGGGCACATCCGAAGCGCGTCGATTGACCGCGGTGGCAAGGGCGTCCACCGAAGGCGCTGAATCCGGTTCACGTACGCATATTCCAACGTGAGCGCGACACCGAGCGATACGATCGCCACCAACGCCGCATTCAACACGTGTCTCTCTGTGCGTGGTGTGCGCTGGCCAACCAAGGCCGCCAGGCGGTTTCCGAGCACCGAGCGAACCTGGTCCTGGTTCAAGGCCCAGAGTCGAGCGATGGCTGGAATGGCGAGCATCAAAAACAGGCCAACACCTCGTACGGCCGTCACAGAAAAGGGCACGAGACTGATCGCAGTCGCGCACACCACTCGTAACTCACGATTCGCCGGTGCGGGCAGCGCCCGCCAATGCCCCACGAGCAAGACGCACAGCGCGCCGAGATACAACCAATAGAAAAGCTGCTTGCTGTCTGTGAGGAGCGGTCGCTGCCATTCGTCGAGCGGATACTGATGGATCCTGCCGATGGACGCCGCCATTTCGGTCCAGAAAGAAACGCCCAGGGGCGTCAGCGTCACAGCAATGGCGCAAGAAAGGACGACGAGCAGGGCGCGCCCGGCGTGCCGCCCCGGGCCATCGACCAGATCAGCCGTCAGCGCGACCGCCAGGACGACCAGACCGAGGAGCACTCCGCCATGACAGTTGGCCCATACCCAGAACACAAACGGCAGCCATGCGTAGCGATGCCTCAGAATGAGGGCGACGGTCATCACGACGAACAATATCGAGAACGCGTGAGGTCTTGGTTCCCAGTGCATG
>Ga0182039_10001344_pt1 | contig 13053 bp, 10 predicted proteins | sample sta12Can44000111_FD_125975 | JGI IMG/M metagenome (GOLD analysis project Ga0182039, IMG submission 125975) | Lab enrichment of tropical soil microbial communities from Luquillo Experimental Forest, Puerto Rico - statanox.12C.anox.44.000.111 | ecosystem: Environmental > Terrestrial > Soil >...
AAAGCATAGTCGATCGCGGCCTTACCTTCGGCCTTCTTCATCCATGTATCAAATGCGGTGCGCAACGTCTGGCCTTTGTATTGGATGGCAAAATCGATGAGTGTCGTAGTGCCGCCAAACGCCGCCGCAATCGTGCCGGTCTCGAAATCGTCGGAGCTCGTAGTGCCGCCGAAAGGCATGTCGAGGTGTGTGTGCACATCGACCCCTCCCGGCATCACGAAGGCTCCGTGGGCCGAGATCACCTGCCGGGCCGATTCGGGCGGCAGGCGCTCGGCGATCGCAGCGATGCGCCCGTTCGTAACGCCGACGTCTGAGGCATAAGTGTCCACTGCGGTGGTTATAGTTCCCCCCTGGATGAGCGTATCGAATTCCATCCTACCCTCTTGCTTCAGGAATCCCTGGCTTCCGTGCGTGAGAACTTCGGATGATTCTGTTCGATGCAAGGTCGCATTGCCGATTTCCGCTCGCTTAGTTGTTCATTTTCCGTTCCTGCGAATGGTCTTGTCCACCAAGTCTATCAAGGCGTTCAGCTTCCCGTCGGTCTCGGCGTGAATCTCGGCCAGGACCTTCAGCTTTTCATCCGTCTCGGCGTGAACCTCGGCTAGGCGGACCATAGCCTTGTCCAGTCGGCGCACGTCGCTGCGGAGCGAAACCCCGTAGCGCACCAGTTGGTTCACGACGCGGTTGGTCTGGGAGACAGCGCGCTCCAGGCGCTCCATCCGGACCTCGGCCTGAGCCTGGTGGTCCATAAGGAATTCGATTGTCTTCTCAACGTCCATTGTTACCCCTCCACCGCGTTCGCACGGACGCAGCCAACTGCAATCCTGGGTTAGCAGGAAGACGCCGGCCAGGCCCTTTGGTTGGGTCGTTCATCTTCCGTTCCTGCGAATGGTCTTGTCCACCAAGTCTATCAGGGCGTTGAGCTTCCCGTCGGTCTCGGCGTGAACCTCGGCCAGGTGGGCCATGGCCTTGTCCAGTCGGATTATGGCTTCGTCGTGCCGGCGCACGTCGCTGCGAAGCGAAACCCCGTAGCGCACGAGTTGGGAGACGGCGCGTTCCAGGCGTTCCATCCGGACCTCGGCCTGGGCTTGGTGGTCCACGAGGAATTCGATTGTCTTCTCGACATCCATTATTACTCGTTCGCCGCGTCTACACGCATGCAGCCCAAGTTGCGATTACAGGCCAGCAGGAAGACGGCAACGCAGGCCCTTCGGTATGACCCTTCATCTTCCATTCCTCCGAATGGTTTTATCCACCAGGCCGATCAGGGCGTTCAGCTTCCCGTCGGTCTCGGCGTGAACCTCGGCCAGGTGGGCCATGGCCTTGTCCAGTCGGATTATGGCTTCGTCGTGCCGGCGCACGTCGCCGCGAAGCGAAACCCCGTAGCGCACCAGTTGATTCAGGCTACGGTTGGTCTGGGAGACAGCACGCTCCAAACGCTCCATCCGGACCTCGGCCTGAGCCTGGTGGTCCATAAGGAATTCGATTGTCCTCTCCACGTCCATGTCTGCTCCTCTGCCCATGCCGTTCCGGCGCCCTTTCCGCCATTATCGGAACGCGCGAGCGTGGGCAGGATGCCCTCGCCACAGCGGGCGAGACCCCGACCGCTGGGGCGGGCTGCCCGCGCTACGTCGAAATGTGCAAATCCACTTCCGTGGTCATCCGCCCCGCGCCGAGCACACTACGCGCGAGCTAGCGCCTCGTAAGTCTCCGGGCGCCGATCCCTATAAAACTGCCAGGTGGCACGTACCTCTTCAATCATCTCCAAATCGAGATCGGCTACCAGCACCTCGTCCTTGTCGCGGCTGGCCTGAGCGATGATCTTGCCGCGCGGGTCGCAAAAGTAACTCTTTCCGTAAAACTCCCCGATATCCCAGGGTGGCTCGTGCCCCACACGATTGATGGCGCCAACAAAATAGCCGTTAGCGACCGCGTGCGCCGGTTGCTCAAGCTCCCATAGATATTCGGAAAGCCCGGCCACAGTGGCTGAAGGATTGAAAACCACCTCTGCTCCGTTCAAACCGAGCAGGCGCGCGCCTTCCGGGAAGTGCCGGTCGTAGCAGATGTAAACCCCGATCTTAGCAAAGCGGGTGTGAAAGGTGGGATACCCAAGATTGCCGGGCGTGAAATAGAACTTCTCCCAGAAACCTGGATGGCAGTGCGGGATATGGTGCTTACGGTACTTGCCGAGATAGCGGCCGTCGGCATCAATCACGCCAGCGGTATTGTAATACACGCCCACCTGCTCCGATTCGTACACCGGAATGACCAGAGCCATTTTGTACCGCTTAGCCAGCTTAGTTGCCCATTCGATGGCGGGGCCTCCAGGGACCGGCTCGGTAAGCTTATACCAGCGGATATCCTGCTCGGCGCAAAAATACGGCCCGTAGAACAGCTCCTGAAGGCAGACAATCTGGGCTCGTTTCCGCGCCGCCGCCGCGATCAGCCCTTCGTGCTTCTTAATCATCTCCTGTCTGATCTTGTCCAGCGTGTATTTCTCGGGCGACCATTCGCATCGAGCCTGGATCAAAGCACAGCGTACCACGCGTCCCATGAGTGATTCCTCCGTGTACCTTTTGAATGCTGCCCCATCGTCTTCCCCCTACAGATATTACTCCTGCGCACGCAGCTTCAAAACCTGTGCGTGCGCCCTGCAGGGGAGGCCTTGTGCCTGCCCTGGGCGACCACAAGGGTCGTCCCTACGATGCCCGTTGCGAAAACGAGAACAGAATTCACGTTTCCGACCCCATAGCTGACTAACCTCTCCCGATGAAGCGAGCGGCATCCGCCCGAAGTTACGTTTAAGCTGCAGACAGATAGAAGCGCATCGGCCGGTCTTATTGCTCCGTTGTGTCCGCTCCCTCATCTCCGTCCACTACTTCTGTCTCCGCCTCCCCAAGCAACAGACGCATCCCATCCTCAGAAGTCTTGGCGTAAACAGGCTCGATAGCTTCCAGGAATCGCACCTTTCCTCGCCAGAAAGGAAAACTGCCGAGGCGCTTGGGCAAGGCCGCGGCCAGGGGTGGAGTCCGTACCTCACTGTAGAAGTCGTCGGAGACTCTCCTCGCTGCCCAGAATCGGTTTGCGTCAGGACTCAGAGGCTCAGACGGTGTGGCTGCCTGATGCACTGGCGAGGTGGACGTGGCTTTTCTCGCCTTGATTCTGCCAGTCTCTCCTTTGGTTGAGCCTAAGGGCGCGATTAACTCCTCCCTGCTCCTGCCGCGCATCTTGAAAATCAGAAAAGGGTCGCGGTCGAATTCTTCCCCGAGCAGATAGAAGACGGCAGCGGTATGTTTGCATGGATTCGACCAGTCGGGACAGGAGCAGTCCGTCACCAAGTCGTGAAGCTTCTCCGGAAAAAGCGTCAATCCCACCTGTTCAAAGACCTTCTCGATGTCTTGTGGCATCTCGCCCGAAAGCAGCTTGGCGGCGAAGATAGCTTGCTGGGAAAGGGCTTTTGCGACCATGTTCCAGGATTGGGTGGTAAGCCTCTTCACTTGGATCGCGACCTCATAAGGCTTGGGCCGCGACCCTTGAACCTCCGCCCTGACCAAGCCCTTCTCGATCGAAATCGACAACACCTGTCCCCGGCGGGCGTAGGAGCGCCCGCGATTCAACCGGGCGCCGATATGGAACCCCTCAAGCACGGCGATCCAGCGTCGAGCCCACCAGCTTTGCCCGAAGGAACCCCGTTTTGACTGCGCCCGAATGCCGCCCTTGGCCTCCCGAGGAATTGATGGGGGAAAGTAACGGTAGTAGTTATCCCAATGGCGCATGCTACTCCTCCACCGCTTCTTTTCGCAGCGCGAAGATTTCCTTCAGCTCGGCTGTGGAAAGCTCGGTAAGCCAGCCCTCGCCGGTGCCGACCACGCCTGCCGCCACTTCCTTCTTACGCTCGATCATCTCGTCAATCTTTTCCTCCAGCGTACCCACACAGAGAAACTTGCGGACCTGGACGTTCCGGGTCTGACCGATACGGAAGGTCCGGTCAGTCGCCTGGTTTTCGACGGCGGGGTTCCACCAACGGTCGAAGTGGAAAACGTGATTAGCCGACGTCAAGTTCAACCCGGTTCCTCCGGCTTTGAGCGACAGGATGAAAAGTTGCGGGCCATCATTTTCCCCTTGGAAGCGTTCCACCATGCGGTCGCGCTGTGCCTTTGGCACTCCGCCGTGAAGAAAAGGCACTTCTCGCCCGAATGTTTCCTGTAAGTGTCTCCGCAAAATCTCGCCCATTTCCGAGAATTGCGAGAAGATGAGCGCCCGGTCTCCTACTTCGAGAACCTCCTCCAGCATTTCCGTCAGGCGGGCCAGCTTTCCTGACCGACCCGGGATGGGCGAGTTGTCTCCAAGGAAGTGTGCCGGATGGTTGCACACCTGTTTCAGTTTCGACAGCGTCGCGAGCACCATACCTTTGCGTTGGATACCCTCGGCTAACTGCAGCGCTTCGGTGGCTTCCTTCACCACCGCGGCGTAGAGCGAGGCTTGTTCCTTGGTTAGCGTGCAAAAGACCTTCATTTCCATTTTATCCGGCAGGTCGGCGATAATGGACTTGTCCGTCTTCAGTCGTCGCAGAATAAAGGGGCCGGTAACACGATTCAGGCGCTTCACCGCCTCCGGATCGCGGTTAGCCTGGATGGGAACGAAGAACTCCTGCTTGAAGTCGTTCTGCGTTCCCAGGAAACCCGGGTTGAGGAACTCCATGATCGACCAAAGATCTCCGACGTTATTCTCCACCGGTGTGCCGGTCAGAGCGACGCGATAGCCACCCTGCAGACGGCGCGCGGCTCGGGCCTGCTTAGTTTCCGGGTTCTTGACGTTCTGTGCCTCGTCGAGAATGACACCGGACCAGGCCACATCCTTCAGGATCTCGAAGTCCCGCTGCAGCAGCGCGTAGCTGGAAATGACCAGGGCCTGTTTCTCCGCTTCCTGGCGAAAGCTGTCTCCTTTCGCTCTTCCGACGCCGTGGTGGACCATCACGGGAAGGTCAGGAGTGAAGCGCGCCGCCTCCTTTTGCCAGTTTCCAACCACGGACATCGGGCAGATGAGCAGCACAGGGTGTTTCTCCCCCGACCGGCGGTCGCGCTGAATTAGCGCCAGGGCCTGTACCGTCTTCCCCAGTCCCATATCGTCAGCCAGGCACGCTCCCAGGCCCCAGTCGCGCAAGAAGCAGAGCCACGAGTAACCCCGCACCTGGTAGGGACGCAAGCTTCCCTGAAACTCCTGCGGCGCAGGCAGCTCTTCAAAGGCGGATCGTCCTTCCAATTGCTTCAACAGGCTGCCCACCCAACCTGTAGCGGTGACACCTTGCAAGTCGATCGAACCCGGAACTCGACCTGCCACGTGGCCGCCTAGGGCCATCTGGACAATCTCACGCGCGGTGGCGGAGCCGGACGATTTCTGCTGCCAGAAATGAAGAGCGGCCTGGATCTCTTCAGCGTTCATCTGTACCCATTGACCGCGCACCTTGACCAGGGGCGCTTTGAGATCCGCTAGAGCCGTCAACTCCTGCAGTGTCAGTTTTTCCTTGCCCAAAGCCACCTGCCATTCAAACTGCACAAGCTCGCCGAGCGAGAGACCACCGCCTTGCATCGTTGGACTCTTGACATGGGCGCGAGCGGTCAGGCGGAGCTTGGTACCTTTGCGAGACCACCATGCCGGTAACATCACACCGAAGCCGGTCTGCTCAAGAACCGCTGCCTTTTCGGTGAGAAATTCGTGTGCGCCGGTCACATCGAGTTTGTAGCCTTCCGGCGCGGCATTCTGGAGGCTAGCCTCGATGCGTGGGCAGATCCCTGAAGCCTGACCGAGCGATAGCAACAGATACTCACGCACATTGAAACCGCGACGCTTCAGAGGAAGCGCTTCGCTTTCATCGACGCTCCAGGCCTGTTGAGCTGGAATCAGCAGGCTGGGATCACCCATGTCCTGCAGGAGGTAGTGAACGTGCCACGCGTCTTGACCATCAGGAGCACCCGGAGCGCCCTCGTCGTTTCCCTCCGGTTCTTCAAGGCGGAAACAGAGCCGGAAGGGAGCACTGGTAGGGAGCGATATTGGCCGCTGCCAGTCGCGGACCGTGCTCGCAAGCTGCTCCAGCAGCTTGGCGTCACCCCTCAGCCTGTCGTCGGAGGAGTGGAGGGCGAACAACCACTGGTCGTGGAGGTTATCGAAGCTGGGGCGCTTCGCGCGCCGCAGGGAAGCGGTCTGCGCGCTAGGAGCCGGGGATTCCCTCGAGCCACGCACGGCGAAGTCCACTATTTGGGCGATGAAGCCGGAGAGTACCGTCAGGCGCGCGTCGCTTGGGGCAATGCCTGGCTCCAGGTTCAGCGCTCGCGCGACCTCCGGCATGGCATCAGCAAGCTTGCGCAGCCTCTCAGAATCGGGACCGCTAATCACTGGTGTCCAGTGGGCTCGAAACTCTCCTTCCTCTTTGACAACGTCGGGGAGAAACTGCTGCCGCGCCACGAGCTCCCCAGCGAAACGCATTGCCACCGTCCAATAGGCCAAGTCTTCGCCCACGACCACTCCTGGTTTCAGGACGTGTTTGCAGACGCATCCGTACAGGAGGTTGAGTGCCTGCTCAACGTCAAGAGGAATCGCCGTTACGGCCCAGGGCGCAATTTCGCCCTGCGAAGAGGATACGGGAGCTTCGGAGATGAGAGGGCTCGAGGCAAGGGGAATCCCTTTTAACGTCGGAACCCAGGCAATAGCTTGGGTGAATGCGGTCTTGCGTGGGACCCGTGCCAATCCTGTGTCCGCCGCGACTTCTCGCAGTTTCTCTGGCCCGGCGTCGTAGTCGAGCGGTGCAGGCCCGCCGGCGGCGAGAGCCGCACCCTTCTTCAGACCGCTATATGAGGGCAAAGGATTCTTTTGCGACTCCCTGGGCGTTTCACCCCACAGAAGGAGCCGCCTATTGCACAGCGCAGCGTGAAGCACAATCATACGGATTCAGGTCAGCTAAAGCTTAGTTAGCCGTTGGGACTCAGCTCTAAAGACGACCCCCGGCCACACCACTTTATACACCCGATTATGCGTTTTCCTGAAGTGACAAGCCGGGTTGTCGGAACGAAGAAACGCAGTTCGGCAAGCTCACGGCCCTGAGGGAAGCCGAAGGGCAGAGTTCGAATAAGCGCGAACTCAGCGCTACCCCTGAATGCCTACGGCACATCAAGGGGGCTGTCCTTGGCTAGTCCACTTACTCCCTCCTGGGTCGCCAGGCTATAATCCTGGGCCTCAACGTCCTGAGAGACACGGCGAGCCTGGCTCTGGCATCGATCAGCAGCTTGCCTTCTGGCGGGCAAGCATCTCAACCAGCACGGTAGAGACGGACGGGGCTTCGTTGGACCACAACCCTCGGTCGGGGCAGGGACAGAGGGTGCTCGTCGAAGGCGGTCAGTGGAGTCTCTACATTTCAGCGCCCTCTCCCTTCAGGATGTTGTGTACAGGGCTTCGGCCTGCGCCCGGGACTCGAGACTCGCGGCTTGAGGTTCGCTGGCCGAGGCGCGAATCAAGAATCCCAAATTCCGAATCCCGAATCCGGGACCCCGAGTTTCGGGCCCCTGGCTTAAGCGAAGACCTGGGATGCTGTGGCCATGCCATCTTGCGGCTTACGCCAGCGGTTTAACGCCGATGGCAAAGCATGCCGGCGAGAAGGTTCGCGAGTGGGGCCGAAAAGGCGACAGGCGAAACAACAAACCGACCAGTCCGTTGAATGCCCGTACAGACTCGTGAAGCCCCAGCCGCAGCCAACCCGGCCAATCCTTCAGCCTCGACCATTCTGTGCTCCTCCCAAGGTGGATGAAGAAAGACCCTAAGTAACCGGCGCGTATCTCTCCCAAGCCGAGAGACGCCAGAACCCCTGCCAGGTCAGAGGGACCGAGAGCCTTGTGAACTCTCCACAAGGCTGGCGCTAACTTCTCGATTATCTTCCCTTGCAAACCGAGAAGGTTCGGCACGATCAGCACCAACCACCCCCCGCCCTTGAGCAGCCGAAGATGTTCCCTAACAACCGAGCGGGTGTCCTCGAAATGTTCAACTAGACCGGAGGAGAAGACTAAATCAAAGGATTCACCGCGCAGCGAAGACCGGAAGAGGTCCTCGCAAACCACAGAGCCGGGAATGCCCACCAGGGCCAGATTAGCGCGCAGCAGCCGGCAGCCGCTAAGGGAAAAGTCGGTACCGCAGACTTCGAACCCAAACTTGAGGCCTAGATAGGGAAGCACGCGCGACCCGCCGCCACCGATCTCCAGCACTCGTGAGGGCGCGGTGGGCAATGCCCTTTCCGGACGATGCCTTAGATGACCCCCTGGGCGACCGGCGTCCCGCAGAAGGTGCACCGTCTCGAAATCAAAGTCACGGTAGAGTCTCAACCGCTGAGGACGAGACCCCACCCACCAGTTTTCCTCCCAGTAGGCAACGTCGGTCAGGCGGCTCATGCGTCCTCCGCGCTTTGCCAGACGCCCACCAGTTGGGCAAAGGGAATCGCTCGGGACGCCGCCAGCACTGCTAAGAACACCCCACTGCCAGCGCCACACAGCACGCAAAGAAAAATGAAGTTGCCCAGGGTCGTCGGTGGTGCTTTGATCCACACCTGCAGGCCCCACACGCTCAACGCAGCGAACACGCACCCGCCCAGGATCTTGAGGGCGAAGACCGACAAGCTGCGGTCGAGCGCGTGCCGGAGGCCGGCCACATTACGATGAAACACCAGGATACAGGTCCCAAGCAAGCCAGTCAGCAACCCCAGGGGAATGCTTCTCGCCCCGAGCCCCAGCACGCCGACGTAGAAAAGGTCAAACGCAATCGTGACTCCATACTGAAAGAGCGACAGCCGGATGAAAGTCTGTGTCTCTTGCCGTGCAAAGAGACAGAATGTCAGTAGCCGGACCAACGCGAAGGGCAGAAGGCTGAGGCTGTAATAGAAAAACACCAGCGACATCAAGGAGGTGGCGTCTCGAGTGAAATTGCCGCGCTCGAAGATGAGGCGGATGATGTTGCGGTCTAGCAGGAGGCAGAAGACCACAACCGGCGCCAGGAGGATAACGCTGATTTCGATCGTGTCCCGGAATATCTTGCGCTCCTCAGACTGGGCTTGCCGGGCCACCGCCCGCGACAGCGCCGGCAAGGCGGCCGTCCCAACACTCCCGGCCAGGAGCTCAGCCAGTGTCGACATAACCTTAAACCCATAATTCAGAGCAGTTAGCGTTCCTGGGGGCAGAAAGGAGGCAATCATTCTCTCCACAATCGTCACTCCATGCCAAAGGCCCGCGGCCCCCAACTGCGCCGTGCCCGCGCCACGCAATCTTCTAAACGCCTCACCTGTGCCCACTAACGTCACAGAGTAACGGATGGGGAATAAAACCAGGATCTGCACTCCCAGGATAGCGAGCTGGAGAAAGTACCCAACGAGATACCCCAGAACGATGCTGTACTCGCCGTACCGGCCAAAGCCGAGGAGAATGCAGGCGATCACAGTAACGTTGCGGAAGAGACCAACCGCGGAAGGCAGTGCAAAACGATGTTGGCTGAGGAGGAAGGACCGAAAGGTCTCCGCGACGCCCGCCGGAATGATGACGAGAAACAGCCATCGGCCGAGTTGGGAGGCGAGTTCCATCTGTGGCGAGCTGAGGCCAGGAGCAATGCCGCGAACCACCCAGGGCGCAGCTGCGGCGCCCACCACAGCGATCGCGCCCAGCCCGAGGAAAACAATGTTGACCGCATAACTGAAGCCTCGCCACAAATCTTCGTCGGAATGCCGGGCGCCGATCTCCAGTTTAAGACTTTGCTGTAATCGGCGCCGGGCGCCGACCGCGGCGAAGAAGGGTACAAGAGAAAACTGCCCCGTAGCGCCAATCAGGTTGGTGATAATGTAAGGCACGGTGAAGGCGACATAGAAAGTATCGGAGCTTTTGGAGAGACCCAGCTTGGCAGCAATGCTCGTTTCGACGATGATACCTGTGAGGCTGCCGAGGAAGCCGAAAAAACCTACCACCATCGAACTGCGCAACAGATGTCGCTTCTTCATAGTCAAACAGTCGAAAGTTGAAGGTTGAAAGTTAAAGGCTAAGGGTTAAACGGCCCGGTCGACTGTTAATTTTTCCGCCGCGAAGGGCGTGCTCACAATATACAAGAACAGCATGAGAACCGGAGAAGTGCCGAAGTTGAATTCGAAGCACCCTTCCACGAGGATTGCCAGCCACGCGGCCGCGGCGGCGTCAGCCACCCAACCGAGATGCTTCAGCTTGCCTCGAAGCTTGATGAAGTACCAGCCCAATGCGGCCATGAACCATATCCAAGCCGCCAGGCAGGGCAAGCCTCGCTCAGCGCCAAATTGGATGAAGTCGTTGTGCAGATGCTCGCGGTAGCCAACCACCGGAACCTTGCCGGACGCGAGGTAAAGAGTGTAGACCTCCTGGATGTTATTTGGTCCCACGCCCACCCAGGGGTGCTTGCGGATCATTCGTATGCCCACCTGCCACATCTCCACACGGATGGAGACGGACGGGTCCAAAGACGGCTGGCGCAAAGACTGGACGCGCTCCCGGATGAGTCTGGGAGAAAGAAACAGCCCCACAATCATCAGGAGTGGCAGTGCCCAAAGCCAACGCGGCCGCCAGCGCCCGATCAAGTAAAGGGTTGCGACAAAGCACCCCAGCCAAATCCCCCGGGTGAAATTGAGCAGGAGAGAAAGGACCACGATCGCAAGCAGCAGCCACCACAGCAGCCGGGATTCGGGGTTCGGGGCTCGGGATTCGGGTGATCGTGGCGCAGACTCGGCACCGTGCCCCGAGCCACGAGTCGCGAGTCCCGAGCCCCAGGTTCCGCGGGCCAGCAGCAGAAAAGCGAGGAGAGCGGCAAAGACCAGCATCTGCTGCCCGCCGAAATTCATCCAGTGGCCCATGAACCCGTGCACGCGCTCAACGGTCATATAGAGATAAACCTGATTCGGATGCAGCGCGCGGGCGCGCCGATAGAGCGCGAAGAACTGTGGGACGCTGACCACTCCGGCCACGGCTGATTCGACAAACAAACCCTGGTAGAGCACGGTCAGGTGTTTGGCGCTGACCACGAGATTCACGCCCAACAGCAAGATCACGAAGAGCGTCAGCTTGCGGACCGCGAACCAGCCGACGGTGGGATTCTCCGCCCAGCCGACGGAACCGAGCGTGGTCAGACAGAAGAGGGTCAAAGGCAGTTTGACGGGCGGAAACCTGACCGCTGGCCGGTGAAGGACCAAGTGAAGGAAGTAGAAAGCGGCCGCCACGGCAAGAAAGGCCTCCGCTGCAGCCAGGGAAATCAGGAAGGAGAGAACGGAGAGGCTGAAAAGGACCGACCCCCACTTAGACCATAGCGGCGCGGGAAGCTCGGCGCCCGTTACTTCGAGGAGATCACTTAAGCTCGTCACTCAAATGTTGGAACTCTATGCGATTCGGAAGGGAAACTCAAGTTCGAAGGCCCGCCCGGTGTACCACGCGACACTGAACGGCCTTGCCTTCACTCCTTCTTAGCTCTTCAGCTTTTCTCGTGACCCGGCTCCAGCCCACTCCCAACAAGCGTGCCAGGGCGTTTGGCGATTGCGGGAAAAGCATTTAACAAGCCAGAATCAAAGGTCGCTAGGGAAAGGTGTTCGCGGCCGGCAAGCTCCACAAACAGAGTATCGTAAACGGCGAGTCCCGATTGGACGGCACGGGAAAGCGCCCCATGCCAGAGTGCCTTACTCGGGACTGAGCGGATGCCGAGACGACCCGCAAGGTCAAGCCGCTTCGGTCCTTCCTCCGCCGGAACCACCCGTTTGCGAATTGCCATCCACACAACATTGGCCAGTTCCGCCTCCCACAGCGCCGGGGCGATGGCTTCACCCACTGCCTGCCAGAACCGCCGCGCCTCGTCAACAAAGGGTTGAGCGCCGAGCAGGAAGTACGCCACGACGTTTGTGTCCACGACGGCTCTCACTTCCGGCCGACCGCGATCCATCTGTCCACCTGTTTAGCAGTCGGACGACGGGATTGCGTCACCCACGCGGCTTCTATCTGTTCAAGGATCGAGCCGCGGTTCGCGACGTACTCCTCTAGAAGTTCGCGAACCTGCTGTTCCATGGAGCGTCGGTTTTTTCGCGCCAGCGATTTAAGCGACTTCACAACACCCGGTCGCACGTTTCTGATAGTTAGCGTAGGCATATCCGTTTCATTGCTAGCATGATGCTAGCACGAAGTGGCACCCCGGGCAAGCTCTAACGAGCTAGTGTGGTGTCCCGTTCGGTTATTTGCAACCGGCCACGGACCGGACCACCACGCGCCGACGTAGGGGCACCCCTACGTCGGCGGGTTAGTTGCCAGGGCTATTCGTCGCTCTCAGGCTGCTTTCTGACACAGCACGTAGTGGGAGGAGGCCGAATACTTGACGATGCGTGGCGAGAGCAGAAGGTCAAGCACCAGGCCCGGCAACCGCTTGTCGTACTTGAAGCGGATAAAGTCCTCCGTCAGGAACCGCACGTTGGCGAAACGCGGTTCGAGCAGGTCGACAAGCTCCTCGCGCCCGAAGCCGGCGTGCGCCCCGCACTCGTTCCGGAACTCCCGGCGAAGTCTCGCTTTCCAGTCCTTCAGGTTCCACGTGATCTTCTGCCACGTCGTCGCATCAAAGGAGCCCAAGTATCCGACCAGGCGCGAGCTGTTGGGCACACCGAGATAGAACCAAGCTCCTGGCCGTAACACGCGCCGAATCTCGCTCACGGCCTGCCGCGGGTCGCCCACGTGTTCGAGGGAGTGGAACGCAGCAGCGAAATCAAAAGTCCCCGAGAGAAAGGGCAGGCGCTGCGCATCACCTTGCAGGACGCAGGCTGCGGCGCGAGCGGAACCCGAAAAGCTCGTGCCGATATCCACACCGAAAACGCGGGTGCTCTGCAAGTTATGGCGCATGTAGACCACCTCGTCGCCAGCGCCGCACCCTACCACCAGACCCGAACTCCAACGCGCAGGAGCGAGTCGCCCCCGCAGCAGAGCGCAGCAGTAGACCACCATTTCCGCCACGAGCGGAACCGATTCTTGCGGCATAGGGTTA
>Ga0182039_10001360_pt1 | contig 12988 bp, 12 predicted proteins | sample sta12Can44000111_FD_125975 | JGI IMG/M metagenome (GOLD analysis project Ga0182039, IMG submission 125975) | Lab enrichment of tropical soil microbial communities from Luquillo Experimental Forest, Puerto Rico - statanox.12C.anox.44.000.111 | ecosystem: Environmental > Terrestrial > Soil >...
CCGGATGTACTGGTTTATCTCTTCCACGTCCTGATTTTTTCAAATATCCAAACGTCCACATCACGTTCTTCGAGGAGCCCCCTGAAAAATCTCCGTATTTGTCGTCGCCGATAATCCTCTGCTCTTGTGGAACATTGTCCTGACGGAAGCGGCAGAAAGTGGTGACGTTCGCCGCCCAGGACCCGAGGTTGCCGGCAACGGGCACTGTAACTGACGCCGTCAGGCATGGGCATGGCAGGGTGCATAAACCGCCTGTGGACGTCGCAGGCGGTATCCCCGTCTTGACTTACGTCCACTACCGTAATGGCTGTCATCTTCTTCATGCGTTTTGTAAGAATGTCGGTCGAGGAACCCCAATATCGGCGCCGGGACGGGACGAATCTTTTTTTAGAAAATTGCTGGGTGGGATGTAGAGAACCAGCGTCGGGCTCCGACCTACCCATGAAGGCGCTCCTGCTAAGTTCTGACTGTCAAGTACGGCCAGCCAAGGAGCGGGACGTTGTCGAAAGCCTACCAAAGCTCTCGCCGCCGTTTGATCTCGTCCCGAGCTGCCACGGCGACATTGGCAGCTTTGCCCAGTCGTTTGATCGCAGGCGCTAAGAAGCAGAAAATCCAAGGAGAAGAAATGACAGCCTTGACGCCGTACCTTTTATTCGATGGCCATTGCTGTGAGGCAATGGAGTTTTACAAGTCCTGCTTCGGGGGAGAGCTGACAGTCACGAAAGTGAAAGATTCTCCGGTGAAGGATCGGATGCCAGCCGTCCAGCGCGAAAAAGTCGTCCATGCACGACTCGCAAGCGGCAATGTCGAGATTGCGGCATCCGACTGGCTGCGTCCCGACCGAACTCCAATTCGAGGCAACACGGTTTGTCTCTTCCTAAGCGGAGGAACATTGCGAGAGTTGAAAGCCCTGTTCGACAAACTCTCGGACGGAGCAGAATTAGCCGATCCACTGAAAGAGCAATTTTTTGGTACTTACGGCGCACTGAACGACAAGTTTGGTGTTCGCTGGATGTTTCAAACAGACCAAAAGCACTAGCGAACGGGATGACAGCAGAGAGGGCATAGGAGCAATCGACATGAAATACATTTTGCTGATGTCAGGCATGAAAGTAGGGGTTGAGAGCTATCTTGCGTGGTCCCAAAAGGATAGAGATGCGCACATGGCAGTCCTGCAGCGCATCGCTAGGGAGTTGACGGCATCGGGGGAGTTTGTCGCCACGCAGGGATTAGCTGTGCCGCAGGAGGCCAAGGTCGTGCGCGGCGAGAAGAGCGGCATGCCGGTTACGGACGGCGTCTTTCCGGAGTCGAAGGAGTTTCTCCTTGGTTACTGGATCGTCGACGTCGCGACTCCAGAGCGCGCTTACGCCATCGCAGGGCGGATTTCGGCGGCGCCGGGACCCGGAGGAGTGCCGACGAACGTGCCGATCGAGGTGCGTGGGTTCGCGAGTTATCCAGAGGTAGCGTCATCGTCGAGCGAAGAAATCACGCGAGGAGCAAAAAGGATATGAAATTTATTCTGATGATGACGGGGAAAATGGCCGATTGGGATGAATACACGAAATGGTCGAAAGAAGACCTCGAGCGGAACGTCACCTTCATGCGCGCGTTCAGCAAGGAACTCAAGGACTCGGGAGTGTTTGTCGCCACGGAGGGCTTGGCCGCCCCGGGCGAGGCCAAGATCGTTAGGGCGGGGAAGGACGGCGAGCCAATAACGGACGGCGTGTTCCCGGAATCGAAGGAGTTCCTCGCGGGGTATTGGATCATTGATGTGGAGAGCCCTGAACAAGCCTACAAAATCGCCGCGAGAGCTTCGACAGCGCCGGGACCTGGAGGCAAACCGGGACGCATGCCTATCGAAGTGCGCCAGGTGCTAAGCGGCCATGCAGACTTAGGACTGTGAGACCTCAGATCTTCCGAGTGGAACGATGGCCAACCAGTTAGATCTTTCCATCGAACAACTGCTGCGAGAATTAGCGCCGCAGATTCTCAGTCCGGTGGTGCGAAGATTTCGCGACTTCGCCGCGGCGGAGGACGCTGTACAGGAAGCGTTAATCGCAGCCACCGAGCAATGGCCCCGGGACGGGGTGCCCGTCAATCCTCGCGGCTGGCTCATCCAGGTGGCGTCGCGCCGAATGACGGACCACATTCGAAGCGAGGTTGCGCGGCGGCGCCGCGAGGAGGTCGCTGCGGAGGAAGCGGAACGACTGGCGCCGCCGGTCGAGATAGCGGCGGAGAGTGGCGACGACGACACGCTCGTGCTGCTCTTCATGTGCTGCCATCCTGCTCTCACTCGAGCGTCGGCGATTGCGCTGACGCTCCGGGCGGTGGGCGGGTTGACGACAGGAGAAATTGCAAACGCGTTTCTGGTGCCTGAGGCCACCATGGCGCAACGCATCAGCCGGGCCAAGCAAAGCATCAAGGAATCGGGGATTCCTTTTCAATTGCCGATGGCCGAGGATCGCGCGCAACCGCTGCGAGCCGTGCTGCACGTGCTGTACCTAATCTTTAATGAGGGGTACGCGAGCAGCGCTGGACCTCAGTTGCGTCGAGCGGACCTATCGGACGAGGCCATCCGTCTCACGCGGATTGTGTACGAGCGGCAAAGGGATGACACGGAGGTTGCGGGACTGCTGGCGCTCATGCTGCTGACCGATGCACGACGCGCAGCGCGAACCGGGCCCAACGGGGAACTGATCCCGCTGGCGCAGCAGATCAGGGCACGGTGGGACCGGCAACAGATCGCGGAGGGGATCGCGCTGTTGTCGACTGCACTGCCCAAGGGCGCGGTTGGCCCGTACCAATTGCAGGCAGCCATCGCGGCTGTGCATGACGAGGCGGCGAGCGCCGAGGATACCGACTGGCAACAGATACTGGCGCTCTACGAACTTCTCAAACGCATGTCCGATAATCCGATGATCGTACTGAACCACGCCATTGCTGCCGCGATGGTGCATGGACCGAGGAAAGGACTGGAACTGCTAGGCCCACTCGACTCGGATACGCGGCTAACGGAGCGTCACCGTCTCGAGGCTGTTCGCGCTCATCTGCTGGAGATGGCGGGCGACCATGAGGCTGCGATCCTGCACTACCGGATTGCGGCCAGCCGCGCCACGAACATGCCCGAGCGAGATTACCTGATCATGCAGGCGGCCCGACTCAGCGAGTTGCGATCGAGCGATCAATGAGCTCCTTCAGAGCATAACTGGCAAAGAACGCCTTCCCGTGCCCATGCGTGCCATCAAGCGGAGTGGAGATCGAAACGCGCCGGCGTCCCGGACAGTGGAATCAGCCGCATCGTTCGGGCTCGGGGAGAAGAGACCAAAGGTCGGTAAGTAGTTTTCTCGCGGCCCCGCTCACGGTATACAATTGGGCGCGTCTCACAAATCCTCGAAGGAAACTTCTAATGAACAAACTACTCCTGCGGTCCGTTAGCCTCGCAGCGCTGTTTCTTGCGGCCTTTCTGCTCGCCGCGCTGATGCACGTTCCCGCTGCCGATGATTCGCCGACGCTGCCCGCACCCCCCGTGGCAAAAAAAGTGTCGAAGGTCACAGAGATTAATGGCTACAAGCTAGTGGATAACTATTTCTGGCTGCGCGACAAGAAGAACCCGGAAGTGAAGGCCTATCTGGAGGCCGAAAACACCTACACCGACGCCATGATGAAGTCGACCGAACCACTGCAGAAAAAACTGTACGACGAAATGCTGAGCCACATCAAGGAAACAGATGTGGAGGTGCCTTACAAGCACGGCAACTATCTCTACTACGTGCGTACGGAAGCAGGGAAACAATATGGAATTCGCTGCCGTAAAAAGGGCAGCATGGACACGCCAGAGGAAGTGATTCTGGACCTGAACGAACTGGCCAAAGGGCAGAAGTTTATGTCGCTTGGGGCCTTTGAAGTCAGTGACGATGGCAACTTGCTGGCGTACAGCACGGACAACACGGGGTTCCGGCAGTTCACGCTAGCGGTGAAAGACTTGCGTACCGGAAAAGTCCTACCAGACCACGCCGAACGGGTCGACTCGATTGCTTGGGCCAACGACAATAAGACGCTCTTCTACACCATCGAAGATGAAACGACGAAACGATCTTACCGCGGATACCGCCACATTGTGGGTACGACGGGCAGCGATGCTCCTGTCTACGAAGAGAAGGATGAGCGCTTTGGTGTCTACGCAGGAAAGACGCGGAGCAAGACGTACATCTTCCTTTTTTCCGGTAGCCACACCACGACCGAAATACGTTACATCCCCGCCGATCAGCCTATGGCCGAATGGAAGGTGCTCGAGCCGCGTAGGCAGGACGTGGAGTACTACCCGGATCACAACGGCAGTTTCTTTTACATTCGGGTAAACGATACGGGACGAAATTTCCGGCTGGTAAAGGCCCCCGTTTCCGATCCTGGGAGACAGAACTGGCAGGAAATTCTGCCGAATCGCGCGGATGTGATGCTCGAAGACATCGACTATTTTAAGGACTATTACGTGCTGTACGAGCGCGAAAAAGGCTTGCCGCAGATGCGCGTATGCGATCTGCGCAACAACGGGTGCAAACAGATCGAGTTTCCCGAGCCGGCATACGTGAGTTACTCGTACGTGAATCGCGAGTTTGATACCGCGAAGTTCCGCTACGGCTACCAGTCGTTCATCACGCCGCCATCGGTGTTCGAATACGACATGGCCGCAGGTGGCTCGACCTTGTTGAAACAAAAAGAAGTGCCTGGCGGCTACGACCGAACGCGGTATGAAGTCGAACGAATTCAGGCGACGGCGTCGGACGGCGTGAAAATTCCCATTACCGTTTTGCACTTGAAAGGCGCGAAGCGCGACGGAACAGGACCGATGTACCTAACCGGCTATGGTTCCTACGGAATTCCCTATGACATCGGCTTCAATTCCAATATTTTCAGCATGGTGAATCGTGGCGTGGTGGCGGCGGTAGCACACATCCGCGGCGGCGGCGAAATGGGCAAGGCCTGGCACGACGATGGGCGTATGATGCACAAGAAAAATACGTTTGCCGACTTCATCGTTTGTGCCGAGTATTTGGTCGCGCAGAGATACGGTTCAAAGGACCGGCTGGCAATCGAAGGTCGCAGCGCGGGCGGCTTGTTGATGGGGGCCGTGCTCAACATGCGACCGGACCTGTTTCATGCGGCGCTAGTCGGTGTGCCGTTTGTGGACGTGATGAACACTATGCTCGATGAAACACTGCCGCTGACGGTGCCGGAGTTCGAGGAATGGGGCAATCCTAAGGAGAAACCCGCTTTCGATTACATGATCACGTATTCCCCGTATGACAACATCGAGAACAAGCCCTATCCGAACATCCTAGTGCGCACTTCCTTCAACGACAGCCAAGTCATGTACTGGGAGCCTGCCAAATACGTCGCCAAAATGCGAGCACTGCGCACCGACCACCATCTACTGATCTTGAAAACCAACATGGATCCTGCGGGTCACGGAGGATCTTCGGGGCGATATGACCGGCTGAAGGAAAATGCGTTTGACTACGCCTTCTTCTTGACGCAGATGGGAATACTGAACTGACGGTATTAAGACGGTCCGATCGAAATCCATCAGTAGATCATAACGAGCAATGCCGTAAACACGCGGGTCGCGAGGCGAGATGGATCACGAAGAGGCTTTTTGCAAAGCTAGGATTTCGTTCTGAATCAGCTGAGAATACCGGCCGATCAAGGATCGTTTGACATTGAGCCACTCCTGGGCCTCTGTCTGCTCTTTTTGAGCGCAGGCGATCTGCGCACGAACAGCTTCGGGGGCTGGCCCGCCGGGAATGGCCCGGATTCCAACGAAATGGACTGGGTCGAGAGCGCGCAACCATACTTCCCGCGGCCTGCCGAGCTTCTTTCCCACAACTTCCGGCGCGAGTCGCTCCATTTCGGTAACCAGACCTTCGGGAGAATCGCCGCTGGTGGCGGCGCGCACCGAAGCAGCGACCAAGCGATGGGCCATTCCGAAACTAATGCCTTCTTCGCGGACAAGTGTGTCGGCTAGCTCGGTCACGGTCAGGAAATTTCTGTTGGCCGCGTGGCTCATTCGCTCGCGGTCCACTTCGGCGTGGCTCACGACGCCGGCGAAAAGGCGCAGTGCCCGAGAAGCATCAGCGCACATCGCAAAAGCCAAGGGCTGGAGACCATCTTCGCTATCGACCACATCCCCGAAGGGGGTATTGTGCGCGCAACTCAGCACTGCTTGTGCCTGGCCGAAGGCCTTGCTCGCCAGAATTCGGACGTGTTCCAGCGCAACGGGATTTCGTTTTTGCGGCATGATGCTGCTGATCTGGACGTAAGCATCGCTCAAGCGTAGAAAACCAAATTCCGGCGTGCACCACACCAGGAGGTCTTGAACGAGTCTGCCCAAGTTAAGCATCAAGACTGCGATGGCTGCGGCGGTTTCCGTCAAGTAATCGATCGCCCCGATTGCGCCGTAGGAATTCAACTGCAGGCCCTCAAAACCGAGCATGCGGGCAGTGTAATCGCGGTCAATCGGGAAGCCAGTCGTGGTAATGGCGCACGCGCCGAGCGGGTTGCGATTAACCGTGGCGAAGGCAGCTCGCAAGCGCTGCATATCTCGACCGAGGAACTCTGCAGCGGCAAGCAAGTAATGAGCCAGCGTCGTTGGCTGCGCCGGCTGCGTGTGGGTGTACGCCGGCATGATGGTATGCAGGTTTGATGCCGCGACATTGAGCAGCACCATCCGCGCCTCTGCGGTCTCTGCCGCAACCCGCAAAATCTCCCGTCGCATGCACATGCGGTACATGGTGAGGTCGATATCGTTGCGGCTGCGCGCGGTGTGGATCCTGCCCGCCACATCTTCGCCGCAGGATTGCGTCAGCAAGTGTTGTATGTAAAAGAACAGATCTTCGAAACGGCCTTCGTATCGCGCCGCCAGGATCTTGGTGTGATCGAGTTCAGCAATGGCTTCCAGGAAAACAGATGCAACTGCCTTTGGAAGGATTCCCTGGCGCGTGAGCATCAGCGTGTGGGCCGTATGGATCTCAAGGAGCGCGTCCAGAAAATACTTCTTGGCATCCTCAAAATTCACAGCCAGAACAGTTTCCGCGTATACGTGAGATGGGAAGGGCTCGGAAGATGAGGGCGACGACTCGGAAGGATGGCGTGAGTCTTTCAATGCACGCACCCTTCCGCAGAGTAAAATCCCGAGCCCTCTACCCCGGCGCCGTCCTTGGTTCGAGACAAAGTCATCCCGAATGCCTCCCTCTGGTTTCTCTGCACAAGAATCCCGCGGCCGCGCATGGGTGCGGTTGCTACCACCTGACCCCCAGCCCGAAATCAAGAATTCGTCCCTGAAGAACCGTGGAAGTAGGCGGGAAGCTGCCCGGCAGACTTCCCGAGGCGAGTTGTCCGCACTGCGTCGGGTCCAAGGTGAAGCCGTTGGCTGCGCTTGGGCAGCCGGTGGTAAGAACATGAACAACGGTGTTCAAGGAGGTGACGTTGGGATGATTGAAGATATTAGTTGCCTCGGTCAAGAATTGCGCCCGAATGCGCTCTTTCAGTGTGAACAGCGTCCGTGTATATCGTAGGTCAAACTGAACGATTTTCGGACCGCGCACGATGTTGCGCCCGATAAAGAGCGGCCTGGTGATGCTGGTCACAAGCGGATCGCCGTTTAGGTCGAAATTGGCAGTGACGTTCTGCTCGTCGCCGGAAGCAATGTTGGTCAGCAATCCAAATTCGTTGTCATTCAGCAGGCGATTTGCAACTGAGTTTTCGATCTTCACGCGCGGCGACCACAGAACACTTGCGGTGAAGGACTGCGGGCGGTTGATATAGCTGTTGCCGCGATCGCGGAGCGGGTTGGTGGTGTCTTCGACATAGACGAGGTTCTGCTCGAAGCCGTTCACGTCGGGCGCGTCGCTGATGGTGTGAGAATAGATATAGTGCCCGCTGACCAAGAGTCCTCGGGAGAAGCGGTGCTCGTAATTCACTTCAAGCGCGTTGTACTTTGAGCTGGCTCCTACGTCCTGCAGGGTCACATTGTTGAAGGAGGGGTTTGCGCGTGTTCCGGCGTTTACCCGCGGATCAAACACGGGCCGACCATCAAGAAGAGCGCCAAGCGGATGGATCAAGTTGATGTTGTGCAGCCACTCGAGTTGCCGCCCAGCGGTATTTACAACGGCAAGCGTGACAGCGTCGTTCTTGGTCAGCTCGCGCGAAACCTGGATGGTGGTGGTCAGCGCGTAAGCGTTTTTGAAATTGGGTGTGACCGTGAAGACCGACGGAGTCGCCGGCGCCGTGGCGGTCGTCAGGGGTTGCGGAAACGCCGGGGCGCCCGGAGACGACGGGGACAGCGAGGCGTTGAACGAGCGGCCGGAACCATCGTTGGAAAGGGCGTTAAACCAAATGTTGGTAGGGGGAGCGTCATAAAACATTCCCCACGACGCGCGCACAACGGTCTTGCTACCGACCCTCCAGGCCAAGCCGAGGCGCGGGGACACATCGCCCGCAGGATTATTGAAGTTGCGAGAGAAGGGGAACGGGGCGGCGGCATCGGGATTCGGCGAGAGGAAACGATCATAGCGAACTCCGTAGGTCACGAGCAGCGACGACCGGAGCTGCCAGCTATCCTGGACGAACAAATCGAAGAAATTGGAGATGTAACCAACCCGCGTGTTTCCTATCAGAGCATTCACTGTAGTGTAGGATCGCGGGTTCGCACCGCTCAGGGCGGCCTGATAAGCGGCAATCGTCGGGAAGACGTATTGCGTAAAGCTGTCCCCCTCCTGCACGTCGATGATGCGGGAATAGCCGAAACCGGTCTTGAAAGTATGTGGCCCACGAATGTAGGTGAGATTGTCGTTCCAACTGGGTATTTTTTCGGCAAATACATCACCCGTCGAAACGCTGCCGCTTAAAAAGCAACACCCAGGAATATTGACTGCCGGTTGCGGTCCGGTCAGCGGACCGGCGATGTGTTTCTCGTTCCGGTAGGGGTAGGAAAAGCGGAACTCATTGAGCAACTGCGGTGAAATCGTGCTCACCCACTCAAGCCCGGCGACGTGGGCGCGGTCTCGAAAGTCGGCTTCCGCGGCAATCAAGTTCATCCCGCCTACGGCGGTGTTGAAGGGATACTCGTTGCGGAAGTAGTTCACGCGAACAAACACGCGGTTCTTCTGGGTGATGTCCCAGTCGCCGCGCACGTCCAGGAACTGAGCGTGCTGCACGGACGGGGCGGTGCCGAATTGCGAGGCGGGAATCCCGACAGCCTCAAGAGCCGCCTGGTTCGCGGCACTAACGGTAATCGGAACGGGAAGCGCGCGGTACAAGTGCTCGTAGGCGCCGAAAATGAACAGTTTGTCTTTCTTGATCGGGCCACCGGCGTTCATGCCGAAGGAATTCATCAACAAGTTAGGTTTCGGCGCGGTTGGAGACAGAAGGATTGGCCTCGCGGTCGTATCGACCGGACCGCGGATCCACTGGAACATGCCGTGGAGGTTATTGGTGCCCGATCCCGTGATGACGTTGTAGATGTTGCCGGTAGTCCTGCCAAATTCCGGAGCGAAGCTGTTGCTAACCGTTTGGACCTCACTGACATAAACGGAAGAAATCGGGAAGAGGCGAAGTCCGTAGCGATCGCTCTCCGTGTCGGTCATTCCATCCATCTGATAATTGATGCGATCCACAAAACCATTGGTGTTCAGCGTGCGAGGGATTCCCAGCTCCGGATTGGGGTGCCCGCTGACACCCGGCTGGAACATGATCCAGTTATAAGGGTTCCGCGAGGTCAACGGCAGGGTTTGTACTTCCTCCTCGCTGATTGTGCGACCTATATTCGTTCGGTCTGGATCGACTACTGGTGTGCCGCCGCTGACTTCGATCGAGGTGCTCACCTCGCCTAACTTGAGAGTGCCGTCCACCACCGCGTCGCGGCCGGTTTGCAGGACGATTTCGGTAAACCTGAGAGTCTGGAAACCGCTTTTGGCAATCGTGACGGTGTATGTTCCGATCGGCATCGATGCCATTACGTAGTAACCGTCTTCTGCCGAGGTGATGCTTCGCGTGTACCCTGTCGCATTATTGACGGCAGTCACGTTCGATCCAGCCACAGGCTGATCGCTCGGGTCGCTGACGCGCCCTCGAATTGTGCCGTTGATGGATTCTGATTGTGCCCAGATGATGGATGCGCATGACAAGAAGAGTAGGAAAGCCACTGTCACAAGATTCCAATTGTGGAAATATGCGAAGAAATACAGACGCCCCTTAGAGATCATTTTGCCCCCACTGTTCCCCCCGACACGAACTTCGCGAACCCAGAACATTGCCATTAAATTAAGACAGTTTCAGAACGTTCGTCAATTCCCTCCGCTCATGGGTTCACGGGTGCCGAGGTCGGCGCTCAAGTTTTTTCAAGGGCAGCCTACGATTGCGCCGGATGAAGTCGCCGGCGACTTGCTAAAGCCTCGGGAGCGAACACGGATGATCAGCGAAGAGGGCGTCGTGACACACCCAGCGGGAGCACGACATTCGATTCTGCGAAGAGAATCTCGTGCCGGTGGGGAGGTTGGGCATCCGTGCCAAACTCCAGGCCATTGCCGACGAATTGCTCTCCCCCAAGAACTGCGTCGATGGCGGGCAGCAGATCGGTCCTGGAACATGGTTTGTGAACGTAGCCCAGCGCGCCCAAGCTGAGGGCTTCTCGTACCACATCGGGGGAGGACTCTTGACTGAGGAACAGAATTTTCGCAGCGGGAGCAAGCTTACGCACTCGCCTAGCCACCTCTAGCCCATTCATGTCCGGCAAGCCAATATCAAGCAGAACCAGATCCGGCTGCAGCTTTTCAGCTTTTTGGACGGCTTCCAGTCCATTCAAAGCTTCGGTGAACCGAAACTCGCGCCTTGATTGCAGCACCGAACAAACGAATCGGCGGAAGGCTTCAAAGTCATCGACTACAAGTATGTTAAAGGACCGCACTGCTCCCCATCCCCTCTATTCCAATCTAGTTGGACTCATCCTGCGCGAGCGGCGCTACTTTTTTGAAGCAGACGCAGTTCAGCTTCCTGAATAGCAAACTGCGCAGCGCTACAATTCAAACAAACCACAATTTCTGTGCATGCATAGATATGCTGTTTATCAAGGTTTTTCCGAGGCTGGATGGCGATCTCGCCACCGAACTTGTGCAGGTTCTCTAAGCCGCAAGATTTATAGGGCATGGCCTTAAGTATGCAGGGCGATTCGGTGCAGAGTCTAGTGGCGCGAGTCCCTTATGTTCCTTAACCGTGTGACGTACGCCACAAGTCAGTGGCGCCTGTCGGCCAGCTCTCATCAATTTTTTCGAGGATGCGCTTGGCCATTTCGATTGCGTCAGGGGCGTGTCTGCGCGAGAGCTCGGAGTCGGGCGAATGTTCCACTCTCTATCGCCGCACACTTACGTATTTCTGAGGTGCTTACCGGCGCACGATGTACTCACGCAGTTCGCGTCAAAAATGCGGAACGCTGAAAGCGTGAAATTCCGGCCGCCTGGATTCAACGAGTTACAGCCGACCGTCAATGGGGGGACGGAACATGCTGGTCCCTTCGCAAAGCAGACGTAGTTCAGCTTCCTGAATGACAAATTGCGCAGCACCACAGTCCAAACAGACAGCAAGCTCGGCACATACATAGACGTGGGATTTATCGAGGTTTTTCAGGCCAGGGAAGTGAATCGCAATCTCTGCTCCGAACTTGCGGCGGTTCTCTGAGCTGCATGATTGACAAGGCAGGGCTGCCCGGAGGGTAGGAGCCCGGCTTCCGGGTTCGGTCGATTCGACACAGTTTGGAGGCAACATCGCTGTACTTGTACCTGGAAGCGCAGTCATTGGGCGTAATTTCTTTGTAATTTCCATGTAAACCACTTTGTTGGCTAGCCTGCCGGGCAAGCCTTGCTAGGCGCGCTAACTATGGCCAGATCAGGAAGGAAGTGCTGTGATTAGTGACACAGAACTGCGCAAACTGTCATGCGCCTTTAGCTCGCTTTTCTCCCTCTTGCGGCGGTTCGCTTTGGGGCGATTCGTCTTGAGGTGATTGCTTTTTGGGCGGTTCCTGTTGTCGCGATTCCCCTTGGAGTGTTCCTTTTGAGGTGCTTCCTCCTTGGGCCGGTCCTCTTGGCGTACCTCCTGTGACGCAACGCGATTCGAATCAAGAGCTTCATCCTCAGCGTCTTCGCGAAACAGTGGATGGGGCTTGAAAGACTCGGGGAGTTCTAGCTCCAACCTCCGGACGTCCTTGGGTTTATAGGTATACCTCTTTCCGTACGCATTGCACCGGACCGTGAAGTGTTTGCCGAGAGGGGGAGAGGAGTCACAGCATGGGTTTGGCCGAGAGGGATTCTATGCCGGAAGAAAATATTCTGCCGAATATGAAACCAGTGGTTCTTGCAAAGAACGACCCAGCAATAATTGGCGTCTTCCCACATGTACGTCTCCGTCATCCGTCTGAACGGGTGAATGGCTGCAAAGCAATTGCCCCAGCTTAGCAGACGAGCGCAGAAGTTGTATCCGAACCGATGTTGAATGGGACGGCGCCACTGACACCGGGGTCGCTTGCGCACATTTACACTGGGCGATTTTGGGCAAGGCATGAATCGTGCGGGCGCGGTCCACTTGCAGAGTCCCCTCCGCGATTGCGCAGTTGACGCGTGGTGATAGCGTCGGCTGTCTTGGCCGCGGCAAGCAGCGAAAAGCCAGCTAACAAAACCTTCTTGTTTGGCCTACCTGCATCGGGAAGGGTTTCTTCTTGTGCGTGAACTGTCGGCGCGAGAAAAAAGCACAGAGGAGTAGGAGGAGAACGCGGACAATCGGCGGTTCCGCATGCAACGTGCTTACTGCCTGTGATTTGAACATGGTGGGCACTGTCCGATTCGAACGGACGACCTTTCGGGTGTAAACCGAACGCTCTAACCGCTGAGCTAAGCGCCCAATGAAATTCATCGTACAGGAAGCATAGGGAGCGGTCAACGCGTCG
>Ga0182039_10001366_pt1 | contig 12955 bp, 10 predicted proteins | sample sta12Can44000111_FD_125975 | JGI IMG/M metagenome (GOLD analysis project Ga0182039, IMG submission 125975) | Lab enrichment of tropical soil microbial communities from Luquillo Experimental Forest, Puerto Rico - statanox.12C.anox.44.000.111 | ecosystem: Environmental > Terrestrial > Soil >...
GAGAAATCGATTCCATCGGGAATCGCTTGCGCGTACCTCTTGAACATCTGGCTGTTGTGTTGATTTTGCCGAATGGCGTAACCCTCATATTTGGTATCCGATTCGATTAACTCCCAGATCTCAGGGGGAGCGACGGAACGAATGTCAGTTGGTAGATCCAGATAACTGAAGTCCGGGCGCTTCAAAAGCTGAGAAACGGGAATCCCGCCCAATTTCGTGGTGTTAACGATCCGCCGACATTCGTGTAATTGCGTCATTTTCGATTGCAGAGCGTCCAATCGGTTCCGATCAACTAATCCAAACACGAATCCTTTTTTTGTCAGCCTCTGATCCGCATTATCGTGGCGAAGTTGGAGCCGATCTTCAGCGCGACTCGTGAACATTCGGTAAGGTTCTTCGGTTCCCCTCGTAACCAGATCATCGACGAGCACGCCGATGTAAGCCTCGTTTCTGGCCAGCACGAAGGGCGGTCGACTCTGGACGCTCAACGCCGCATTGGCACCAGCGACGAGGCCCTGAGCCGCTGCCTCCTCGTAGCCCGATGTGCCATTGACCTGGCCAGCAAAATACAGATGCCGCACACGCTTAGTCTCGAGGGTGGGAGAAAGCTGAGTCGGTGGGAAATAGTCGTATTCAACGGCGTAACCGGGGCGCATTATTTCGGCATGTTCCAATCCCGGAACAGATTGGACAAACTCGAGCTGAACCTCATAAGGCAGGCTTGTGGAGATGCCATTCACGTAAAATTCGCTGGTGTGCCGACCCTCGGGTTCTAGGAAAAGCTGATGCCGCTCTCGATCAGCAAACTTAACAACTTTGTCCTCGATTGAAGGACAATACCGTGGGCCGGTACCCTTAATCCGACCAGCATAGAGTGGCGAGCGGTGAAGGTTTCCGCAAACTATTTCATGCGTGCGGAGGTTCGTCTCCGTGATCCAGCACGGCATTTGTTCCACGTGGAACGCCGTCCCGCTAACATCATTTAGGGTGAAAACTTCGTTGGCCAGCCGAAGGTCACTTCGAAAGAACGAAAAGCGCGGTGGTGGTTCATCCCCGGGTTGGATCTTGCAACGCGAAAAATCGATCGACCGACCGTTAATTCGACAAGGGGTTCCGGTTTTGAACCGGCCAGTTTCAAATCCCAACATTCGGAGGCTCTCACTTAAAGACGAACTCGCGTCCGCCATGCGCCCGCCAGGCTTGCTCATTTCTCCTACGTGAAGCAACCCCCGTAGGAATGTTCCCGATGTGATCACCACGCAGCGGCCATGAATGACGAGCCCGAAATCTGTCTCAACTCCGGTTACCGTTCCGTCCGAAACCAAAACGTTGGATACAGTCGCCTGTTTCAAATCCAAATTAGGCGTCTGTTCCAACATCGCCTTCATCCGAAATTGGTATGCCTTCTTGTCGCACTGAACGCGCGGAGCCCGAACGGACAAACCTTTCGACCGGTTCAGCATTCGAAACTGAATCCCGGTCGCATCGGCATTCAGCCCCATCGCGCCACCCAAGGCATCAATCTCGCGAACAATCTGTCCCTTCGCCAAACCGCCGATCGCTGGATTGCACGACATCTGACCAACGGTGTCCAAATTTTGCGTCAACATCAGACTGCGACAGCCAATGCGCGCAGACGCCAGCGCAGCTTCAATTCCGGCGTGGCCACTACCAACAACTATCACGTCATAGTGAGTTGGAAGTTTAAACATTCGGATCGGGTTCGAGCATTCCTTGGGCTAGTTTGGGAAGTAGGTCGGCCAATTCAAATCCTTCATACTCGCCGCATGTCTTCGCCGTTACGAGCTTCATCGTAGGATTTAACCCAGCGAGAACCCGTCGGCAAGCGCCGCAAGGTAATGCCGGCTTTTTACAGAAAATTTTGAATAGTGAGCATACGCCGTCGTCCTAACTCTCTCTGCAACAGCAATAAGATATGTATTAGTTAGATATAAGATACTTATTATCAGTCATTTATAGAATATTCCTTAGCACCCACAACTTCGCAGTCATCCGCCGTAGAGAGGGTTTGCGACTCTCGAATGACCTTCAACGCCATTCGTGTAAGCACGAAAAACAACAGCAACGTTACTACGAACGCGCCTCCCCAAGTCCAGTACTCCACGATTCGCGGGTGTGTTTTCCCGCGTGCGAGATTGAGACCGAGTTGTCCCAACGTCCCCAAATACGTGTACAAGAAAAGGCCCGGCGCTCGACCAATAGCCGTCCAGAGCATGTATTGACCAAAGCGAATCCGGGTTAAGCCATAAAGATAGTTAAGAAGGCTGGTTGGAAACAGAGGGTGCAGCTGGCTGAGGAAAATTATTTTCCACGCGTCGCGTTCTACTGCTCGTTCCAATAGTCGCAACATTTGATTGGCTGACTCTCGCCGATTGATCAATCGCAGTCCCAACCATCGGCTCAAAGCGAAGGAAATTACTGCCCCGATACAGTTACCGACAAGCACAACGAAGAAGCCCCACCATAGCCCGAAGAAAAAGCCGGCGCCGATGCAAAGAACACCTCCAGGCAGTAAAAGAACGTTACAGGCGGCAAAAAGCAGCGGGTAACAAATCGCGCTCCAAGCGCCCAATCCCATAACGCGCCGCTGGAGCGCGACGAGCGAATCAACCACTGGGAAAAAATGGGAAACTAGCAACAGCGACACGATCACCAACGTAAGGGTCGCAACTTGCAGATACAAAGGCCCCCGACTTTCGAGCATGCTGGGATTTTGCCCGCTTCAGAGAGTTCGCGCAAATTTCGCCAGATCGCTGGTCGCCTTGTAATGAAGAAATGGGGTGATCAGATAAACGCCCGGGAAAAAATCCAGCGCAGCAGTGATGATCTTTTCCGCCAAACGCATCCCGCACTCTTCGGCGGCCTTGCCTGCGTGCAATGCCAATTCCGCGCGCACCGCATCCGAAACGATGATTCCCGGAACTTCGTGATGTAGAAATTCGGCCTGCTTCGCACTCTGCAACGGCCACACACCGGTAAAAATCGGCACTTTTAGGTGATGCACCCGACGGTGCATTTCCTTCACAAGATCGAAATCGAACACCGGTTGCGTCATCACAAACTGCGCGCCGGCGTCCACTTTCCGCTCGAGGCGCTGCACTTGAGCATCGAGATTCTTGGCGTTCGGGTTGAAGGTACATCCAATCACAAAATTTGTGACCACTTTTAATGGTTTGCCAGCTTGGGTAAATCCGGCGTTCAGCTGTCTGATGATCGAAATCAATTCCACTGAATTAACGTCGTAGACCGAAGCCGCGCCCGGATGATCGCCGACCCGGGCTGGGTCTCCGGTTAAAGGCAAGACATGGCGCATGCCGAGCGCGGCCATGCCGAGCAGTTCGCTTTGCAAGCCCAACACGTTTCGATCGCGACAGCTCAAGTGCAACAGCGGTGTAATATCGAATCGCTCCTTCAACATCGCCGCCACCGCGAGGTTGCTCACGCGCAAGATCGCGAGCGAATTGTCGGCCAGCGTGATCGCGTCACAGCCGGCTTTCACGAGAGCTTGAGCGCCTTCGAAATATTTTTCCATTGCGAGCGTTTTCGGTGGATCCAACTCGCAAATCACCACACGTTTCCCGCTCGCGATTTTGTCGAGCAAACTCTCTTCCGCCTTGTGTTCGATGCGCACTGGTGCGAGCGTCGGCGCCGAAACAACGCGGACCGTTTTCGATTTTACCGGCCGGAGATCGACCAACGCTTTCGATACAGCGGCGATATGAGCCGGCGTGGTTCCACAACAACCGCCAATTAATCGCGCACCTTGAGCAGCCATTTCACGAGCCGCCTTTGCGAAATATTCCGGGGCTGTCGGATAGACATAACGACCTTCCGTGTAACGCGGATAACCGGCGTTTGGATACGCCGCCAACAAATCGTCGGCCGGTAATCTCTCGAACAACTGCACCATCGCCCGCGGTCCGTTCAGACAATTCGCGCCGACAATTTTCGCGCCCAGGTCACGGCAACTTGCGAACGCCTCGACCAACGGCATGCTAGATTGCAAACGGGCTTCGGGCTCGCATGCGAAAAGCGAAACGATGACGCAGTCGGTTGCAGGAGTTGCAGCTAGTGCAATCTCCATCTCTTCGAAATTTTGAAACGTTTCGAAAAAGATAAGATCGACATCAGCCTCGAGCAGCGCCGCGATTTGTTCGCGAAAACACCGGGCTCGGTCGATTTCTCGCTCTTCAGCTTCAATCGCGCTGATCCCGAGTGGACCAACACTTCCGGCTACGCAAACTTCTTTTCCTCGCGCTGCTTGCCGCGCCAGACTAACCGCGGCCCTGTTAAGTTCTCGAACACGATCCTCAAATCCAAATCGCGCCAGGCGCACGGCATTCGCACCAAACGTGTTCGTTTCAATAACGCGCGCACCAGCCGACACATATTCTTCATGAATAGTTCGGATCCGGTCCGGCTCACTAACACAGAGCTCCTCCAAACAACGATCGACTGGCACACCGCGGTCCAGCAGCAGCGTGCCCATCGCCCCATCGCCGCAAACCAGGCGTTCGTCGAGCTCCGCCAGTAAGTCCATTGCGTTTTGCGCTTACCCCTGCGCGCGCTCCAGGTCAATCAAATGACTACGGTAAGATCGCGAAGACCCGCGCCGGAAACCCAGATCCGCCTTGTGGTTTTGGAAAACTTACAATCGCGAGTGCACCAGCTTCGGGGACCTGGTCAAGATTCGTCAGCAGCTCAATTTGATAGTGGTTCGTGCTCAAAATGTAGGTCTCGAGCGAATAATCGGCCCGCGTCGTAGCGATCCCCGGGTCTGTATCGGTCGTTTCGTGACCCGAGGCCGTAATCTTGCGTTCCTCGTAGAGAAATCTCAGCGTCGCCAAACTCCAGCCCGGATAATGCGCAACGCCTTTATCGTCCTTGTTTTCCATCTTGGCGGCGTCTGGCCATCGCTTCGACCAGTCGGTCCGCATCGCCACAAACGCTCCGCTCGGGATCTTTCCGTGATCGGTTTCCCACTTCTTCAGTCGACCCAATGTCAACGTGTAGTCCGGTTTTTTCGCGCAATCTTCGTGAACGTCGACCACGACTAACGGTAAAATCATCTCTTTCAGGTCGATCTGGTCCACTGTTCGCAGCCCCTTAACGAAGTGCGCCGGCGGATCAACGTGCGTACCCCATTGTCCGACGTGTGTGAAAACCTCCGAAAAGAAACCCGTGCCCTGTGTATCCGGACGTTTGTCGTACCAATAAATTGTCTTCCGCGTTTCATCCGGAAATCCAGGCCACCGCGGTATACCCGGCGCAAACGCGTGCGTTAGGTCGACATATTTCTTCGAAACCAGCCTTTGCTGAATGTCCCAGACCGACTTTTCATCGGCACCGCGCAAAGGTAAGTTCCAAACGTCAACAACAACAATCAAAAGCAGGCATCGATAGTGGACTTGCATTTCACTTTGTTAGCGGAGGCCATAGCAACAAGCCAACAAGTTTTAATAATGCTGAATAAGTTCTCTTCTATTCGCGTGCGAACGAAGCTGTCTACACTTGTTGACAGTGTTATCAACAACTTGCTCTGCGGGCGCGCGACGGCGTGGGGCAAAAGTTGTTCGAGCTGAGAAGAAGAAGAAAAGATGGTTTCTCTACTAAAGAACTCTAATTAGATTTGCGAACAACGGGCGCCGCGAGCACGACTAACTTGGCCTAATGAAGCTTCTTCATCACGTTCTCGATCCGAACCGGCCTTTCATCGCCGACAATCTGTGCGCGCTCGCGGTGATGACCAAAGCGCCTCGCGCCGGACAAGTGAAGACGCGCGTAGTCCCGCCACTCACCCATGAAGAAGCAGCGCAATTGAATATTTGCTTCCTGCGTGATACCGCGAGTGCGATCGCCAAAGCCTGTGGCGCCACCGCGCTTGGTGTCGGCGTTTACACACCGATCGGTTCCGAAGCGGTTTACATCGACATCTTACCGCAGAGCTTCGAACTTCTTCCACAACGCGGCGACGGCTTCGGCGAACGCCTTCTTTATGCAGTTACAGATCTTTTTCGATGCGGCTTTTCATCAGTTTGTCTGATCGACTCTGACAGTCCAACAGTTTCAGCTGATGCCTATGCCCAAGCGGTCAAGTTGCTCTCGGCGCCGAACGATCGTGTTGTTCTCGGTCCGTCAGATGATGGCGGCTATTATTTGATCGGGATGAAACGCGATCACCCGCAATTATTGGAACGTATCGATTGGAGTACCGAGGGCGTTTTGAATCAGACGAAACAGCGCGCTCGAGAGCTGAATCTTGAAGTGAGCTTGTTGCCGACCGGTTACGATGTGGACGACGGAGCGACTCTCCACCGTTTGCGTAATGAATTGCTTTCTGAAAAGGCGAGCGACCACGTCGCGCCGCAGACTCGAAAATTTCTCGTGCAACTAACAGCGCAGAGAAAGCTGTAGCGACGACCGCCCTCAGCCGTGTTTGAAACAGATTTTGCGCGAGATAAGACGTGCCTCTACAACAAAAACCATGCAAAACCACGCGCTTGTTACCGGTGGCGCCGGTCTTATAGGATCGCACGTCACTGATTTGCTGGTGCGCGAAGGCTGGAAGGTTCGCGTGCTCGACAACCTGGAGCCCAACACGCACAAGCGGGGCAAACCGAGTTGGATCAATCCCGGTGCCGAGTTCATTGAGGGTGATATCCGCGACCGCTCAACGATCACCGCCGCGCTTGACCGGGTGGATGTCGTGTTCCACCAGGCGGCCTACGGCGGTTACATGCCAGAGATCTCAAAATACGTTCATGTCAATTCGCTCGGCACCGCGCAAATGCTGGAGGTCATTCGTGAGAAGAATCTGCCGATTAAAAAGATTGTCGTCGCGAGCTCGCAAGCTGTTTACAGCGAAGGCGCCGGCAGCTGTCCCAAACATGGACTCGTTTTTCCAACTGTGCGGCCCGTCGAACAACTGCGAAAAGGCGACTGGCAAGTGCACTGTCCAATTTGCGGCGCGATCACGAAAAGCGCGCCAACTCCGGAGAATGCTCCGGTTGGCGGCGAGACTGTCTACGGTTTGACCAAAGTTGATCAGGAAAAGCTCGTGCTGCTTTGGGGAAAACAAGTTGGCACTCCCACGGTCGCGCTTCGTTACTCATGCACCTACGGACCGCGTCAATCGATTTTTAATCCCTACACCGGCGTCATCGCGATCTTCTGCACGCGATTGCTCAACAACTTGCCGCCCGTGCTTTACGAGGATGGCGAACAAACGCGCGATTTTTCGTTCGTCGAAGACATTGCGCGGGCGAATCTGCTCACGGCCGAAACGGACAAACTTGACGGACAGCCGATTAACGTCGGCAGCGGCGAAGGAACGCCCATTCGCAAAGTCGCGCAGATTCTTTCCGAGTTGCTCAAGATCGACATCGCGCCGGTAACGCGTGGCGAATTTCGTCCCGGCGAAATGCGTCACCTAACGAGCGACACCAGAAAAATTCGCGCTGCCGGTTACAAGCCGCAGGTCAACGTAGAAGCCGGAATTCAGCGCTACATCGATTGGATCCGCTCTCAATCTGACATCCGCGATTACTTTAGCGAAGCGGAGCAAGTTCTTAGGAGCAAAGGCATCGTCCATCGAGTAAGAGTTGGGAATGCCTGACGTCGCCGGCATCGCCGATTTCAACTCGCCAGTCATCCAGCACGCGCGGAAAGATTTTCCTCTCCTCAAGGCCGACATGACCGCCGGCCAGGCGCTCGAACGGATTCGCTGCGAGGGCGTCGGCGAGCGCGTGATCTATTTCTTTGCGGTGGATTCCGGCGAACGTCTCGTCGGGGTTTTGCCCACACGCAGATTGCTAACGGCTCCACTCGAAACGCCGCTCCGCGACATCATGGTTCGTCGCGTCGTCGCGATTCCCGCGACCGCGACCGTTTTGGATGCATGCGAGTTTTTCGTGCTCTACAAATTTCTCGCCTTTCCTGTGGTCGACGAACAACGCCGCGTCGTCGGCCTAATCGATGTCAGCCTGTTTGCCGAAGAAATCTTGGGTGAACGCGAGGAGCAACCTCGGCCAGCTGCGCCAGTGCGTGACGATGTCTTTGAAGTTCTTGGCTTTCATCTTGAGCAAATCCGTGGTGCATCGCCGTGGGGGGTGTTCCGCTTTCGTTTTCCGTGGCTGCTGGTCACGGTGACTGCAGGCACGGTTTGCGCGATCCTCGCCGATGCGTTTGGAGCGACGCTCGCGCGCAGCCTCGTGGTCGCATTTTTTCTCACAATGGTGCTCGGCCTCAATGAAAGCGTTAGCGCGCAGTCGATGAGCGTCACGATTCAAATGCTGCGATCCGCACCTGTGACGTGGCGCTGGTTTGCCAGCGCACTTCGACGCGAATTTATGACAGCCATTCTAATTGGACTCGGGTGCGGCAGTATCGTCGCCACAATCGTAATGCTTTGGCGGAACGATCTGCGTGCCGCCGTCGCAATCGGCGGCAGCATCGCGCTCTCGCTAACTACCGCGTGCCTTTTCGGGCTCGCTATTCCGTCGCTGCTGCATCGGCTAAGACTCGATCCAAAAATCGCCGCGGGGCCAATCACCCTCGCGCTCGCTGACATTTGCGCGCTGGTGCTTTATTTCGCGACTGCGCGGCTCGTGCTCCGATGAAGGTCTCAGTCGTCATTCCCGTGCTGAATGAGGAGGAACCGATCGCCGGAGTTGTTCGCGAATGCTTCGGGACAAGAATTCCAGGCGAGATTATCGTGGTCGATAACGGCAGCGATGACCGAACCGCCGACCGGGCGCGTGAAGCGGGCGCGCGAGTAGTGACCGCGCCGCGCGGGTACGGTCGCGCGTGTGCTGCTGGGGTCGCGGCGCTCGCGCTGCAGTGCGAGATCGTCGTTTTTCTCGATGGCGATGGTAGCGATTGCCCCGAATTCATGTCACAGCTGGTCGATCCGATCGCAGCTGAGAATTACGATTTCGTGATCGGTTCACGCACCCGCGGAAAACGCGAACCCGCTAGCATGAATCTCCAGCAAATCTTCGCCGGCAAACTCTCCGGCTGGTTAATCTCGACTTTATACGGCGTGCGCTACACCGACATGTGCCCGTTTCGCGCGATCCGCCGCGACGCACTCGAGAAACTTTCGATGCGCGAAGAAACTTACGGCTGGAACTTGGAAATGCAGATGAAGGCCGCGCGCACCGGTCTGCGCATTCTCGAAGTGCCGGTAAATCACCGCTGTCGTGCCGGCGGAGTCTCAAAGGTTTCCGGAACGTTGCACGGAACGGTTGTAGCCGGCGCGCGAATTACCGCGACGTTCTTGCGCATCGCGTTTCAATCCGGGTAACATTGATACTCGATGAGCAAAATGAAGGCGCTCTCGGCGGGATTGCTCGCCGGACTCGTCGCCGGAATCGCGATGACGGGCGTCATGTTGTTGCTCGCTTGCTTCGGCGTCGCGACGCCGCTCGCGCTTATCGGCGATCGACTTTCTGTTTTCATTAAGCCGGGACCATTTCTCGCGCTGATGGGCCGCGTGGGAGGTTATAATCATCTCAAACAACTCGGCGTCGGTTCGACAATCGCCGGCCAATTGTTAGTGAGCATCCTCGGCGGCGGAATTTTCGGTCTCTTTGTGCAACGCAATCCGCAGCGGCGGGTCACGCCTTTGACGATGTCGATCTTTGTTCTCTTGCCGATCATGGCCGTTGCGATCGTTCTTTGGCCAGTGCTGGGCACGAGCTATGTCGGCTTCCCCATTGCGTCTGGTGGCGCAATTACGCTGATCGGATTCGCGCTCAGCGTTTTGGTTTTTGAGCGCACCCTCGTCGCCAGTTTTCATTTTCTCACGCGACCAAAATCCGGAACGGGCGGTGAATTCACTCCGGCAATCGGACGCCGAGCATTGATCTTGAGTGGACTAGGCGTGCTGCTGGCGGGGGGTGGCGCTGCGTTGATCCGAAAACTTTATCGCGCGGCGACGTTCAGTTACGACGGCACGCAATACAAAGGCCGCATCGTTCGGCCAATTACGCCGAACGATTTGTTTTATTGTGTGACGAAGAACGTGATTGATCCGCGCGTGAATCGCGATCTTTGGCACTTGGAAGTGGACGGCTTCGTCCAAAATCCGAAGACCTATCGATTTCAGGACCTTAACGCATTCGACGTCGTCGAGCAGGAGACGACTCTGATGTGCATTAGTAACGGACTCGACGCGGGATTGATGAGCAACGCCGTCTGGAAAGGCATCGTGCTGGGCGACCTGCTCGATCCGGCCGGGCCGCTCGCTGAAACGCAACGCGTTCGTCTCTACGGCGCGGACAATTACACCGACACGATTCCGATTGAGAAAGCTCTCGAGCCCACCACGATCCTCGCCTGGGGGATGAACGGCGTCGGTTTGCCACATCGACACGGTTATCCGTTGCGCGCGATCGTGCCCGGTTACTTCGGCGAAAAACATGTGAAGTGGCTCACGCGCATCGAGCTGACCGGCGCGAATGCAAAGGGTTTTTACGAAACGCAAGGCTGGGGCCCAGACTTCATCACACCGACAAGATCGAGAATCGATATGCCCGATCACGAATCGCGCTTTTCGTTAGGCCAGTTGCGCGGACCGATTGTGGTCAAAGGCATCGCGTTCGGTGGCGATCGCGGAATTTCGCGCGTCGAGATCAGCGATGATGATGGCGAAAGCTGGAGCGACGCGAAAATTATTTATCCTGGAACAAAACTAACCTGGGCCCTCTGGAGTTACGATTGGAAACCTGACGACGCCGACGATTACACCCTCGTCGTCCGCGCCACCGACGGCGAAGGCGAGGTCCAGGAATTCGAAGAGGACCGCAGCCCGTTCTCCGGCGTCACCGGCTTCCACAAGATCGCGGTGCACATCACTTCGTAACTTGCGCGGTTACTTCTGACAGCGCGGGCACCACGAAGTTGTGCGGCCGGCGACAGTGGCGTGGCGAAGCGGCTTACGATGAACGGGGCAGATGCCGTTAGCCTTCCATTTCTGGTGAATTAGCCATTTCCGTGGCGGATCGGAGAAGTCTTTTCCAAGTGTTTCGAGTGCTCGGCGCACGACGAATTTTGTTGCGCGGAAAAGTTCTGCGCGATGGTGGGCCATTAATCTTTGAATTCGCCTCGACGGCAAAACTTTCGCGCGCCAGAGAATTTCGTCGGCCATCCAGTTTCCAATTCCCGGAAAACCGTTTTGCATCAGCAGCGCAGCTTTGATCGGCACTCTCGGATGTCGATGCAGAAAGCGATCCGTGAATTCTTGATCGAATTCGGACGAAATGATTTCGGGCGCGGGACTCTTCCACCAATCAGGTTCCTCAGGGCCGTGATGAAATCGGACGCGACCGAATCGTCGCGAGTCGGTGAAGACAAGCGCGCGATCGCGTTGAAAAAGAACGAGGTGATCGTGCTTGGCTGGCCGATAATCCGCCGGCTCGACGCGGATCTTACCGGTCATGCCCAAGTGAATTCCGAGCCAGTTCTCCCCTGAGAACTTGAAAAGCATCCGTTTTCCGCGCGCGTGCGAGCTTAGTAGCTTCTTGCCGATTAATCTTTGCTGGAGGTCGTGGACGTTCTCGCCGCGAAAGACCCGGTTCCGCGCGTGCAAGCTAAAATTGACAATCTCCACGCCACGTCCGGGATTCCATTGCTTACGAAACCATTCGACCTCAGCCAGCTCAGGCATCGCGGAAATTAGCTGTGGACAGAGATGCGTTCCACTTGCGCCCTGTGCTAGATTGGTTTGTGGAAAAAGTAATCATCGTTGGCAGCGGCTGCGCCGGTTTGACGGCTGCGATCTATGCCGCGCGCGCGAACCTGAATCCGCTCGTTCTGGAAGGCCGCCAGCCGGGCGGGCAGCTTTCAACCACCACGCTGGTGGAGAATTTTCCGGGCTTTCCAGACGGAATCGACGGTCCGCAGTTGATCCTCAACATGCACCGACAAGCTGAAAAATTCGGCGCCCGATTCTCGTACGCCGAGGTGACTAGTTTCGACCTGAGCAACAAACACGTGCGCGTGAAAGCTGACGACGAATGGTTGGATACACAGGCGCTGATCATTGCGAGCGGCGCCTCCGCTCGACACCTCGGTTTGGAGGACGAGGAGAAGCTGATCGGTCACGGCCTAACGAGTTGCGCGACGTGCGACGGCGCATTTTACAAAAATGCGCCCGTCGCGGTGGTTGGCGGCGGCGATTCAGCCGCGGAGGAGTCGCTCTTCCTGACGCGCTTTGCTTCGAAGGTTTACCTGATTCATCGCCGCGACCAGATGCGCGCGTCGAAGATCATGCAGGAGCGCGTGTTCGCGAACCAAAAGATCGAGCCGATCTGGAACACGGTGGTGACGAAATATATCTCGGACGGAAAAGGGGAGATGTGCGCGATTCGCTTGCGCAACGTGAAGACAAACGAGGAGCGCGAGCTGGATATCGCGGCCGTGTTCGTTGCGGTCGGCCACGATCCGAACACGAAAGCGTACCAAGGTAAACTCGAGACCGATCCGGAAGGTTACTTGATTGTGCGGAATCTGGCGCAAAGTAAACACCCGGGCGTTTTCATCGCCGGCGACGTCGCAGATCGCGTTTACAAACAAGCCGTCACCGCGGCCGGCTCTGGCTGCGCCGCAGCGATCGAGGCAGAACGCTACATCAGCGAATTGGAATCGGGGAGCTGATTCGCGCGCGGTCGATTATCGATCTTGAAGATTTGCGATATTACCCAGTTCTACTCGCCGGTGAGCGGCGGGGTGAAGCGATATCTCCACGAAAAGATCGACTACATCCAGCGGCATGCGCCGAACGACAAGCATGTGCTCGTTGTTCCAGGGCCCAAGAGTGCCGTCCGGAAACATGCACGCTCCCGCATTTATACGATTCGATCGCCGCTGGTTTCGCGCACGGCGCAATATCGCGCGCTCCTGAATTTGCGGGCCGTTGAAGAAATCTTGAAGC
>Ga0182039_10001384_pt1 | contig 12887 bp, 9 predicted proteins | sample sta12Can44000111_FD_125975 | JGI IMG/M metagenome (GOLD analysis project Ga0182039, IMG submission 125975) | Lab enrichment of tropical soil microbial communities from Luquillo Experimental Forest, Puerto Rico - statanox.12C.anox.44.000.111 | ecosystem: Environmental > Terrestrial > Soil >...
GCATATGCGGCGACGCGAGTTCATCGGTCTACTCGGTAGTGCGCCGACTTTGTGGCCGCTCGCGGCGCACGCTCAGCGGTCGGCGACGCAGCGAATAGCGATTTTCCATCCTGCAATCCCAGCTACGCTGCTGACCGAGACGGGCGGAGGAAGCGCATGGGGCGCGTTTTTTGGCGAGCTGCGCCGCTTGGGTTACGTCGAAGGCGAAAATCTGATCATCGAGCGGTATTCCGCCGAGGGCCATCATGAGCGCTATGCCGATTTTGCTCGGGAGATCGTGACCCGCAAGCCGGATGTGATCGTCACCGGGACCAATCCGGTCGTGATCGCCTTCAAGGCAGCCACCACGACAATACCGATTGTTGCGTTCATGATAGATCCGCTGCAAGCGAGGTTGGTCACCAGCCTCAGTCGGCCGGGCGGTAACCTCACCGGTATTACCCTCGATGCCGGCATCGAGAATTGGGCGAAGCGTTTGCAGATCCTGAAAGAAGCGATCCCTTCAACGACCAAGGTTGTGTTTCTGGGGATGCGGGAAGGGTGGGAAGGCTCTCCTGGGCAACACTTGCGGGACGCCGGCGCCCAATTGGGAATTTCGCTGGTCTTTACCCTCCCGCAAGAGGGGAATCCCGATGAGATCGAGCGTGTCTTCGCTGCCATAGAGGAGCAACGGCCGGACGCGGTATTGGTCAGTGGGGAAGGAGACCTTTACGCGCACCGGCAATTGATCGCTGCGCTCGCTGAGAAGAAACGTTTGCCAACGATGTGCCCGTACCGCGATTACGTCGAGGCGGGTGCTCTGTTGGGCTACGCCGTCGATCTAGCCGAATTGCTCAAGCGCCTGGCGGATGACGTCCACCAGATTCTCAAAGGCGCTAAACCGGCTGATATCCCGATTTATCAGCCGACCAAGTTTGAGCTCCTGGTCAACCTGAAGACCGGAAAAGCGCTCGCTCTCACCTTACCTCCGTCGCTACTTGCACGCGCCGACCAGGTGATCGAGTAGCGTCACTTAAGCCGCGATTTTCACGTATTCGAAATCGCCCGGTTTATTGTCGATACCGATGCGCGGCGGCGCGATCCAGCTTGCGAACTTGCCGGGCTCGACGACCTGCTTCATCAGGCTGCCGATGAAGTCGCCATCGTCTGTGGACGGCAGCCACTGCTCCTTGTCGCGCTGCCAGGACGCCTCATCGATGAGCGCGCCGGCAGGCGTCACCTTCACGTCCTTGAATTCGCCGATCTGGCGATGGAAGCCGACATGCGGCAGCTCGAGCTTAAACGCAACGCCGGTCTTGGTAATGATCTTGTTCCAGCGGTCGAGGCCGCGCTGGCAGTCGGTTGTATAGTCGTCGCGCAGCCGCATATTGATCGCGGTGAGCGCGGGCTCGTCGACCCGCTTGATCTCGCCGTCGACCAGCTTGAGCACCGGGTAGGTCGCGTTGTCGAGGCGATGATCGTCGTCGATCTTGGTTTCCTGGAAACGGCCTTTCAGTCCCGAACTGAACGTATTCGCGGCGTTGGTAGAGACCTCCGAGCCGAATAGATCGAGCGACAGCGAGTAGTGCAAATTGAGCTTCTTCTGCATGGTCGGCAGGTCGATCACGCCGAGCGCGCGCACTTTCTCGATCGCGCCGGGATCCTCGATGCCGGCCGCTTTCATCGCCTCGCAGGTGCGCTGGATGGTGCGGCCGACGCCGGTCTCGCCGACGAACATGTGGTGCGCTTCTTCGGTCAGCATGAACCGGCACGTGCGCGATAGCGGATCGAAGCCCGACTGCGCCAGGCTTTCGAGCTGCATCTTGCCGTCGCGATCGGTGAAGAAGGTGAACATGTGAAACGACAGCCAATCGGGTGTCGCTTCGTTAAACGCGCCGAGCATGCGTGGCTTGTCTGCGTCGCCGGAGCGGCGCTGTAGCAGTTCGGCCGCCTCTTCGCGGCCGTCGCGGCCGAAATATTTTTGCAGGAGATAAACCATGGCCCAGAGGTGGCGGCCCTCCTCGACATTGACCTGAAAGACATTGCGCATGTCGTAGAGCGACGGCGCGGTCTTGCCGAGATGGCGCTGCTGCTCGACCGAAGCCGGCTCGGTGTCGCCCTGGATGACGATCAATCGCCGCAGCATGGCGCGATATTCGCCCGGCACATCCTGCCACGCCGGCTCGCCGAAATGCCGGCCGAACGGAACCTTGCGGTCTTGCTCCTTGGGCGCGAGCAGAATGCCCCAGCGATAATTGGGCATGCGCACATAGTCGAATTTGGCCCAGCCCTTGGGATCAACCGACACCGCAGTGCGCAAATAAACCAGCGCCTCTTGAAAACCTGCCGGCCCCATATCCATCCACCAGTCGATATAGCCGGGATGCCAGCTTTCCAGCGCGCGCAGCACCTGACGGTCTTCGGTCAGATTGACGTTGTTCGGAATCTTCGTTGTGTAATCGATGTTCTCGATCGTCATGATCGGCTCCTGTCATACGCGGCGCGGATCGAACATCGGCTTGTGGCCGGTGCCGTAGCGCTTGAGCGCGCCCTCATCGCCGATGGCGTTCGGGCGCTGGAAAATCCAGTTCTGCCACGCGGTCAGCCGCGCGAAGATTTTCGATTCCATCGTCTCCGGCCCGGCAAAGCGCAAATTCGCCTCAAGGCCGGTCAGCGCATCGGGCGAGAAGCTTGCGCGCTCTTCGAGGAAGACGCGCACTTCGTCGTCCCAGTCGATATCGTCGAGCGCAAAAGTGACAAGCCCAAGCCGTTGCGCGGTCTCCGCATCGATCGGCTTGCCGATGTGTTGCTTGACCGCGGCGAGATCATCCGGATTGGCGAGGAACCGGCTCGCAAGGCGGCTGAGGCCGTTCGACATCGGATAAGGGCCGAAATTGGCGTCCGCGAGTACAATCGTAGCCGGCGGCTTGTTGTCGCCGTCACGCTGGCCGATCAGAATGTAGGAGCGATCGCTGGCGAACGGCAATTCGGCAAGCGTGCCGGCAAAGCACGAGCCCGGCTCGATCAGCGTCACCAACGAGCGCGAGGTGAGATCGACGCGCTTTAACACACGTTTCCAGAGGAGCCGGATTTCGCGGGCAAGCCAATGCTGTTCGTTGGCATCGAGGAATCGCTCATAGCCAAGGACCTGGTCCGCCTCTCCGGATGACTTGAACACGATCGCGGCAATCTCGAGCTCGTTGAGCCGGATATGCAAGATGGCGTCGTCAAGCTCGCGCGCCAACGCTAGCGGCCAGAACTGCGCACCGAACGCGAACATGGCGTCGGCGGAGGCCGGCGGTGGCGCGCTCGGTCCGTGCATCGTGATGTTGGCGATCCGCGCCTCGCGCTCGAATTCGACCGCGAGATTGGGATATTTGATGCCGCCGGCGGTAAAGGTCCGCTTGAGCGGCGTGAGCGTGATGCCTGGGCCGGACGCCGCGCGCGCCGATTGCGTAGCGAATTGTTTGGCCTGCGTCTCGATCGCTTCGTCGAATTTCGAGCCCGGCACCACGGCATCGACCAGCCGCCATTCGACGGCGCGCTTGCCTTTTACGCCTTCCTCGGTGGTGGCGAACACGTCGGCATGGTCGCGGCGCACGCGGCGTTTGTCCGACACGCGGGTTAATCCGCCGGTGCCCGGCAGGACCGCAAGCAGCGGCAATTCCGGCAGCGACACCGCGGCCGAGCCGTCATCGACCAGCATGATGTAGTCGGTCGCCAGCGCCAGTTCGTAGCCGCCGCCAGCGGCGGTGCCGTTGATGGCGCAGATCGATCTTATTCCGGAATTTTCGCTTAAGTCCTCGATGCCGTTGCGGGTCTCGTTGGTGAACTTGCAGAAGTTCACTTTATGGGCGTGGCTCGCTCCAGCGAGCATGCGGATATTGGCGCCGGCAGAGAATACCCGCGGTTTAGCCGAGCGTATCACCAGCGCGCGCACTTGCGGATGCTCGAAGCGCAGCCGCTCGAGCGCATCGGCGAGCTCGATGTCGACGCCGAGATCGTAGGAATTGAGCTTGAGATCGTAGCCCTCGAACAGCCCCGATTTCTCGTCGACATCCATGACCAGCGTGGCCACTTCGCCATCAACCTTGAACTTCCAATGGTGATAGCGAGCGGGCTCGGTCTGAAAATCGATACGCGCTTGTGGCTCACGTGCCGGATCCCGTGCGCTGGCGTCGTTTATCTGGTGATCGTTGTGGCCCATCGTCTCTCGCCGCCGCGCGCCGGCCGCTCCCGTTCCAAGCCTGCACATCCATGCCTTCACATCGCCCGACCAGTCCCACGCCTCGTATGCATTATAATTCATGAGAGGGCAACCCCGGTCCGGCAACGGTCGCGGCGGGTTGTTCCCCTTCGTGATGGTCGCGCAACAGCCGATTGATGAATTCGGCGGTCGCCTTGATGGTTGCTTCGGGCGCCTCGCGATAGGGGATGTGTCGAATGCCGGGCAGAAGCACTGTCTCCACGGGGCAGAAGCATTCCTGTTGCGCCGTCTCGACCTGCTTAAGCGTGCCGTATTGGTCGTTTTCGCCCTGAATAATGAGCATTGGCACGCGGATATAGCCGAGGACCTCGGTGATATCCCATTTTTCGAAGTCCGGATGCAGCCAAGGCCCATTCCAGCTGGCGAACGCGGTATCGACGTCGGCGTGCCAGGATTTCAGTCGCTCCCGCAAAGCGCCGGATTCGAACGATTTGCGCGCTCGCCTGATCTCGGCCAACCCCATATCTTCGGTGAAAAAATGCGGGGCAATCAGGACAAGCCCGCGCACCCGATGGTCCTGAACGCTGCCCGCGTAAATCGCCGCGATCGAGGCGCCGTCGCTGTGGCCGAGCAGCATGCCGCGCCGGAAGCCGATCGCGTCAAGGATGCGTGGCAGCACCTCGCAAGCCTCCTCGTTCATGAATGCAGTGGGGCGGGGCAGCCTGGCGCCCGTGGATTTGCCGTAGCCGGCGCGCGAATAAAGGAACACGCCAGCGCCTGTTGCCGCCGCGATCTTGTCGGGGAATTCCCCCCATAAGCCGACGCTGCCGAGCCCTTCATGTAGCATCACGATGGTCGGCGCCGTATCGGGATGCGGGCCGATCATGCGGTATTCGAGCCGCAACGGCGCGAGCTCGAGAAAGCCGGTTCCGGATAACGTCACGACACCGCGCCTGTGGATTGCACGCCCGGTGCGGGCGATCGTGGATGCTGATCAAGCATGGCCGTCACCGTGCGCAGCAATTTGGCGAAGCTTTGCTCGACCGCTTCGCCTGATGTGTCGAGCTCCGCCTGCGCGCGGGCGTAATCGGCGCCGCGCGCTTCGAGGATCGCGACCAGGTCCGCCATCGCCTCGCGGTTTTGCGCCATGGGCCGAAAATCGCCCTGTGCCATGACTCGCGCCATATGTTCCTCCGGCATCGCCTTGATCCAGATCGTGTGGCTTCGCCGCAGCAATAACGCGTAGCTTTCGCGATCGGACACGATGCCGCCGGCAGTTGTGATCACCGCGGATTCGTGTTCGGCAATGACCCGTTGGAGCGCCGCACGTTCGTGGCGGCGGAAAGTCGCCGTGCCTGCCATTTCGATGATGTCCGGAATGCTGGCGCCGTAATCCTGTTCGACCATTCGGTCGAGCTCGACGAAAAGCCAGCTGAGATGCCGCGCCAGCATGCGGCCGAGCGTGGACTTGCCGGCGCCGCGCAATCCGACCAGAGCGATACGCTGCCCGCGCTCGGCGCTCGGCGGCGGCAGCAGTCGCGCTTCGGCAAGCTTGGTCAGTTCGGGGACAGTTGCCTCCGGCAGCCGCGCGATAAGCTCGAGCAAGCTCGCGCGCGCTGCATTATTCGTGCCCGGCTCGGCGAGCAAAGCCGCGGCGGGAATGTCTAGCGCTTGCGCGATCGCGCGCAACACCGTGACCGACGGATTGCCGGCGCCGCTTTCGATCTGCGCCAGATAGCGCTCCGAAGTGCGGGAGGCTAACGCCAATTGCCGGCGGGTCATGCCGCTTTTGGCGCGGCTGCGCCGCACCTCGCGGCCGAGATCGGCGAGGAACGCCGCCGCCCGGGCATCGCTCGGCGCCTCCGGCGCCGATTCGCGGCTGGGCTTTCGGGTCTTTGCCAGCGTTTTGGCGAGCGGCATGGCGTGGAAGCCTCATGCACTATACTTCATACGGCATAATGCATGCGATGGGCGAGGGCAACAAGCCGCTACTGAAAGATTTTACGCCAACCGCCGCTCTCCGCAGGTGCGGGGGCTTCGGCTTCCTCGACCGCATCAGGCCCTGGATCGTCGGGAGCATGGACCAGCGGAATGAGGGGTTCGGCTTTGGCGGGCGCATCGTCGGAACGGCCGCGGGCAGGGGCAATTTCGGTCTGTCGGATTTGCTCGGGGGGCGAAGCCGGCAGTGGAGGCATGGGACTATCCGGCTCGATCACCGGCGCGGTGAGCATGCCGGCGAGCGGGAGCCGCCATTCGAAGGCGTCGATCCGGCCGGTCACCGGCGACACCGGCAGCCAGCGATCGGAAACATAACCGTCGGCAGTCCATTGCGGGTCGGGTGGCGCATTGAGCGCGCGCGCGGTCCATTCGCGGGCGCGGCCCTCGTCGTTGCGTTCGACGCGTTCGAGCCTTGCCATCAAGAGACAAACGCGCCGGCTCGGCTTGTCCAGATACGGCGCCAGTTCGCTGCCCGCCTTGGCGAATTTCTGAGCGTCGAGTGCGGCGCGCGCCACCGCCAGTGCCGCCTCAATATGGCCCGGCACGCGTTTCGCCGCCGCTTCGATCCGTTTGAGCCGGTCGCGCGCCGACTCCCCGGACCGCAATTCAGCATAGGCTTGCGCCAATTCGGGATGCGGGCTGGTGCGCCACGCAGCATCGATCACCCGGCTCGCCTTGCGCCATTGACCGCCTTCGGCAAGCAACCGTCCGGCAAGCGCGGCGGCCGGCACCAAATCCGGCGCGAGCTTGTTCGCTTCAATGGCGAGAGCTTTGGCCGTATCGCGGTCGTTGTCCTCCAGCGCTAGCGCCCGCGCCGTGAGCAACACCGCGCGTTGCCGCCGATAGGCCGCCTTATCGAGCATCAATCTTTGTTGCTCGAGCAGGCTGAGCGCGCCCGCCCAATCGCCGTCGCGGCAGCGCGCTTCGAGAACGGCGGTGCCGGCCCATGACAATGCCGGAGCGGTACGCGCCGCCTCTTCGGCATAGGCGCGCGCGCTCGCAGCGTCATCGCGGCGTCGCGCCTCGATGTAAAGCCCATGCAGGCCGAGCGCCTTGGTGTCGGGCCGCACGGCCATGTCGCGGAACGTGCGCTCCGCGCCCTCGCGATCGCCAGCAAGCTGCGCCGCCTGCGCGGTGAGTAGCAAAGCAAGCGGCTCGCTGGGTGCGAGCCGCTGCACTTGCGCGGTAAATCGTTGCGCCGCCGCCACGTCGCCGGCGCCCACCGCAATTAGCCCGCGGGAAATTGCCTCGTAAGCGCGCGTGCCGCGGCGATTGCGCAAAAGCCGCGCCAGCACCATCGGCGATCGTGCGATGGAGCGAATTAGACTAATGATCAGGCCGAGAACGAGCATGGCCGCGAGCATCGCGGCGCCGAGCACCATCAGCGAAGTTTCGATGCGCAATCCCTGCCAGGTGATCGCGACGTCACCGGGCCGGTCGGCGAGCAAAGCGACGCCGTAGGCGATCGCGCCGACGAGGATGAAATAAAGCGCGACGCGGATCATCGGGCGGGCGGCTTGCCAAGCGCCGCGAGCGCATCAGCCGCGATCCGTCTCCCTGCCGCGAGCGCCGCCTCGCGGGCGGCGGCTTTCTTGCTCCAGACGGCGGCGAGCGACTTTGCCGGATCGGGCAGCGTATTGATATCGGCGAGCGCCGCGGCGATGTCAGCATGCGCTGCATCGAAGTAGATGCGCGCGACGACGGCGGTCGGATCGTTGCCTTGTGGCGCGCCGGCCGGGCTGATCCGCACCAGCTTTTGCGCATTGGCGGTGAGCCGGCCAAAGAAAGTAGCGTCGTCGCGGGTTGGCGCCGCGGCATCCTGCATGGCCGGCACCAGCGCCTCGAGCTCACGCGAGAGCGCAGCGGCACTCGGAACGCCCGTCGCCGCAAACGCTTCGAGCGGCGCAGTTGCATTCTGGTCGACGCCGAGCGCGTGCAGCGTCGCCAGTTCGGCTTGGTATGGCGCACCGCGTTCGAGCGCCGCACGCAGCGCTTCAGCGGCGATGGTCAGCCGCGCAGCGCGGTCATCGGCGCCGGCCGCCAATGGTGCGGTTGCCGCGGCGAGAGCTTTCGTCGCGCTTTCCAGCGCCATGATCCGTTGCGCCAGCGTATCGAAATCGCTGCGCTGTACGTCGGTCTTGCTCGCGGTTTTCGCCGCTTGCGCGGCGTTGAGCGCGGCGTCGGCCTGCTTGGCCGCACCGGCGCCGGTCGCCGCAATTTCATCCAGGCGACCGCGCAGCGCAACGAGCGCGTCGCCGAGCGACTTCGCCTGAGCCTCGGCGGCGGCAATGCGGCTGCCGAGCGCCGGATCGGTGCGCGGGGTTTCGACGGCGCGTTCGATTTTGTCGAGACGGGCGCTCAGACCGCGGGCGGCTTGCGTGGTTGCGGCCGTCTCAGCTGGTGGAGCCGGGCTCGGAACTGGCCCGGACGCGCTCGGTGGCGGCGTATTTGCCGCCTGCCCAGCGGACCTCGCATCTCTCATCGGGATCAAGCCGGCAAACCAAATCCCGGCGGCAATCGCCGCCATCACCGCCGCGCCGATGGCCGCGCCGGCGACGTAGGCCGAAAAACGCCCCGAGGCGCCAGCCGCTGAACGACGAGCGTCAGCGCCCGAAGCGGCATCCTCGTTTTCAGCGCCAGGTGCGCCCGCCGTTTCCGCCGGGCCGGATGAGGGTTTTTCGGCGGCGTCATCGACCTCGGTCGCCGCCAATTCGATGGTCGGGGGCCGCCGGCCTGCTGTGTCGTCGGTGTCGCTGGTCATGCTGGCTTGACCTCAGCCTCCATGATTGACGGCATAGTACGCACTTCTGACAGCGGCAACATGGCCGATTATCGATCGTCAATCTTTGCTCAGCCGCAAAGTTGGAGGAGCGCGGCTTCCTCCGGTCGCGCGGCGACACGAATCTGCGCCGCGCCCGCCTCCCACAGCGGCGCGGCGATTTGCTCAGACAGGCAAAGGTGAACGGGCTTTGTCAGCGCCGCTCCGAGGAGATTCGAATTGCGCGCCGCGCTAAGAAACGTCTCCGCACTCGCCCGCGAATAATGCAATACCGCGTCGATTTCGCCTGCCAGCGCCTCCGCGGCGGACGGCGGAAGAGATTGTGCGGTGAGAAAGCGATAGACCACGACCAGATCGACCTCGAAATTACTGGCGCGCAGCGCGCCGGCGAGGTCGCCGGCGCGTTCTTCGCCGGCCAAATAAAGCAGCCGTGCCGGCGGCTTGAGCCGCGCGGCGACGAGTTTGGCGAGATCGTTCACATTGCCGCGCGCCGAAGTGACGTCGCCAAAGCCCATATCGCGTGCCGCTTTCGCGCTGATATCGCCGACGGCAAAGACCGGTATCCCGTGCCACTTTTTGTCCCAGGCGAATTCGCAAATGCCCCACAATCCGTTGGCGCTGGTCAACAAAATCGCCGCCCAAGGTCCGGTTTTAGGATCGACCTCGGCGAGGAGTTGCATTTCGGTGAGCGGCGCGATGATCGGCTCATGACCGCGCTCGCGCAGCGCAAGTGCCGTGTCGGCGGCGCGCGGTTGCGGTCTTGTGACCAGGACCCGCAAGGCTCAATCCTCGACAAAGAATGACGCGCCGGCGCGCGCTTTGAGTTCGTTGCCGGCATCGGCACCAAGCGCCGCCGCGTCGGCGCGGCGGCCCTGGCGCGAAACATCCACGACATCCCCGCCGTCAGGCCTGGCGACAAGGCCACGAAAGCTGACGCTATCGCCCTTGATTTGCGCATGGCCGGCAATTGGCGTGCGGCACGAGCCGCCGAGTGCGGCGAGAAAGGCGCGCTCGGCGGCAAGCGCGGAGGCGGTGTCGGCGTCGCTGATCGCGGCGGCAAGCGTGCTTACTCGTTGATCATTGGCACGCGTCTCGATCGCGATTGCGCCTTGACCGACCGCCGGCAAGAACTCCTCGGTTTCAAGGATGGCGCTCGCCGCAGCGAGCAAGCCGAGCCGCTTCAGCCCCGCTGTCGCCAGCACGGTTGCGTCCATATGTCCGGCTTCGATCTTGCGCAGCCGGGTTTCGACATTGCCGCGCAACGGCGCGATGCGCAGATCAGGCCGGGCGCGCTTGAGCAGCGCTTGCCGGCGCGGCGACGCGGTGCCGACTAGCGCATTGCGCGGCAGGTCCCGCAAGCTTTTGGACGCGCCGGCTACGAGCGCATCGCGCGGGTCCTCGCGCGGCAGGAATGCTGCCAGGGTCAGGCCTGCCGGCAAGACGGCGGGGAGATCTTTCGACGAATGCACCGCGAGATCGATGGCGCCGGACAGCAACGCCTCCTCGATCTCCTTGGCGAACAGCCCTTTGCCTCCGAGTTCAACCAACGGCCGGTCCTGCACCTTGTCGCCCGTGGTGCGGATGATTTTGATTTCGACTTGCTCGGGTGCAACGCCGCAGGCCGCAATGATGGCGGCTTGCGCCTGGCGCGCCTGGATCAACGCCAGCGGCGAGCCGCGCGAGCCGATGCGCAGAATGGCTGTAGGAGTCGAGGATTCTCTCATGGGATGGTTATAATACACCGATGGTGATCCTCGGCATCGAGACGACCTGCGATGAAACAGCCGCGGCGGTAGTGAGCCTCGGCGATGACGGCCGCGGGCGCATTTTGTCCAATATCGTGCTGTCGCAGATCAGCGAGCATGCAGAGTTCGGGGGCGTCGTGCCGGAAATTGCCGCGCGCGCCCATGTCGAAGCGCTCGACCTGATCATCGGCAGAGCCATGAGCGAAGCGCAGACTTCATTTGCGGCGCTCGATGGCGTCGCCGCAGCAGCTGGGCCCGGCTTGATTGGCGGCGTCATCGTCGGGCTGACGACGGCAAAAGCGATCGCGCTCGCCCATGAAAAGCCCTTGCTTGCCGTCAATCACCTCGAAGCGCATGCGCTTACCGCGCGGCTGACCGACGCGACCGACTTTCCTTATTGCCTGTTCCTCGCCTCGGGCGGCCATACCCAAATTCTCGGCGTGCGCGGCGTCGGCGATTATCTGCGCCTCGGCGGCACGGTCGATGACGCGATTGGGGAGGCGTTCGACAAGACGGCGAAACTTTTGGGCCTTGGCTATCCCGGCGGGCCAATGGTGGAGAAGGAAGCGGCCCGCGGCGATGCGACCCGTTTCGAATTGCCGCGGCCGATGACCGGCCGCCGCGACGCCGACTTTTCGTTTTCAGGACTGAAGACCGCGTTGCGGCTCGAGGCGGAAAAGATTGCGCCGCTGAGCGATGAAGACGTTGCCGATCTCTGCGCCTCGTTCCAGCAGGCGGTGGTTGATGTGGTCAGGGACCGGCTGCGCAGCGGCTTGCGCCTGTTCCGCGCCCGCATTGGCGCGCCAAACGCGCTGGTCTGCGCCGGCGGCGTTGCTGCCAATGCGGCGATCCGCAAGGTGCTGCACCGCGTCGCCTTTGAGGTCGGCACCGAACTAGTCGCGCCGCCGCCCGCTTTGTGCACGGACAATGCCGCCATGATCGCTTGGGCGGGCGCCGAACGCCTCGCACTCGGCTTGGTCGATCCGCTGGATTTCGCAGCGCGCGCTCGCTGGCCGCTCGATCAGGTGGCGGGGGCCAAAGATCATGTCGAGGCGTAGTCATTCCGGGGTCGAGCCAACGGGCCCGCCCGAAGTCGCGCAGCCCGATGACGGGCTCCGCGAGGAGCCCGGAATCCATAACCCGGTTCTTGAGAATATGGATTCCGGACTTGCCGTTTCGCGGCAATCCGGATTAACAACTACTGCTCGAAGCGCTCGATGAACCAGCGCAGCACCCGCATCCAGATTTCGTCCTTGCCGACCGTATCCTCGATGCCGTGTTCCAAGCTTGGATTGTCGTTGACCTCCATGACGACGATGCCGTTGGCGGTCTGTTTGAGGTCGACGCCGTAAAAGCCGTCGCCGATCGGCCGCGCGGCGCGCACCGCGATATCGATCACCTCGGAAGGGGCCTGATCGAGACCGAAGGCGCGGAAACCGCCTTCGTGCGACGAGCCGTCCGGCCGATACTTCACCACCTGCCAATGCCCGCGCGCCATGCGGTATTGGCAGACGAACAGCGGCTCGCCGGCAAGCACGCCGACGCGCCAGTCGAAATCGGTCGGCAGGAACTTTTGCGCCAGGAGAAGATCGGTCTCCTCGAACAATTCGTCGCAGATGCGGCGAAACTCCGCGGGCGAGGTGATCTTGTGCACACCGCGCGAAAACGAGCCGTCCGGGATTTTCACCACCAACGGCAGCCCGAGCTCCTCGATCGCTCTGCCTAGATCGATGTCTTCGGAGACGATCACGGTCGGCGGCGTCGGCATCTGGTTCTGCTGCAAAAGCTCCATCAGAAAAACTTTATTGGTGCAGCGGATCATCGAAATCGGATCGTCGATGACCGGCATGCCTTCCTGCCAGGCGCGGCGCGCAAAACGATAGGTGTGATTGTCGATCGAGGTGGTCTCGCGGATGAACAGACCGTCGAATTCGGCAAGCTCACCGAGCTGGCGCTTGGTAATCGGCTCTACATCGACCGACATTTTTTCGGCGATGCGCATGAAGTGCTTGATCGAATCCGGGGACGACGGCGCAGTTTTCTCGTTCGGGTCGTAAAGCACGGCGAGATCGTATTTGGCGATGGACCGCGCCTTCGGATCACGCCATTCGCGCTTGGTGTGATTGTGCAGCGATTCGCGGAAAAATTCGGCCTCGCCGTTCGCAAGCCGGGTGATGCC
>Ga0182039_10001391_pt1 | contig 12873 bp, 9 predicted proteins | sample sta12Can44000111_FD_125975 | JGI IMG/M metagenome (GOLD analysis project Ga0182039, IMG submission 125975) | Lab enrichment of tropical soil microbial communities from Luquillo Experimental Forest, Puerto Rico - statanox.12C.anox.44.000.111 | ecosystem: Environmental > Terrestrial > Soil >...
ATAGACGCCCAGAACGTCGGCGACTGAGCGGGTCATCGACAAGATGAAGCTGCCAAAGGCCTCGCGGTCGAGCTTTCCGCGCACCTCCGGCACAAGGCGGAGCATGTTGAGGGTCTCTTCGGCTTCTGGCGGGAGGCCGGTCAGCGTGCGGTCGCTCAGACGCGGGCGGGCAAGCCCGGCGAGCAGCCAGGATTTCCACGCCTCCGATTTCGGGTCAGGCGGCTCGCCCCTCTGTCCGCTCGTCCCCCACCACAACGCCTGCAAGGCCTCGGTGGTGCGCGTCGTGTTCTCGCGAAGATCAAGCCGCACGGTGGAGAAGCGGAAAATTTGCGCGGCGTAGCGAATGGGGCGCACGAAATCTCGTGCGATCGAGGCGAGATTGGCCTCGGCGAGCGCATTCTCCAGCACCCTGAGATCGAGGATCAGCTCATCGGCATTGGCGTAATAGGGGCGATTGTCGCTTGCGCCATTGCCTTCGACGCGGACAAGCGTGGCGTCGAGCTTGCGCAGCACGATAGTGAGATATTGGCGATAGGCCTCGCCCGGATTGCGGGCGCGAATGGCGACGGCGTCGCCTGAAGCCTCAAGCTCGCTTGCCAACTCGGCGCGAAAGCCCTCGGGCACCGCGGCCGCGCGCTCGGTGATCGAAAGATAGCGCGCAAGCTCGGTGATGCGCGCCTTGTAATGGCGGAGGCTTGCAAGCGCGTTCTGCCTGAGCGTGGTTCGCGTCACCTCCGTGGTGACGAAAGGATTGCCGTCGCGATCGCCGCCGATCCACGAGCCGAACTGGAAGAAGGGCGGAACGTCGAAGCGCGTGTGCGGATAAGAGTGCGCGAGCGCGGCCTCAAATCCGGTCAGCATCTTCGGCGCCATCTCGAACAGGGTCTCGTCGAAGAAGTGCAGTCCGCGCTGCACCTCCTGCTCAACCGATGGCTTCTCCAAATGCAGCTCCCCCGTCATCCACACGAGCTCGATCTGGTCACGCAGCTCATCGACGAGCGCGGCGCGCTCGCGTTCGGTCCAGCGAGGATTCTCAAGCTCGCGCAAGAGGAGATAGGTCTTGCGGTACTTCTCAAGCACCGTGACGCGCTTCGACTCGGTGGGATGTGCGGTCAACACCGGGCGAATGCGCAAATTCGCGATGAGCTTTTGGATCTCTTCCGCATCGACCCGGTTTCTTGCCGCCTCGGCAAGCACATGGTTGAAGGTGCCGCGGAGTTCTTCACGGCCGCGCTCGCGCTCGATCTGCCGCCGCCGACGCATCGCCGCGTTCTGCTCGGCGATGGAGAGAAGCTGGAACCAGATGCCTTGCGCTTGCAGCGCGCGGGCCATGAGCTCAGGCGTGACGTCGGCGACGGAGGCCCCGCCCTTGAGCAGAGGCTCGACCTCGGGCCGATGCTTGCGCGCAACGTCGAGCAGCAGGCCGAACAGAAGCTCGGCGGCCGTTTTCGCCGAGGTGCCGGTGATGAGGGCCTGCTGGGGGGAAGCAGCACTTGGGCGGTCGAACTCTTTGACGTCGTCCTTCATGACGGCCCGGCACTCCCGGCGGGGCATACCCGCCCGCCTCTCACGATGTGACGCCGCCCGCGGGCTTAGACGACAGCCTGGGGCCTCGACGCACCGCCGGACAAAACCCGCGCCACCGTCGATCCGAACTCGCTCGGATTCGGCGCAACGGTCAAACCGCAAGACCGCATGATCTCGGCCTTCTCCGCGGCGCTGTCGCCGACGGCCGAGATGATGGCGCCGGCATGTCCCATGCGCCGACCCTTCGGCGCGGTCAGCCCGGCCACGAAGCCGACCACCGGCTTTCTCATATTCTCCTTGATCCAGGCCGAGGCTTCGGCTTCCTGTGGGCCGCCGATCTCGCCAATGAGCAGCACGGCTTCCGTCTCTGGGTCCTCCTCGAACAGCACGAGGTGATCGAGGAAGGACGAGCCGTTGATCGGATCGCCGCCGATCCCGACCGACGTGGTGATGCCGATGCCGACCGCCTTCATCTGCGAGGCGGCCTCATAGCCGAGCGTGCCGGAGCGCGAGATCACCCCGACTTTGCCTTGCAGATAGATGTGGCCCGGCATGATGCCGAGCATCGCCTTGGCCGGGCTGATGATGCCGGCGCAATTTGGTCCCACCATCATCGGGCGCCTGTCTTTGGGATAGCGGTAGAGATAGCGCTTCACCCGCATCATGTCCTGCGCCGGGATGCCGTCGGTGATCGAGCAGATCAGCCTGATGCCGGCATCAGCGGCCTCCATGATGGCATCGGCGCAGAATGCGGGCGCCACGAAGGTAATCGACGTGGTGGCGCCGGTCGCGGCGACCGCCTCCTTCACGGTGTTGAACACAGGCAGGTCCTGATGTTTGGTGCCGCCTTTGCCAGGCGTCACGCCACCAACGATGTTGGAGCCGTACTCAACCATCTCCTTGGTGTGGAAGGAGCCTTTATCGCCGGTCAAGCCCTGCACGATGATCGGGGTTGTTTCGTCGATGAGAATGCTCATTGCTCTACTCCCGGGCGGCCGTTCAAGCTCTCACCCTTACAGGTTCCTGCGCCGCGTTGCAGGCAGCGACCGCCTTGGTCGCCGCTTCGGCCAAAGTCTCGGCGGTAATCAGCTTGAGTCCGCTCTCGGCGAGGATTTTCCGGCCCTCCACGACATTGGTTCCGGCAAGCCGCACCACGAGCGGCACCTTCACGTCGACGGTCTGACAGGCCTGCACCACGCCCTTCGCCACCCAATCGCAGCGATTGATGCCGGCGAAAATGTTGACCAATACCGCCTTGACCTTCGCATCGGACAAAATGAGCTTGAGCGCGGTGGCAATGCGCTCAGGAGACGCGCCGCCGCCGACATCGAGGAAGTTCGCCGGGCTGCCGCCGGCGTGCTTGATCATGTCCATGGTGGCCATGGCAAGGCCCGCGCCATTGACGATGCAGCCGATCTCTCCGTCGAGCCCGATATAGTTGAGATTATGCTCGGCGGCTTGCGCCTCGCGCGGATCCTGCTGCGAGGGATCGTGCATGTCGGCGACCTGATGACGGCGGAACAGAGCGTTGTCGTCAAACGACATCTTGGCGTCGAGCGCGAGCACCCGGTCGTCCTTGGTCACCACCAGCGGATTGATCTCGAGCATGATGGCGTCGCGATCGCGGAACGCGCGATAGGCGTTCATGATCGTGGTGACCACGCGCTGCACCTGCTTGATGTTGAGGCCGAGCGCAAAGGCAAGCTCGCGCGCCTGGAAGGCCTGGAGGCCCACTGCCGGCTCGACCACCACCTGGAGGATAGCCTCGGGCTCGCTCTTGGCGATCTCCTCGATCTCCATGCCGCCGCGCTTCGACGCAATCACCCGGATGCGCTCCGCTTTACGGTCGAGCACATAGCCGAGATAGATCTCCCGCTCGAACGGCTCGGCGACCTCGATATAGACCCTCTGCACCGGCTTCCCTTCGGGCCCGGTCTGGATGGTGACAAGCCGCTTGCCGAGCATTTCCGAGGCCGCCTTGCGCACCTCGTGATAGGTCTTGCACAGCATGATGCCGCCGGCCTTGCCGCGGGCACCGGCATGAATCTGCGCCTTGACCGCCCAGTTCCAGCCGCCGAGCTCGGTTGCGGCATAGACCGCCTGGTCGGGGCTGAAGGCGACAGCGCCCTTCGGTACCGGGACCCCGAACTGAGCGAGCAACTCCTTGGCTTGATACTCGTGGACGTCCACTTTCCTTCCTCCCTTTTTCTTCTTGGCGGGCGCTGGCAAGTAAGCTCAGCTCACCTTGCCCTTCACCAGTTCATAAGCTTCCTCGGTCACGTCCTCCGCGCCGGACAGAAGCGTCTCAAGCTCCTTCAGCTTAGCGTCAGCATAGGTTCTATCAGTGATGATTTTTCCGTTCGTGTAAATATTTAGCGCCGCGCTTCGCAGTGCAGCATAAGCCGCAAGCACGGCGACGCCGGCGTCGGAGATCACGCCGAGGTTGCCCTTGGCCGATGCAATCGCGGCAAGGTCGATGACCTCGCGCGCGGCATGGCAGCAGCGCAACGGAACTTCGGTGGCGAGCTTGAGCGCGTCCTGGATGGCGGCGCTGCGCTTTTGCTTCTCCGCGTCGGTCTCCTTCGGCATGCCATAGGCGCCCATCACCGCGTCGAACGCCTTGACGTCATCTTCGATCATGCCGGTGAGCCGATGGCGAAGCGCCTCGGCCTTCTCGCGCAGCGCCTTCATCTCGTCTTCCACCTCTGCATATTTCTTCTTGCCGATGGTGAGGTGGCACACCATGGCGACGAGTGCCGCGCCCATCGCGCCGATGATGGCCGCTGCGCTGCCGCCGCCAGGCGTAGCGTTCTGGCTCGCGAGCTCATCGAGAAATTTGTCGATGGCGCTCTCTTTGATCATGCGTCAGGCCATCTCCTTGGCGAGAGCGTAGATCTCTTCGGCGTCGAGCACGGCTTCCGAGCTTTCGAACAGCTGGCCGACGCAATGGCGATGCAGCTTCAGTTTGAGGCCGCCGATGCCGAGCGCGCCGAAGCAGAGCTTGCCGAAGCGGTCCTTGTCCTTGTCGGTCGCCTCGATGCCTTCGATGCCGAGCGGCGGCTGGGCATTCACATCGGCGACCATCTCGATATTGGGATTGTCCTTCCAGGCCGAGAGCGGCAGGAGCTGCAGGCCGATGGCGCCGGCGGCGAACACAACATTGGCATCCTTGACCGCGGCAGAGCGGGTCGCGTCATCGGCGGCCTCGACCGGCTTCACCTTGACCTTGAACCTCTCCTCGATCGCCTTGGCGGCCTCGTCGCTCTTATTCTGGGTCCGCGAGGTGATGGTGACGTCGGCTCCCTCCTGGCCGAGCAGCGCCGCGGCGCGCATGCCGACAGGGCCTGTGCCGGCGAGCACCACCGCCTTCTTGCCCTTGAGCGTCTTCGCCTTGGCAAGCAGCGCCACACCGGCCGCCGCGGTGGTGTTGGACCCGTTCGAATCGAGCATTACCGAGACGCGGAACGGACCGAAGAACTTATTCTTCACCGCCTTGAGCAGCGTCTCGCCCTTCGCCATGTCGCCGCCGCCAACGAAGATCGCGGTGTTCTGCTTCTCCTTGCCGCCGCGGGTGAAGATGGTGCCATCGACCAGCGCCCCGACATTGTCTGTAGTGACATTGGCGTAGCCAGTCACGCGGTCGGCGCCGCCGTCATAGGCGACCACTGTATCGAACACGCTGGCGTAGCGGTCGGTATCGAACAGAAACAGGAGTTTCTTCATCTTCGTCATCGTTCCCTCTAGCGCTATTCCACGACATTCTGCGGGCTGCCGCCTACGAACGCCTCGATGTTGTCGATGAGCTGATCGGCGAGAATTTTCATGGCCTGCTGGCTTGCCCAGGCGACATGCGGCGTCAAAATGAAATTCGGCAGCCTGAGGTCGAGAAGAACGTTGCCCTCTTTCGGCGGCTCCTTGGTCAGCACATCGAAGCCTGCGCCGCCGATGGTGCCGTTCTTGAGCGCCTCCGCCAACGCCTGCTCATCGACGAGGCCGCCGCGCGCCGTGTTGATGAGGATGGCGGAGGGCTTCATCTCTTTGAGTTCCTTTGCCCCGATCATGTTCTTGGTCTCGGGCGTGAGCGGCGTGTGCAGGGTGATGACGTCGCTCTCTTTGTAGATTGTCTCGAGATCGACGAGCCCAGGCTGCGGAAACACGTCATAGGGGAGGATGCGCATGCCAAGCGCCTCGGCGCGCTTCGCCACCGCCTTGCCGATGGCCCCATAGCCGATGACGCCGAGGGTCGAGCCGGCGACGTCTAGGATCGGATGGTCGAAGAAGCAGAACTGGCTGACCTTGCCCCAACGGCCGGCGCGCACGTCCTCGACATAAGCGAGCAGGTTGCGGCGAAGCGCGAACATCAGCGCGAGCACATGCTCAGGCACCGTGTTGAAGGCATAGTTGCGGATATTGACGACGGTGATGCCGTTGTCCTTGCAGAACGCCTTGTCGACCACATCGGTCCCGGTCGCCGCCACGGCGATCAGCCTCAGCTTCGGCAACTTCTTCAGCGTGTCGGCGCGCATCGGCACCTTGTTGATGATGGCGATGGTCGCGTCCTTGAGCCGTTCGAGGATCTCCTCCGGCGTCCAGGTCGCCTCGTATTCTTTGTACTTGTGGGGAAATTCCGGCTTGCGCACATTGGCGCCGACGGACTCGCGATCTAGAAACACGATCTGGTGCTGCACCGCTCCACCCCTTAGACCCAAAACACATCTCAACTCAATACACACGCCTCGCCCCGTCCCGCCGGCGCACCCCACGGATCGGACCGGCGAAGCTTGTCGGCGAAAATTGGCTCCTGAGCGCCGCTATCCTCGCGGGCGCTGGAAAGCCTATTCGGCAGCGACCTGCTTGATCTTCGCCTGCACGCCGTCGCGGAACTCAGCCTGCGCCGCCGCGACGCCACTTCCGAGCTCGATCTCGATGCCTATATCGCGCATCGCCATCTCTGCGCCGGCGATGGCGCCGAGCAGCATGACCTCGTTGAGATCGCCGAGATGGCCGATGCGGAACAGCTTGCCGGCGACTTGGGACAGCCCGGCGCCAAGCGCGAGGTTGTAGCGCTTATAGGCAACATCGATCACATCGGCACCGTTGAATCCCGGCGGCACCATGATGGCGCTGACCGTATCAGAATGCCATTTCGGCTCCTTGGCGCAGAGCCTGAGCCCCCATGCCTCCACCGCAGCGCGCGCGCCGTTCGCCAGATGATGGTGGCGGGCGAACACGTTCTCGAGCCCCTCCTCCTCAAGAATGTCGAGCGCCTCGCGCAAGCCGTGCAGCATGGGCAACGCTGGCGTGTAGGGAAAATAGCCGTTGGCATTGGCCTTGATCTGATCGGGAATATCGAAATAGGAGTGCCGGAGATTGCCGTCCTTCATCGCCGCGAGCGCCTTCTTGCTCACGCACACGATGCCGAGCCCAGCGGGAAGCATAAGCCCCTTCTGCGAACCGGTGATGGCAACGTCAACGCGCCAATCGTCGAAACGAAAGTCGATGCTCGCGATCGATGACACTCCGTCGACATAGAGCATGGCCGGATGCGTTGCCGCATCGAGCGCGCGGCGTACCGCCGCGACGTTGCTGGTGACGCCGGTGGCGGTCTCGTTGTGCACCACCATGACACCCCTGATCTCGTGCCTCTTGTCAGCGCGGAGCGCCTCCTCGATGCGATCCGGGTTTGCGCCGGTGCCCCACTCCTCGTCCTGCACGATCACGTCGAGGCCGTGACGGCGGGCAAGCTCATTCCACAAATGGCTAAACTGGCCGAAGCGCGAGGTGAGCACCTTGTCGCCGGATACAAGCGTATTGGTGAGCGCAGACTCCCAGGCGCCGGTGCCGCTCGATGGGAAGATGACGACATGCCCCTCTTTGGTCTTGAAGACTTTCTTCAACCGCTCATAGAGGGGCTTGGTCAGCTTGGGAAAGTCGGACGAACGATGATCTTCCATGGCGATGTGCATCGCCCGCAAGATCCGATCCGGAATATTGGTCGGGCCCGGAACGAACAGGAAATTGCGTCCCGGCTTTCTCGTTGCCGACATCGAGAGCTTTCCTCTAAAGTAGGGCTTGCCTTTGAGAAGCTTGGCGGCGGGAGAAGTTGGTAACGTCCGCCTGAGCCCCTGGCAACCCCCTTGCTGACCTAAAATAGACCGGTAATACGCCCGTCCGGGGCAAGCTCGATATTGTTGGCGGCAGGCACCTTGGGCAGGCCTGGCATGGTCATGATGTCACCGCAGATCACCACCACGAATTCGGCACCGGCCGAGAGCCTCACCTCGCGGATAGGAATGGTGAACCCTGAAGGTGCTCCCTTGGCGTCGGGATTGGTGGTGAAACTGTATTGGGTTTTGGCCACGCAGATCGGGAACTTGCCGAAACCTTCCTTTTCCAACTCGGCGAAGCGGTCGCGCACCGCCTTGTCGGCGGTGATGTCGGATGCGCCGTAGATCTCCTTGGCGATCGTTCGTGTCTTTTCCCAAAGCGCTATCTCGTCGGGGTAAAGCGGCTTGAATTTCGACGGCGTGGTCTCGATGGTCTTCATGACGGATTTGGCCAAATCCACTGCGCCCTCGCTACCCTGCGCCCAATGGTCGGCGACCACGTACTCAACCCCAAGCTTGTCGCAAAGCTTCTTCAGCAGCGCGAACTCCACGTCGGTGTCGGTCGAGAAGCGATTGAGACAGACGAGCACCGGGACCCCGAACTTTCGCAGGTTCTGGACGTGGCGTTCGAGATTGGCGAAGCCCTTCTCCAGCGCCTGCACGTTCTCCTTCTTCAAATCGTCCTTGGCGACGCCGCCATGCATCTTGAGCGCGCGTATGGTGGCGACGATGACGACGCAATCAGGCTTGATCCCCGCCTTGCGGCATTTGATGTCAAAGAATTTCTCGGCGCCGAGATCTGCGCCGAAGCCCGCCTCGGTGACCACATAGTCGGCGAGCTTTAGCGCAGCCTTGGTGGCGATCACCGAATTGCAGCCATGCGCAATGTTGGCGAAGGGGCCGCCATGGATGAAGGCCGGGTTGTTCTCGAGCGTCTGCACGAGGTTCGGCGCGAGCGCGTCCCTGAGCAGCGCCGCCATGGAGCCCGAGCCAGAGAGATCCCTCGCGGTGAGGGGTTTCTTGTCACGCGTCTGGCCGATCTGGATCTGGCCAAGTCTCCGTTGCAGGTCTGCAAGGTCGGATGCAAGGCAGAAGATCGCCATGACCTCGCTCGCTACGGTGATGTCGAAGCCTGCTTCGCGCGGGTAACCATTGGCGACGCCGCCGAGCGAGGTCACGATCGACCGCAAAGCCCTCTCGTTCATGTCCATGGCGCGCCGCCAGGTAATCCGGCGCGTGTCTATATTGAGCGGATTGCCCCAGAACACGTGATTGTCGATCATCGCCGCGAGCAGATTGTTGGCGGCGCCGATGGCATGGAGATCGCCAGTGAAGTGAAGGTTGATGTCCTCCATGGGCACGACCTGGGCATAGCCGCCGCCGGCAGCACCCCCCTTGACCCCGAAGCAGGGTCCAAGGCTTGGCTCGCGGATGCACATCATCGCTCTCTTACCGAGAAGGTTGAGGGCGTCCCCAAGCCCGACGGTGGTCGTGGTCTTGCCCTCGCCGGCCGGCGTCGGCGTGATCGCGGTGACCAGGATCAGCTTGCCGTCGGGCCGGTTGTTAAGCGAAGCGATATAGTCGAGCGAGATCTTCGCCTTGTAGTGGCCATAGGGCAGGACGTGGTCCGTCGGAATGTCGAGCTTCTCTGCCGCAACCTCAACGATCGGCCGCATTTGGGCCGCTTGTGAGATTTCAATGTCGGATTTTGGCTTTTGATGCTGATCGGATGAGCGCGTGCCCTGTTTATTGGCACTTTCACGCGGTTGAACTGACATAAATCAACGGCCTCAGGGGTTAAGGGTGCGAGCGCTTTGCAACTAGATTAGGCAACCTAATTCATTCACTTGGCTGATGACAACGGTCTTGGACCGTCACCGTGCTCTACTTGTCCCCCGAAATGAGGATAGACTGATTGTCCCCATCACTCGGAGTACCTTCCCGTTCCTTGTTGTCCGGTGCCAATTCCGGTGCCAAAACTCGGACCTCGACTTCGCGCTCTAACGTCCCCTTCAATCCAGTTGTAGTTGAGGCCTACCATTTTCGAGGCTACTGCTGTTTTATCCCTTCGCTTACAGCGCGTACTTCCGCCGCGATCTCGTTCATCTGCTCTTCTCGCTTCTGGCACAGTGGCGCACAGGCTGATGGGTTACTACAACCTTGCCCTGAACAAAGAGCAGCGAGGCGCCTACGAGTACGCCGATGCAGAACTCCGACATGCAGGGGCCATGTTCTGGTAAGTGCTGGCGCTGGAAAGTGTACGGCGGCCTAGGCAAATTATTGATCCGTATCACTACACTGGCCAACAACTCACCGAGCTCTGGAATGTCGGCCAAGGTTGCGGCGGGCCCTCTGAAGCCCCTATTTTTTAAGTCTCTGCGGGCGTTCGCGTGGCTGTTCCATTCCTCGAAAATGCCATGGCGAGCGGCTGATCGGCTGCATTGAGGCAAACGTCGAAGGCCAGGGAGTCCACCAGCCCACGTCGGGGCTTCAGTCAACGCGGCTCCAGTTTGAGTCCTGTGTGAAGTAGCCCTCGAATGACCCCATTTGCACCGGGCTATGGCCTAGCTTGGGTGCTGGACTGGGCGTCTTGGCTGGGCCCCTCCCAAGGATCCTAGCCAGACTATCCAAGCGACTACTGCCTGATTGGAGCCCCGCGTTAGTCTGAGCGTCGCGGGGCGTGGCCAACATTGGACATTCGCAGAAGGCGTGGGGTTTGCCCACTGAATCATCTTCACCCACTCGATTCGAGCTGGCCTAACGAAATAGTGCCCCTGGCAGACATCAGCGTCTGCGGAGCCAGCAAGAGCCCTGATGAGAAACGTATAGCCCGATGCTGATTGCGTCTGGGGTGCTGCGAAATGATTTCGATGAAACAAAAGTCGCGCTTCTGGCTCAGGCCTGGTTGACCAAGGCAAAATCTCTCGGCTGGCTTGATGGCCTCATGCCGCGGCGGCGCATGGCGGGCTAAGCCGTACCTCCAAGAGGTCATCCTAACGGCGGCTTAGTTTGCCGTAAGTTTTCCGTCAGGTTACGGGAAGTTGACCTTTTGCCCTGAAGCGTTGCATACTGATGACACTAGCAGGGACTTGGTTGTGATAAGGCATCGGCGGGTGTCGAAAGACCAACGATGGACTTTTCTCCCCACCCTGAGCCCTGGCGCCCCGTGCCGGGGCTTTTTTCTTTCATCTGGGCAGCCAATGAAACCCATAGTCCGGAGCCTAAACGCGGTGCCTACCCGGTGCCTACTGTAAGTAGGGCCACGACGCATGGCGGGCTAAGCCGTGTTGACCAGTCATCAAGCGCGAAGCCGCTGTGGAACGCAGGAGGATGCAATGCAGGGGGGTACCATGAACCTCAGCCAGTTGTTCGTTGCCGTTTTCGCAGCGTCAGTTGCTCTCCGTGTCTAAGCGCAGGGGTTGGGCACCAGGTTGATTAATCCGCACCAAATTACACGATCCACCCAAGCTCAGATCGAGCTGCCAAACGTCCGTGGTTGTGCCCGCAGAGTAAATGAGAGATGGCGGGTGGGACTCCTATGCAAAAGGAAACCAACCGACCTTGATATTTGAAATGCCCCGGGGGGTCAGAGGGGACGCCGCATCCATGGGGCAGCAGGCCGGAGGCTCACTCTTTTTTGTCCGTGAGGGGATTAACGAGCTCCTGAGTTGAGTGGGTGCGGAACTCAGCGGGCACGGTGGCGCTAATTGCGCTATCCATCCGTTGCAGCTGAGTGAAGAACTCAGTGGCGAGCCTTCTATAGCTGTCCCGAATCAGTGCAACGTGACGCCATAACTCAGCATTGCTTGCTCGCAGTCGGGTCAGCTCGCGTTCCTGAGCAGCAACCTTATTGCGGAGCGAGCGTCGGTCAGCCACGAGATTTCTAATCGTTTCAGCCGCTGCCAGGACCAAACGCTCGCCTTCTTGATCAGAATTTGGCTGTTCGAACTCAGGTTCTGCTTCTTCTGACGGGTCGCTCATCGGGATGAGCCTCGAGTCGTGCGAAGGCATGGTAAGCGTGACAATCATTGCGTGCACAGAGATAGGGTAGTTTTCCACAGGCGGCGCGGCCTACGCAACTTGGTTGGAACTCCCTATCTTGGGCTCATGTGCGGCCGCTACGACAATCTGATCCCCCGTGATACTTACAGCGCAAACCCACATTCCAGATTTTCGAGGTCCGGGGGTCAGATGGGACCCCACTACGCTGACAACGCTCGATAGACAGATGCCTTGGAGAGCTTGGTGCGGCGCATGATCTCGGGCACCGTTGCTCCACCTGATCTCAGCTCTTTGATCTTCTGCACCACTTCGAGTGTTAGGAGCGGCTTCGGACCGAATCTCACGCCCTCGGCCTTGGCCTTGTTGATGCCGTCCTGTTGGCGCTCACGGCGAATGTCGTTCTCGAACTCGGCAATCAGGGCAAGGATGCCCATGATCAGCTTGCCGGTGCGGGTGCTGGTGTCGATGGAGGGATCATCGACCACCTTAAAGGTAACCCCTCGCTCAACTAGCTGAGAGACAATGCGGTAAAGGTCGGGTGTCGAACGGGCTAGCCGGTCGAGCTTAGTGACGAGGAGAGTGTCGCCCTCCCGCAGATATTCAAGACAAGCTTTGAGCTCTGGCCTGCCAGCATCGACTCCTGACCGCTTCTCCTTGAAGACCTTGTCACAGCCCTCCAGTTTCGCAAGCTGCACCGCCAAGTCGTGGCCGAGGCTGCTGACCCGCGCATAGCCCACCGTCGTCATCATCGCCTCTTCAGAGAAGCCAATCTGACACCAGACTTTTGGAACGCGTCAACCAATGGTTTCAAGTTGTAAACAATGTGAAACGCTAGGGGCTTGTTGGGCCCTTCGCTGGACCTATGTCCCAAGCGTGGTGGATCCTCCCGTCCACCACCTGCAGGGAACTCGAAGAAGCCCTTGGCCTAGTCCTCCAGGGGCTTCTTCACTTTTGCCCTTGAATCCGAACGTCGGCTTTGCAGGAGGCGCAATCATCCGTGCACAGAAGCCCTCCACTCTTTAGCCCGTTTGCATGGCTCAGGCAGGAGAGTCACGTATCGCGGGGTCAGTCAGAAGACCTCCATCTTTTTCAAGCGGACGCGCATCTACCGTCTGCCCGACGCGATGCGACGTGTCATCGTCTATGTCGCGGTGAGCTCTAAGATCATCAACGGCTCGCCGGTGAACTCAGTCGACGTGGTACCGGTCCTGCCATGGCCGCACACGCCATGACTGCC
>Ga0182039_10001399_pt1 | contig 12853 bp, 12 predicted proteins | sample sta12Can44000111_FD_125975 | JGI IMG/M metagenome (GOLD analysis project Ga0182039, IMG submission 125975) | Lab enrichment of tropical soil microbial communities from Luquillo Experimental Forest, Puerto Rico - statanox.12C.anox.44.000.111 | ecosystem: Environmental > Terrestrial > Soil >...
GACCCCATCAGGGCCGCGGCATGAACGGCCGCACCCCAATCACCGCCTTCATCGACGGCATCAGAAAGGAGAATACACCACAGCCAAACCCAATCCGGAAAGTCGCCTAACCACGCCCGCCAAGGCGGCTCCTGTCGGCCAATTACCCTCTCTGTACAATCGGGGAAATCAAATAGATGTCGATGAAACGATTACTTTCATCTGTATTCCTGTTTTCCGGTCTGTCTGCGCTAATTTATCAAGTGGTTTGGCAACGCCTTCTAGCGACTTACTACGGCGTTGGCCCCGTTTCTATCTCACTAATCGTCAGCGTATATATTGCAGGGCTTGGATTCGGGGCCTTGATTGGCGGTTATCTATCTGAACGACTTAGGCACAAGGTTCTATTATATTGCTTAATCGAACTTTGCATAGGTGTATTTGGTCTGATCAGCCCATCTTTTTTAATGTTTCTGGGCAAATATACTGCTGGAAGTCCTTTAACGCTTTCGTTTGTCTATATGTCCATATTTCTATTCATACCTACCGTGCTCATGGGAGTGACATTACCTTTGCTAACAAAAGTTTTTAGCCGGATTGTCGCAAACTTCTTTGAGGCAGTCAGCTTCCTGTATTTCATAAATACCATAGGTGCCGCTGCTGGGGCGTTAGTTGCGAGCTATATCATTATTTCATTTTTTGGATTGCTGACTGCTGTCTATTTCGCGGCCTCAATCAATTTCATCATCGCTATCACCATCTATGTAGGGATGACACTGTGGACACGCGGGAGCCACTCAGCGAAGATCTTCGGGCTGACCGAAGTCCTTCCGGACGGATCCGGACGAGGCCCTGGATTTATTCCGCCGTCTCTAGAGACCAATCCGCCCACACGCGTCCAAACACCGCCCAGAAGATCTGATCAGTATGCCATCGGCCAAACTGTTTATCCACTGGTATTTGTAACCGGCTTCCTCGCTATTGGATATGAGATCACCTGGTTTCGCGTAATTGGCGTTCTTGTCAAAAACTCGCCTTATGCTTTTTCTTCGATTTTAGCAGTCTACTTGACTGGTATTGCGATTGGCAGTTATGGCATGAAAAAAGTTTTAGATCGATATGAAAATATCAACCTCTATAAGTTGTTTTACGTACTGCAGTTTTTAATTGGCGTTGTTGTCTTCCTATCGCTAATCTCGTATTTCTACCTTACGAAGCACTCGTCCTGGTTCCAGACATTAACCGAGCTATCGTTCGGAACATTTGAATACCCCCACCCCGGGTGGTACATTAATGATGGGGGGGTCAAGGATATCCTTAAGGGTGTTTTTCGCTCGTTTGACGTATTTCTTTGGCCTCTAGCCTTCGTTCTAGCCCCGACAGTATTGATGGGCGCGAGCTTTCCCACAGTAGCCGCCGTCGCTTTGGTGGAGAAGGATCGCCAAGGCAAGACTGTAGGAATCGTGTACTTCTTAACTATTGTTGGGAACACCTTGGGTGGAATATTAACCGGATTTGTTCTCCTTCCATTTTTAGGCACCGAATTAACAGTAACCCTATTTATCATGATCGGCATTGCATTCGGAATGGGGGTGCGACAGTTCGGCGATAGGACGTTATCTATACCTCTTCGAGCAGCCACTACTATCGTGCTACTTATAGGGGTCGGGACGACCTTTCCACGGAAGGGAGAATTGTATGAAATCATGCATAGCTCAGCCGGAAAGAACCTCGACTTCGTTTTCGAAGAAGGTGTAGACGGCACTGTCATGACCTACCACCGCAATGAACGGGTACGGAACTTTATAAATGGTGCCGCTCATGGTGGCAGACCGGGCTATAACTTTTATTGTGAGGCGATTGAAGCGATGAGCCGCACGCCTAATCTCGAAAGTGCCCTGGTGATCGGCTATGGTACGGGATCGATAGTCGAAACGCTCCTCAAGAGTGATGAAGTGAAGGAGATCGTTTTAGTAGAAATAAATCGAACCTTAATTCGCAATCTCCGCAAGATACCATTATTTGCAACTATGTTGAATGACCCGAGAGTACATTTGATCATAGACGACGCGAGACGATATTTGTTTAACACGACGAGGCAGTTTGACCTTATCACCACTGACGCATTGTGGTCGTTCATGTCCTACAGCAACAATCTTTATTCGTATGATTTTTTTCGTCTGGTTCAGGCGCACTTGGAACCCCGAGGGGTGTACATGGCATGGCAGGATGAGCACAAGGTACTTCCCAAAACACTCGCTTCGGTGTTTTTGCGCGTTCAGATGTTTCAGATTTTTAGCATCGCGTCGGATGCCGATATGGCAATCAATCGGGAGAGACGGCGACGGCTACTCAACGGGTTTTCATCATCTGATCAAAAATCGATTCTGGAATTCGCTGTATATGTTGGGGACCAGTCGTATATTCAAAAGTTGACTGAACAATTTCCCGTAAATCGCGAATGGGAGCCGTGGACCGAATATTACTTAGGGCTTCGAGCGCTGGAATGGAGGCTTGGGGCTGCTCAGTCAGCGACGCCATAACCTGCACCTCATGTCCCGTTCCCGCATAGCGCGTGGCTTGACAGCCTGCCTTGAGTCGCCCAAGCCGCCGTCTCGGCGACTCTAAACCAGAGCCCTAGATGCTACTCTCGTGCAAAAATTGAGGTTTTCGTGCAGGAACTCCATTTACGCGCACAGCCCTGTCGTCGCACACGCTTTTAGCCGGTTCTGACCGCCCGTCTTGGCGGGGCATCACACCATGCCGAGCTCGAGCCTTGCCTCTTCGGTCATCTTCTCTGGACCCCAAGGCGGCGTCCAGACCAGCTTGACGCGGACGTCGGTGACGCCAGGAACCGCTCGGATCGCAGCCTCGACCTCGCCCGGCATGCTCGCGGCGACCGGGCAGGCGGGCGTCGTCAATGTCATCTCGACATAAACTGTGCCGCCCTGCTTGACGATCAGTTCGTAGATCAGACCGAGCTCGACGAGATCCATCGGGATTTCCGGATCCCGAACGGTTTTCAGCGCTTCGAGCACCGGCGCCATCAGCGCGGGATCGTCTTCGCCCCCTTCCGGACGCTCGACCTCGACTTCGTCAGCGGACCCTTGCGGTTCGAAATCGAACGGATCCCGCTCCATCTTACTACTCCGTCTTCACGGTGGCGCGCGCGCCGTCGCTCTTGAGCGCGGCCTCGAGCGCGTGCCAGGACAATGTCGCGCATTTGACCCGCGCTGGATATGCCTTCACCCCGGTCAGCGGCTCGAGCCGCTCGGCCTCCTCGGCCAGCGGCTCGGGCAAGGCCGCGGGCTCGGCGCCGGTGACGCGGGCCCGGAATTGGGCAAAGAGGGCGCGGGCCTCCTCAACCGTCTTGCCTTGCAGTATCTCGGTCATCAGGGAGGCCGCCGCAGTCGAGATGGCGCAGCCGCGACCCTGGAACGCGACATCGGCGATGCGGTCGCCGTCGAGCGACAGGTAGACCGTCACCCGGTCGCCGCACAATGGGTTGTGGCCATGCGCGAGATGGGTCGGATGCTCGATCTTGCGAAAGTTGCGCGGGTGACGGCCGTGATCGAGGATGATGTCCTGATAGAGTTCACGCAGATCCATCATCGGCCGAACATCTCCCGCGCGGCTTCGATTGCCGCGGCAAGTTCATCGATATCGCGCTCGTCATTGTAGACGCCGAGCGAAGCGCGGGTCGTCCCGGAGAGACCAAACCACTCCATCAGCGGCTGGGCGCAATGATGGCCGGCGCGCACCGCGACATGGCGCTGATCGAGCACTTGGGCGATGTCGTGCGGATGAACCCCATCCATGTCAAAAGAGAGAATGCCGAGCCGGCGCTGACCAGCACCGAGCAGTTTGAGACCGACAATGCGTGACAGGCGGTCGACGCCGTAACCGGTCAGGGCTTCCTCGTGCTCAAGGAAGTTGTCGCGCCCGAGCTCTTCGATAAAGTCGATCGCTGCGCCGAGACCGATCGCCCCCGATATGTCCGGGGTGCCGGCTTCGAAACGGTGCGGCGGATCCTGGTACTCAGACTTATCGAAGGTGACATGGAGGATCATCTCGCCGCCGCCTTGCCAGGGCGGCATCGCGCTGAGTAGATCGTAGCGGCCATAGAGCACGCCGATCCCGGTCGGTCCATAGGCCTTATGGCCGGTCAAGGCATAGAAATCGCAGCCGAGTGCCTGCACATCGACCGGCAGCCGCGGTGCCGCCTGGCTGCCGTCGATCAGCACCTTGGCGCCCCTCTTGTGCGCCATCTGCACAATGGTTGCGACCGGAACGACGGCACCGGTGGCGTTGGCGAGATGGGTCATCGCGACGAGACGGGTGCGCGGCGAAAGGCGCGCTTCGAAGCCGGCCAAATCCAGCCCACCGGTCGCGTCGATCGGCGCCACGACCAGCCGGATGCCGATCCGGTCGCGCAACAGCTGCCAGGGCACGATGTTGGAATGATGCTCGAGCACGCTGATCAAGACCTCGTCGCCGAGCTTAAGGAACGCCGGTCCCCAACTCTGGGCAACGAGGTTGATCGCTTCGGTGGTGCTGCGCACGAACACGATCTCGCGCGGGTCGGCGGCATTGAGAAAATGTTGTACCTTCTCGCGCGCCTCTTCAAACAATTGGGTCGAGCGGGCGCTCAGACGATAGACGCCGCGGTGCACGTTGGCGTAGTCGGTGCGGTAGTAATCGGCGATACGGTCGATGACCGCGCGCGGTTTCTGGGCGCTGGCGCCGGAATCGAGAAACACCAGACCGGGGTTGTTGGCAAATATTGGAAACTCGCGCCTCAGCGCCCGCGGATCGAACCGACCCGGTCCCGGGTGGACGCTCCTCAGGGTTGCCGTCGTCATCCTCATTCCTCCAACATCGCCAACCGCCGGGCAAGACGCGAAAGCAAGTGCTCGCGCAGCGGCGGCGACTCGACCAGCTCGACCGCCTCCCGGACAAAGGCCTCGATCAGTAGGCGCCGCGCCTGCTCGCGCCCGATGCCGCGCGTCCTCAGATAGAACAGCGCTGCTTCGTCGAGATCGCCGACTGCGGCGCCGTGGCTGCACTTCACGTCATCGGCCAAGATCTCGAGCTCGGGCTTGGTATCGATCGCCGCGCGCGGGCTCAGTACCAGGTTGCGGTTGAGCTGGTGTGCATCGACCTTTTGCGCGCCCGGTCGCACCGTGATGCGGCCCTGAAAGGCGCCATGCGCCCGCCCGGCGGCGACGCCATTGAAGACCTCGCGCGTTTCGCCGCCCGGTGCCGCGTGGTCGATCGTGGTGACGATGTTCGCCTCCTGGCGGCCCGACAGCACAAAGGCGCCGTTGAGCGCGCAACGCGTCGCTTCGCCCTCGCTCACCACCGTCACCTCGTGCCGCACCGTCCGGCCGCCGAGCACCAGGACAAAGCTGGCCAGCCGCGCGGCGGGCCCGAGCACGGCCGGCATCTCGCCGGTATGCAAGGCCTCGGCCGCCTCCTCGACGATCGCGACCGTGGCGAGTTCAGCCCTGGCGGCAAGCCGCAGCTCGACCACGTCGTTGCGCCAGTAGCGGCCACGGCCGGTGAAGGTCTCGAAAATCGAGGCGCGACTACCCGCTCCGATCACGACGAGGCTTCGCGTGTGCAATGAAGCGCCGGTCTCGCCCGAGGCCAAGTGAACGATCTCGAGCGGTCGATCGACCGCGACCCCCGGCGCGATATCGAGGACAAAGCCGTCGGCGAAAAACGCGGCATTGAGTGCGGCGAAGGGCCGCGCGGCGTCCAGCGGCGGCGCTTCGATCGCGGACCGCACCAGATCCGGTCGCTCGCCGATCGCCGTGCCAGTTGCGCCGAGCCAGACACCCGAAGGCAGCCGCTCGACCGCGGAGAGTTCCGGTGCGTACCGGCCATCGACGAGGACCAGGCGATATGCCGCGTCGGCGAATCCGACCTCGGTGAGTTGAGCGCGGGCCGCGGCGCCGGCAATCGGGTGCGGCATGCCGGCCGGAAGCATCGGATTTTCTTCGAGCGCGCGCAGATCGAGATAACGCCAAGCCTCGCTGCGGCGGCTGGGAAAGCCGAGCTCGGCAAACCGGGCGAGGCTCCGCCAGCGTTGCCCGGCAAGCCACTCGGGCTCCCGGACATGCCGGTCGCGATCATCCCGCCCGAAAGCATCCAGGTAGGGCCGCGCCTCCGGTTTGACCGGGAAATCGATGGCAGCGCTCATCGGCATGTTCCGCAGCGGTCAGGCGGCGTCCCCGATGAGACCGTAACCGCGCCGCTCGAGCTCTAGCGCGAGCTCCTTATCGCCGGACTCGACAATGCGGCCATCCTGCAGCACGTGCACGCGGTCGGGCTCGACATAGCCGAGCAGGCGCTGGTAGTGGGTGATCATGACGATGGCACGGTCCGGGGCGCGCTGCTCGTTGACGCCGCGGGCCACCACTCTGAGCGCGTCGATGTCGAGACCGCTGTCGGTCTCGTCGAGGATCGCCAGGCGCGGCTCCAGCATCGCCATTTGAAAGATCTCGTTGCGCTTTTTCTCGCCGCCGGAAAAGCCGACATTGACCGCGCGCTGCATCAGATCCTCACCGATATCCAATAATTTCAACTTCGTGCGCACTGCCCTGAGAAACTGGCCGGCATCGAGCTCGGGCTCGCCGCGATGGCGGCGCTGCGCGTTGGCCGCGGTACGCAGGAAATACACGTTGTTCACGCCCGGGATCTCGACCGGGTACTGGAAGGCCAGAAACAGGCCCGCGCGGGCGCGCTCCTCTGCCGCCATCGCCAGCAGATCATGGCCGAGATAGGTGACTGTCCCCTCGCCGACCATGCAGCCCTCGCGTCCGGCGAGCACGGCGGCGAGCGTGCTCTTGCCGGAGCCGTTCGGCCCCATGATCGCATGCACTTCGCCAGCGTTTACGGAAAGATCGATACCTCGCAAGATCTCGCGGCCATCTGCGAGCCGCGCATGCAGATTGCTGATCTCAAGCATCCGAAGAGCGGCGGTCATAAAGTCACCATCAACCGACGCTGCCTTCGAGACTGACGGCGAGCAGCTTTTGCGCCTCTACGGCGAACTCCATTGGCAGCTCCTTGAGCACTTCCTTGCAAAAGCCGTTGACAATTAACGAGACCGCATCCTCGGCGCTCAAACCGCGTTGGCGACAGTAGAACAGCTGATCGTCGCTGATCTTCGAAGTCGTCGCTTCGTGTTCGACGCGGGCCGACGGATTGCGCACCTCGATATAGGGCACGGTGTGCGCTCCGCAGCGGTCGCCGATCAGCAATGAATCGCATTGCGTGTGGTTGCGGGCGTCCTGCGCCCGCGGCTGCACGCGCACCAAGCCGCGATAGGTGTTCTGTCCGCGACCGGCAGAAATTCCCTTCGCGACGATCGTTGAACGGGTGTCCTTGCCGATATGGATCATCTTTGTCCCGGTATCGGCCTGTTGGCGATTGTTGGTAATCGCAACGGAGTAGAATTCGCCGATCGAGTGGTCACCCTCCAGTACACAGCTTGGGTATTTCCAGGTAATTGCCGAGCCGGTCTCGACTTGGGTCCACGAGATCTTGGCCCGTGCCCCGCGACACGCGCCACGCTTGGTAACAAAGTTGTAAATGCCGCCGCGGCCCTCGGCGTCGCCCGGGTACCAGTTCTGCACGGTCGAATATTTGATTTGCGCGTCTTCGTGAGCGATCAACTCGACCACTGCGGCGTGGAGCTGGTTCTCGTCGCGCTGCGGCGCGGTACAGCCTTCGAGGTAACTGACATAGCTGCTGGCGTCCGCGACCAAGAGAGTGCGCTCGAACTGGCCGCTCTTAGCCGCATTTATCCGGAAATAAGTGCTAAGCTCCATTGGGCAACGAACGCCAGACGGTACATAGGCAAAGGAGCCGTCGCTGAACACCGCCGAATTCAATGCCGCAAAGAAATTATCGTTCTGCGGAACCACCGTCCCAAGGTAGCGGCGGACGAGTTCCGGGTGCTCGCGCACCGCCTCACCCATAGAGCAGAAGATGATGCCGAGCTTGGCTAGCTCTTCCTTGAACGTGGTCGCCACCGAAATGCTGTCAAACACCGCATCGACGGCCACCCCCGCGAGCGCCTCGCGCTCCCGCAGCGGGATCCCCAGCTTTTCGTAGGTGCGCAGGAGCTCTGGATCGACCTCGTCGAGTGATTTCGGCCCCGGGCTCTTCTTCGGCGCGGAGTAATAGGTGGCAGCTTGATAGTCGATCGGCGTGAGATGAAGCTTTGCCCAATTCGGCTGCGTCATCTTCAGCCACGCGCGGAACGCAGAGAGCCGCCATTCGAGCAGCCAAACCGGCTCTTCTTTTTTGGCCGAGATGAAGCGGATCGTGTCTTCGCTAAGGCCGGGCGGAGCCTCGTCAGCTTCGATTTCGGTCACAAAGCCGTATTTGTAGCCCTCCTGGGAGAGCGACCGGACGGTTTGGACGGTATCTGTCGAGGCGGTCATGCAGAGTATCTAGGCTCGTCAGTTTCGAGCGAAGGGGTGCGCATGGGCATTCGAGGAACAAAGGCGGCCGGGGTAATCATTGAATCGAGTGAAACCGCTGCGAGGGCTTGTCCCACCGCGCGATTGATCGCCGCCCAGTGCGGGCGGGTCGGGCAGTACGTCGTGCGTGCGCATTCATCGACGTGCACGGAGCACTGGGTAAGACCGATATCGCCATCGATCGCGGCAACTACCTCGGCGACCGAAATCGCCTTGGCCCCGCGCGCCAGACGATAGCCGCCGGACGCACCACGGGTCGCCGTCACCAAGCCGGCGTGAGCCAAGCTCTTCAACAGTTTGGCAACGGTTGCCTGGGGTAGCCTCGTCGCGGTAGCAACCGCACCTGCGGTTAGTTGGCGGTCTGGAAACGCCGCAAGGTGGCTAGCGATAATGACACCGTAATCCGCAAGCTTGCTGAGGATAATCATCGCTTCCTCGATGCCCGATTTGGGCGGAGCCAAATTCGGACTGATTTGGTACGTTATAAATCGTACCCGATTCAGCGAGGTCAAGCCCAAAATCTTAACCGGGATGGCCTGACTCGCTTCCGGCGAGAGCTGAGAGTGGCGTCTTCAAGTCTTTCGCTTGCTCACCGCCCTTCTGGTCACCACTTCGTTGTGATCCCCGGAGATGGCTCTGAAATAAGGACGCGATGAAGTTACTAGTCGTGGAAGACGACCGTGAAACCGCCCTCTACCTGGCCAAGGGTCTCAACGAGAGCGGCTACACGGTCGACCGGGCGAGCGATGGACGCGAGGGACTGCTGTTCGCAAGTGCGGGCAGTTACGACGCAATTGTCCTCGACCGTATGCTGCCTAACATGGACGGTCTCGCGATGCTCTTAGCCCTGCGCGCAGCCGGGATCTCCACTCCGGCGTTGATTCTCAGTGCGCTCGGCAGTGTCGACGACCGCGTCAAGGGCCTGCGCGCCGGCGGCGACGACTATCTTGTCAAGCCTTTTGCCTTCAGCGAGTTACTCGCAAGGCTCGAGGCATTGCTGCGTCGCGGTGCCGCAACCGTGTCGACGACAAAGTTACGGGTCGGAGATCTCGAACTCGATCTGTTAACGCGGACGGTCAGACGCCGCGACAAACCCATCGAGGTACTGCCGCGAGAGTTCCGCCTCCTCGAATATTTGATGCGCAATGCCGGCCATGTCGTTACCCGCACGATGCTGCTCGAGCACGTCTGGGATTATCACTTCGACCCGCAGACCAATGTCATCGACGTTCACGTGAGCCGACTGCGGCAGAAGATTGACAAGAGCTTCGACAGCCCCTTGCTGCACACGGTGCGTGGCGCCGGCTATTGTCTGCGCGCGCCCGAGCCGCCTCCCTCCCAATGATCGCTGAGAAGCTCTGGATGCCCACCCTGGGCGCGTGGACCGCCCCACAACGCGTGTTCGGCAATGCCCAGCGGCTGGTGCGGACGCATGCCTTCCGCCTCGCCGCGCTTTATTTCTTGGTCTTTGCTGCCTCGGTGTCAGGTGTTCTCCTTTTTGTTTACTGGACGAGCGCAGATTTCGTCGAGCGGCAAACCGAGGCGACGCTCGATGCCGAGATTACGGGTCTGGCCGAGCAATACGCTCAACGCGGTCTGAGCGGTCTCGTTCAGATCGTAGCGGCCCGCAGTGCCGGCGATCGGGGTGACGGAATGCTGTATCTGGTCACCAGCCCCGACGGAAGACCGCTCGCCGGCAATATCGCCGCATGGCCGGCGGGGGCGCCTGCCCGAGCGGGCCGGCTATCTTTCACGACCACGGCGCGCGTCAAGGAAGGGGTCGAGACCCACCCCGCGCAGGGCGCGTCGTTTATCATTCCCGGCGGATGCCGCTTGCTGGTCGGCCGCGACATCAGCGACGCAACGGCGTTCCGCAACCGGGTCAAAGTCACCCTGCTATGGGCCGGATTGGTCGCTCTCGGTTTAGGTCTTTTGGGCGGCACGGCGATGAGCCGCAACCTGCTGCGACGCGTCGAACAAGTGAACCGAACGAGCGAGCGCGTTATGGCGGGAAATCTATCGGATCGCGTTCCGCTCGAGGGGACGAGCGACGAGTTCGACCAACTCGCCACTAATCTCAACCGCATGCTCGATCAGATCGAGCGTCTGATGACCGCTATGCGTGAGGTAACCGACGATGTCGCCCATGATCTGAAAACCCCATTGTCGCGCATGCGCGTCAGGCTCGAACTGGCATTGCTTGATCCCGCCGACGGGTCCAGCCAGACCGAAGCAATTCATGCGGCGATCGACGAAGCTGATCGCCTGCTCGCGACATTCAATGCTCTCCTAAGCATTGCCGAACTGGAGTCAGGAACGCGCCGTGATAAGAGCGAGGCGTTGGACCTCTCCGAAATCGCCCGGTCGGCTGCTGAACTGTACGAGCCGGTCGCCGAGGAAAAGGGATTCGTCCTGTCGCTTGCGACCGAGACCGGGGTCAGAATTCGCGGCTCGCGGCATCTGTTGTCGCAAGCGCTCGCCAATCTGCTCGACAACGCGCTCAAATATGCAGGCGGCGGCGAAATTCAGATCGGCGTCTCGCACGGCGACGGCCGGGCCGTGCTTGAAGTAGCCGATCGCGGCCAAGGCATTCCAGAGGCCGACCGGGAAACCGTCTTCAACCGGTTTGTCCGTCTCGAGCGGAGCCGCAGCACTCCGGGAAACGGGCTCGGGCTCAGTCTCGTCCGAGCGGTCGTGCGCCGCCATCAAGGCACCATCGAATTAGTCGACAACCGGCCCGGGCTGCGGATCCGCCTCGAGTTCCCTGAGCTGGTGACGTGATTATTCGGGCCCCGGATCCCCTTCTGTATCGTTCCGCTGCGCCCGATCCTCGATGCGGCGGGCGGTTTCGATCATCATTTCACGCAGCTCGTGCAGCTCGAGACCGGCACTGCGTAGAACAGGCTCCATCACCTCATCCGCGAGAAGATCTTCGAGGCTCGGCTCATAGCGGCAGCATTCGGCGCGCTCGTCCATGATTCCCCTCCTTACCTTTCAGATGTAGGCAACATCGCCGCAAAGCGTGACCGCTTTGTGTCAGGGGATCGAAGATTTCGCGGCGGTCTGTAAACCGCCCGGCCGATCGTCGCAGGGGCTGCGTCAAAGCAGCGTCAAGCCGGGCCGGCCCTGATTACAGTGTGCGCCGTGCTCTGAGCGCGGCTGTCAGGGTGCCGTCGTCGAGATAGTCGAGTTCGCCGCCGATCGGGATGCCCTGGGCGAGCCGCGATACCTTGACCCCGCTGTCGGCGACACGATCGGCAATGTAGTGAGCCGTGATTTGCCCATCGACCGTTGCGTTGAGCGCAAGGATCAGCTCCTGACCGGGCTTCAGCCGGCCGACGAGACGCTCGATGTGGAGGTCGTCGGGGCCAACGCCGTCGAGCGCAGACAAGGTTCCGCCGAGCACGTGATAACGGCCACGAAAGGCCCCCGTGCGCTCCAGCGCCCAAAGGTCCGCGAGATCCTCGACGACGCAGATTGCCGTCTCATCGCGTTGCGGGTCGCGACATATCGCACACGGCTGGATCGTGTCGAGGTTGCTGCAAACCGGGCAGGATCGGACGGCCTCTGCCGCCCTCGCCAGCGCGGCCGCGAGCGGCTCGAGCAGGCTCTCGCGACGCTTTACCAAATGCAAGGCGGCGCGCCGCGCCGAGCGCGGGCCGAGGCCAGGCAGCTTGGCCAGCAGCTGGATCAGCGTATCAAGTTCGGACATCGGGGCGAGGGTCGACTGGGCAGCGCGCCGTCCTGATCAGAACGGCAGCTTGATATCGCCCGGCAACTGCAGGCCGCCCGTGAGCTTATGCATCTCCTGCTCGGCGTGAGCCGATACTTTTCGTCGGGCATCGTTGAATGCCGCAACGATCAGATCCTCCAACACCTCGACCTCTTGGGGGTCGATCAGCGTCTTGTCGATCTTTACTTTCTTGAGGTCACCCTTGCCGTTCAGCGTTAGTTGAACGGTACCGCCGCCGGCAACGCCGGTCATCTCGACAGCCTCGAGCTGGGACTGCATCTCGGCCATCTTTTCCTGCATCGCCTGCGCCTGCTTCATCAGCTGGCCGAGATTTTTCATGTTCCATCCTCTTCGATAGTCGTCTCATCCCCCGGGTCCAACCCCGGGGGAGGATCATCTGCCTCCGACCCCGCAGGCCAAAAGCGCTCCCGCACAGCGGCGATCGTCGCTCCCGGGAACGCCTCGAACACCGCCTGAACCAACGGATGTTGCTCTACCGCGTTCCGCATATCGCGGTCGCGGCGCTCCTCCTGCTCGCGCAGCGTGGGCTCTCCCGGAGCCGCTTCCGAACGGGCAACGAGCCAGCGCTCGCCGGTCCACTCACCGAGCAGCTGGCTGATGCGGTTGGCGAGATTGCTCGGGGCTC
>Ga0182039_10001400_pt1 | contig 12847 bp, 11 predicted proteins | sample sta12Can44000111_FD_125975 | JGI IMG/M metagenome (GOLD analysis project Ga0182039, IMG submission 125975) | Lab enrichment of tropical soil microbial communities from Luquillo Experimental Forest, Puerto Rico - statanox.12C.anox.44.000.111 | ecosystem: Environmental > Terrestrial > Soil >...
ACGCCGATCCGCAAAAACGTCCCCCCGGGCTGGGCGTCCTCGTATCCGAATCCGGGGCCTTCGGTGGTAAATTCTTCCGCCGGACCCATGATCGCATCGTGGATCTTCGGGTCGTACTTCTCAGACCACGGGCCGAAGTAAGAGTGGCCCTTGTACTCTAGGCTCGAGATGACGCCCGACCAGTCAAACCGTGTGGCGCGGTAGTAGCCGCTCTCCGGGTCGGGCAGGTAAAACCCCGCCCGGATCAAGCCATTGGCAATATCGGCCCGGGGCGGGTCGGCACCGCTAAGCCGGCCCGCGAACCACACCACCGCCACACAAACCAGGGTCGCAGCCTTGCTGGACACAAGCACCCTCTCAGAGTACGCCAGCGTGGGGGTCTACGCTAGTTCCACGTCGATCTTTTTGGCAGCCGGATCGAGCTTGACGACGCGGAAACTGCGAATCTGGCCCGCCCGCACCGGCTCCCGGCGCGTGCCGCCTCCTCCCGGCCCGCCTTTCCACCGCGCTTCAAGCATCGAGGTGAGCGAAGAGAGGTCGGCCTTGGATGGGCTGGCCGTGGTCTCATCCGCCACCGTCTCGGCGCCGAGTGGACAGGCGGCCTGAATCCCTTCTCCCAACTCCACGCGCGCACGGCCGCTGGAGACCTCCGCGATCCGCCCCGTTACCACGCTGCCTTCCTTGTGAGCCTCAATGTATTCATCGATCGTGGTGGGTACAAGCTGTTTCATGCCGAGCCGCAGCCGGCGCTTTTCCGTGTCGGCCTCGAGGACCTGCGCCTTGACCAGCTGCCCGAGCTTGAGCGCGTCCTGCGGATGATTGATGCGGCGTTCCGCGCTGATATCACCCACGTGGATCATGCCTTCCACGCCCTCGGCCAATTGTACAAACGCACCGAACTTGGTCAGGCTGGTGACCGGGGCCTCCACCACCGATCCGACGGGAAATCTCTGAGGCACCTCAGCCCAGGGGTCGCCCAAGGCCTGCTTCAGCCCCAACGCAATTCGCCGCTCCGCTTGGTTGACACCGAGGATGACGACCTCGACGGCATCGCCCGGCTTTACCACGTCGGAAGCCTTTTTGATCTTCTTCGACCACGAGAGCTCGGAGACGTGAATCAGCCCTTCGATCGCCTTCTCGAGCTCGACGAAGGCACCAAATTCAGTCACGCGCGTGACGGTGCCACCGACACGGTCGCCGGTCTTGTACTTCTCCCCGGCGTGCTCCCAGGGGTGCGGCAGTAATTGCTTCAGGCCGAGAGAGATCCGGTGCTTGGCGGCATCCACTCTGAGAACCCTGGCCTCGACCTGCTGGCCGACCGCCAGGACGTCGGAAGCTCGGTTGATCCGTCCCCACGAGACATCGGCCACGTGGACGAGCGCGTCGACACCGCCGATGTCGACAAACGCGCCGAAATCGGTCAGGCTGCGCACTGTGCCGGTCACGGTTTCGCCTTCCTTGATTTCCGCGTACCGGCGTTGTTTGAGGGCGCGCTCCTCTTCTTCGGCGATCGCACGGCGATCGACCACCACGTCCTCGTCCGCCACGTCCAGCTTGATGATGCGGCAGCGAATTTCCTGGCCGATCAGTTTCTCCATTTCGCCCGCGTCTTTGGCGCCGCTGCGCGAAGCCGGCATAAAGGCGCGCACACCGACGTCGACCGTGACGCCGCCTTTCACGGCCCCCGTCACCACACCCAGAATGGGAGCCTTGTCGGCAAACGCTTTCTCGAGTGCGGTCCAGTCTTTTGGCCGCTCGACTCGCAGGCGGGACAGTTCGTAGTAGCCTTCCGGATCGCGGCCTTTGACCGAAACCGCAATCTTGTCGCCAACCTTCACCGTTTCTCCGGCGCTCTCAAAGGCAGCCCGGGGAATAATGCCTTCGGTCTTGAAGCCGATGTCCACCATCACCGCTTCCGCGGTCACTTGAATGACCGTGCCTTCTAAGCCCTGGGCGCCTCCCTCCGGCTTATGCGAGTGCGACTGCTCGTACTCGGAAAGGATGTCTCCGAAGGTTTCGGCGGACTCGTTGGGGGTTTCGGATGAGGAACCGGCAGGCCGGTTCTCGTCCAGCGCGCTTGGGTTGGACATTTAGACCTTGTGTATTTTTATTGTGGCATAATCCCGACTGGGATATCTTGCGTGTCCGATCCTCCGCTCCAACACTGGGCCCGCCTGGTCCGCCCCCACGATCTGGTCTGGTTGCTGTTGTTTCCGGCCATGGCGGCCACCACCGAGGTTCTGGACGTCTACGTGATTGTGCCGTTGGTGGCGCTGGCCATCGCGCAGGTGCTCGAGCCGAAGATTCCTCAGCTGGCCTCGACTCGCGGCCGCATTCTCTGGATTGTTTTAAAGATGGCGCTGGGCTACGTGCTGATCGGCTATACCGGCTCGATTGCCAGCAACTACTGGTTGGTGCTGTTGCTGCCGGTGGTGTCGGCCGCCACCGCGCTCGGCGTTCTCGGCACGCTCGTGTTTTCCATGCTCGCCGGAGCCGCCTACCTCTCCTTTCTCTTGTACCTGGACTTTACGCAGGTGACCATCGAATGGCCAGTCGTCCTGCTGCGTGTTCTGTTTCTCGCCATGGCAGGCAACCTGGCCAACCTGCTGGCCGAGGATCTGAGGGTCCAATCCCGAAATTACCGCCGTACGGCGGAACAGCTAGCCGAGGCCAACCTGCAAATTCAGCAGGCCGAGGAGGCCGTGCGACGCTCGGACCGACTGGCGGCCCTCGGCCAGCTTTCCGCCGGCTTGGCTCACGAATTGCGCAACCCGCTCGGCACCATCAAGACCTCCGCCGAAATGCTCGCCCGGCGGGTGAGCTCCGAAAACGAGGTGGCGCGCGAGGTGGCCGGCTTCATCTCTTCGGAAGTCGACCGCACCAATTCGCTGGTCACGCGCTTTCTGCAGTTCGCCCGCCCCCTCGAGGTGCGCCTGGACCGCGCGGATCTGTCCCAAATGCTCGACCGTGCAGTGGCCGCGGCCGAACGCGAAGTCCCGCAGATCTCGATCTACAAAAACTACGAGCCCGAGATCCCGCCCTTCCCGTTCGACGCCGAACTGATGGAGCGCGTCATCTTTAACCTCGTAGTCAACGCCGCACAGGCCTCGCCGCCCGGCGGCGCCGTCACCGTCAAATCGCGCGCCTCCGGCGGCGCCGTCGAAATCTCGGTGATCGATCGCGGACAGGGCATCGATCCCCAGAACCTGGACTCGATCTTCAATCCCTTCTTCACCACCAAGCCCTCCGGCGTTGGCCTGGGCCTGGCCATCGTTTCCAAAATCGTGGACGAGCACGGGGGTAAGATAACAGTGGAGAGTGAGCCCGGAAAAGGCAGCGTGTTCCGCGTACTGTTGCCGATGGTTCGTCCGGCCGCCGAAGTTTCCGCATGAAAAAACGCGTCCTGGTCGTCGAAGACGAGGAGAAACTCCGCCGGGTGGTCGAGCTGCAGTTGGCCTCGGCGGGCTTTGAGGTCGACAAGGCTGCCACCGCCGAAGAGGGAGTCAAGGTCGTCGACCGGGCCGACCTGGTCTTGACCGATCTGCGCCTGCCCAACATGGACGGCCTCGGGTTGCTGGCGCTGATTCGCCGCCAAAACGCCCAGGTCCCGGTTGTGGTCATGACCGCGTACGGGAGCATCGAAACCGCCGTGGAGTGCATGAAGGCCGGGGCCACCGATTTCCTGCTCAAGCCCTTCTCGCTCGACCACCTCATGCAGGTGGTCCACAAGGCGCTCGAAGTGCGCGCCCTGCGCGACGAAAACCGGCAGCTCAAGGAGGAGCTTGGGCGGCGCTATGAGTATGACAACATCATCGGGCGCAGCGAGCCGATGCAGGAAATCTTCGCCACCATCGAACGCGTGGCGCCGACACGGGCCACGGTGCTGCTGGCCGGCGAAAGCGGCGTCGGCAAAGACCTGATCGCGCGCGCCATTCATTTTCATTCCCCGCGCCGCGATCGCCCTCTGGTGAAGATCAACTGCACCGCCATCCCCGAGAACCTGATGGAGAGCGAACTGTTCGGCTACGAAAAGGGCGCCTTCACCGGCGCCGTTACCTCCAAGCCTGGCAAGTTCGAGCAGGCCGATACCGGCACCGTGTTTCTCGATGAGATCGGCGACGTGCCCGGCCCGATCCAGGTTAAGCTGCTGCGCATCCTGCAGGAGCGCGAGTTCGAACGGCTCGGCAGCAACGTCACCCGCCACACCGATGTGCGCATCATTGCCGCGACCAACCAGGATCTGCGCGCCGCGCTCGAGCAGGGCACCTTTCGCGAAGATCTGTATTACCGGCTGAACGTGGTGCCTCTGAACATCCCGCCGCTACGCGACCGCAAGCAGGATATTCCGTTCCTCGCCAACCATTTCATCCGCAAGCTGGCGGCCGACAGCGGTTCCGCCGTCGAGTCCATCACCGATGCCGCGATGGAAAGGCTGATGGCCTACCACTGGCCGGGCAACGTGCGCGAGCTCGAAAACGTGATCGAGCGGAGTCTGGTTTTGTGCCGCGGCAGCCAGCTTGACGCCGGCGACGTGCGGCTCGAAAGCGCCCCCCGCCCGCGTTCGCAAAACGGCCAGCACTTTCTGCCGGAAGGACTGACGCTCGATCAATACGAGCAAGAACTGATCCGCGAGGCCCTGCGCCGCGCCGATGGCAATAAGAGCCACGCAGCGCGCTTGCTGGGCTTGACGCGCAATGCACTCCGTTACCGGCTCACTCAGATGGGGCTGGAGGCCTAGCGGACCCCTCTTCTCCGGAAGGCTCCTCCTCCGGCCGGTTCAACTCGGCCAGGAGCGCTTCGTCGGTTGGCGGAGACTGCTTGCCCATCAGTTTTCTCTGCATTCTTTTCGCCGCCTTGTCGCGCTGTTTCTCCGCTCGGGCGATCTCTTTTTGCCGTTTTTGAAAGGAAGTACGAGTACGCATCACTGTTTCTCCGGACTCTGCCGCCAAAAGCGGACCGCCACCTCGGGAGCCCTTGGATTCCCTAATATGGCCTCGCGCGGGAAAGCTTGAGAAATACCCGCGTCAACGATCAGAAACTCGGTAAGTCGGAACTATCGGTGAACCGCCGAGACGGTTCGCGGTTTGACTTGTTTCGCCCCTTTGAGAGCCTCCGCGAGAACCTGGACGGCTGAACTTGCAACCGCCAGTTCCTCCGGATGCACGATATACCCCGGCATTTTCGGGTCGATGTGTTTCACGCGGAATAGTTGATTCTCTGCCAGAGTTAACACGGCTTGCAGTTCATCGGCAGTCAGGGCGACAGAGATTTTCTTCATAGCTATCTTATTCTGGTATAGGATCCTTTTCTGATATAGGATCCTTCATTTAGTGTACTACGCCGGCCGGTACCGCGTCAGGACCAGCCGGTCACCCTCGTGCCGAAGCGCACACAACGCTCTAGGGCGCTTTGAGCAAGCGGTCGTAGACTTCGCGTTTGGACAGGCCTCGGCGGCGCGCCACCTGCTTGATGGCGTCCATGCGCGGAGTGCCGGCGCGCACCAGGTCTCCCACGGCCTCCTCTACGGGCGTAGAATCGGCGGCCGGAGCCGTGGCTTTGCCGACCAGCAGCGTGATCTCGCCTTTGATGGCGCCGCGCGAGGCCAGTTGCGCGCGTACCTGAAGGGCGGTACCGCGCAGAAACTCTTCGTGAACCTTGGTCAGCTCGCGCGCCACCACCACCGGCCGCGGCCCCAGTACCTGCCCGATGGCCTCGAGCGCCTCCAAAATCCGGTGCGGGGCTTCGAAGAAGACGAGCGTCGCCTTCTCCTCGGCCAGACCCTCGAGCAACCGGGCGCGCGGTCCCGCCCGGGCCGGCAGAAACCCTCCAAAGTGAAATGTGTCGGTCGCCAGACCCGAAGCCGCCAGCGCCGCCACGATCGCCGACGGGCCTGGCACCGGCTGGACCGAAATCCCGAGCTCGAGGGCGGCCTTTACCAGCCGGTATCCGGGATCGGCAACAAGGGGCATGCCGGCATCCGATACGAGCGCGATCGTCTCCCCGCCACCCAGCCGTTCGGCCAATCGCCGGCTCTGCACCGCTTCGTTGTGCTCGTGGTAGCTCGTGGTAGGCGTTTGGATGCCATAGTAATCGAGCAGCTTGCGCGTCTGCCGCGTGTCTTCACAGGCGATCCGGTCAGCCTCGCGGAGCACCCGGACCGCCCGATAGGTGATGTCTTCCAGGTTCCCGATGGGTGTGGCCACTACGTAGAGCAGGCCAGGCACGGTTACCCACCACTCCTCTGGCGCGCGCCGGCATAGCGGGCCTGCCACTCCTGGCGCGTCGCGAAGCTCGTCCGGTCGAGCGCGCGATCGATCGCCAGCACTCCTTCCAAGTGATCGATCTCGTGCTGCAACAGTTCCGCCAGACCCCCGCTCGCATCGACGACGCGCGTCCGAGATTCCTCGTCGTCGTACCGCACGCGCACACGCGCGGCACGCTCCAGCCATACCAATAGGTCGGGAAACGAGAAGCAATCGTCCCACAGGCGGAACTTCTCTTCGCTTTCAAACTCGAGGTGGGGATTGCGCAGACAGTAGGTGCTGCCATCGAGTTCGATGTATATTAGCCGTTTCGGCTCGCCGATCTGCACGGCGCTGATGCCGCGTCCGAAGCCATGAGCGAGCCGGAAGCTGTGCAAGGTGTCGCGAAGATCCTCGAACACCCTCGCGGCTTCGGCTGGTGTTCCAACCGCGGCGGAAACCACGCGCAGCATGGGGTCGCCCAGCTCGAGGATCCGGCGGACTGGCATAGTATACATTGAAGATATCAGCCCATCCAGGAAGGAACCAAACTCGTTCCCGCGCGGAGGGCCCGAAAGCGTGAGCCGCGTGGCCGCCCGCAAAGACCCGTTCCACTTCGCGATCTGCCTGGTCGTCTACGTTTCCTTCTACATGGCGAGCGACTTCGTTCTGCTGAGGACTCTGCCGTGGTTGGTAGGCGCTTTCTTCGCGGCCTCCCTCGCGGTCCTCGTCGCGTCGTTATTTGCCAACTTGGCCGCTCTCCGCATTTACGAAAACCGCGGCCTCGCCGCAGCCGGCCTCGCCGTTAACCGCGCCTCGGTCCGCAATCTCGCACTCGGCGTACTCGGCGGCACCGGGTCGGCCTGTCTGGTGCTTCTCCCGCCGCTACTGGCCGGGGCGGCGCGCCTCACGCCCATTCCGGATCCTCCTGCCATCGGTACTCTGTCGTTTGTGACCGCCGCCCTGGCGATCGGCTCGGCGGGCGAGGAGATCCTGTTCCGCGGTTACGGCTTCCAGATCCTGATGGCCACCGCGGGGCCGTTTGCCGCCATCTTTCCAGTGGGCGTGCTGTTCGCGCTCATGCACACCGGCAACCCCAGCGCCACCTGGTTCGGCATCGCCAATACCGCCGGTTTTGGCATTCTGTTCGGATATGCCTATTACCGCACGCGCGACCTCTGGCTGCCGATCGGCCTCCACTTCGGATGGAACCTCACCTTGCCGCTGTTCGGGGTCAACGTCAGTGGGCTTAAAATAGGAATGACGGGCCACGAGATGGTGTGGAAGGCCGGCGCGCTGTGGAGCGGCGGCGAATACGGACCCGAGGCGAGCATTTTGACCACGGCCGCGCTGGTTTTGTTGTGGGTTTACGTGGGGAGAGCCCCCATCGGCCGGCAGATCTCGCCACTTACGGACCCGCCGAAAGACGGTACTTGATGCGAATTCCCGCTGTTGCGGCGATCATATGCCTGCTGCCCGCCCTCGGCTCATCCGCCGAAAAGCTGACCGTCGAGGACCGCGTCGAGCTCACGCGGGGGTTGGTGGCGGAGTACGCCACCGTCAAGGTCCTGCTGCCGCGCTCGAAAAAGCCGCTCGAGTTTGACGCCAACGGCACTTTCGACAAGAAAATGTGGGAAGAAATCGCCCAGTCTAGCGGTCCGGCAGCGCGCGCGGGCGACCTGGTGCAGATCACCAAAATCGACCTCGACGAAGACAAGATCGTGCTTGAAATCAACCACGGCATGAAGGGTACCACCAAGTGGTATCAGCACGTCCAAATCGGCATAGGCGGAGGCACCGCGCCGATCTCGCAGGGCGATTCCAATGCGCCCAGCGGTACTTCGGTCGCGATCCTGTTTCATAAGCCACTGGAACCGATCAAATCCGCCGAGATCAAGAAAATGCTGGCGCCGATTTTCGACTTCGAGCGCCGCAGCGCCGCCGAGATCTATGCCGATACGCTTCCACCCGAGGTCAAGAAGGCCATCCAGGAAAAGCGCGTCACCGTGGGCATGGATCGGGAACAGGTCTTGCTAGCCATGGGTCAGCCCCAGCACAAGGAACGCCAGGCGAAGGATGGCGAAGAGCTCGAAGACTGGGTCTTCGGCACCCCGCCCGGGCGGATCACCTTCGTCACGTTTAACGGCAGCAAGGTCGTCAAGGTGAAGGAAGCCTACGCGGGCCTCGGCACCGAGGTGGCGGACCCGCCGGTGCCGCGCTAAACGTCAGATCCAGGATCTCTACCGCACGATCGATCTCGTCCCGCGTCACGATGTACGGAGGCAGGAGCCGCAGCACCGTCTCCCGGGTACAGTTCACCAGCAGGCCGCGCTCGAGTGCGGCCACGACGAAGGGGCGGCCGGGCCGCGAAAGCTCGAGACCGAACATCAGTCCCTTCGATCGAATCTGGGTGACGACCGAATGCCGCCGCGCGAGGCCGTCGAGGCGGGACCGGAACTGACGGGCCCGATCCGCGATCCGCGGCAACGTTTCTTCCAGCAGACGCAGGCATTCGAGCGCCACGCGGCACGCCAGCGGCCCGCCGCCAAACGTCGTCCCGTGCGAGTGGAGCGGGAGGTGTTTGGCGGCCTCCTCGGTGAACAGCGTGGCCCCGAGCGGCAATCCCCCTGCCAGGGGTTTCGCGGTCACGACGATATCGGGCCGGATGCCGGCCCACTGGTAGCCGAAATACTTTCCCGTCCGGCCCAGGCCGCATTGCGTTTCGTCAGCCACCAGCAGCGCTCCCAGCCGCTTGGTCAGTTCCCGCGCCTGCCGCAGAAACTCGATCTCTAACGGACGGATGCCACCCTCGCCGAGGACCGGCTCGAGGATCACGGCGGCGGTCGCTTTGGTCACCACGGCCGCCAGAGCCTCCTGATCGTTCGGCCGGATGAAATCCACCGCCCGGTCGAGCGGCTCGAACCGTCGCCGCAACTTCGCTTGCCCGGAGACCGAAAGCGATCCCAGTGTGCGGCCGTGAAATGACCCTTCGAGCGAAACCAGCCGTGTCTTGGTTGGATCGAGCGACCGGCTGCGCGAACGCACTGCTTTGAGCGCCGCCTCCATCGCTTCGGTTCCGCTGTTGCTGAAAAACGCACGATCCAGCCCGCTGATCCGACACAGCTCTCGGGCAAGCTCCTCTTGGTAGGGGTGCGAGATCAGGTTGGAAGTGTGAACGCATCGCCCCGCTTGCTCGGTCAAAGCCGCGGTGATGCGTGGATTGGAATACCCAAAGGCATTGACCCCAATTCCAGAGGCCATGTCGAGGTACCGCCGTCCCGCGGCGTCGAACAGGTAGCAGCCGCGCCCGCACTCTACCGTCAATGGAAGCCGGTCGTAAACCGCAACCAGGTGTTCTTCTCTCATGCCGTCGAGAATACGCAGGAGGGTATCCATATGTCCAATAGGAGAATGGCTGACGTTTGATATGTTTGTCGTATGAGCAGTCCGGACCTCCGCCAGCTGCGCTATTTCCTCGCTGTCGCCGAAGAGCTGCATTTCGGCCGCGCCGCCGAGCGCATCGGCATCGCACAACCGCCGCTCACCCAGCAGATCCAAAAACTCGAAGCCTTGCTCGGCTGCCGCCTATTTGAGCGGGGCCGCCCGACCGCCCTCACCGAGGCCGGCAGCGCCTTACTCGAGGAGACGCGGCGTCTGCTGCCGCAGGTGGACCGCGCCCTAGAATCCGCGCGCCGCGCTGCTCGGGGCGAGACCGGCAAGCTCCACATCGGTGCGCCGCCGTCGGTGATGCTCTCGGCGCTTCCCTCGGCGATTCGGAAGTATCGCGGGCTTTATCCGGCCGTCGAGTTCACCCTGCGGGAGCTGTCAACGACCGCCATCGAAGAGGCTCTCCGGCGGGAAGAGATCGACCTCGGCTTCTTGCGTGAAGCGCGACCCGCCGGTCCGCTTACTTCTCGAGTGACTTTTGAAGAGGCCCTGGTCGCGGTGTTGCCCGCCTCCCACGCCCTGGCCGCGCGCGCCGGGTTGACCTTAGGGTCACTGGGCGCCGAGCCCTTCGTCTTGTTTCCGCGGCGTCTTGGTCCGGCCTTCCACGACCAGCTGATCGGCTTCTGCGCCCACGCCGGCTTTGTGCCGAACGTGGTCCAACAGGCCACGCAATGGCAGACAGTGGTGTCGTTGGTGGCGGCCGGCATGGGCGTTTCGCTGGCGCCCGCCTGCGTCCAGCGATTCCGCTGGCGAGCGGTCGCCTATCGGCGGTTGCGCGGCCTGCGCACCCGAGTCTTCGCCTGCTGGCGTCGGGAGAACGCGCCTTCAACCGTTGCCGAGTTTCTCAATCTGGCGTACGCCGAGTTTCGCCAGGCGCGCGCGTAACCGCTGCTCGCGCCGCCGGATCTGGGGCATGTCGGAAAGCCGGAGCGCCTGGCGTGTCATCTCCAGGGCCGTCGCGTAATCCCGCTCGCGGTGTTCGTAGTGCTTGGCCAGTTCCTCGAAGGCTCGCGCCCGATATGGGTTTGGGGCCGCTGTCAATTCCCGAAACGCCAGACGCGCCGCATCGGTGAGTCCCAGGCGCTTCTCGACGACGGCCACGGCCCACAGCGATTGGAACAGCAGACGATCCGGCAGCCCCAAGTCGACGGCGCGGCGCAACAGCCGCAAAGCCTCTTCCCGGCGGCCGGCGCCCACGAGCCAGCGCGCCAGCCCGATCAGGTCCGCACCGTGCCGGAAGATTGTCTTCTCGGGCGCGCGGAAGGCCTCGGGCACAATGGCCGTCAGGCAAGCGAGCGACAGGATGTCGATGGCGTTGTGATGGAAAATCGGCACCAGCCGGAACGCCTGCTCGGTGCGCAGATACTCGAAGTAATAATGCGGAATCATTTCGCCTGCCAGATCGCCCTGTCGTTCCACGCCGAGGATCTGGTTCTCCAGATCCACCAGTCGACAGCTCTCTAGTCGCAGCTTCCATAGGCGCCGCGCCCCGAATAACAAATCCAGGTGTTCCATCCGGTCAAACGGATGCCGCGCCCGCGCCAAGCGAAACCGCGTTTCAAGCAGCGGCTGGTCGTAGGCCTTGCCGTTGTAGGTGATCAGCACATCGAACGCCGCCAGGTGCTCGGCCAGCCGCACCAGTAGCGAGGCTTCCTCGCCGTAATCCCGCATGAAAAACTGGCGGAGCCGGAAGCCATCTCGATCGATCGAGCCGACTCCAATTAAGAACGCGTAGGTTCCTGTGCCGCCCGCCAGTCCGGTCGTCTCCGTATCGAGAAACGCCCATTTCGTCGGATGGACCTCTGTGATCGCGCCGCCGGAAAGCGGCTCCAGCAGATCGGCGGGCAGGCCGCCAAGATCGGAGATCTCCACACTGCCGTGCCGCCGGTGGTTTTGCCACCGCCGTTCGGTCTCGAAGTGCGCGCCGAACCCGGTCCGTACCACCTCGCCCGGAACGAGATCCTCAATCGAGCAGCCGGGCTTTGGTGGCGCCGGTTTGGCGGGCGCATTGGAAGCGAGCGTCGCCGCGTATTTCCCCTCGATCCGGGCGATCCGTTCGCGAAGACGGGCGAGCTGTTGCGCGAAATCCTCCATTCGCTTTTTCTTTGCCTCTTACTATAATAAGTGCGGAGCGTGCGTTTCAACCAGCCGTTGTTTTTCTTCGTGCTGCTCACCTTGGTCGCAGCGGCTCGGCTCTGTCATGTCGAGATCCTGTGGGCCGAGGAGACGCTGCCCCTGGCCGCGGCCGAACAGGTGTTGCATGGCAAGACCCTGTATCGCGATGTGTGGTTCGACAAGCCGCCGCTTGTGGCCGCGGTCAATCTGCTGTGGGGCGCGCGCGACGGCTGGCCGCTGCGCCTGGCCGGCGCGCTCTACCAGCTGCTCGCGTGCTGGCTGGCTTTTCGCTTCGCGCGCGACCTGTGGTCGCCCGCCGAAGGTTACTGGGCGGCGGGTCTGGTCGGCTTCTTTCTGACCTTCGATTTTCCCTCCGCGGTAATCCCTCTCGCGTCCGATCTGCTGCTCGTCGTGCCGCACCTGGCAGCGGTTTGGCTGGCGTGGAAACGCCGCCCGTTCGCAAGCGGCCTGTGGTTGGGGGTTGGCTTTCTGATCAGTCCGAAGGCCTTGTTCGTGGCAGCAGTGTGCGCCATCTGGTATCCCTCGGGAGTGTTTTTGATGGCGGCGGGTTTCCTGGTGGCGACGGGCGTCGCAACGCTTTGGATGGCGGCCGCGGGAGCCTTGCCCTCCTACTGGGATCAGGTCTGGAGGTGGGGCCGCGTCTATGCCAGCACGCCTTCACTCGATCGTCCCGTGTGGAACGCCATGGTGCGAACCGCGGACTGGGCCGGTTTTCACATCGCCCTGCTCGCGGCCGCCATCTGGTACTTCGGGAGCGGCCGCAAAGCCGGGGAGACACCGGCCCCGCGGTTGTGGGCCGGCTGGTGCGGCCTCTCGCTGATGGCTGTCGCCACCGGATTCCGCTTCTTCCCCCGCTACTACTTTTTCCTCCTGCCGCCGCTGGTGCTGGCGGCAGCGCGCGGATCCACGCTCGTCGGCCGTCGCAGGGTCTGGATTGCGCTGCTACTGTTGATTCCCCTGGCACGCTTCGGTCCGCGTTACGCGCTGCTGGCCGCCCGGCACATCGACTGGGTGGATACCTC
>Ga0182039_10001413_pt1 | contig 12796 bp, 18 predicted proteins | sample sta12Can44000111_FD_125975 | JGI IMG/M metagenome (GOLD analysis project Ga0182039, IMG submission 125975) | Lab enrichment of tropical soil microbial communities from Luquillo Experimental Forest, Puerto Rico - statanox.12C.anox.44.000.111 | ecosystem: Environmental > Terrestrial > Soil >...
AGCCGCTGGAACGGGCGGTTGCTAGCCGAGCATCTGGGCGATGTGAGCAAGGACCAAGTCTGGCGGGTAATGCGAAAGCACGATCTGCATCTTGAGCGTCGGCAGAGTTGGTGTGTGAGCACGGATCCGGAGTTCAGTCGCAAGGCTGCCCGCCCGACAAAGCCCGAAGTCACCGAGGGCCATTAATGCGCCCCCTTTCGTCAAACGCGTTCCTGGGCCATTCTGGAGCGTCGAACACCCCGGCCAATGAGCAGGAAAACGAACAAATCCAACTACGCGGGATCCTTTCTTTTTTGTGGCGTCGTTATTGCTGGCAAGCCAGCAATTGTAGCAGACGAGCGGCGAAGCTGTCGTCACGTCATTTCGGGTTACGCGGGCGATTTAAATACTCCTCGCGCAGAATGCGGATAGACATGAGAATGAATGGGACAGCTGCGAACAGTCCATAGAGTTGCCAGATTAGGCCTATAGCGACCAAGGTCAGCCAGATCAGAGCAGAAGCGGCAGAGCCTGGCTCACTAGCATGAAGTGTCCAATAAGACTTTCCGATTGCCGGGATAAGCCAGGCGAGGACAGACAGGCAGAGGCATGGGCCAAAGATATTGAAGAGTACCCGTGGCAAGCTGTTGACGTACTGCTTCCGCCACGCCTCTTTCTGGGCCGGAGACATTTCTTTCAACTCTACTCTCATGCGTTCCAAAATTATGGGGCGAAAGAACCCCCAGGTCGTCCAGTTTCCGCTCAGGGTCGCGCCACTGCACTTCAAACCGTTGAATGGCCGTTTTGATCCTTGCGCGTTGATTGCGCGTTGAAACGCTGGAGCGAGTGAGCGCCAAGAAAAAAGCATCTGGGCAGCCGTGATGCGTCAACACTACTGAAATTTTCTTGCAAAATCCAGTTGACTGCGCAACACACGTGATGCATAGTTAGCATACAATTGAACAACGAATCATCAAACAACGACTTGGAGACACCGTTACCATCCCGATTGGCGCCGCCAAACCGGAAGCCGACCTCACAAATGAACGCACGAACTCTCGATCACAACGGCCATTCAATCGTCGCCTACGCCGCGTACCCCGGTTTTTGGGATGTCGGGATTGACGGCGTCGAACACCGCCTCTTTGCCCCGTCATCGATTGCCGCTTTGTCGCGCGCCATCGAAATCATCGACGAGGGTCGCGCTTAAAATCACGCGACTCGCTAATAACTTCCTAACAAACAACGAACAACGAAAGGACATCAATGAACGACGAATGGCCCAATGAACAGGATGCCGCCCTCATGCAACAGGAATGGGAGGCGGAGCAACAAGCATACGCCGATATCGCGCGTATGGCAGAAGAATGGCAAACCCGATGGCCCAATCATTGCCGCGCGTGCGGCGGATGGGGCGCGTCGCCGATCCGGCATTATCATTACATGGAAGCCGCCTGACGGCGGCGATCCGTGCGAAGCGTTGCCCGAAGGTCGCTGTCACCGTTGCGGCTGCGAATTGACGCAGCCCGATGACCCTTGCGAACTCGGCACATGCAAAACGTGCGGCTGGCGATTTGATGACGGAGCACCGTCCTGGTTAAAGCCCGTGGAGCATTTTTACGTTGGCCTTAATAACCCGTCTTTTGCCTGGGCGTTTTCGCATTCGATGTTGTCGATAAATGGATTGCGCCGACGCAAAAGGGATTTTCGCGTGAATCGCTGGATCCTCGACTCCGGCGCGTTTACCGAAATCAGCACGCACGGGCGTTGGCGTCACGATTCGGACGAATACATTGAACTCATTCACCGATGGTCGACTGTCGGCCAGCTCGACGCCGCCGTGTCGCAAGACATGATGTGCGAACCCGACATCCTCGCGAAAACGGGTTTGTCGATCGCAGAACACCAGGAAAACACGATCATTCGTTACAACGAAATCAGCCAGTGGGTTGACGTTTACGTGATGCCCGTGTTGCAAGGGTATTCGCCGGCGTCCTACGTCGATCACGTGCGCCAATACGGCAAGCTTTTGAAACACGGGCAATGGGTCGGGGTGGGGAGCGTTTGCAAGCGCAACGGCAACCCTGACGCAATCGAAGATGTGTTATTGGCGATTAAACGCGAACGACCCGACCTGCGATGCACGGGTTCGGCATCAAAGCATCAGCGCTTAAACGACCTACCGTGCGGGCGTTGTTGCACAGTTCCGATTCAATGGCGTGGTCGCTGGCAGGCCGCAAACAACGGCGCAACGCTCACGATCCGCGTCGCGCCGTGGCGTACGTCGACCACATGCACGCCATCCTTAAACAACCCGGTTTTGTACAGGCTCAATTTCATCAACTCACAACAACGAATAACGAAACCTAAGATGAAACTTACGATTGCCAGTTTGTTCGGACGTCAGTGGTGGTCGCAACGCAAACGGGAAGCTTGATCGTGTACGACAAGCGCCTATATCACACGTTTGGTTGGAAAACGCTCCGTGCTCGCGTCATTCAGCGGGCCGGAGGCCGTTGCGAATATTGCGGCGCTCGAGCGGTACAGGCGCATCATTGCACGTATCGATATGGGGTGCTATGCGATCCGCGTTGCCTTCAGGCCGTTTGCCGTTCGTGTCATGAACGCATTCACGGCATCGCGCCTTCGCAACGCGCTGCGAGCGGGTGCGCGGGCGTCGTTTTATTTGGCTTTATCCTCTTGGCGTTGGCGCTTATCGAGATCGCGCTTCATGTCCATTAACCTGTTTCATCAACGCGCCAAATTGTGTTTTCAGCGTTTCGGGCGGGACGTCATTGAAATCGGTGAGACGTTCGGCCTTCTGTTTCCGACTCAGCCACGGGAACACGGCGCGTCCTTTGACCGCTTTTGCCGCTTCGATCGCTTTCGCGCGCCCCGGATTGCTGGCGATGCGGTGATCATCGTCGCCCGCAACAATGATCTGTTTGTCAGGGTACTGATGCCGAATCGCTCTCGCAACCGCTAGCAGGTTCCCTGAATCGAACGCAGCGACAGCCAGGATGCCAGCGCGCTGCGTCACCGTCGCCGCTGTGGCGTATCCTTCCGCGATCACGATACATTGCGCGCCTCTGATCAAATCGCGCGCCGCACGGCCGTCCTGCGCGCCCACGACATGGAAACAGCCCGTTTTCCGCGAATCTTTGGCAAATCGTTTCGTCCCGTCAGGCGCGATATACTGCACCGTCCACAGTTTGCCTTCGATGTCGTAACCCGGCACCAACACGGTGCCGTGGCGAGCGGGCGCACCAGGCGTCGGTTCAATGCCTTTGCGATCGTGATATTCGGTTTTTGTGATCCGCGCGCCAATGACGCTCAAGCCGTTCGCCAACCGTTCCGCGGTCGCTTCGTGCGCGCTCGTTTGCGCCCGTAAGCGTTCCTCGCGCGCCTTTTCGATATCGGCTTTGATGTCGCGATCGTTTAATTGATCGACGTTGTGCGCTTTCCAACGCGCGACTTCCTTTGTGCGATTGTTTTCTGCGTACCCGTTCGGCACGCCGTCAAGGTGACCGATGTAAAAAATTGTGCGTTCGCCGCGTTTGTCGTCGTGCGTCGCGAGCCGGTGCGGGGTCCCGTCCATGATCGGGTGTTCGCCGTCCACGACGCCTCCTAGCTCCCGCAGCACCTGGGCGAATTCGCTGCGTGCGTCGTTCATCGATCCATCCCGGATTCGTGATCGTGCCGACGCTGCCGCTCGATCTCCAACGTCTCTTTGGGCGTTAGCCCAGCGTCGTAAACCATGTCAACTATATCCCGAGAGTACCTTAATGGCTCGCGCCCTAGTTCCCATCCCGCTTCAATCTGGGCACGCTCACGCTGCTCCTCCAAGTCGTCCGCCACGGCTTCCCACCAACTTCGCTCATGGTCTTTTACGGCCTGAATCGCTTCACCCTTGCTCTGGCAGATTGTGCTTTTGTCTCTAGATGCCTCACACCACCGTCCCTGAGATTTTCTGAACTCGACATCGTAGACCTCAAATCCAGCCAGCGTCTCTCTGACTTCTCGACGCCAACAGTAAATGCTGCCGTCTACCGTCAATGGGGTGCCTACATATTCCAGGTGTCCACCAACACCATCTGCCGTAATAAGCATTTCGTCTTTCATTGCTGCTTGATTCTTCGATTCGTGTTTCGTCATTCATGTTGGTTTTACTTCGCCGTGTAGCGCCGTCCGACCGGCCGTTTCGCAGCGTTTTGTTCGCGCGTTTCTTTGAGCCGGTCCGCCATGCGATTCGCGCGCGTCTGCATCGCGTTGCCGATCGCCCCCGCAAGCAAAGGCGAGAACGGCAACGCCAAGATATAAAAAGCTATCCCCACAGTCCCCGCCGCTACGAGGTACGGGATTTCAGCGCCCCGCAACGACGCGAGCGCGGGCAACCAGTGATAAACCTGCACGGCGACCCAGAACAGGGCAGGGGAGATGACCGGCACATTGTTGTGCGCGGCGAGGTAACACCCGATCCCAAGCAGAAATGCAGCGATCGTTATGAGGCTCACGGCTTCGTGAAACGGACTTTGATCGTTCATGATTTCATCAAATAACAACTGTTCGTTCGTTGATCGGCGCGCACCGTGGCCTGAACTTTTTCACCGCCGTTTCCGAGCATTTGGCCCGCAACAAGGTCGCCCAGGATTTGCATCGCTGCTTTCTGGATCGGGCGCGCGCCGAATTGTTCGCTGTACCCTTTGCGCTGTACGATGTCGGCGACGCCCGGTTCGATCACGAGGTTGTGGCCTTGCGCGTTTAATGCCGCGCACGCGTTTTGCGTGTGATATTTCGCGACAGCGCCGAGCGCGGAACGCGATAATTTGTTAAACACAGCGATCAGATCGAATCGCCCCAACGTTTCAAGGCGGATATCGTCGGTCGCGGCTTGCAACGTGCGTTTCTCGAGGCGCGTGCGGTCCTCGGTGCGGCTCTCGGCGATCATGTGTGATCCGATGTTCGAGGTCGCCGCGACGACGTACCGGGTGAGATCGAGCGTTTCGCCGTTCGCGAGCGTGAACCGGCCCGCGCTCAAAATCTGCAAGAAAATATCGCGGATGAGCGGGTGCGCTTTTTCGATCTCGTCGAATAACAGCGTTCCAGATCCTTGCGAGTAATCGAAATACGCGCCAAGAATGCCGCGATCTTTCGTGTGCTGACCGCGCAACAACCCGATTGAATCGAGCGTCATGTATTCGCTCATGTCCAAGCGGACAAGTTTGTCCACACCGAACAATTGCCGGGTGAAAATGCGCACCGATTCGGTCTTGCCGACGCCCGTGGGACCGAGCAACAACATGGACGCCATCGGCTGAGCGCCGTACCTGCACCCGCAGCACGCGCGGCGCAACAACGATGCGATATCGGCCAGGGGTTCGTCCTGGCCGATAATTTCGCGTTTCAGCGCTGATTCGAGTTCCTTAAGATTCTCGATCAGGCTATTCATTGCGCGCGTTTCCAGGGCACCGGCACATCCAATTCGCCCGCCATGCGATCGATCAGGGAAATGATTTCCTGATCGCCATCAGCCGCGGCGCGCCGTTTGCATATTGCCGGCGGCGTGTCGAACACTTCGCACTTTACGACTGTATTGGGGGACGCAGAGAATCGATCGTGCCACTGTTTGCGCCGGCTTTCTGTTGCGTGACACGCATCGACAATCACCTTTTCGTGACCGGCCCCGAGCAACGCCGCAACCATTGTTTCGGCGACCGCCCAAACGAAAGCTTCGGCGTGCGCGACGAATCGCAATCGCCGCCCGTGCAACGCGACGCTTATCGAGTCGGGGCACACGATCGGATAACCCGTCGAACGCGCCCAAGTGCTTTTACCCGAACGCGGGAGCCCTACCGTCAGGATAACGACGCGTTTAATTTGATCCTTTTCCGCCATCGATTCTTTTGCCCCATTGGCTGAGAGGCGAATCGCCCGGGTCCTGAAATACCGGTTCCGCATTATTTCCCATCCTTTCTGTCGCTACGGGTTGCGCTTGCGCTTTGCTGCTGAACGCCGCGTTCAGTTGTTGTTGCGCAAGCTGCGCTTTCAATCGCTGATTTTCTTCGATCACACTTGCCAGTTGCCTGCTCGCGTCGTTATCGATTTGCGCGCGTTGACTGATCAACGCCGCCACGTCGTCAATCTTCTTTTTGGCGGCAAGCGCTTCCTGTTCGGCCGCGTTCGCGCGATTGATCGCGTCGGTCAATTCGTCGGAGGCCGGGCGCTTGTGATAGGTTGGGGGATTGACCCCTCCGTCCTGGCGCCAGCCGTCGCCGAACAGCACGCCCAGGTTCCAATGCCCGTCCTCGACTTTGGTGTACACCTTGTGCGCTTCGACAAGGTTGCCGTTTGCGTCCACTGAGCGGCCCATGTCGTAAATTTTGATCGTGTCCCCGGTCGCAAGATCCGATCGCACGATACGCGCGCCGCCGCCCGTCGTGTAACGTTGCGTCCGTGCAACAGTTACGGCGGGGGTGGCTGTGTTATGTTTTGCCGTCACCTTCCTGAATGACGGCGATACTTCAACCGATTGCGTGGTCGTGCAGCCCGTCACGGCGGCGACGAGCGCCAAGCTAGTAATGTATCCTTTTCGGAGTGGTTTCATTGCCTTGTTGCTCGTTTTTCTCTTTGTCGATCAATTGTTGTTCCAGCTGAAAAGCTCTGTCGATAATGCCTTCTTCTCCCGTTTTTGGAGCCATCGGCACACCGTCGCCCGGCCGGCGCAACGACAAATCGTCCTCGGCGCGTTTTTGTCCGCCGATTGCGCGTTTCCACGGTTCAACAGTTTCGCACGTGAATACGTAAAAATTGCTGCCCGCGCGCACATGCACGTAGCGGCCGTCGCCCGATTCACCGTTCATTAATTGCACGATCTGCTGATTCAGTACGGGCGCGGCGTTCGGCGTTTCAAAGTAGGAAAAGCCTTCTTTGGCGATCGCCGCAGTCCCCATCGCGCCGGCCGAATTCGCAAGGCTTTGCACCGTCAACGCGAGCAACGCTTTGGCGGCCGCCCAATGATCTGATTCGATGATCTGACCCTGCAACCCCGCTGAACCGTCCTCGTCGCCGAATTGTTGCGTCGCAGGGTCAGCCTGGCGCGTGCACGCGATGCCTTCAACGCGATATTCGCGCGCGTCGTGAGGGAATTTCAGGCTCCACGTGCCGCTGACTTCGATACGATCACGCACCGCGCCGCTTTGCGCGAACGATGTCGCACGCGTCCCGGCCGGGATAATGCAGTGCCAATGACCGCCGTCTTCTTCCCACACGTCTTGCGTCACAAGGCCGATGACAGGCGTGTTGATATGACTCGAATTGACCGTGTTCACCAATTTACACGGGATAAAGGTGCCGCTCGCCAGCCAGATACGCACGGGTTGCGGCGCGGCAAGCGTCGGCGTCGGGGTCGGCGTCGCGGCGACCTCGGCATAATACGTGTAGGTCGCAGGCCCCGCTTTCACGGCGCGCGTGCTTTGCGCAGGTTGCGCCGCCGGTGGCGGCGCGTCAGGCGCTCCCACCAATTCGCCGTCTGCGATTTTCGTGTCTTTCGGCGCGGTCGTGCGATCGACGTGCCCGACCGGGTTATCCAATTCGCCTGTCGGCCGTTGCGTGGCGCGTTTTTCCGCTTCGGCTTTCGCGCGCGCCTGGTTGGCGATCGTCAGATTCGCGATATAGAGGATGCCGCCCACCACCACCAACAACGACCCCGACCCGAACACCCAAAATTTCAATGCTCGATTCATTTCGTTCCCTCCTTGGCAATTGTGCTCTGTAGGGTCGGGATGAGTTGCGCCTTTTCGACGGGCGGGATTCCGTCCACTTTGCCTGTGAGCGGTCGCCCGTTTTTCAGGCCCCACACGCTGCCGCCGCCGCCTTCAGGATCGGCGAGTATGATGCGAAATTCGTTGTCGATCGATGCTCCTAACCGCCCGCCGTCATAATCGCCCTGCAACACAACATTCAGCGGGACCGTTTGATGCGCCGGGATCGGGTGCTGCAATCCTTCAGTCAATTTCGCGGGGTGCAGTTCGTTCGCGATTTCCACGCTCGTCACGCGCCCGTCAAATTGCACGTCGTGATCGGTTTCATTTGTTGCCGTGCCTTCGAGCACTGTCACGTCCGGTTTCGACCAACGATGCACTTTCGTGACGACGGTTTTGATTTTGTTATTGTCGCTGATGTAATTCGTCGGTCGCGTCGCGTAATCCTGATACAGCTCAGGCGCCCCGTCCCGAATGCCGTCGCTTTCTTTCGCCAACAACAAATAACTGATGAGCGATGCGTCGCTTGACACGGGGCGGGCATCGGCGACCTGTTGTGCCGTGACGGTCCCGCCGCCGCCAGCCGCATCGCCGCCACCAGGGCGCACGAACGTGATCGCCGCGTCCGGGCGCGGCCCCGTGCGCAAATCGAACACATAAAGCTTGTGTTCGATCATCACCGTCATCATGACACGCGCGAATTCGTTCAGTGCGCGCAAACAAATGAGGGGCGAACCCGGCGGGTAAGTCAGTTCGATCACCCCTCCCGCTTGCCCGGCCGGCGCGATCCCGTACCCCGAAATACTTGCGACCTGGGCCGGAAAGAGCAGTGTGGTCGAAAGATTCGGGGCCAGGACAATCGTCATTGCTTTGTTCGGCGTCAACACACGCGCCGTATCGATCACGGGTTCGGCAGTCATGGCGGGGCGTTCCTGAGCGCGTACGACCGCTGAAAACCCGATCAAAAGACTCACAACCAGAATTTCGATCACTCGTTTCATTTTCAGTTCGTTGCCCTCCAGTTTTCTTGATAGCTCGCCACCACGAGCGGGAACCGTCCGTACAACATGTCCTGATTGTTCACGAAATTGAGTGTCAGCCACCCCGTGCGATGATCGCCCGTTGGGCGATCGTTGAACTGGAAATCACGCAGAACTTGCACGTGCACGTTGACGACGATTTGTTGCGCTGAGACGGCGACCTCGCGTATTTCGCCTGTCTCAACCTTTTGATGCACGTGTTGCAGCCGGTACACGTCGGCGTCTTTCGCCTGCGCGGCGTGCAACGTTTCGACGCATTCGCGCCCTAACAATCGCTCAATCAATTCGGGGCTATCGGGGCCGTCAGGGTTGCGGCTGTAGATCGCCTGCGCCGCCATGCGCGCGAGCTCGGCGTGCAATTTCGTTTGCGCTTCGAACGTCCCGGTGGCTGTCAAATAAAACGTGTCTTTCGAATCCATGACGATGACGCGCGTTTTCGCCATCATCGTTTGTTCGGTCAGGTGGTTGGTGATCGGAATCGCGATCAGCGCCGCGACGGTCGTGAATTGCCACAACCACAGCGTTCTCGCTTGGTTTCTCAGGTTTGTCAGCAGTGCGTTCATTTGTTGTTCGTTGTTTCGTCTCGTTGGTTCAGGGTGGAAACGGATCCGAGTGGCGGAGCGTTGGATGTGCCCCTAATTTAATTTCCCTCAACGTCTTTTTTACATCCGCCGCTTGTGTTCGTTTTCAATCGCTCGGTTCAAATAGCCGGGCCGCTCACCGTTCGGCACTTTCCCGGCCGCCCGCGTCTCGCGCCGTTTTGCGCATCATCAAGTGACCGTTCGCGCGTTTGATCGCGGCGCGATCCATGTTGTCGGGTTCGTAGCCTTTCGCGCGCAGGTGGTCCGCTGCCGCTTCAACGGCTTGTCTAAATTCTTTTGCCAATTCTTCGCGTCGTTGTTTCGTCATTTTTGCGTCTGGTTCTTTTAGTTTCGATCGCGGAATACATCCCCGATTTTCATCGTCCCGTTCCGTCGCGGACCTCCGTCTCGCGCCGAAGCGCATCCGTCAATTCGCGCACCGTGCGGTGATAATTCAAAATGCTTTGCAGCCCCCAGGCTTGTTGCAATTGTTTCTGGCTCAGGTTAACCGGGCCGCCGCCGTCAAAAGGCAGCTCCGGTTGTTTATATTGCCCGTTTTTCGTCAATTTCGTGCTCATTCGTTCGTTCGTGTTTTTGTTGTTTGGTTTTGACCGCCATTCGCATAGCTAAGAAGCTCCGCCGGAATCACGGTTCGCTGCTCGATAGCTCAACTCGTATTCGCGGCGGCATGTTTTGCACTGCTTCCCCGTATCGGGAGCATATTTTCATCTCTCATTTTCATCTCTCATCCTTTAATTTTTCCAATCATCGCTCGGGTCGCGCTGCTGCTCTTGAAATTCCCGAATACCGGTCGACGGCGGCTTGCGAAACCACGCCCAGCGCCACGTTGCGAGAGCCACAACTAGCGTAATAAAAAACAATCCGCACGCAATCACGCCGTGCCAGCCAAACACGTCTTGGGTGTACGAATCTGGGGGCGGTGGCTCGATCGTCGTAACATATTGCTGGTGCGTTGTGCTCACGTTTCCTTTCCGGTTTGTGATGACGTTGGGCGCCGCGCATAACTTTGGCTTCCTCCTAACGCCCGGTTAATCAGTGCTGATCGATTCACGACATCCGCAGCTCCTTTTGCGATGCCCAGCGGGCCACCTGCCGCCGCATTGGCTGTGCCCGCTGCATTTGCCGCTAGCGCGCCCAATGTTGCGCCGAAAACGGCCGCCGTTGCCGCGCCGCCTCTGACATCTAACCACCATGACACCATCAGCGGAGCTGCAAACGTGCTCCCGATCACCCAACAGGCCACGACGATCATAAATGCGAGGCCCGCCAACGGCCCAGACACTAGCGCGCCAAGCGTTCCAAGTCCTAACCCTGCGTTGTTCGTTGGATTCACTGCGATATCAATCATTGCGCGTGAAATCAGGTTACAAACGCCCCACGCCAGCGGCCACAAAATGAGCGCGACCAGCCCCAGGAAGAACCGGCGAGCTAGGTGCGTGAGTGCGGGAATCATTAAAAAGCCGATGAATATCGGGCTGATGGCCACTTCGATGTAATATAACACTTTTTGCACCTGTATCATTATCCACATGATGCCCGAAGCAACCCACGACAGAAACAACGTAAATGCCCAGAGAATTTGCGCCTTAATGTCGCCTCCCGGGTTCGGGAGCATAGAAGCTAGGCCTGTTTGCCCCATCACGACCGGACCGCCGTTAATGCCTGTGATGTTCTGGCTGAAATTATCGCCGCTGCCCAATTGATTGTTGGGATCGTAAATATCGATGCGCGGCCCGATCGGGGTGACTTGGCCCGTATTCGGGTTCGTGTACGAATCAGGCACCACGTCGGCATACACAAGATTGTACGTTTGACCGCCCGCCGACGTGATCGTGAACGATTGTCCCGGTTGCACGCCGTATTGTTGCGCGACGCTGTTCGACAACGCGGCGCTGTAACCGGGAATCAACGATCCCGGCGCTGAATCCCACGAAAACGCACCGATGCCTTGCGACGATTTTGAGTCGCCTGTGCTGTCGCCAGCGTACGCGTAATGCGTCAGCGTCACCCCGCTCACGTTGCCGGTGCCGGCCCCGTTGCCTCCGGTGAAATTGCTCGCAATCGTCGGCGCGGGTCGTTGCCCTTGCGAAAAATTGTTCGTTGCGGCGGCGGTACCCATTTTGCGCGCGATCGCCGCCTGATACGCTTGGAAAATGTCGAATCCTCCCGCGGTGCCCATGTCCTGTTTCAGCCCTTCGGTCGCCTGTACGAGCAAATTAGTCCAGGTGGACAAACCTGTGACCAGCACGCAGATAATCGTCATCCTGATCAGCGTCGGGTATACATGCGCGACCTTTTGACTTAGTAACGCGTAGACGCAGTGCACGAGGAGCCCGGCAAAACACAGTATGAGCGTGACGGCGACCAGCTCGTCGTGCAGTGCGGTCACGCCAGATAAAAACGATGGGATTAAATCAAAAAAATTCATTGTTCGTCTTTTCCGTCATCGCTCGGGGGGCCACATCGCCGGCTTATCGAGGTCTTTCATAGGAAGCCCGTGCAATCCCTGGGTCACCGCCGCGTTCCACTGCGCTTGCTGCGCCGCCTGTTGGGCCTGCCGCAGGTTCTCTGCGCCCTGCATCCGCGCAAATAGGTCGCGCTCAAATTTCTGAATCGCGGCCGCAGGATCCGCTCGGGATTGCAAATCCACGATTTCCTTTTGCATCACCGCGATGCAACACATCAAAAGCCCGACGACCGAAGGCCAAATCCACTTGTTCATGGCTTTGCCCCCCATAATGCCGGTCGATCCATATCGCCGACCGGAAGCCCATTCAACCCCGCATCGACCGCCTGATACGTTTGCATCTGGCGTTGCTCGACGACCGAGCCCTCATAAATCCGCTGACCCGCTTCCAACTGTTGCCGTTGAAGCGTGGTATGCTGGTAAAGGCTTTGCTGTTCGTGCGTCACCTCAGCGATCGCCCCATTTAACGCGTCAATCTGCGCATGGTATTTCTGCACGTCCGATTGCGTGGTCGCGCCCTGAAGCGCACTTACCGCCTGATCGCGCTGCTGTTGCAACCGTTGGCGTTTGTCGTCAAGCATTTGCCATTGCTGGAGCGTATTATCCGCTAGGTTCCACTGACCGGTATTGAACTGAAACAGCCCTTGCGCCGGTAAGACCGGCAGCCCGTTGGCGGCAGTATAGCCGTGCCATTGCGGCAACTCGTACCCGCTCAGGATTGAATTCATGTCGTATTGGTAACGGTTCGGGTTCAGCAACCCTTGCGTGCGCGCGTAAGTGTTCTGAATTGCTCCGTAGGTCTGATACAGCTCGGCGATCGCCGACACGCCCGGTAACGAACGCAGCGCGGCCGGGTTGCCCATGCGCGCGAGCTGCACAACCTGGTTTTCGTACGTGTTCAGGGTGTTGATTTCCGTTTGCATATATTTCGCGAAATTCATCGTCTCG
>Ga0182039_10001415_pt1 | contig 12784 bp, 10 predicted proteins | sample sta12Can44000111_FD_125975 | JGI IMG/M metagenome (GOLD analysis project Ga0182039, IMG submission 125975) | Lab enrichment of tropical soil microbial communities from Luquillo Experimental Forest, Puerto Rico - statanox.12C.anox.44.000.111 | ecosystem: Environmental > Terrestrial > Soil >...
CAATTTCTGCCACCTGCTCCCGGGACCGGAGGCGCTGCAGCTCGCGATCTACATCGGCTACAAGAAGGCGGGTTACTGGGCTGGCATCCTCGCGGGCGTGCTCTTCATCCTGCCCGGCTACATCACGCTCACCGCGCTCGCCTGGATCTACGTCCACTTCGGGAAATCGCCCCAGGTCCTCGGCGTCCTGTGGGGCTTTCGCCCCGTGGGGCTCGCGCTGCTGCTCGCCGCGCTCGTCCGGATCTCGCGCGCCGCGCTCAAGGGCGTCTTTCCCGTCGTGCTCGCGATCGCGGCGTTCGTGGCCTTCTACTTCGCGCAGCTCCCGTTCCTGCTCGTCCTCTTTGGGTGCGGGCTCATCTTCATCGCGTGGCGTCGGGCGGGTCCGGGTTCACGCGCAGCTGCGGCGGCCACCTCGCTCCTGTTCGCCACGCGCGCCGATGCGGTCGCGTCCATGGGGGCGCGGCTTTTCGACATCTCTTGGTTCTTCCTCAAGGTCGGGCTCTTCTCGTTCGGCGGCGCATACGCGGTGCTGCCGTACATCCGTGAAGGCGCGGTCGCGACTTACGGGTGGATCAGCGATCGGCAGATGATCGATGCGCTCGCGCTCGGTGAGACCACGCCGGGCCCGCTCATCTCGATCGCGATCTTCGTGGGGTTCCTCGCCGGACACGGTGCTCGTGCGCCGTGGCTGGGCGCCACGCTCACGACGTTCTGGCTCTTCTTGCCCTCCTTCCTGTTCGTGCTCCCCGCAGCTCGCTACATGAATTGGCTCACCTCGAGGCCCTTCCTGAAGGAGTTCCTGCGTGGCGTGACGTCGGGGGTGGTGGGCCTCATCTTCTCAATCTCGTTCCCGCTCGCGAAGGTCGCATTCATGCCGGGGGGCTCGATCGACTTGATCACGGTCGTGCTTGGCCTCGCCGCGTTTGTGGTCCTCACCTTCTGGAAGTGGCGACTGAACGTCGTCGTCGTCGTGCTCGCTGGCGGGGTGCTCGGTGTACTGCGCGCGCTGGCGCCCGGACTGTTCGGAGGTCCGCTCTCGTGAGTGGGCTCCGGCGCGATCGGAGAGGTCATGAAGGAGCTCGTCACACTCGTAGTAACCCTCGCCGCGACACCGGTCACGCTCTCACCACTCGCATTACCTGGGGCCGGCGGCTCGATCGGCTTTGACGATCTTCGCTTCTCGCTCGAGCTCCACAAGGTCCTCGTTCCTGGCGGGCGTACGGGTCGCGTCGATCTCGTAGACCCGGGGACGCGCGCGATCGATGAGATCGCCGGCTTCAGCTCGTCTCGAGGCGCCGGGCGCGGCCACGACGAGAGCACGACCTCGGCGGACTCCGGGCAGGGGCTCATCTTCGCGTCCGATCGAACACAGCGAGCGCTCGTCGTCGCGGATCCCGCGACGAAGAGCATCGTCGCGCGGGCAAAGCTCGGCAGCGGGCCCGACTACGTCCGCTGGGTGGCCCCGACGCACGAAGTCTGGGTCACCGAACCCGGGAAGAAGGTCATCGAGACGTTCCGGGTCGAGGGAGGTAAGCCTCCCGCGCTCACGCCGACCGGAACCATCGAGGTGCCGGACGGCCCCGAAGCGCTCGAGATCGATCCCGATCGGCACCGCGCCTACACCAACACGTGGCACGACGTCACGATCGCGATCGACGTCGATTCGCGCGCCGTCGTCGGACGCTGGAAGAATGAATGCAAGGGGTCGCGCGGGCTCGCGGTGGACGCACGGCGCGGGTTCGTCTTCGTCGGATGTGACGAAGGAAAGGCCGTGCTCCTCGATGCCGGCCGCGAGGGCCAGGTCATCGGGCGCGCTCAGGCAGGCGCGGGCGTGGACGGGATCGGGTACGGACCGGCGCTCTCACACCTGTACGTGCCCGGGGCCGATGCGGCGAACGTGACGATCCTCGGGGTCCGCAACAGCGGTGCACTGGACGTGCTCGGGAGCGTGCCGACGACGCGGGAGGCCCACTGCGTCACCGCCGATGACCTCGGGAATGTCTACGTGTGCGACCCTGCGTACGGGCGCCTCCTCACGTTTCGAGACCCATTCCCGGCCTCCCGATAGCCGCGCACCGCACGCGTCTCCGAGCCGCGGCTACCGCACCGCCCCGTCATCTCGGGACTCCGACGCTGAAGGCCCACGTGAGACCGGCGCGGATCTCGGCCGTGTTCACGGCGCCGGCGCGGGCGATCCGGGCGCCGGCGTCGAAGGAGAGGTTCTCCTGGACCCGCCAGATGGCACCGATGAGCCCGGACACGATCGTCGGGACGTCGCGCTCCACCTGGACGAAGAGCTCCGCGACCGGCCGGACGGCCCAGGCGTCGTGCACCTCGAAGATCGTGCCGCCGAAGAAGGCGGGACGGTGCGCGCGCGTCCAGGCCACCTCGCCGTCGAGGTGGACCGTGAGATCGGTCCAGCGCTGCGACGCGATGACCGTCCCCTGGGCACCGACGCCCGGCTCGCCGTTGATGGTCGGCAGGAGGGCTCCGAACTCCGTGGCGATGCTGGGCCCGGCCCGCTCCTGGAGGCTTCCGTCGCGAAGCACGGTCTTCAAGAAGAGGCCGGTCTCCTCGACGTGAATGCGCGGCCCGGCGATTTCGCTGCCCAGCTCCACGAAATTCGATCCCTGGAGCACGAGCTCCCAGCGTTCGGCGAGGCCCCAGTTCAACACGAGGCTGGGTGCTACCAGCGCCCTGTCCATCCCCTGCTTCAAGAACCCCACCGGGCCCAGCTCTATCTCGAGCTCGCCCTTCGCCGCCACAGCGGCGTCTGTCGAATCAAAGGGCCGGTACGCGCGCGCGGCGGTCGGCGCAGAGACGCTGAGCACGACCGCGGCGGCGAGCCACGCGCGAAGGTGACGAACCGCCTCTGCCCTCTCCACGTCGTCGGCTCCTACGGAGTCGCCTTGACCTGGAGCGGGAGGGTGAACCGGGAGATCTCGCGCTGGTCTCCCCTGAACGACCGATCGTTGTAACGATTGAGGTCGTAGACGAGGGTCGCCTCGACGGTGTAGCGGCCGTCGCGCAGCTTCGGCTCCCACGTCAGGATGCGCTCCTCGCCGGCGCGAATGGGCGCCTCGTGCGGCCCCTGCGCATCCGCCTGCGTCGCCGCGATGTGATCGGGACGCGTCCTGTCCTCCTCGAGGAAGGACCGGTCGTCGGGGCGCGGTCCGTACCATGGGGCGAACATCCACTCATGCTCGGCGACCTTCCTCCCCCTCCCGTCGATGAGCCTCGTCTGGAGGTAGATGGCACGACGGTTCGAGCCCGTCGGCACGGAGTGGCCTGCGCCGATGTTGATCAGATGCAACTCGACGACGGGACGGTTCTTCTGAGGTTGGAGGAGGACGAGCGACAGCGCGCTCCCCAGCCGCTGTCCGGAGTGACCACCCGTCCAGAGGTGGCGCGCGACGGCGCGGACCGGGACCTCCGCGTCCTCGGTCGTCTTCCGCTGCGTCCGCGGCATGTGGCAGTCCTGGCACTGCTGGAGGCCGAGCCCTGGCGCGAAGAAGTCGTCGCGCCACTCGAGGTACGTCTGTGTTTGCTTGCCGGGATAGCGCTTCCCGAGCGCGTGGCAGTACGCACACATCTCCGAGCGCGAGATGCGCTCGTCGGCGACCGTCGCGTGCGGTGCGTCCACCTGGTGGGGGCCGCGAATGGCCCCCTCGGGCGTGAGATGGCACGCGGCGCAGGTGATGCCCTCGGGCTGCGCCTCCTGCCTCGGCGCGGGCTTCGCGATCTCGACGGACGCGCGGTCCGGGATCGCGAACGGCTGCGGGAAATGGCAGACGTTGCACTTCTTGCCTTCCTCCTCGGCCTCGCGCGCGTGGATGGGCCAGGGATCCTTCCCGGCGGCGGCGTGGGCGCTCGCTGCGACCGAAGTGGTGGCGGGCTTGGCGAGCACCTTGTTGCCCTTCTCGGCGACGCCCGGGAATTTCATGTCGCTGCCGAAACCGTCCGCATACTCACGATAGATCGCCTGGTGGCACGCGCCGCACTCCGCGGAGGGTGTGGCGGTCCCCCTGGGGAAATCCTTCGAGGGCGTCGTGGCCGGGATGGGCGCCGCGGGCGCAGGCTGCTGCGACGCCGCCCCCACGTCCCGCGGCGACGCGGCATCCTGTGCGGCTGCGACGCCGAGCCCCACGAGGATCAGCGCCGAGATGTGCTTCGCTCGCATGGGCTCCTCCGGGAGCGTGCAGGTCAGCGCTTCGTCTCGCCGCCGCCGTGGAGCGCGTAGAGGTCGTCGAACAGCGCCGCCCCGCGCTCGAGCCGCGCCTCGTCGTCCGGGTGCGCAGCCGCGATCGCCGCGACGACCTGACCGACGCCGGGGGCCTCCTCGCGGCCGTACTTCGCGTCCTTGACGTCGACGTCGTGGACGATCTCCGCGATGGGGCGGAGCGCGGGGTCGTCGAGCCCGAACCGCTGGACGAGGACCTCGAACGTGCAGAGGTCGCCGTCGTGCGTGAACTCCGCCTCGAACATGTCGAAGCGCAGTTCGCCCTCCCGCGGCTCGTATCCCTTCGCGGGCACGAACTTGAACCGCGCCTGCGGGTCGATCAGCTTCCGGATGAGCCACGCGCTCGCCATCCGATCGACCTTGATGCCCGTCCTCGTGACCCACGTGCGTCCCCTGTACTCGTCGCGCGGGAGCGTCGACCTGCCCGTTTCGCGCGGCTCTGCGCTGGGCTTCATGCGTGCCTCCATGCTCGAGACGACCCCCTCTGCGATCTCGCGCCCGGGAGCTCCGAAGAAGTCGATGGCGATCAGCTCGGAGAGGCGTTGCCGCAACCTGGCGACCTGATTGGCCACCTCGATCCGCCGGCTCTCGGGAGGCGGACCTCGCTTCGGGAGCGTGGCCGCGACCCCCCGCGCCTGGTCCGCGAGCTCCCGGTAATCCGCCTCGCGCGCGGACTGAAACAGCGCGAGCACCTGATCATCCGATAGCCCGTCGATGAAGCGCGCCTCGACGATCGAGGCGTCGCCGCCTCCCTTCACGACCTCGCGCAGGACCCACTGGAAGTCCTCCTGCGTCTCGTCGTTCCGTGGGAGCGCGTACACCGAGTTCTTGATGGCGACGGCGCCGATGCGCTGGAGGTGCCGTCCGATCTTGACGCGCAGGTAAGCCGGCCGGGGCGGGATCTGGTGGATGAGCAGCATCCAGCGACCCTCGCCGTGACCTGTAGCGGGATCCTTTCGGTCCATGTCGGGGCCGTATATAACAACTGCATCTTGGACTTCACCTGAGACTCATACGCGGTCCGGAACAGCCGTATTCCCGGCTGGCTGCTCGTGACGGTGCGTCGTCGGCCGCTTAGGAGGTGTGAGACCGATGCCCAGGTTCGACGCCAACCTCTCCATGCTCTTCGCGGAGGTCCCCTTCCTCGACCGCTTCGCGGCGGCCGCGGCCGCCGGCTTCGAGGGCGTGGAGTTCCTGTTCCCGTATGCGCACGAGGCGGAGCGGCTCGCGGACGTCATCCGGGCGAGCGGCCTCGGGCTGGTCGCGTTCAACATGCCGCCCGGTGACTGGGATCGCGGGGATCGCGGGCTCGCCTGCGACCCTCGACGGCGGGCGGAGTTCCAGGACGGCGTCGCCGCGAGCATCGCGTACGCGCGCGCCCTGTCCTGCGCTCGCGTCCACTGCATGGCGGGCTTGCGGCCGCGAGACGCCGACGACGACCTCGTGCGCGCGACCTACGTGGCGAACGTGCGGTTCGCGGCGGGCGAGCTCGCGAAGCACGGCCTCACGCTCCTCGTCGAGGCGATCAACACGCGCGACATCCCGGGCTTCTACGTCACGACGTCGCACCAGGCGTTCGCCCTCATCGAGGAGGTGGGCGCGCCCAACGTGCGCTTCCAGTGCGACCTCTACCACCTCCAGATCATGGAGGGAGACCTCGCGCACACCCTGGAGACGCGGCGGGACGGGATCGGACACGTGCAGATCGCGGACACGCCGGGCCGGCACGAGCCCGGCACAGGGGAGATCAACTACCCGTTCCTGTTCCAGCACCTCGATCGCATCGGCTACCAGGGGTGGATCGGCTGCGAATACAGGCCGCTCACGACCACCGAGGCCGGCCTCGGCTGGGTGCGGCCCTACCTGAAGGAGCGACGAGGGCCATGAGCGACGTGGGATTCATCGGTCTCGGCATCATGGGGAAGCCGATGGCCGCCAACCTGCTGAAGGGGGGCCAGGCGCTCCTGCTGCACAGCCGCAGCGGGGTGCCGCCGGAGCTGACCGCCGCGGGCGGCGTCGCTTGCGCGAGCCCGAAGGAGGTCGCCGAGCGCGCCGAGGTCGTCATCACGATGCTGCCGGATACGCCCGACGTCGAGCAGGTCCTGTTCGGTCCCCGCGGCGTCGCCGAGGGCCTCACCCCCGGCAAGCTGATCGTCGACATGAGCTCGATCTCACCGACCGCGACCAAGGGGTTTGCTGCTCGCGTCCGGCAGCTCGGGTGCGAGTACCTCGACGCGCCGGTCTCGGGCGGCGCGATCGGGGCGCGAGACGCCTCCCTCACCATCATGGCCGGCGGAACCGAGGCGGCGTTCGCGCGGGCGAGGCCGCTGCTCGCGCTCATGGGCAAGAACATCACGCTCGTCGGCGCCAGCGGCGCGGGGCAGACGTGCAAGGTGGCGAACCAGATCGTGGTCGCCCTCACCATCGAGGCCGTGGCGGAGGCGCTCGTCTTCGCGTCGAAGGCGGGCGCCGATCCGGCCAAGGTGCGCACGGCGCTCTTGGGCGGCTTCGCGTCGTCGCGCGTCCTGGAGGTCCACGGAGAGCGCATGCTGCGGCGCACGTTCGATCCCGGCTTCCGGATCGCGCTCCACCAGAAGGACCTCGCCATCGCGCTCGCGAGCGCCAGGGAGCTGGGGGTCGCGCTCCCGGGCTCCGCGCTCGCGCAGGAGCTGTTCAACGCCTGCCGCGCGCGCGGAGGGGAAGGATGGGATCACTCGGCGCTGGTCCGGGCGCTCGAGGCGCTCGCGGACCACGCGCTCGGGGAGTGACGGGCGAGCCGCGTCGAGCGGGATAGTCCGAGAACCCGCGCGCCCAAGGCCGCCGCCTCACGGGTACGACAGCACGCACCCGCCCGCGTCGCCGCTGAACGCATTGCTCCACAGCGACTGGACGGGGAACGTCCCCGTGGCGAAGTCGACGTTCGCGGCCGCGCCCTGGCCGGACGAGATCCAGGCGCACTTGTCGCCGTTCTCGGAGCCGGAGGAGTCGAGCCACCCGCCGTTCGGGAACGGGTCCGTCACGGTCTCGGCGAACTCGTGGCCGCTCACGATCGTGATCCCGGCGTTCGGACCGAGCCCGTTGAAGTTCGCGCCGCAGCTCGCGCCGGCGTCGGTGATGTAGGGCAGGTTCGTGTACGCAAGGTCCCCGTAGGCGCTGGCGGTCGAACTGTGCCAGGCGCAGTACGAACGCCCGAAGCCGCTCGAGCTGTTTCCGCTCGCGGTCGCGATGACGTACTGCACGCTGGCGTTGCTCGCGCTGCTGGTCTTCCCGAAGTGCGCGGCGGCGCGGATGGCCTCGTTCGCGATCTGGGACTGCTTCGGCGCCCTCGGCGCGGCCGTCGCGTTGTCGTACCAGACGCCGGCGAGCGCGCCGGCCGGGTTGCCCGCGGTCGCGCCGCCCTTGCAGAAGAAGGTGCCGGACGACACGCCCTGGCAATACTGCGTGGTGCTGGCGGCCCACGCGCTGCCGCCGACCCCACCGAAGAAGTTCTGGAGGATGGAAGCCTCGCCGCTGGGGTCGTGACCGTTCCACTGCGAGCCCCAGAAGACGAGGTAGACGGCCGGCGCGGTCTCGACGCCGATCGCTCCGGCGGCGCCGTCAGCAACCCCGCCGTGGTAGTACAGGTTGCCTCCCCCGCCGCCCGACCCGAGGCACTTGTGCCAGGCTTGCCCCCTCTCGACGGGGGCGAACACCTCGACGGCGCGCTCGCCGGACTCGACCACCTTCCACCCGTGCGGGTTCTCGCAGCCCGCGGCGAGCTCGCTCGACGCGACCACCTCGTGTCCGATCGTGGCGCTGGGCTCGTTCGCGCTCGGAGGTCCGCCGCATCCCGCGACCACCAAGGCCGCCGCGCTCGCCAGCGCTGCCCCGAACCGCGCAGCGACGACCCCTTGCGGATCCCCTGCCTTCGGCGCCCTCGAGCCGCTTGCTTCCATGGATCCTCCGTCTCCTCGCGCCCGGGCGGGACTCGCTGCTCGACACGCGGTCGCACGGCCGCCTGCTAGCTCGCAATCTGGCCATCGCTTCGACGCGCGGAAGCACGTGACGTGGGGCGTAAGTGTTCGTGGACGTGCCCATCCGGTACGCCTGGCGCGCCTTGCACGGCTTGCTTCACGAATGGTCAGTGCTCAGACGGGGCGCGAGCACCGAGGGCCGAGAGCAGCCCCGCGCATCGCGTCGGCGCCGGTCCCGGTGCCCCACATCACGCAGGAGCCGCGCAGGCCGAGTCGGCGGCCCGCGCGGCTCCCGCATGGCAGCGTGGTCTCTGATCCTTCCGTGATGGTTACAGCGCGATCCTCCTCAAGCGGAGCGCATTCGCGATGACCGACACCGAGCTGAGGCTCATCGCTGCGCTCGCGATCATCGGGCTGAGCAACAGGCCGAACGCGGGATAGAGCACGCCGGCTGCGAGCGGGATCCCGAGCGTGTTGTAGACGAACGCGAAGAACAGGTTCTGCCGGATGTTTCGCAGCGTGGCGCGCGAGAGTCGCCGCGCGCGCACGATGCCGCCGAGATCCCCTTTCACCAAGGTGAGGGCGGCGCTCTCCATCGCGATGTCGGTCCCGGTGCCCATCGCGATGCCGACGTTGGCACGCGCCAGCGCTGGGGCGTCATTGACGCCGTCTCCCGCCATCGCGACCACCTGTCCACTCGCCTGGAAGCGCGCCACGATCTCGCCCTTCGTCTCGGGGAGAACCTCCGCTTCGACCTGATCGATGTGGAGGGCGCGAGCCACCGCCTCCGCCGTGGCCCGGTTGTCGCCCGTGAGCATCACGACCCGGATCCCCTCGGCGCGCAGCGCCTGCAGCGCGGCCGGCGTCGACTTCTTGATCGGATCCGCTACGCCGAGGAGCCCAGCCAGGCGCCCATCCACAGCGACGCACATGACCGTCTCACCGCGCTGGCGCAGCTCGGCGGCACGGTCCAGCAAGGGCCCGGCGCTGACGCCGAGTTCCGCCAGGAGGTGTTCTGTCCCGACCGCGACCGCATGCTCGCCGACCTTCCCTCGTACGCCCTTCCCGGTCTCGGACCGGAATTCGTGGCTGCGCGCCAGGGCGATCCCTCGGCGCTCCGCTCCGCGCACGATCGCGCTCGCAAGCGGGTGCTCGCTCCCGATCTCGAGGCTCGCCGCGAGGCCAACGACCCGGTCGTCCTCGAATCCCTGGGCCGCGACCACGCTCACGAGCTGCGGCTTTCCCTCCGTCAGCGTCCCCGTCTTGTCGACGACGAGGACGTTCACCTTGGCCATGAGCTCGAGCGCCTCTGCGTCACGGACCAGCACGCCGGCGCGGGCGCCTCGCCCCGTCCCGACCATGATCGACATCGGAGTGGCGAGCCCGAGCGCACACGGGCAGGCGATGATCAGGACCGCCACGGCGTTGACGATCGCGTGCGCGAGGCGTGGCTCCGGTCCAGCGACGGCCCAGACGACCGCGGTCACCACTGCCGCGACAATCACCGCTGGAACGAACCAGGACGCGACGCGGTCCGCGAGCCGCTGGATGGGGGCTCGGCTGCGCTGCGCTTCGCTCACGTGCCGGACGATCTTCGCGAGGAGCGTGTCCTGCCCCACGCGATCGGCTCGCATGACGAATCCGCCGGTCTGGTTCACCGTTCCGCCGGTGACCCGAGCCCCTGGCGCCTTCTCGACGGGCATCGACTCGCCGGTGACCATCGACTCGTCGACCGTGCTCGTCCCCTGCAGGATGGCGCCATCGACGGGGATGGCTTCGCCCGGCCTGACGCGCAGGCGGTCTCCGACCTGCACCAGCTCGAGCCCGACATCCGACTCTCGACCATCCTCGCCGAGGCGGCGAGCCGTCTTCGGCGCGAGGTTGAGGAGCGCTCGGATCGCACCGGACGTCGCCTGGCGAGCGCGCAGCTCGAGGACCTGCCCCATGAGCACGAGGACCGTGATGACGGAGGCCGCCTCGAAGTAGACGGGGACAGCTCCGCTATGACCGCGAACGGACGCGGGGACGAGGCCCGGGAACAGCGTCGCGAACACGCTGAACACGAACGCCACCCCGGTCCCGATTGCGATGAGCGTGAACATGTTCAGGTGCCGGTTGACGATGGACGCCCAGCCCCGCTGGAAGAAGGGCCAGCCGCCCCACAGGACGACGGGCGTGGCCAGTACGAGCTCGAGCCACTGAAGCCCGCCTCCGCGCAGACGCTGGAGGGGAACGCCGAGCATCTCCGCCATGCCCGCGGCGAACACGGGCAGCGTCAGGACGGCGCTGACCCAGAAGCGCCGCGACATGTCGCGCAGCTCGGGATTCGGTGTCTCGGCCAGCGTGACCGTGCGCGGCTCGAGCGCCATGCCGCAGATCGGGCAGCTCCCCGGCCCATCCCGCACGATCTCGGGGTGCATGGGGCAGACGTACTCGACCCGCGTCGCCGGGAGTGGCGTCTCGGGCTCGAGCGCCATGCCGCACTTCGGGCAGGCGCCGGGGTGGTCCTGACGGACGTCAGGGTCCATCGGGCAGACGTACGACGTTCCCGCCATCGCCGGCGCTGGTGGAACGTCGTGCGGCGAGCCGGTTCCCAGGTAGGCGTTAGGGGTCGCGATGAACTTCTCGCGGCACCTCGCGCTGCAGAAGAAGAAGTCGTGCCCCGCGTATCGGGTCTGACCTCCCCTCGGGGAACGAGGGTCGACCACCATCCCGCAGACGGGATCGGTCGTCGAGTCCGGCGCGCCACCCGGCTGGTGTTCTCGAGCGTCCTGAGTGGCCGCGCCTTCCACGCGTGAGGGGCTGTGGTGAAGCGTCATGTGTCCTCCTTGCTCGGTACGAACGAACGAGGGCCCCCGGCCTTACACTCTGGAGGTGACCACGACGAATCCCACACGCCCGCACGCCACGCCCACCGTGCTAGAGAGGGCGCTCCTAGAGAGCAGACGACAGTTCGCCGCCTTCGTCGCACGCCGCCTGGGTTCCGAATCGGCAGCCGAGGAGGTCCTCCACAGCGCCTACTTGAAGGCACTCGAGAGTGCTCCGGATGTCGTCGACGAAGAAGGCGTCGTGCGATGGTTCTACCGCGTGCTCCGGAACGCGGTCGTGGACCGGCATCGGCGCGGCGACGCCGAGCAGCGGGCACTCCGCGCCCAGGCCGCGGCTGCCCCTTCCGCGTGGGAACCGGAGTGGGAGCGAACGGTTTGCCAGTGTATTCACGCGGTGCTCCCGACCCTCAAGGACGAGTACGCCGCGATCGTGCGGAAGGTGGACCTCGAGGGGCGCAGCGTGGCGGACGTCGCACGGGCCGAAAAGCTCTCCACCAACAACGCGTCCGTGCGACTCCACCGCGCGCGCCGAGCGCTGAAGAAGAACCTCGAGCAGACCTGCGGTGCCTGCGCCGAGCACGGCTGCCTCGACTGCTCTTGTCATGCCGGCGGCGGGCTCGGCTACACCGCGAAGTGACTGGCAGCTGCGCGATGAGAACCGCCCGGCGCGCCAGTTGTGCGCAAGTGAAACGAACCGGAAGCCCTGCGCACCTGCGTGGGCACCGGCCGACAAACGCGTTGCCGGCCGGCGCTCACCACACGGCCACTCGGCGTCACGAGTGATGCTTCATGTGCTCGCACGGGCAGTCGTGCTTCGGGATATCGGTCTTCGAAACCGTCGAGGCGGTCGCGCTCTGCATCGACGCGGCCTTGACGTCGTAGCTGGCATCGGACGCCAGCACAGGGACCGCGGTCGCCGCGAGCATACCGGCCAGGATCATCCGCTTCATCATGGTGCTCTCTCCTCGGGCTCGGGTGTGGATGCGCGCAGCGGCAGCCCGATTCCGCATGCCCGCGCCTCGTTCATCTCCGAGCCTCACCACCGCTCGGAGCTCGAAGTTCAGGAGAGCATCGACCGTGCCAGCGTCACGCGGCTAAAACTGAAGCGAAAAACAGAAAACCGACGTCACCGACACTTCACGAATGGTGACCTAGGTCCTCACACCGTGACCGGGTCCGTCACGCTCCAGCGACGTGGGCGACGACCGGAACGGGGCCCGGCTGCGCCGTCGCAGGCCCTTCCTTCAGACCTCGACGCTTCCAGAGGTAATACACCGCGGGATAGACGAGCAGCTCCAGCGCGAACGACGTCACGAGCCCGCCGACCATCGGCGCGGCGATGCGCTTCATGACGTCCGCGCCTGTCCCGGTGGCCCACATGATGGGCAAGAGGCCCATGAACGCCGCGAACACCGTCATCGCCTTCGGGCGCACGCGCTTCACGGCGCCGTGCACGATGGCCTCGCGAAGATCGCCCGTCGTGTTGAAGAGCCCGCGCTGCTTCGCGTCGTCGTGCGCCAGGTCGAGGAAGAGCAGCATGAAGACGCCGGTCTCGGCGTCGAGGCCCATGAGCGCGATCATGCCGACCCAGGCGGCGATCGAGACGTTGTAGCCGAGCGCCCACATGAGCCAGACCGCGCCGATGGCGGAGAACGGCACCGCCAGCATCACGATAGCCGCCTTCGCCGACGACTTCGTGTTCATGTAGAGCAGGCCGAAGATGAGGACGAGCGTGATGGGGAGGACGAGCTTGAGGCGCTCCC
>Ga0182039_10001421_pt1 | contig 12766 bp, 14 predicted proteins | sample sta12Can44000111_FD_125975 | JGI IMG/M metagenome (GOLD analysis project Ga0182039, IMG submission 125975) | Lab enrichment of tropical soil microbial communities from Luquillo Experimental Forest, Puerto Rico - statanox.12C.anox.44.000.111 | ecosystem: Environmental > Terrestrial > Soil >...
CGCGAACCGCGCTAACCAAGTCGCTCGCGCCGGAGTCTTTCAGCAGGTATCCGCGGGCGCCGGCGCGCAGCACCTCTCGCACGTAGACCGAGTCCTTGTGCATACTGAGTGCGATGACGCGGGTATGCGGCAGCGACCCTGTCATGCGGCGGGTAGCCTCGATGCCGTTGAGCTCGGGCATCGCGACGTCCATTACTACCACATCCGGCTTCCACTTCTCGGCCAACTCCAAAGCCTCGCGTCCGTTGCCGGCCTCGCCGACAATTTCCATGTCGGCCTCCGCGCCTAGGATCATCTTGAATCCCTGGCGGACGACCGCATGGTCGTCGGCCAGCAGGATGCGAATGCGTTTCATGACGGATCGAAACTCGCTCCTCAATTACAACACCCTCTTCGCCGACGTTGGGGACGCCGGGCCAGCCTCGCTCGTAGTCGATCTCTCACACCGCCCTTTAACCGGGCCCCGGAGCGGCGAATGTCCAAGCCCTCCAACGGCAGACGGCGGATGCTTGTTCGCCATATGGACTCGCTGCTGGTAGGAATCGAATCGCCCGCAAACTCTCACGCGCCTGGCGCTAGACGGACAGCTTCCCGGCTCAGGGCTCGCCTGGTGGCGTTGGCCGGCATTTCGCTTCGAAGCCTTACCGCCGGCGCTTGAGCCCAACTCGCACTGTAATGGCAACGCCTTCTCCCGGACGCGATCGCACGCTGAGGTCGCCGCCGGCGCTGCGGGCGCGGGCGCGCATTCCGATCATTCCCATTCCGTGGCCATTGGCCGCGAGCGCCGGCAGGCCTCTCCCATCGTCTTCGACCGTGAGATGAATCTCTTCGCCCTGGGATTCGAGCCTCATTTGAACGTGCTCGGCGCCGGAGTGGCGGGCGACGTTGGTGAGAGCCTCCTGTGCGATCCGGTACAGGTGGGTTTCGGCCTCGTCCGGCAGGCGGCCGGAATAGGTTGACCGCAGGTCGACTGCGATGCCCGTGCGCGCGGCGAAGCCATCGCACAGCCACCGCAGGCCCGCCTCCAGACCGAAGTCGTCGAGGATGGTCGGGCGCAGCAACTGCGACATCTCGCGCACGTTGCCGATGGCTTCATCCACCAGCCGCACACAGTCGTCGAGGCGCTCGCGGTTGACACGGCCGCCGGATTCGAGCGCCGTCAGATTCGTCTTCACCGCGGTGAGCGACTGGCCGAGCTCATCGTGCAGCTCGTGCGAAAAACGCCGGGCCGTCGCCTCCTGGTCTTCCAGCATGTGCCACGAGACGCGCCCCAGCTCCGCCGCCTGCCATTCCATCTCACGAATGAGGTTCGAGGCCAGGCGGACCGTGATCGCGGCGAACGCCAGCGCCAGCAGAATGCTGGTCGTGGCGAATACGAATGAGGCCCAGAGCAGGCGGGAAGAGCGCCGGTCGATCTGGGCCTGGGCCGTGTTCACCTTACCGTATTCGGCCGCGAGCAACCGCCCGACCACCGAGACGAATGCCTCATGGTCGCGAAAGAGTTCGATGGATGCGTAGGTCTCGGTGTTTTCATCCGTGAGCAGGCGACGAGCCTCGCTCGAAAAGGTCAGGGATGCCCATTTTAGCTCGGTCCAGAGATCCGATTCGGAGGTCTTCCGACCTTCGGCCGAGATACGGTTGATGTCGCGGTCGGCTTGGGCGAGCTGGCTCATGATGTGCTCATAGTCCACCGAGTCAGGATCGCGCGCCAGCACGGAAAACACATCGAGGAGATTCGTTTGCTGCTGCTCGAGCTCGCTGATCAAGCGGTTGGTGACCGCTTGCTCGCGGACGATGCTGGCCGCGTTTTCCTGGATCGATTGAATGTTCCGGATCCCTACCAGAGCCGCCGCTAGAAGAAGAGCAATGACCAGCCCGAAACCGGCGATCAAGACCCGGAAGATGTTCTGGTGCGTAATCTGCTGCGGGCGCATAGCCGATCTCAGTATCGCGCTACGGGCGCGTGGGAAGACATCCCCTGTTTCAGCTACCGCGGATGGCTAAAAAACATTAATCGTCGTCGACCCGAATTCGGTCTGGCGCTTAGCCTGCCGGGGCTATCGTTTTTCTGGGGCCTCCTGCCGCACTATGAATGTGTAAGCGGGCCGAGAACCCGCCAGGAGGAACGAACCATGAAGAAAAGTTTAGTTGCCGTCGCGTTTCTGGCTGCCACCGCGTCGATGATTTTCGGCGCTCCGCAGTCCACGACTCCCGCGGCCGGCAGCAACGCGCCCAAGGCCGCCGCGCAAACCACCAACAAGCACGTGAAGAAGAGCCATAAGGCGAAAAAGCAGGCTGCGGCCACCAACGCAACAGCCCCCAAACCGGCGACCAAGTAACCGTACCGACCTTTAGCCCCGTCAGTTCCACAAACGGAGGCTGGCGGGGTTTTGTTTTCGCCGGGTCCGGTTTCGCATCCGGCCGGCCCAGCGCAGGTACCGCACCAACTCCCTTCGCTCAGCCCAAACGAAATTCCAGAACCGCAGGAAGGTGATGTCGTTGGCGTCGAGGCCTCCATAGGTCTCCATGCGCCAGCGCAGATAGGGGCTCCGCCACGGCCACAGGCGATAGCCACAGGTGAGCTGCCACAGCAGATGAAACACTAGCGAGCGGGAGCGCGCGTGGACCCGACGGCCTGGTCGGGTGTGGCATAGTAGCCGCTGCGCGAGCGGACCGTCAGGCCGCCCGGGGCATTGACCGTGACTTTGATCTGGCGGAAAGTGCCATCCATCGATTGGTCGGCCGGCGTGTACACGATCGAATATTGATTGCGGATGTTGTGCGCCACCGTGTGCGCGATTCTTTCCACTTCGGACACTTCCTTCGGAAAGAAGGTTTCCCCGCCCGTCGCCTCCGCCAGCGCGCCCAGTGCCTGTTGGGCCCGCCGGGCCTCCTCAGGCACTTCTTCGCTCAACAGCCCGACCGGATAAATCAAAACGCCACTCTGCTGGGAGGCTCTCACGACGTTCTGGAGGGTGACCAGGCTGCTGTTATCGTTGCCGTCAGTCACCACGACGAGGACTTTCTTTTCCCTGTGCGCCTTCTCTTTGAGATGGTCGATAGAAAACCGGATGGCGTCGCGCATGGCGGTGCCGCCGCGCGAATCGATCCGCTTTAACGCCTCTTCCATCTCTTTGATGTCACTGGTGAAGTCTTTGCCATGCGGAAGGTCTTTGTACGCTTCGTCATTGAAGTTCACGACGAAGACTTCGTCCTGCGGGTTGGAATCCTTCACCAGCGTCAATGCGGCGGCCTCCACTTTGGACCGCTTGTCCCGCATGCTCCCGCTGTTGTCCACGATTAACCCCAGGGAAACCGGTACATCTTCCCGCTTAAAGTTCGTGATCATCTGCTGCACGCCGTTCTCGTAAACTGTGAAGGCCTGCCGGGGGAGGTTGGTGACCAAGTGCCCGCTCGAGTCCATCACGGTCGCATGCAAGTCCACGACCCGGGTGTCGGAACGGAATACCGTGCCGCTGTCTATGACTGGTTCTGGCCCCGGGGGCTTGACGGGCTGGCCCCGCAGCGACACACCCGCCAGTAGAGCGGTGGCCAAGAAGCCCCCCCAAACACCGTTTTTGGGGGTGGGGCGCCCCCGTCCGAGAAATATCATGGATTCAGCGCCGTGTGGGCCGACGAGTTCGCCTGGTCAGGCGTAGCGTAGTAACCGCTCCGCGTGCGGACCGTCGGACTCCCTGGACCTTTCGCGACTACCCTGATTTGCCGGAACGAGCCGTCCATCGATTGGTTGGCCGGCGTGTATACGATCGAATACTGGTTTCGGATGTTGCGTGCCACGACGTGCGCAATACGTTCCACCTCAGAGACCTCTTTGGGGAAGAAGGCCTCCCCGCCCGTGGCTTCCGCCAGTGCTGCCAGCGCGCGCTCCGCGCGTTTCGCCTCCCGCCGCTCCTCCTCGCTCAGCAGGCCGACCGAATAAATCAGCACGCCGCTCTGCTGGGAGGACTTCACCAGGGTCTCCAAACTGACGAGGCTGCTATTATCGTTGCCGTCGGTAACCACCACGAGGACTTTCTTGTCTTTGTGCGCCTTCTCTTTGAGGTGGTCGATCGACATTCGGATGGCGTCCCGCATGGCGGTGCCGCCGCGCGAATCGATCCGCGTTAAGGCTTCCTCCATCTCCTTGATGTCACTGGTGAAGTCTTTTCCGTGCGGGAGGTCGTTAAAGGCTTCGTCGTTGAAATTCACGACGAAAACCTCGTCCTGCGGGTTGGAATCCTTCACCAGCGTCAATGCGGCGGCCTCCACTTTGGACCGCTTGTCCCGCATGCTCCCGCTGTTGTCCACGACTAACCCCAGGGAAACCGGTACATCTTCCCGCTTAAAGTTCGTGATCATCTGCTGCACGCCGTTCTCGTAAACTGTAAAAGCTTCCCGCGGCAGGTTCGTAACCAGATGTCCGCTCTTGTCGACTACGGTGGCGTGCAGATCGACCACGCGGGTGTCGGCGCGAAAAACAGCACCGCTCGGTTCGGCCTTTCCGGTCGCAGCCGACGGCTTCGCCGTCTGGGCGCACAGCGAGAGGCCGGCCGCCAGGCTCGCTGCAAAAAGGGTTGTGCCCTTGCGTTTATTGAGGTGGAGCATAATAGCCATGTCTCCAGAAGGCACGCAGAGGCCCCAGCCCCCTCGGCTGAATCAGCTTCACCTCTACCCGCCGGTACTTCCCGTCATGCTGCGCGTTCTGCGGCGAATAGCCGAGCATGTACTGGTGCCTGAGTTCTACCCCAATTTTCGCCGCGATATCCGGCAGTTCGTTCACATTGTTGACGGGGTACTGCCGGCCCCCCGTTTGCTCGGAGATTTCGGTCAACAGTCCCGGCCCCGCCATCTCTTCCGGAGTGCGCGAACGCGCGCCGATCGGTTCGTAAATTCCAATTGCATAAATCTGGACGTCGGCTTCCTTGACCCGATTTTTTAGTTCGGTCTCGGTATAGCGGCTGGTGTTGTCGCCGCCGTCGGAGATCACCAGCAGCGCCTTGCGCGGGTTCTTGGCCTTTTTCATTTCGTCGAGCGCCAGAAGGATCGCGTCAAGCAGCGCCGTCCGGCCCCTGGACTGCGTGAACGTGAGGTGGTTTTGGATCGCCTCCAGACTGGTGGTGAAATGCTCCACCAGGTCGGCTGTGTCGTTGAACTGCACCAGGAAAAATTCGTCTTCGAGATTCGCGGTTTTGAAAAACTGGGCGGCCGCCTCGCGCGATTTCTCGAGCTTGCCGCCCATGCTGCCGCTGCAGTCGAACACCAAGCCGATCGACAGCGGCGCATCTTCGCTCGTAAACGAGACGATCTCCTGTTCCTTCTTTTCCTCGAATAGCTTGAAGTTTTCCTTCTCCAGGCCGGTCACAAAGCGGTTGAGCGGGTCGGTCACCGTGACCGGGATCAGCACGAGCGTGGTGTCGACGCGAATATTCGAGTGCGGAACGGCGAGCTTGTTCTGCTCCAGCTTGGCGCGCGGCTCGATGGCGACCTTGGAATCGGCCGGCACCACGTCCGCCGCCCAGACCACGCCGGGGAGCGATGCAAAAATGGCGCTAATCAGACACAGCTTCGGGTGGGATGCGAGCATCGTGCTTCCCAAACTCTCTTTCTCAAGTCTAACATAGCGCTTTTATGGTATGATCTTTTGTGCCACGTAAAATCCTCGCGGTGATTCCTGCGCGGTACGCCTCCACCCGGTTTCCCGGAAAAGTCCTGGTTCCCATCGCCGGCAAAAGCATGCTGCAGCATGTCTGGGAGCGCGCGTCGCTCGCCCGGTATCTTACGAGCACGATTGTCGCCACCGATGACGAGCGCGTGTGCGAAGCGGCACGGAGCTTCGGCGCCCGCGTCCGGATGACACGGGCCGACCACCCGTCCGGAACCGATCGCGCGGCCGAAGTGGCTTCGACCGAAGGCGCCGAGCTCGTGGTCAATATTCAGGCCGACGAGCCGCTCGTCGACCCGGCCGCCATCGACGCCGCCATCCTCCCGCTCGCCCACGATGCCCAGATCCTCATGGGCACCCTGAAAAAGCGCATCGAGGATCCGCGCGAGATTTCCGACCCCCACGTTGTGAAGGTGGTCGCCGGTCATGACGGCAACGCCCTCTATTTTTCCCGATGTCCGGTTCCGTATGCACCTGATCAGGCCGCTCCCCCTGTCTATTACAAGCATGTCGGCCTGTATGTCTACCGCCGCGATTTTCTGCTCGGGTATCCCACGCTGCGCGTGGGCCCTCTCGAGCAGGCCGAGCGGCTCGAGCAGCTCCGCGCACTCGAAAACGGCTACCCGATCCGGGTGGTGGAGACCGAGTACGAATCGCTCGGAGTGGACACGCCGGAAGACCTGGAGAGGGTCTCCCGGTTTTTTGAAGCTTCCATGATGCAGGGGGTGAAGGCGAATGGCTAAGTATATTTTCGTCACCGGCGGCGTGGTCTCCTCGCTCGGCAAAGGGATCGCCGCGGCGTCAATTGGCTGCCTGCTCGAAAGCCGCGGGCTGATTGTGACCTGCCAGAAATTCGATCCCTACCTCAACGTGGACCCCGGGACCATGAGCCCGTTTCAGCATGGCGAAGTCTTCGTAACCGACGACGGCGCCGAAACCGACCTCGACCTCGGCCACTATGAGCGCTTCACGCACGCCAAGCTGACCCAGAGCAACAACCTCACCTCCGGACGCATCTATGAACAGATTATCGCCCGTGAACGCCGCGGCGACTATCTCGGCAAGACGGTGCAGGTGATTCCCCATGTCACCAACGAGATCAAGGCGGCCATCGAGCGCGTGGCGCAGGACGTCGATGTGGTGATCGTCGAAATCGGCGGCACCGTGGGCGACATCGAATCGTTGCCCTTTCTGGAAGCGATCCGCCAGATGCGTCACGAACAGGGACGCGAGAATTGTATCTTCGTCCACGTGACCCTGGTCCCCTGGATCGCCGCCGCTCAGGAATTGAAGACCAAGCCCACGCAGCACAGCGTAAAAGAGCTGCGCGCGATCGGTATCCAGCCGGATATCCTGCTCTGCCGGGCCGAGCGCTTCATCCCCCAGGAGATGAAGGAGAAGATCGCCCTGTTCTGTGATGTGGACGTGAAGGCCGTCGTGACCGCTGGCGATGTGAAGTCGGTCTACGAAGTGCCCGCCATGTTTGCCGGCGAGGGGGTGGACGAAATCATCCTGCGGCTGCTGCACGTGGATGCGCCGCCGCGCAATCTCAGCCGCTGGAACGCCATGCTCGCCCGCATGGAGCACCCGCGCGACCTCGTGACCATCGGGCTGGTCGGCAAGTACGTCGAGTACGAGGATTCTTATAAGAGCCTGAAAGAGGCGCTGCTGCACGGCGGCCTAGCCCATGAACTCAAAGTGGACATACATTGGATCGAGGCCGAGGGCGTGACCGGCGAAGGCTGGGAGCGCCAACTGGAAGCCTACGACGGCATCCTGGTTCCCGGGGGTTTCGGCAGGCGCGGCATCGACGGCATGCTGAATGCCATCCGTTACGCGCGTGAGCGGAAGGTCCCCTATTTCGGCATCTGCCTCGGCATGCAGACCCTGGTGATCGAATACGCGCGCAATGTCTGCGGTCTCGCCGATGCCGATTCCACCGAATTCAACCCCGGCACGCCGCATCGTGTGATTTTTAAGCTGCGCGAACTGAAGGGCGTCGATGAGCTTGGAGGCACCATGCGGTTGGGAGGCTGGCCCTGCCGTTTGGCCGAAAACAGCTTTGCGTGTCAGGCCTATGGCCAGCGCGAAATCAACGAACGCCACCGCCACCGCTACGAGTTCAACCGCGAGTATGAAGACCGATTGAAGGCCGCCGGGCTGCGCATCACCGGGGAAACACCGGACGGCACCTACGTCGAGATCTGCGAGGTCGCGGATCACCCCTGGTATCTGGGCTGCCAGTTCCACCCGGAGTTCAAATCGAAACCCATGGAGCCGCATCCGCTTTTCAAGGCCTTCATTGGTGCGGCCTACCAGCATCGTTTAGCCGCCGGCGACCGCGTGGAGCCTCAATACTCGCGTGCCGATTGAGTACAGTGCCCTTGACCGCTCCGGCCGTCTTGCGGCGGCTCGTCCTCTGGTTTGGATCATCGGGCCGTGCGTCATCGAAAGCGAGCAACACGTCTACCAGTTGGCGCGCACCCTCCGCGAAGTATTCGGCGACTTTGTCTTCAAAGCGTCATTTGACAAGGCCAATCGCACCAGCAGCGACTCCTATCGCGGACCGGGCTTGCGCGAAGGGCTGCGCATCCTGGCCGGCGTCCGAGCCGAAGGCTTTTCCATCCTGACCGACATTCACGAGCCGGCGCAGGCCGAACCGGCCGCGGAAGTTGCCGACATTCTGCAGATTCCCGCTTTCCTGTGCCGCCAGACCGACCTGCTGATTGCGGCCGGGCGCACCGGCCGTATGGTCAACATCAAGAAGGGACAGTTCGTGGCGCCTCACGACATTCACCGCGCAGCCGAGAAAGTGGCATCAACCGGCAACCGCCAGGTGATCCTGACCGAGCGCGGCTCTTGCTTCGGATACAACAACCTGGTGGTCGACATGCGCGGTCTGAAGATCATGCGGGACGCCGGGTGGCCGGTCGTCTTCGATGCCACCCACAGCGTGCAACTGCCAGGAGGAGCAGGGGCTCAATCGGGCGGCCAACCCGAATTCATCGAGCCGCTCGCGCGGGCAGCCGTGGCAACGGGGGTCGATGGAATCTTCGTGGAGGTGCACGACCGTCCGGAACGGGCTCTTTCGGACGGCGCTAACGCCTTACATCTCAATTTGTTGGCTGCTTTCCGGCGGCGCATCGAGGAGTTTCACCGTTTGACGCAATCGCTTGATTCGCTCAACGACACGGGGGCCTGATTCGTCATAGGATGTAAGTGCACGTATGTGGAATCTCAAACAGCGCCGTGGCTTTTCCCTGATCGAGTTGCTGATCGTAGTAGCGATCATTTTGATCATCATTACGATCGCCTTGCCGAAACTGAGCCGGGCCCGCATGTACTCCCAGGAGACTGCGGCGATCGCGGCGATCCGCACGTTGCACACCGCACAGGTGCAGTTCTACTCCCAATACGGCCGTTATGCGGCTTCCCTGACGGAACTCGGGCCGCCACCGAGCGGCGCCGCTAATCCCTCGGCTGCGGATCTGATCGGCAACGACCTCAGCGGGGGTGAGAAGAGCGGTTACAAGTTTACGCTCACGGCCACGCCGGAGGGCTACGCCATTAATGCCAATCCGGTGGCCTTCAACAGCAGTGGCAGCCGTACGTTCTTTTCCGACCAGACCCTGGTCATCCGCGAAAATTACGGACCCGAAGCGGCCACCTTGAACAGCAAAGAACTGCGATAGCCCTTTTGGGGAGCCGTGCGCGCAAGACGTGTTCCAGGCGCGCTTCAAGCTCCGCGAGACTTGACAGACGTTACATGATCCGCCGCCTGCTTCCTCAAACCGCCGTTCACGGGGTCCGGAGGGGGATCCTAGCTCTCGGCCTTGTGATGCTCATTGGACTGTTGACGCCGCTCAGACTGGGGCGGCAGCATGACTCCCAGCAGACCGGGGCGATTGCGGCGATCCGCACGTTGCACACCGCACAGGTCGAGTTCTACTCGCGATACGGCCGTTATGCGGCTTCCCTGACCGAACTCGGGCCGCCACCGAGCGGCGCCGCTAGTCCCTCGGCTGCGGATCTGATCAGCAATGATCTCGCCGTGGGTGAGAAGAGCGGTTACAAACTCGCGCTCACGGCCACGCCGGACGGCTACGCCATTAATGCTGATCCGGTGGCTTTCAACAGCCGTGCCGGCCGTACCTTCTATTCCGACCAGACCCTGGTCATCCGCGAAAATCCCGGATGGGAACCGGCCACCGCGAACAGCCAAGAATTGCGATAGCCCTTTCGGGCCCCTCGCGCAAGATATGTTACGGCGCGGCTCCGGTAACTTTGCCCGATTTTGCAGACCCTTTACAAAAGGCGCATTCTTCTCGAAAGCGCCTCCGATACAATGGACTCCGTGGAGACCACGCCAGAGCCAGGGGCGATGCCGCCGCACACCCGACGCACCTTCTATGTAGCCGCGATTTACGGAATTTGGGGACTGATCACGGCCGCTCTCGGCCTGCCGGCATTGATTTATCTGCTGGTTCCGCCCAGAATGCGGCGGCAGAATGAGTGGGTTGAGGTCGGCAAAATGGCCCAGATCCCAATCGGCACTCCGGTCGAAATGACCTTTCGGCGTATGCGCGTGGACGGTTGGAAAGTCGTCAGCGAGCAAAACTCGGCCTGGGTGGTCAAATCCCCCAACAATCAGATCACCGCCTTTGGTCCTCAGTGTACCCACTTGGGTTGCGCATACCACTGGGACGAGGCAAAGAACGAATTCGTCTGTCCGTGCCACAATTCCATGTTTTCAATCGAAGGAAAGGTTCTGGGCGGTCCGGCGCCTCGCCCGCTCGACCAGTATGAAACGAAAGTTCAGGGCGCCACTCTCCTGCTAGGCCGCTTGCAAACCCCCCCGGAGCAGAGCGCGTGAGAGCGCACTGGAACCGCATCAACGACTGGCTCGACCATCGCACCGGCGTTCACACGGCGGTCCGTAAGTTTCTTTACGAGGACATTCCGGCTTCGAGCGGATGGCACCAAGTTTTCGGCAGTGTGGGGTTATTCCTGTTCCTGGTCCAGGCGTTTACCGGCGCCCTGCTGGCTTTTAACTACGCTCCCACGCCCGGAGATGCCTACAACAGCTTACGCTACATTCTCACTGAGTTGACCGGTGGCCGCCTGATGCGCGGTCTGCACCACTGGGGCGCCAGCCTGATGATCACGGTGGTAGTGCTCCATATGATCCAGGTTTTTCTGTTTGGCGCTTACAAAAAGCCGCGGGAAGCCACCTGGATGGTGGGGGTTGTGCTGTTGCTGCTGACCTTGGCTTATGGATTGACCGGTTATTTGCTGCCGTGGGATAACCGCGCCTATTGGGGCACCGTCGTCGCAACCAACATTGCCTCGCAGGCCCCCCTGCTCGGGCCGTATCTGTCGCGGCTCCTGGGCGGCCAGGGAAGCATAGGGGTGGTCACGTTTGCGCGCTTTTTCGGGTTGCATGTCTTGCTGCTGCCGCCGGCGACGGCCTTTCTGATCGCGGTCCATGTCTATTTGGTACGGAAGCACGGCGTGGCGCCGGCCCCGGGCGACGAACTGGTTCCGAAAAAGAAGTTCTATCCCGAGCAAGTGTTCAAAGACACAATGGCCATCTTCGCTGCCTTTGCCATTCTCTTTGTGATGGCGGTCGCGGTTCGCGTGCCCTTGGAGCAGCTAGCCGATCCGACTGACACTTCTTACGTCCCGCGGCCCGAATGGTATTTTCTGTTCCTGTTCCAGCTGTTGAAGCTCTTCACCGGTCCTCTGGAGGTCGTGGGTAGCGTGGTTTTGCCGGGTCTGGCCGTATTAGCGCTGATCCTGGTCCCCTTCATCGACCGCGGGCAAATGGTACGCCTTACGCGCCGCACTTTCGCCTTTGGTTTTGTCGCGCTGGCCGCCATCGGCTGGACCGGATTGACTGCCGCAGCCGTGATTACGACACCCAAGGAGGCCAGTCAAGTCGCTGTCGATTACTCCGCCCCGACCGACTGGATGGAGCTCTCGTCGGAGGAACTGGCCGGCGTGGGCCATTTCCGCCAAGAAAACTGCGTGAGCTGCCATGCGGTTGGCGACACCGGATCGAAAATCGGTCCGGATCTGACTCGGACCACCATCCACCGGAACGCCGCCTGGATGATCCAACATTTTAAATCCCCTGCGGGCGTCAGGCCGGGTAGTGCCATGCCCCCGATCCAGCTCAGCGACTCGCAACTGAATTCGCTCGCCGCCTTTCTGCTGAAACTCAACCCGCAGAATGCCACCGCGCTCTCCGACGCTCCGGATTTCGCGGTTCAGGGCGCGTTGGTCTACCAAGCGCATGGCTGCAACGCATGCCATAAAGTCAATGGTGTGGGCGTGGACGTGGGTCCGTCTCTGAACGGGCTCGCCCAGCGCCGCAGCCGTAGTTGGGTCGAAGACCATTTCGCCGACCCTTCCAAGCTCTCCCCGGGCAGTATCATGCCGCCGTTCAAATTCTCGAAGAGGGACTTGGATAACCTGATGGCTTACCTGTTCGTGCTTCCGTGAAATCCGGACTCAGGCCCGCTCGCCATTTTCGGCAAGAGCGGTTTGTGAATCTTTAGAGATGCGGTTGGGGCTGCCGGCGGGGTCGCCGGCAGACAGGCCTGACCGGCCCCTCCGAGAAAGCAAAGCGGTTCCCGCTTGAAACAGCTGGGGTCGCGTCGTTACCAGCCCGCCTTGTAGGCGATCCAGGTTTTGGCAGCCAGTCCGGCCATCAGGATCCAGACGCCATAGCGCAGCACGCCATCGAGGGTGACCGCGGCGAGCGCGGCCAAAACCGCATAGGCCGACATCGCCCAAACAAGACGTCGGTTCATCGAATGTGTCGCATCCTCATCGACGCGGCATATTGTACGCGAAATTGAGCTGGAGGACGACGCGATCTCCTTTAAACCCTGGCGGAAATGGGGGGAAGCGCGCTTCGGCCGCTGCACTGATACCAGCTACCGCCGCCCGGTCGAGAGCGTCAGTGCCCGAGTGCATAGTAATCACGAGTTTCGGAACGTTGCCCGTCCTCGCAATGGAGAACTGGATGCTGACACGGCCTTGTCGTCCGAGCCGGGCGCTTTCCGGGATCACGGCCAGCCAGTTGCGTCGCACCGCCGC
>Ga0182039_10001441_pt1 | contig 12688 bp, 10 predicted proteins | sample sta12Can44000111_FD_125975 | JGI IMG/M metagenome (GOLD analysis project Ga0182039, IMG submission 125975) | Lab enrichment of tropical soil microbial communities from Luquillo Experimental Forest, Puerto Rico - statanox.12C.anox.44.000.111 | ecosystem: Environmental > Terrestrial > Soil >...
AAGGGTCTGGATGCGAGGCGTGAGTGAGGAGCATATCCGCTGCGATACGTAACGAACGAACAACGACGCAGACGGACCCTACCGCCGCGCCGTCACAGGCTAATGTCGGCTAGCCAGGTTTCGCGGCGCTTTCTCGCTCAATAAGGTATGGTTGAATCGTACGAGTGGGCGAAGTTGTGCAGGTGGGATCTACCTGTTCCATCAGACATTGAACGCTTAACCGGCCAAGGGCGGCGAAATCCTGTTTAATCGTCGATAAAGGCGGGCGGAAAAAACCTGCTTCAGGGATGTCGTCGAAGCCTACCAGGGAAATGTTCTGCGGGATACGGATGGAGTTTTCCTCAAAAGCTCGGATTGCTCCTAAGGCCATTTGATCGTTGGCAACAACGACCGCGGTGAATTTTCCCCAATGATCGGAGATAAGCTTCCGGGCCGCTTCGAAGCCAGATTCAGCGGTCCAATCACCGTCAACAACCGGTCCCAGAGGGAGACGCGCCGCCTTCAGTTCTTTTTTCCAACCAATAGAGCGAAGTTTGGCTGCCCGCCAAGGAACGGGCCCGCGGAGATGGGCGATTTTCCTGTGACCGAGCCGAAGCAAATGACGAGTCGCCTCACGCGAACCGAGCTCCTGGTTGATGAAGACAGAAGGACACTCGAATCCGAAATCGGAATCGACGGCTATCAGTGGCACATTTCGACACACGTCGTGAAGCTCGCGCAAGTCCACTTCCCAAGGCAAATGAATGAGGATGCCACAGACCTGATGCGCGCAAAGTTCGTTCACGGCTCGCCTGATGTATTGAGTGCTGTGTTCGACAATGCCGCTGAACATGAAGCTCAAACCGAGTTCTTTGGAAGCCTGCTCGCTATGCACCATGATCTGGGAAGGGCCGTAAAAGCTAGTGGCAAAGGTGACTAGTCCGACGGTGGTGGAACGCTTGCTGGCGAGCTGCCGGGCAGTCATGTTGGGTCGGAACCCGACTTCGGCGAGAACCTGTTGGATCCGTGCGCGAGTTGCGGCTGATACCTCCGGCATTCCGTTAATGACTCGGGAAACGGTTTGGTAAGAAACCCCGGTCAGAGCGGCGACGTCGTGGATAGTCAGGTTCTTTTTTTTGGGGGTAAACCGCATGGGAAGATTGGATAGGGGTGGGTTAGAAAAGGGAAGTGGGGCTCAGGCTAGGTACTTTTCGCTTGCAAACCAGAGCTTAAAGCACTACTAAACGTGAGCGGTCACGGAATCACGCTTAATTTGCTGTATCGATGAAAATTTGGCCTCGATTTTGTGACCGCTGCTCACGGCTCCAGAAACAGATCGGATTGCTTACCACGGTCCGGTCTGTTCCAGCCGGGACCATCAAATGCAGCCCCCGGAATATGAAAATAACTTCTACTTATAGATTCAGCCTTCTCTTGTTGGCTTTTCCAGCCCTGTTCGCGCTCACTCAACCCCAAGCTCCAGCTGCTGACGCCGCTCAATCGCCAGCTGCTGGCACCGCTCAGAAAAAGCTAGTGGTCGGCTTTGCCCAGGTCGGCGCCGAAAGTGGTTGGCGCACCGCCAACACCGAGTCAATCAAATCCGAAGCGCAAAAACGTGGAATTGATCTCCGTTTTTCTGATGCCCAGCAAAAGGAGGAAAATCAGATCAAGGCGATACGATCCTTTATTGCTCAAGGAGTGGACGTGATCGCATTTTCACCCGTTGTCGAAACCGGTTTCGAGCCGGTCTTGCAAGAAGCAAAAAAGGCCGGAATTCCGGTCGTCCTGTCTGATCGCGCCGTCAAAGTTTCCGACCCGAGCCTCTACGTTACTTTCCTGGGCTCCGATTTCGTGGAAGAGGGGCGGCGTGCAGCCAACGCGGTGGCGAAGCTGACCGGTGGCAAAGCCAACATTGCCGAGTTGGTCGGTACCGTTGGATCAGCTCCTGCAATTGATCGGAAAAAGGGATTCGAGGAAGTTTTGGCTAAGTATCCCGATATGAAAATCATCATGTCTCAGAGCGGCGACTTTACCCGGGCGAAAGGCAAAGAGGTCATGGAGGCGTTTTTGAAGTCGCCAAATGCCAAAGAGATTAACGTGCTGTTTGCTCATAATGACGACATGGCCCTCGGAGCCATTCAAGCCATGGAAGAAGCCGGTATCAAACCCGGTCAGGATATAAAAATCGTCTCAATCGACGGTGTCCGGGGAGCTTTCGAAGCGATGAAGGATGGCAAGCTGAATGTCACGGTTGAGTGCAATCCGCTTCTCGGGCCGCAGTTGTTTGACCTGATTGAGAAAGTAGCAAACAAACAGGAAATTCCTAAGCGCGTCGTCAGCCAGGAGGGTGTCTACGAGCAATCGCAAGCGGCCGCAGAACTACCAAAGAGACAATACTAACCCTAACCATTCTTCCATTGGCTGTTCTGGCGAGGCCGCGGCTCAAACCGGCGAGATCGGTTGAGCAAGGCGGCCTCGCTATAGAATCCTTGAAAAGCAAAATGGCCTGATGATTAATGTTCGGACACAAGACTCGACTCATCTGCAATCAGTTTTGCTTTTCAAGGATTCGAAGCGGGCGCTCTTAGGAGAGACAGGGCGCCCGAATTCTCTTCTAAGGTCACCCCGTGGCTACCCCGCTCCTAGAGATTATCGGTCTCACTAAAGGTTTTCCAGGGGTCAAGGCGTTGGATGCAGTCGACTTCGCGCTGCAGCCGGGCGAAATCCACGCTCTTATGGGTGAGAACGGCGCCGGGAAAAGCACTCTGATCAAGGTGTTGACGGGCGTGTTCCCGCGCGACTTGGGAGAAAGCCGATTGGAAGGTCAGCTCATCGCCCCGAGGTCGCCGGGCGAGGCTGAGTCGCTTGGTATCAGCACGGTGTATCAGGAAGTTAATCTTATCCCACACTTGTCCGTTGCCGAAAACATCTGTCTCGGGCGCCAGCCGACCTGCTTTGGAATCATTCGTTGGGGTGCAATCGCTAGAAGAGCGCGAGCTGCTCTAGCACGGCTCGACCTTTCCCTTGACGTCAGCCGGCAGCTTTCCTCCTATTCAATCGCTATTCAGCAACTGGTCGCGATTGCCCGCGCGCTTGATATCTCGGCTAAGCTGCTGATTCTGGATGAGCCTACCTCCAGCCTGGATAGGATGGAGGTCGAAGAGTTGTTCAAAAAACTTCGGAAACTTCGGGATGGCGGGCTCGGAATTATCTTCATTACTCATTTTCTCGATCAGGTTTACGAGATTTCGGATTCGATCACCGTGTTACGGAACGGATGCCGAGTGGGCTGTTTTGCGACCAAGGATCTTCCGCGGATCAACCTTGTTTCTCATATGATTGGCAAAGCCGTTCAGCAAGTGGAAGCGTTGGAGCAAAAGCGTGCAAGCACCGCATCGATTCGTTCGGAAGCACCCATACTGGAAGCGCGGGGCCTAGGTAGAAAGGGCTTTCTGCAGCCTCTCGACCTGGACGTCCGGTCTGGAGAAGTGGTCGGCCTGGCTGGTCTCCTTGGTTCAGGACGAACCGAAACCGCGAGACTGCTCTTTGGAGTTGACCGGCCGGATCAGGGCACGATTCGGATTGGCTACCAAGCCGTGAGATTCAATTCGCCACGGGCAGCGATCCGTTGCGGGATCGCGTTGACTCCCGAGGATCGCAAAGTCGCCGGGATCATTCCAAATCTTACCGTGCGGGAGAATATTGTTTTGGCGCTACAGGCGAGCCGGGGAAGCTGGAGACGCTTGCCGGTTGCCGAGCAGGAAAAACTCGCCGACCGCTTCATCCATGCGCTTGATATCAAGACGCCGAATCGGGAGCAGGTAATCCGCAACCTGAGCGGTGGGAATCAGCAAAAGGTCCTACTTGCGCGCTGGTTGGCGACCGAGCCGAGATTGTTTGTTCTTGATGAACCTACCCGGGGAATCGATGTCGGAGCGAAGGCCGAGGTCGAGAAACTGATCCAATCCCTTCGGCAAGAAGGCCTTGGCGTGCTCTTCATCAGTTCGGAGCTGGAAGAAGTGGTCCGGCAAAGTCAAAGGGTAGTGGTTCTACGCGATCGGCGGAAAGTGGATGAATTGACAGAGGGAGAGATTTCCGCAGAGGCCATCATGCACTCCATCGCAACTCACAATCTGGAGCGTCCGGCTGCATGATCGACTGGATTTCTGACCTGCTGTTCTGGATTGTCTTTGGCTCAATTCTCTTCTTTCTGCGCGGCAAAAGAATTTTCTGGACGGTTGGTGCGCTTGGGCTGCTCCTGCTTTTCAACCAATTTTTTACGCCAGGATTCTTCCATATCCAGTTGCTCGACGGCCATTTGTACGGCTCTCGAATCGATGTGCTAAATCAGGGAGCGAAAGTCATGCTTCTATCGCTCGGCATGGTTTTGGTGATCGCCACCGGCGGGGTTGATCTCTCGGTCGGTGCTGTAATGGCCATCGCCGCAGCGGTTTCATCCCGCCTGTTGGTAACCGAGCACCAGCCCGCCGGCGTCGCCATCGCTATTGCACTCGTCGTTTCGGTTCTGGCTGGAGCCTGGAACGGGATGCTGGTCGCAGGATTCGGCATCCAGCCGATCGTAGCAACGCTCGTCCTGATGGTGGCCGGCCGCGGTGTCGCACAGCTGATCACCGAAGGGCAGATCATTAACTTTCTTGATCCAACGATGGTCTACCTCGGCAACGGTCACCTCTTCGGCTTGCCTTTCACCCTTACTCTGGTTCTGCTGATGCTGCTGCTCGCCTTTTTTCTGGTCCGGCGCACAGCCCTCGGGCTCTTTATTGAGTCAGTAGGCGACAATGACGAGGCCAGCCGGTATTCCGGGATCAACGCCAGGCAGGTCAAATTTCTGGTATACACATTCTCCGGGCTTTGTGCCGGCCTGGCCGGGTTGGTCGCATGTTCGAATATCAAAAGCGCGGACGCAAACAACATTGGCCTGTATCTGGAGTTGGATGCAATCCTGGCCGTCGTGGTCGGAGGCACTTCACTGCAGGGTGGCCGCTTCTATTTGATCGGCGCAGTGGTCGGCGGGCTATTTATTCAGACGCTTACCACCACCCTGTACGCCAGGAATGTGAGCTCCGATATTTCACCTGTGCCGAAAGCTCTCGTTATTATCGCGGTTTGCCTGTTTCAAAGCGAATCATTCCGAGCACGACTCTCTCGATCTGTTCGGCCGCCTGGAAGGATTCTCAAACCGCTGGCCTCCAGGACGCCCCAAAACCTTTCTACGGTGACGCCACATGATTCGCGTGAATCCTAAGTACATTCCGCTTCTGGCGACCGCTGTCGTCCTGCTGGCCGTCTTCGGCACCGGATCTCAGCTGTACCCGAATTTCGGGACCCCCCGTGTGCTCGTAAATCTTTTAAACGACAGCGCGTTCGTCGGAGTGGCGGCCGTCGGGGAGTCGTTCGTGATTTTATCGGGAGGAATTGACCTCTCGGTCGGCTCCATGGTGGCTTTTGTCGGGATATTGATTGCCAAGCTTCTTCAGGTCGGATGCGATCCTTTCGTGGCCATGGGAATCGCGGTCAGCGTTGGAACTGTTTCCGGGGCGGTGATGGGTTGCTTAATCTACTTTTTTGACTTACCTCCCTTTCTGGTTACGCTTGCCGGTCTCTTTTGCTTGCGTGGCTTGGGTTTTGTGATCAACCCCGAGTCCATCGGGATCGATCATCCGTTTTACAGCCAAGTTCTGCCACAACTCTCGATTTTAGTGGCTCCCAAAGCAGTATTGCCGTTTACCGCGATGTGTTTCCTGGCCTCCGTTATCGTCGGTACTCTCCTCGCAAGCTTCACGCGGTTCGGGCGGAATGTGTATGCGATCGGATCGAACGAAAACTCCGCTCGTCTCATGGGATTGCCGATTGGCCGAACCAAAATCACAACCTATGCGCTTGCCGGATGCTTTTCTGCTTTGGGCGGCGTTGTCGCAACCTTTTATATGCAGTCGGGCAACCCTGCTTCCTTTGTAGGCTTGGAGCTAGACGCAATTGCGTCGGTGGTGATTGGAGGCACGCTCTTGACCGGTGGAGTTGGCTTCGTTCCCGGCACGCTCATGGGCGTCCTCATCCTTGGGCTGATCCAGCAAATCATTATTTTTAATGGGACGCTTAATAGTTGGTGGACCAAGATTGTGATCGGGGCGCTGCTTTTGGTGTTTATCGTTCTTCAGAAACTGATCTCGCACCGAGGCGAGCGCGGGGCGATAGCTGGGCGCTAATGTCCTGTCCCCGAAATAAGCATGCCTTTCGCCCGGCCACTGCCGGGTTAGTTGGCTGTTTTTCAAGGCGCGAGCGACGAGCATATCTAAATGGATACGTGAGGACCGAGCAACGCGGAAAAACAGCCAACCGGCCGCGACCCGGAGGGTTGCGATGAAAATGGGCCTGCGGCTGTCCGGCGGCTGCCGGATCGGTTATGTATCAATTTAGATATGCGCCGTCATCCGGCAGCGATTGGGCGAAGACTTCGGCGAGCTCAGTCGAACCGCTCCTGCTGAGCCGTCAGTGGGTGCAAACGCGGCTCGCCCTACCATTTCACGTGCCTTTGAACGGATTCGAGAGAGGACGAGTTCCCATTCGAGAGAGGTAGATCGAGTTCCTGGATCGCTACCTCTCCGGACTGGATTGGCTAGCAATTGATCGCACGCGGAGTTATCATCATCCTGGCAGCGATGGTCGCCAGGTCACGTAAATGATCGCAAATCCCCCTTAACTCTATGAGACGAAAATTATTTGCCGGCATGGTAGGCGGTGGCCGGGACGCATTCATCGGTGGAGTTCATCGCATGGCGATGCGGCTCGACGGAAAAATCGAACTGGTCGCAGGCGCATTCTCCTCAAACCCGCAGAAAGCGAAACTCTCCGGCGAAGACTTGCTCCTGGATCCCAAACGGGTTTATCCGGATTACCGCACCATGGCCACCGAAGAAGGCCGATTGCCCGCTGATGAACGGATCAACTTCGTCTCGGTTGTGACTCCAAACCGGACGCACGTGCCGGTGGCCAAGGCGTTCCTGGAAGCCGGGTTTAATGTCGTCTGCGATAAACCGCTTGCCTTTGATCTGGATGAAGCACGTGCACTGCAAGACGTGGTTCGGAAGACGGGCAAGGTGTTTGCCCTAACACACAACTACACAGGCTACCCGATGGTCAAGGAAGCGCGTGAGCTCGTTCGCAGCGGCGAACTAGGCGAGATATTAAAGGTAGTGGCCGAATACCCGCAAGGCTGGCTCATCAAACCAATCGACGCAGAGGGACAGAAACAAGCGTCCTGGCGCACGGACCCGCAGCAAGCCGGCGCCGCAGGGTGTCTAGGCGATATCGGAACTCACGCCGAAAATCTAGGTCGATACATTACAGGTCTGCAGATCGAGGAGCTTTGCGCCGAGTTCACCTCGTTCGTAAAAGGACGTCAGCTCGAAGACGATGCGAATTTGCTCATTCGCTACAAGGGCGGGGCCAAGGGTGTTTTATGCGCTTCGCAAATTTCGGTTGGCGAAGAGAACGACTTGAGTATCAGGGTGTATGGCGCGAAAGGGTCGCTGGAATGGCATCAGGAAGATCCTAACGATTTAGTCGTAAAGTACGGTGACAAACCACGGCGCATCTATCGGCGTGGCAATGAATATGTCACTGCCGTCGCAAAACGGTTCACCCGTCTTCCATTTGGCCATCCGGAAGCTTTTATTGAGGCTTTCGCGAATATTTACGTCGAGGCAGCGCGAGCCATAGAAGCGGAAGTTAACGGCCAGCCCATCCCTCCCGATTGCGACTTCCCGACGGTCGATGATGGGGTTGAAGGGATGGCGTTTATCGCAACCGCGGTCGAAAGTGCAAAAGCCGGCGGCGTTTGGACCAGGATGACGGGCGCTTAAAAATAGTGCCGAAGGAATAGAGTTCGTATTCCGACTGACGCCGTGGTTTATTCGGGCGCATTTCGCGGAGCGCTGAAGCGACCTCTTTCTATTCCACGTGGCCCGTGCCGGGAGTGCCGCGGTCATTTTCGCACGATTGAAAGTGAAATACCTAGCGTTTTGTTCGAGAAAGGCGAAACCCAAATGAACGTACTTGCACCGAATCGCATTCAAATTCTCCTTTTTCAGTACGGCCCGTTCCTCTTCCACCCGAAGATGGCGGCGGCTCAGCAGAGCTTCGTACCTACCATGCGACTTCTCCGTGGCTTGCGGTCGGTAGGGCGAGCCTCCGGCGAGCCGCGTTTGACGGTTGAACAATATAAAGTTCTGGAGGCACTGGTGCGCTCCTCAGCAAAGAATACCATTGAAAGCATTTGATGGTGTTGTGGAGTCATGATCATAGTTTGACGACAGTGAGACCGAGCACTTGCACGGCCTGTTGTTGGCGGCGATCCAATGTGCAGACTTCCGCAAAACCATGATGCAGCGCCGTGACCAAGTGCAGGCAGTCACTTGCACGCAAGAACACGCTCGCAGGAAGCGACAGATACAATTGGCTCGCCGCGCCGATAATGAAGCTGCTGAGCGGCAACCAAGTCCAATACCGGGCGGTATCATCTCGGCTTAGCTGATTTGCAGCCGTTTGAAATTGTTCTCGAGTCCAGTCCCGCTCACGCATCCGGCGGTGAAAGACACTCATCAATTCAACGCGCGCAAGCTCGCTGGCTATCACTGCGTCTTCGGAATCCAACCGGGATCGCAAGCCTGTAGATCCGTTTTCGTCAACGTAGTATTTCGCCAGCGCCGATGTATCGCAAAAGATCAACGGTCACCTCGCACGGCATCCAGATTTTCGAGCACATCACCCTTTTGCGGAGTCTCGAGGATCAGCTTGCGATATTCAGGTAATATGACGCGCTTAGGCCGCTTCCTTAAAGGCACTGCAGCCGGTGCAACCAGCACAGCCACGACTTTGCCGTGGTCGGTAACCGGCAAAGGCTTATGCGAGGCACCAGCTCGGCGGACTAACTCGCCGGTCTTTTCGTGCAACTCCCTGATTGAAATTGAATCCTTGGCTCTTTTGACCATGTGTCACAGGTGACATATCCCGGTCGTTTTTCAAGCCCGAGTGCTTCGGCGCGCGCAGCCGCTGCGACCTGCACATCAGAAGACAGAAAGACCCAACTCCGAACCCCGAACTCCGAACCCCGACCCAGCCCTCCAAGCCTTTACCGATCCTTGTTGTCACAAACGACCTTGAGATCCAACTCTACCTCGCTTTGGCCATAGTAGGCGGTCTTTCCATGTTTACGCAGGAAATGTTTTTCCAGCAGATACCGGTCGATTGGGCGAGCGCATGAATTTATCTGGATGGTTTTTAGTGCCATCTGCGCAACGATCTCCAGTGCCAGGGCATTCTCAACGGCCTTTTTTCCACTTGACCCCCAGGCGAATACTCCATGGCAGTGTACGAGCACCGCCGGTACCTGATCTGCATCGAGATCCCTGAAACGCTCGATGATCACGTTGGCCGTTTCAAACTCGTATCCCGAGTTTATCTCTTCTTCCGTCATTCTCCGCGTGACAGGGATTTCGCCGAAAAAATAATCGGCGTGAGTTGTTCCAAAGCAGGGTATTCCAATCCCGGCTTGGGCGAAAGCCGTAGCGTTTCGGGAGTGGCTATGAACGATCGAGCGGATGCCTGCAAAAGCCTGGAACAGGCGTCGATGCGTGGGAGTATCCGACGAGGGGCGTAAGGAACCTTCAACGACTTTGCCGTCCAAATCGACAATCACCATGTCATCAATCGCGAGCCGCGAATAGTCGACTCCGCTTGGTTTGATGGCGAATACGCCTTGCGCGGGATCTCGTACGCTCACATTGCCAAAAGTGAGTTCAGCCAGCTTGTATTTCGGCAGAAGTAAGTTTGCCTCGTGGCACTCGGCTTTGATTTCGCGATAGGACATACAGAAGCAATTTAATTGTGTGCCAAAATAAATCCATTTCGGAATATGTTTTCCCCGGGATAAGGCACACAATCCGGCGCCGGTGTGTAGATCTCAGCGAAGCCTAGCAACTTGAATGCGTCAAATAATACCGCCGCGCAATGGGAAAAGGCTACCGAAGCATGATGGTGGAAACGTCCAAGTAGAACATGGCGATAAAAGCGGTTGAACCCCGGGAGGTAGGCGGTGCCGGTGCAGCCAAACGTCTTCGGGTCGAGGTCGAGGAAATGTCCCTCGATCAGATACGCTGCCATCCTGTCCCCGGCGCCGTGAACCTGCACAACCGTAATAGGAGAACCGATAAATTGGCCCTCGATGGTCCCTCGAGTGATATCGGGCGGAGAATCGGGCTCCATCATCCGCTTCATAATGACCTGATATTTCATTTCCGGATTTTTCAGCAGCCGCGTGGATGCATTGCCGCAGTGAAACATGCCAACCATGTCTTTAATCGGGTAATGCTTAAGGCTCTCGTGCAGGTCTTTTGGAATGCTATGATTAATATCCAGAATTCCCACTGTGCCGTCCGATGCATATTGGGCTAGAAGCTCTGAAATGAGCGAATAACAATCGTTCTCGCACGCGATCGGGAAACCACCCTGCGCCATTCGTCCGTTGATAAAGCAGGGAACGTGTTTGAGACTCATCTCCTGTTCAGACCAGCATTGAGTCGCCGCACCTGATAGCTTTAACCGGTCGCGGAAATTCTTGACGGCTCTTTCGTAAACAGAGAGACGCGAAGCAAAATCTTCATCAGGGATACTCGGCATCTCGTGTTTCATATCCGCCTTGATATCTTCCGTCGGCTCACCCTTTTCCTTAATTCGTTTGATTTCATTTTGCAGATCGAAGAGTCCCAACTCTTCAACCTCAACCCCGATAGAATTGACCGACGCGAGATTGTAGTTGCATGTCTCGAAATCGCGCGGACGCGGACCAAAAAGTCCGATCGTCGCGTTTCGGATCCCTTTAACAACTCTTGCCACCTTGATAAAATGATCGATTTCCCGAACGGCTTCCTCGGCGCTTACCACAGGGGATTCCGGCAGGTGGACACGATTCAAGAGATTTCGTTTGCTGACGGCCAAGGCTGCAGAGAGAAGCCCGCAGAGCGCGTCGCCGCGTTTTTCGAGCAGAGAAGCGCCCGATTCCTCCGCCGCAGCCAGGATCATGACCGGACCGTCGAACGCCTTGACGAAGCTAGCATCCTCTATCTCCGGCGAAAAATTGCCGAGATAGAAGACAACCGCGTCACAGCCCGCTTCCTTAAGCTGCCGTGCGGCATCGGCTGCGTGATTTCTCGTTTCGATGATGCGGGCTTCGCCCTGCGGCACAAAAGGCGTTATCCCTGCCTTCTTGCAGCTTTCGAGAAGTCGAACGGTGCGTTCCTCCGACAGGCTGCGCGGAAAACAGTTCCGAGATGCAGAAACCAGACCGAGTCTGATTTCAGGTGAATAGGTTCCAAGGGGGAGATACATGGCGGATGGTTAGTTAGCCCGTTTTGCTAGGCGCGACGGGGATTTTGTTCTCGTTGTTCCATTGACTTGTGGCGCTAAATCTTAAAAATCGTCCTCTCGTGCTCGATCGCGCCCAGAATTTGACTCTCCTGGTTACTGCTTGGCTTGGGGTGATTGGCGTCAGTAGTGGCATCACCGATTCGAGTCCCGAAATCTATTCCGAGGGAGAAAGGCATGAGGGAAGAAATGTATTGGCCAACTACCCAAAGTAAATAGCGCGTCGAGGAAGCAATCGCAATCAGAAGACAGAAATCAGAAATCAGAATTCCGAACCCCGAACGCCGAACCCGGGACTGCAGCCTTGAACTATTCCTTCGTGCTCCTGCCCGCACTCTGTGATAAATACTGTGGCTGTGAGTGAGTTGAACACCTGGCTTGAAACTCTCTGGGCCCCCTGGCGGGTCGAATATTACCACCGCGAGAAGAGACCGGAATTTTTGCGGGAAGCCGGTGAAGCCGCAAATGATGCCGAGCACTTTGTCGTTTGCCGAAGAAAGCTGGCTTTCCTGATGATGAATCTGTATCCGTACACAGCGGGCCATTTGATGGCGGTTCCTTATCGGGTGGTGTCACGATTTTCAGAGTTGACCGATGGCGAGAAAATCGAGCTTCTGGACCTGGCAAGTTATGCCGAGCGGTTGCTTGAAGATGTCGTTAAGGCGCAGGGGTTTAATATCGGCTGGAATGTTGGAATAGCTGCAGGCGCGGGGGTGGCGGAACATCTGCACCTGCATATAGTGCCCCGGTGGTACGGCGATCATAATTTCATGACCGTGATTGGGGGAAGTAGAATTATACCGGACGGTCTGATGCCCCTTTACGAAAGGCTGCGCGCAGCTACCGAACGTATTCCATTTTAGCGGTCGGGGAGACCTCGGAGGTAATGACGAGGTCACGAAGGAATTTCACCACAAAGGCACAAAGGACACGAAGGGATCCAGGAAGCAGGTTGGGGTGGACTAGCCTGCATTGAGCACAAATCCTTAGCTGTATGCATGCAGTTGCGTTGAAATGGGTAAGGATTTGTGCTCAATGCAGGCTCCGGCAGCGGAATTCCCCGGCTGCCGCCGGACAATTCCGCTGCTCTTTGAAAGAAGAGTTTAAAAACAGTTTGTTTGGATTTATCTATTTTAAAGCGGGCTCTTAAACGGACGCGCAGCGTCTGTTTAAGAGCACTCTAGCCCGCAATGTACGTTTGGCTTCTCACAACGCCTGATTTTTGCGGGCTAGTGGGTGGTCAGCTCGAGCGCAAACACTCGCGATG
>Ga0182039_10001442_pt1 | contig 12687 bp, 10 predicted proteins | sample sta12Can44000111_FD_125975 | JGI IMG/M metagenome (GOLD analysis project Ga0182039, IMG submission 125975) | Lab enrichment of tropical soil microbial communities from Luquillo Experimental Forest, Puerto Rico - statanox.12C.anox.44.000.111 | ecosystem: Environmental > Terrestrial > Soil >...
CATCGGCTTGGTGAGTCGTTGCGGATTGCTGACGTAGTCGAAGCCGAAGCGCCCTTTCACGCAAAGCCGGTTCTGGTTGGCCGGGCCGTCGCGGCCGGTCACGTAGAGGAGTTCGTTGTTCTTGATATAGTAAGTGAGCTGGCAGCCGACACCGCAATAAGGGCAGACCGAGTCCACCTGGCGGTCGGGGAATTCGGTGCGCACGTTGTTCTTGTCGACCAGGCTCGACGGCATCAGCGCGCCGGTGGGGCAGGCCTGCACGCATTCGCCGCAGGCAACGCACGTCGAGGCGCCCATCGGGTCGTCGAAGTCGAACACGATCCTCTCGCCGTGGCCACGGCCGGCCATGCCGATGACGTCGTTGACCTGTACTTCGCGGCAGGCGCGGACGCAGAGATTGCACTGGATGCAGGCGTCGAGGTTGACCGCCATGGCCGGATGGCTGCGGTCGCACGACGGAACGTGACGCTTTCCGAAGCGGCTGGTGGCGACACCCATGCGGTCGGCCCAGGCCCAGAACTTCGACTGCGGATCGTGCGAGGTCTTCCGCTCGGGCTGATCCGAGATCAGCAGCTCGAACACCATCCGCTGCGCTGTCCTAGCGCGGTCGGACTTGGCCTTCACCTTCATGCCCTCGGTCGGCTCGCGGATGCAGCTTGCCGCCAACACGCGCTCGCCCTCGATCTCGACCATACAGGCGCGGCAATTGCCGTCGGCGCGATAGCCGGGCTCCGGCAAATAGCACAAGTGCGGAATCTCGATGCCCTCGCGCATGGCGACCTGCCAGATGGTCTCGCCGTTGTGCGCGACGACTTCCTTCCCGTCGAGCAGAAATTTCACGGTTTTGCCGGTGCCGTTACCTGTGCTCATCATTTAGTCTTCCGTCACCAGGATCCCAGCGGTTTCGACAATTCTTCGGGGAAGTATTTTAGCACGCAAAGCAGCGGGTTGGGGGCCGCCTGGCCGAGGCCGCAGATCGACGCATCGCGCATGGCGTTGGACAATTCGTTTAGTAGCGAGGGGTCCCAAGGACCTTCGGCCATCAATTTCACTGCCTTCTCGGTGCCCGCCCGACAGGGCGTGCACTGGCCGCAGGACTCGTCCTCAAAGAACTTCATCAAGTTCAACGCTACCGCCTTCATATCGTCCTTGTCGGACAGAATGACAACCGCGTGCGAGCCGACGAAGCAGCCGTATTGTTCCAGAGTTCCGAAATCGAGCGGCAGATCGGCCATCTTTTCCGGCAGGATGCCACCGGAAGCGCCGCCCGGCAGGTAGCCCTTGAATTTGTGGCCATCGGCCATGCCGCCGCAGAATTCCTCAACCAGCTCGCGCGCGGTGACACCTGCTGGCGCCAGCACTACACCCGGCTTCTTCACCCGGCCCGAAACCGAGAAGCTACGGAAGCCATTGCGGCCGCGGCGGCCTTGCGAGGTCATCCAGGTGGCGCCCTTTTCGACGATGTCGCGCACCCAGAACAGCGTCTCGACGTTCTGCTCCAGCGTTGGGCGGCCGAAAAGGCCGACCTGCGCCACATACGGCGGGCGGTGGCGCGGGAGGCCGCGCTTGCCTTCGATCGATTCGATCATTGCCGACTCTTCGCCGCAGATATAGGCACCAGCGCCGCGGCGCAGATGCAGCTTGGTGTGCGGCGAGAGGCCGACTCTATCCGCCTTTTCCATTTCCTGCGCCAGCATCAGCCGCAGCTCGGGATATTCGTCGCGGATGTAGAGATAGGTCGCGGGCGCCTCGACCACCCACGCGGCGACCAGCATGCCCTCGATGAAGCGGTGCGGATCGCGCTCGACGTAATAGCGGTCCTTGAAGGTGCCGGGCTCGCCCTCGTCGCAATTGACCGCCACCATGCGCGGGGCTGGCTCCGCGCGCACTATCCACCACTTGCGGCCGGTCGGAAAACCTGCGCCGCCAAGGCCGCGTAAGCCCGCGTCGCTGACGATCTTGATCAGCTCGTCACGCGTGCGCTTACCACTCAAACAATCGCGCAGCAGCGTATAGCCACCGGCCTTTTGATAAGCGTCGAAATCGGTGCCTGGCTTCCAGGCATGCGCGTGCTTGTTCGCTTTCACGTCGGTGGCGATCTTTTCGGGTGTCGCGTGGAACGTCTGCACGTGATGGATGGCCGCGACCGGCGCGCGGTCGCAAGCGCCCATGCAAGGCGCGCGCATCACGCGCACGTCCTTACCCAAGATCGATGGCAGCTTCTTGAGCAGCGTCTCCGAACCGGCCATGGCACAGGACAAGGAGTCGCACACGCGCACGGTGATGGCGGGCGGAGGCGGACCGTCCTTCACCACGTCGAAATGCGAATAGAAAGTCGCGACCTCGTAGACCTCGGTGAGCGCTAGGTTCATCTCGGCGGCGAGTGCGGCGAGATGCGGCGCCGACAGATAGCCGTAGTGGTCCTGGATCAGATGCAGGTGCTCTATCAGCAGGTCGCGCCGGCGCGGTCGGTCGGTGAGCAGCGCGCGCACTTCCTCCAACGCTTGCGGGTCAACCTGACGGCCCTTGGGTGTGCGTGGCGGTCGCCGCCGGCCGCCTTTATCGCCACGTACCGGCGGCGGAGTTGGAGACTGCGCGTTCATCGCCGCATTCCGTCGCCCGCCTTAGGCCACCTGCACGTGGAAGTGCCTGAACATATTGCGCTTGGCCTCGTCGTCGAAGTCGGCCTTGAACTTGTGCTTGTCGCGCAGGGCGACGGCACGCTGGGCTGCCGGGCGAGCGCTGATCTCGTCGACCAGGCGCTTCAGGTTGGGGAATTTTGACCAGGATTGCTCGCCGAGCGCATTCGGCACCAGGCGGCACCAGCCCCACACCGCCATATCGACGATGGTGTAGGTGTTGCCCAGCATGTATTTCTGTTTGGCGAGCCGAGCATCGAGGATGGCGAAATGGCGGTGCGCCTCATAGGCGTAACGGTTGAGCGCGTAGGGGATCTTCTCGGGCGCGTATTGCCGGAAATGGATCGACTGGCCCGAGAAGGGACCGACGCCCGAGGCGACGAACATCAGCCAGGAAAGAAGCTCGCCGCGCTGCATATCGCCCTTGGGCGGCAGGAACTTGTCAGTCTTCTCGGCGAGATACAGCAGGATGGCGTTTGAGTCGAACACGGTGACGTCGCCGTCGACGATCGTCGGCACCTTGGCATTCGGATTGACTGCCAGATATTCCGGTTTGTGCTGATCGCCCTTGCGGGTGTCGATCGGCACGGCCTCGTATTGCAGGCCGCATTCCTCGAGCATCAGCGCGACCTTCATCGGGTTGGGCGCGCCGCTGTAATAGAACTTCAGCATGGGGGTTCTCGCTGATTAGAACAGGCCGACGATCTTGCCTTCGGCGTTGACGTCGATGACGTTGGCGGCCGGCACCTTCGGCAGGCCGGGCATGGTCATGATCTCACCGCAGATCGCCAGCACAAACTCCGCGCCAGCGGAGATGCGCACGTCGCGGACCTTGATGATATGATCGGCCGGCGCGCCCTTGGCATCGGGATTGGTGGAAAAGCTGTATTGCGTCTTGGCAACGCAGATCGGGAATTTCCCGTAGCCCATTTGCTCGAAGGCAGCGAGCTGATCGCGGACGGATTTGTCCGCTTCGATGTCCTTCGCCCTGTAGATTTCCTTGGCAATGGTGCGGATTTTTTCGAGCAATGGCATGTCGTCGGGATAGAGGTATTTGAGCTTGCTCTTGCCGCTGTCGACGGCCTTGACGACCGCTCGCGCTACGTTGGCGGCGCCCTTGCTGCCTTCCGCCCAATGATCCGCCATCAGCGCTTCGACACCTAATTGGGCGCAGGCTTTTTGCACCAAATCGACCTCCGCCTCGGTATCCGAACTGAAGCGGTTGATCGAAACGATCGGCACGATGCCGAATTTCTGCACGTTCTCGATGTGGCGCTGCAAATTGGCAATGCCGCCCTCGAGCGCCTTTAGATTTTCGCTCTTTAGCTCGTCCTTTTTCAGCCCGCCATGCATCTTGAGTGCGCGGATGGTGGCGACCAGCACAGCGGCATCAGGCGCAAGACCAGTCTTGCGGCACTTAATGTCCATGAACTTTTCCGCGCCGAGATCGGCCCCGAAACCCGCCTCCGTCACCACGTAATCGCAGAGCTTCAAGGCGGTGGTCGTCGCCAGCACCGAATTGCAGCCATGTGCGATATTGCCGAAGGGGCCGCCATGGACGAAGGCCGGCGTCCCTTCAAGCGTCTGCACCAAGTTGGGCGACAGCGCATCCTTCAACAATACCGTCATTGGGCCCTGGGCCTTGAGATCGCCGGCACGCACCGGTTTGCGGTCGCGGGTGTAGCCGACGATGATATTAGCGAGCCGGCGCTTCAAATCATTGAGATCGCTGGCCAGGCAGAAGATCGCCATCACTTCGGAGGCGACGACGATGTCGAAGCCGTCCTCGCGCGGGAAGCCGTTGGCGACGCCGCCGAGCGACGACACGATCGAGCGCAAAGCGCGCTCGTTCATATCGATCGACCGCCGCCAAGTAATGCGGCGGGGATCGATGCCGAGCGAATTGCCCCAATAAATGTGATTGTCGATGAGGGCGCAAAGCAGATTGTTGGCGGTACCGATGGCATGCAGGTCGCCGGTGAAATGGAGATTGATGTCCTCCATCGGCACCACCTGGGCGTAACCGCCGCCCGCCGCGCCACCCTTGACACCGAAGCATGGCCCGAGGCTGGGCTCGCGGATGCACAGCATCGCTTTCTTGCCGATATGATTGAGCGCATCGGCGAGGCCCACCGATGTGGTGGTCTTGCCCTCGCCCGCCGGCGTCGGCGTGATGGCGGATACGAGGATCAGCTTGCCGTTCTTCCTGCCTTGCAGCGATTTGACATAGTTCATCGAGACCTTGGCCTTGTAGTGACCGTAGGGCTCGAGGTTTTCTGCTGCGATGCCGAGTCGATCGCGGGCTATGTCCATGATCGGACGCACCTTGGCGGCTTGCGCGATTTCGATGTCGGATTTTGGATTTATGTGCTGCGAGGAAAGCTCAGCAGCTTGTTCCTTGCGCTGCGGACTAACGGGCGTCATGTGAACCTCATTCCGGTTGCGAGTTTGGTGGTAGCAGCGAATTCTCCGGCTTCCGTCTTCTTACCGTCGGCAGGCTGCACGCGCGTGACCTTGAAACGGCCGTCGGCGCAGACCACGGTGAAGCCGTCGGCGTCGATCGCAACGATTTCGCCGAGCTTACCGCCGATGCCCTTGGGGTCCTTGGCGGGCAGCGGCTTGGCGTCGAAGATCTTCAGCGTCTTGCCACCGAGCGTGGTCCAGGCCCCGGGCGCCGGATTGCAGCCGCGGATCAGGCGGTCGATCTGCTCCCAGGGCTTGCCCCAGTCGATCTTGGCGTTGTCGGGGCCGCAGCGGCCTTCATAGGTTGCCTTCGACTCGTCCTGCTTGATACGCAGCGCCTTACCGGCTTTGACGAGGTTGACCGATTCTATCATCGCCTCGACGCCCATGGGGAACAGGCGGTCGAAATAGACGGTGCCGAGCGTGTCGGTGTTAGAGATCGGCGTCTTCTTCTGCATGAGGATGTCGCCGGTATCGAGCCCATTGTCGGGCCAGAAAATCGACAAGCCAGTCTCCTTCTCGCCCTTAATGATCGGCCAGTTGATGGCGCTGGCGCCGCGATAGGCTGGCAGCAGCGAGGGGTGATACTGGATCGAGCCGTGCGTCGGGATGTTGAGGAAGTCCTCCGGCACGAACAGCGTGACGAAGGCCATCACCTGCAGGTTAGGCTTGAGTGCCTTGAAGTCTGCCCACACCTTCGGGTCCTTGTAGGACCCCGGCTGATAGACTGGCAGCTTGGCGGCGATAGCGGCTTCTTTGAGCGGATCGGCCTTGGCGCCTTCCTTCTCCGGCGCCACATAGACGGCTATTACGTTCTCGCCGTGCTTGAGCAGCGCTTCCAGCACGGCCTTGCCGAAGGCCTGCTGGCCGTGAACCACGATACGCATCGACGCTCTCCGATCACTTACGTCCCGGGCATCACAAAGCGGGCGACCTAGCGTGTCCTGTGAGGGTCCCGGTTGAGCGGCACAGCGTTTAAGACGCCGCGTCGCAGCCGGGCCACGAGCTATGCCGCCGCTTTCGACTTGTCCGGCGCCGTGACAGCGCCCGAGGCCTTAATCTCGGCGAGCTCCTTGGCGCTGTAGCCAAGCACTTGGGTCAAGACCTCGTCGGTGTGCTCGCCGAGCAGCGGCGAGCGCCGCACGTCGGCGGGCGAATCCGATAGCTTGATCGGATTGCCGACGGTCAGGTACTTACCGCGGGTCGGATGATCGACCTCGACTACCGTGCCGGTCGCGCGGAGCGACTCCTCCTCGGCAATCTCCTTCATCGACAGGATGGGCCCGCACGGAATGTCGTGCTTGTTGAGCTCGGCCATCGCCTCGAACTTGGTGTGCTGCATCGTCCACTGCTCGATGCGGGCGAAGATCTGCTTCAAGCGCGGCAGCCGGGCTTTCGGCGTGGCGTAATCCGGATGCGCCTTCCATTCCGGTTCGCCGATGATGTCGCAGATCTCGTTCCATACCGGCGCCTGGGTGATAAAGTACAGATAGGCGTCGGGATCGGTCTCCCAACCCTTGCACTTGAGGATCCAGCCGGGCTGACCGCCGCCCGAGTCGTTGCCGGCGCGCGGCACCGCCTTGCCGAAGGGAATGCCCTCGCCGTACTGGCTGTACTCGGTGAGCGGGCCGTGCGCCAGGCGCTGCTGGTCGCGCAGCTTGACGCGCGCGAGGTTTAGCACGCCGTCCTGCATCGCGCAGAGCACACGCTGGCCGCGGCCGGTGCGGATACGTTGGTAGAGCGCCGCAACAATCCCGAACCCGAGATGCACGCCCGTGCCGGAGTCACCAATCTGCGCGCCGGTGACCAGCGGGGGACCTTCACGGAAGCCGGTGGTCGAGGCGGCGCCGCCGGCGCACTGGGCGACGTTCTCATAGACCTTACAGTCCTCGTACGGGCCGGGGCCGAAGCCCTTCACCGAAGCGACGATCATGCGCGGGTTGGTTTTGTTAATGTGCTCCCAGGTCAGGCCCATCCGGTCAAGCGCGCCGGGGGCGAAGTTCTCCACTAGCACGTCACAGGTCTTGATCAGACGGTTGAGGATTTCCATGCCCTTGGGATGCTTGGAGTCGATGGTGATCGACCGTTTGCTGCCGTTGAGCATGGTGAAATAGAGGCTGTCGGCGTTCGGCACGTCACGCAGCTGGCCGCGGGTGATGTCGCCGACGCCCGGACGCTCGACCTTGATCACGTCGGCGCCCATGTATGCGAGTAGCTGCGTGCAGGTCGGTCCCGATTGGACGTGGGTGAAGTCGAGAACGCGGACGCCCTCTAGCGCGCGGCCAGCCAGCCCCCAAGGCTTGGTCGAAGGCCGCGGCAAGCTGTTCACCTTTTTCGCGCCATTAGACCTCTTGGCGGCGAGCTTCAGCACCTTGCGGGGCGCCTTCCTGGCCGCGGCTTTCGCCTTAGCTTTTGTTTTCTTGGGTTTCTCGTTGGCCATGTTCCCTCCACTAGCTGCTAATTCGTTCGATTGCGTCATTGCTGGGTTATTTCTTTCGCAGCGCGCTTTGCGGGTTAAGATTGCCAATGCGGCCGCTTTCGCTGCCAGCCGCCGGATCGATCATCGCATTGATGAGCGTCGGCTTGCCGGAGTCCATCGCCACATTGACAGCACGCTTGAGTTCGTCGGGCGTCGTCGCATTGACGCCGACCCCGCCGAAGGCTTCTATCATCTTGTCGTAGCGTGAACCTTTGACGAAGACCGTTGTCGCCGGATCGGTGCCGTTGGGATTTACGTCGGTGCCGCGATAAATACCGTCGTTGTTGAAGATGACGACGCAGACCGGCAGCTTGTAGCGACAGATCGTCTCCACCTCCATGCCGGAGAAACCGAAGGCCGAATCGCCCTCGATCGCAAGCACCGGCTTGCCGGTCTCAATCGTGGCGGCGATCGCAAAGCCCATGCCGATGCCCATAACGCCCCAGGTGCCGACATCGAGTCGTTTCCGCGGCTGATACATGTCAATGACGCCACGGGTAAGATCGAGCGCGTTGGCACCCTCGTTCACCAGAATGGCGTCGGGCCGTTCTTTGATGATCGTGCGCAGCACGCCGAGCGCGCCGTGATAGTCCATCGGCACGTTGTTGTTCATCAACCGCGGCGCCATCTTGGCGATGTTCTCTTCCCGCTTGTTCTTGACTGCAACGGTCCAATCGGCAGGCGCGGCCGGCCAATTACTGCCCATCCCCTCAAGCAGTGCGGAGATGCAGGAGCCGAGATCGCCGACTACTGGGGCGACGATCTCGACGTTCGAATCCATCTCCTTCGGCTCGATGTCGATCTGGATGAACTTCTTCGAGTGCGGCTCACCCCAGGTCTTGCCCTTGCCGTGCGACAAAAGCCAGTTGAGGCGGGCGCCGATCAGCATGACGACGTCCGAATCCTTCAGCACGGTCGAGCGCGCCGCGCCCGCGCACTGCGAATGAGTGTCGGGCAGGAGGCCCTTGGCCATGCTCATCGGCAGGAAGGGCGCGCCAGTCTTTTCGACGAAGGCGCGGATCTGATCGTCGACCTGCGCGTAGGCGGCACCCTTGCCGAGGATGATGAGCGGACGCTTTGCGCTCTTGAATACGTCGAGCGCCCGCTTGACCGCGGCCGGTGCGGGGATCTGAGCCGGCGCTGGGTCAATTACCTTCACCAGCGACTTGGCACCCGCTTCTGCGTCCATGACCTGAGGGAAAAGTTTGGCTGGCAGATCGAGATAGACGCCGCCCGGACGGCCAGACAAGGCGGCGCGGATGGCACGCGCCACACCTATACCAATGTGCTGCGCATGCAGCACACGGAAGGCCGCCTTGCAGAGTGGCTTGGCGATGGCGAATTGATCCATCTCTTCGTAGTCGCCCTGCTGCAGGTCGACAATCTCACGCTCGGAGGAGCCTGAGATCAGAATCATCGGGAAACAGTTGGTCGTGGCATTGGCGAGCGCGACCAGACCATTAAGGAAGCCAGGCGCCGACACCGTGAGACAGATGCCGGGCTGTTTCGTCAGGAAGCCGGCTATGGCTGCCGCGTTGCCGGCGTTCTGCTCGTGCCGGAACGAGATAACACGGATGCCGGCGGCCTGCGCCATGCGACCGAAATCCGTGATCGGGATGCCGGGCACGCCATAGATCGTCTTAACGCCGTTGAACTTAAGTGCATCGATGATCAGATGAAAACCGTCAGTCAATTCGCGTTCCGCTTCTGGGGCCGCTGCGGGTTTTTCTTTCACTGCTGCATCAGCCATGGGACTCCTCCCTCAACCTCTCTCATTCAATCCAGATAATCGGCATAACGCGACACGTGCTCGGCCAGGCCGAGCGCGTGGTCGCGCACCAGTTCCTCGGCGCGATCGGTATCGCGCCGCTCAAGAGCTTCGATGATGCTCATGTGATCACGAATCGAACGATCGGCGCGATCCTTCTCGCCGATGGTCTTGCGGCGGATCATACGCATGTGCGTGAACAGGTTCTCCGCCATGTCGATCAGCACGTGGTTCTTGCTCATGCGGATGATCGACTGGTGGAATTCTATGTTGACCTCGGAATACTCGTCGAGATGGGCACGCAACTTGCCGCCCTCGAAGGTGGCGAACATGCGGCGCAATCCGGCGATCTCGTCCGTGGCGGCATTCTCGGTGATCAGGCGCGCGGCCATGCTTTCGAGCGCGGCCCACAGTGATCATGTCGATCACCTCGCGCTTGGTCTTGCGCACCACATAAATGCCGCGGCGCGGCACCGACCGCACAAAGCCTTCGCTTTCGAGCTGCGCCATCGCCTCACGCACTGGCGTTCGGCTGATGCCGAAATCGCTCGCGAGCTTGCGCTCGTCGAGCCGGATGTCGGAGCGGCTGCGGTAGATATCCATCGCCACGATGGCTTCTTTTAGGGCCGCATAGGCCTTGTGCTTGAAGCTCGAGGCAGTGTCGATGGGAGCCAGCGATGGACGTGACGCTGCCGGGACATGATGTTCGGGGTTTCCGTTGGAACGGACAGCGACGCGGCGAGGCAAACGACGTAGGCTACTCATAACTGGTATACAATATGCCAGAGGTGGCCCCGTGCGTACTACCCGATTTCCGTTTTGTCTAGAGCGCGTTGCTGCTGAAAAGAAAATTCCGCAGTGCAACCAAAAGACATAGAAATAATGATCCGTTCGCGAGCGCAGGTCTGATCTTGCGGATCGATTCGATTGTCCGGGCCAATCTCGACCACTGACCTATAGGCTCAATTTCGAGTCTCGCAGGTTGAACGCGGCCCGCCACCTCATAACGCCGCCCATCGGACGTAAATTTCTGCTAGCGCGCGGCGGCGTGGTTTTTCCTCCCCTTTGTGTTCTTATTGCTTCTTACGCCTTCTTATTCACTGGCGGGTTGTTGGCGGTGCACCGTTTAATTGTTACTGCAGCAGTGGACCAGCTCTACCTCGGGCTTGGCCGGGATGCGTCGCACCAATTATACTTACTAGTTTTCAGTCGATAAACTTCGTATCAAGTCACCAACAAATGAAAAGCGATGATGAAATACGCTCGTCGGGCCAGCGCACACGTCCAGCGGCATTTCTCGACCGCGACGGTATTCTTAATGTCGACCAGGGCTACACCCACAAGCCCCAAAATCTGGAAATGATTCCCGGCGCCGCTGCGGCGGTAAAATTATTAAACGAAGCGGGCTACTACGTATTCGTTGTGACTAACCAGTCTGGTGTCGCACGCGGATACTACTCGGAGGCTGCCGTCAAAATATTCAACCAGCATGTCCAAGATGCCCTCAAGGCCGCGGGCGCTCATATCGACGCCTTTTACTATTGCCCCCATCACCCAAATGGAGTGATCAAGGAATTCGCGATCCAGTGCCGCTGCAGAAAACCAGCACCGGGCATGCTTGAACAGGCGGCCCGCGACTGGCCAATCGATCTAAACCGTAGCTTCCTCATTGGCGATATGAATCGTGACCTCGCCGCAGCGGCCGCGTTTCACATTCGCGGGGTCAAATTCAACGCACAAACCGATTTACTGCAGGAGCTTGTTCGTAAAGAGATCTCCGTCCGCGGCGTTATATGAAACGGTGGCCCGCGCCCGTTGTGCAAGATTGTTGGGCGCCGAGGACACTTTAACGTAACGCTGGAAAAATGCAGGTATTTCAGTCAATCAAAGCTCGCAATCTGCCGCTTCTAGTGGAACTGGTGAAAATTTGCAGAGCTTTGGCGAAGAATGACAGACTGCTCAAGCAGCCGAAGCTTGCTCAGTTAACTCGTGAACTTTGATTTCGCTATCCGGAAACTTTTGTTTGAGTTTCAAGCCTGCTTTCACAGCTTCTACAAAAATTCCATATTTCGACTGAATTTCTCCGTCAATTTCGACAACGTAGCATTCATCGCGCGCAACGTTCGTTACATTTTCCATGAGGGACCTGCCGCTTGCTCTAATATTTTAATTTGAAAGAGACAACTCCAGTCACCGCCTTCAGCAGGCGTACGCAGCTACCTAGCCTTCCCACGGGAGGTCACGCATCCTTGTTTAGATTAAAGTCGAGAGTTCAATAATTTCTTAAAATAATCGGGAACCCGCATTCCGCAGCAATTTCGAACGACCCGATCTCACCAGCAATCCTGAAAGCTCCTTCGTACGTGACTGTCAATAGAACGCTTGTAATTCGTTTTGACCAAAGGGGATTGGCGTATACGAAACCGAGCGCATCTCGCCGACTTGCGTCGTGATCCTCTGATCGAACGAGTGCGCGTCAAAGAAATCAACTCCACCTGAAAAATAAGCGTCTCCGATACATCCATCAGTAAACATCGCACCGACACGCTAGGAGCGTTTTTGTCGGAATATAACACTTCCTCATAGACAGCTATTGTCTATGGCAAAAGCAAAAGATTAACGGGTGAAATAATCAAAATGCGTTCAATTGATCATCGCAAATGGCTGCCTCTCGTTACGGTCATCGATGCTCTCAACTCCGATAGCTTCAGGAGGACAGACTTGATGGTCTTTTAATCGCCTCTGATACCGCTCCGGGTCCTATTTTTCTCAGATCCTCTGCCTGTTCGCTCAAGGTTTTCAATTGAGCCTGCATGAACTCGGTTTGTATTTGCACGAGCTCTTGAAAATCTTTGGCTTTGGTTAGTTTCTGCGCAAACTCAAAAGTGGTTGCTACATTTTTCCCGGCATAACCTTGAATTTTTTTGTTCAGGTCCGTATCAGCCCAGGGCATAGCGAACATGCTTTTCTGAAAATACTCAAGATAGTTCTCCATTGCCCCACGAGCTTGTTCTACTGTCCGCTCCACCTCTTCGCTAATGTTCTCAGAAAGTGTTTTGTTTTCCTCTCCCATAGCCGCCTCCACTTAACGTTCAGCTGATAATACCACCGCAAGGTCTGGCTGAGTATTCTCGGTTGTCGGAATTGGACAGCGATGCTGCCCGATCGCGATCACTCTTTGTCTCCTAGGGCTGTCTCAATAAGCGTTATTTTTTTAGACGCTTCGGTTTCCTCTTTGTGGCTTTTCAAAGAGGATCAATAACAGTTAAGAAAATATTTTGACTTTGCAGATTACTCTGTAGATTCTAATCAAGTGGAATGCGTCTCATGACTATACA
>Ga0182039_10001443_pt1 | contig 12681 bp, 6 predicted proteins | sample sta12Can44000111_FD_125975 | JGI IMG/M metagenome (GOLD analysis project Ga0182039, IMG submission 125975) | Lab enrichment of tropical soil microbial communities from Luquillo Experimental Forest, Puerto Rico - statanox.12C.anox.44.000.111 | ecosystem: Environmental > Terrestrial > Soil >...
AGCGTCGGGATATGGCAGCGGACGCAGCAAAACCGTGTTGACCACAGTAAAGAGTGCCGTGTTCGAGGCGATACCCACCGCGAGCGTCAAGACCGCCACCGCCGAGAAGCCGGGACTTTTTGCCAGCATCCGCAGGCCGTAGCGAAGGTCCTGAAAGAGGTTCTCAATGTAGTTCACTCCACGCAGGTCGCGGCACTCCTCTTTGATTTGCTCGATCCCGCCCAACCTGCGTAGAGCCACGTAGCGGGCGTCCTCTGCGGTCATCCCCTTTGCGCGCTCTTCCTCTGCAAGCTTCTCAAGATGGAAGCGAAGTTCGTCGGTCAGTTCCTGCTCGACGCGGGTCTTCCGAAAGATTGAGCGGAGCCGACGAGGCAGCTTGTAGAGCCAGCGCATGCTACTAATCCTCAGCTTTCAGCCAGTCACCCTTAGCGCTCAACTTTCGGTATTAGAGCTCTGCTGACGGCTGAAAGTTGATTGCTTCATTCGTACCTCAAGGCCACCATAGGATCGACCTTCGTCGCCCGGCGGGCCGGGATGTAACTCGCAATCAGTGACACGGCTCCCAGCAGTACCGCACTGGCCAGGAAAGTTAGCGGGTCAGTTGGCTGTACGCTGTAGAGCATGCTTGAAAGCAACCTTGTCAGGCCCAAGGCGGCCAACAGACCGGCGGCGATGCCCATAAGCGCCGTCGCCATGCCTTCCCCGACCACCAGCTCGATTACCTCACGACGGTCGGCCCCCAGGGCCATCCGGATGCCTATTTCATGCACCCGTCGGCTCACCGTATAAGAGAGCACACCATAGATGCCAACACTGGCAAGTACCAAGGCAAGGCCCGCAAACGCGCCAAGCAGAATCGTGTTGAATCGCCAGCGTCCGAGAGACTCGGACAACACCAGTTCCATGGACCTTACTTGTGCAATGGGTTCGTCGGGGTCCACTTCGAGGACCGCCTGCTTTGCCTCGGCGGCAACGGAAAGGGGCGTCCCTCTCACGCGGACAACCCAGCGTGCAGGAATCTCGCGCACGAGCAGCGGCACCATATGGGCGGGTACCTGCCGGTAGGGCACAAACATCTCTGGTGGAGCGGATTCGCTCAAGGAGCTTTCTCTCACATCACCTACTACCCCGACGATTACCCTGGGCGGCTCGGTCCAATCGGGCCCCATGGGCTTGCCAATGATCAACTGTTGGCCAATAGGGTCACTATTCCTCCAGAACTGGTGCGCCATGGTTTCGTTAATGATTGCGACAGGCTGGGAGCGTTGGCTGTCGCCCTCCGTGAAGTAACGTCCCTTTAGCAACGGGATGTGCATGGTCTGAAAGTATTCAGGGCTGATGAGACGGTACTGGCTGTCCCCCGGGTTCTGGTCGGAACCTGGGCCCGTACGGGCTTCGATCGTAAATGGAAAGTCGGGGCCGAACTCCGTGGGCAGGCAGGTAACGGTAGCGGCGGCTTCCACTCCCGGCAGGGCTTGGAGCCGACGGAGGGCTTCACGGACGAAGGCCGAGAACTTGCCTGAGGTTCCATACTTTGCTTCCGGGAGCGTAGTCTCAAAGGTAAGGACGTCACGAGGGTCGAAACCTGGATTGACTTTCAAGAGCGTTGCGAGGCTACGGATTAGGAGTGCTGCTCCGATCACCAGCATCAAGGAGAGTGCTGTCTCGACGACGATAAGCCCAGCGGAGAGTCTTCGGCCCGAGACGCCGACTGTCACCCGTGAGGAACCCTCCCTCAGTGAGTCGCTAACCTGCATCCGGGCGGTGCTGAGGGCTGGCATAAGGCCGAACAGTATCGCGGTCAGCAGGGAGACCATCAGCGTGAAGCTGAGGATGCGCCAATCCGGGCTAACGTTCACGGGCCGAGGAAGGTCGGAAGGGCCCACCCCCATGATGACGGCCACAGCACCGAAAGCGAACACAAGGCCCAGAAGACCGCCCAAGAGGGACAGTAAAACGCTCTCGGTGAGGAGTTGGCGCATCACCCTGAAGCGACTTGCCCCAAGAGCTGTGCGAATGGCGACTTCCTTAAGTCGAGCCGTGGATTTGGCCACCAGCAGGTTGGCCACGTTGGCGCAGGCAATCAACAGAACAAGTCCGACCGCTCCGAGCAGGGTGAGGAGAGCCGGCCGGATGGGTCCCACCAGGCGTTCGTGCAAGGGGACCAACGCAGCCCATTCATCGGAGCTGGGCAGTTCGGGCATTGCCCGATGGAAGGCCCGGGTCACTTGGCTGATTTGAGTCTCCGCCTGCAGCCGACTAAAGCCTGGCTTCAATCTTCCGACACACACCAGGTAATTGGCCGGGTCGTGACTCAGGGTCGGCAATTGGAACGGAATCCAAAGCTGGGTTCCCGAGGAAAAATCCGAGCCGGCGGGGAAATCAAATCCTGCGGGCATGATGCCCACCACCACGTATTGCTGACCGTTAACCGTGATGGTGCTCCCAACCAAGGTCCTATCTCCGGCGAAGCGACTTTGCCAAAGACCATTGCTGAGGATGATTGCGTGTGGACCGCCAACAGAGTCTTCTTCTGGTAGGAACTCGCGTCCGAGGGCGGGTCTGATGCCGAGCACCTGAAAGAACCCAGCCGTCACGCGGACGCCCGGAACACGCTCAGCTTCCCCAGATTTTGCCAAGTTGAAGCCGATCGGCAGAATGTCGAAAGCAGCCAAGCTGTCAAACACCTGATTGTGATCGCGCCAATAGTTGAAAAGCGGCACCGAGACTGAGCTCCCGGTACCATCCTTATACTGCTTCAGGCACTGGACGATTCGGTCCGGTTGGGGAAAAGGCAACGGGCGTAGAAGGACGGAGTTCACAACGCTGAAGATCGCGGTATTGGCACCAATGCCGATCGCTAGCGTCAGAACAGCGACAGCAGTAAAGCCGGGGTTCTTGGCGAACATCCGCAGTCCATAGCGAACATCTTGGAAAAAGCTCTCGAAGTAGTTCACTCGGCGCATATCCCGGCACTCCTCTTTGATCTGTTCCATACCGCCCAGCTCGCGCAGGGCTGCATAACGGGCTTCCTCTGCGGGCATCCCTTTTGCGACCTTCTCCTCAATCAGCCCTTGCAGGTGGAAGCGGAGTTCGTCGCTCAGTTCCTGCTCGACATCGTTCTTACGGAGAAGTGATCGGAATCGAAGGCGTAGCTTGTAGAACGAGCGCATAAAGACCACCTTGAAGCCTTCTCGGGTGGGCCCAACCTACTCGTACCTCAGGGCCACGATAGGATCGACCTTCGTCGCCTGGCGGGCCGGGATGTAGCACGCTGCGAGAGCCACGCTGGCGAGAATAAATGCCACAGCGACAAACGTTAGGGGGTCGCTGTGCTTAACACCGTAAAGCAAGCTCGACAACAAGCGTGTCAGTGCCAGTGCCCCGGCGGTCCCAATAGCGACACCAATCAACGCGAGCTTGAATCCCTCAGCCACGACGAGCTTCAGCACATTGCTTCGCCCCGCGCCCAGTGCCATGCGGAGGCCAATCTCATTCGTCCGGCGTGCAACCGTATAAGCGAGTGTTCCATAGATCCCGATAAAGACCAGCAATAGGGTCAAACCGCTGAAGAAACCCGCAATATCCGCCACCAGAAACTCCGGCGCCATGTTTTGGTTAACGCGATTCTCCAGAGTCGTGATTTCACCGACTCTCATGTGTGGATCCGCTTCCCGAACCGCAGCGCGCACGGCGCCAGCAATAGCAAGGGGAGGGCCGTTGGTACGTACCTCCAGCGAATGAATCTCCGAATTGTTTTGCAATGCCGCGAAGTACAGGAGCGGGACATTCGATTGCCGAAGACCTTTGTACTTCGCATCCCTCGCGACACCGATGATCTCGTATTGTTCGTTATTGAACTCGAACCGCTTACCCAAGGCAGACCGGTTGCCGAAGTACTGCCGAGCCATGGTCTGGTTGAGAATCGCGACTTTCCGAGAGTTGGAATTGTCCTCTTGAGAAAACTCGCGCCCCTCAAGCACCGGGATGCCTGACGTCTCAAGATAATTAGGCCCCACCCAATTCGCCTGCGCGCGTTGGTCCTCTCTTGTTCGTGGGTACCCTTCGAACTTGAGGCCGCTGACCCCACTGCTGTCATTTGCCAATATTTCATGGAAAGAAACGCTTGCGACATGCACTCCTGGGATGGCCTCCGTGCGCTGCAGCAATGGCCCGATTACGTTCGCCCAATTCGGCCGGTACTCGCGCTGTGGGACGAGCTGCACAGAAAGAACACCGGCGGCTCGAAATCCTAAGTCTTGGCCCTTCAGATTCTGAATCGTCCGAATAAACAGCCCGCCGACCACCAATAACAAAAGCGAAAGTGCGACTTGGAGCGTGATCAGCCCGTCGTTGAATCCCCAGCGCCGACCGCGGCCAGCGAAAAGAGGCGAGTTAAGTATTGGCCCCGTGCCGACGCCCTGGCGCGCAGCCTTAAGACCGGGTGCGAGACCAAATAGCACGCCTGTCGCAACCGAAATCACAGCGGTGAAAGCCAAGACGCGAATGTCAGGGCGCAGGTCAACGGTGACGGCACGGCCCACGCCGGCAACCAGGCTCGTCAGAACCCGCTCGCTCCAGAGGGCAAACGGAAGTCCGAGCACGCCTCCTAAAAGTGCCAGCAGCATGCTTTCCGTCACCAACTGCCGGACTACTCGGCCGCGGCTGGCCCCAAGCGCGAGGCGAGTAGCGATCTCTCTTTGTCTTGTTGCCGCCCGCGCCAACTGGAGACTGGCCAAATTTGCGCAGGCAATCAGCAGAACCACCGCCACCACGGCCATTAGGATTCCCAAGGGAGCGGAGAAGGTGTCACGCAGCCCGGAACTACCTCGGTCACCCCTTTCAACTGCGATGCGATCAATGAAACCGCCCTGCGACGCGCTGTCCGCGAGCTGTGGCAATAACGCCATCATATCCGCGCTTGCCTGCCCCGCCTGAATTGCGGGCTTCAAACGTCCCATCAGATAAAGCCATGTGAAGCCAGGCGCGATCCTCTGGGCCGCCGGCATCAGGCTCATTGTGGCCCAGACGTCCGGTGCCTCGCCGACCGTCTCGCCCAGAAAGTCTGGCGGCGCGACGCCGACGATTGTGAACGGCAGGCCATCCAGATCTATAGGTTTCCCGATCACAGAGGGAGAGCCGGCGAAGCTGCGCTGCCAGAAGTGATTACTGATGACGACAACCTGCACGTTCTCATCCTCGCCGTTGAACGCACGGCCGAAGAGGGATTGGACGCCGAGGACCGAAAAGTAGTTGGTGGAGACGATCTTACCCAGTGCGACCTCCGTCTCAGCACCCATCCCGACATCGATGCGCCTCGGGCTCGAGGCCGCAAGGACACCGGCGAACGTACGATTTCCGTCGCTTATCATCCGATAGTCCGAGTAGCCAAAGTCGCCGACCCTCCCGTTCCGAGAAAAGGAAGCAAGTACAACAAGACTCTCCGCGTGGCTGACCGGAAGAGCTCTGACCAGAATCGCGTCGATCAGGCTGAAGATTGCCGTGTTCGCGCCAATGCCGAGAGCGAGTGTCAAGATCGCCACGGCAGTGAAACCGGGATTCTTCGCCAGCATCCGCAAGCCGTAATGCAAGTCTTGAATGAAATTCTCAATGTAGTTTAGGCGGCGCATGTCGCGGCACTCCTCTTTGATTTGTTCGACGCCACCCAGTTCGCGCAAGGCCGCATAACGGGCTTGCTCCGGCTTCATCCCTCTTGCGACCTTCTCCTCGATCAGCTTTTCCAGGTGGAAACGGAGTTCCTCGGAGAGCTCCTGCTCGACACGGCTCTTGCGAAGGAGTGACCGGAGCCGAAGCGGCAGCTTGTAAAACCAGCGCATCAAGGCCTTACCGATCCTTTCATCGGGTCGAAGCGGGCTACCCGGATACCCGCTGTCTGCAAGTTGCGTCATTCCTGCCGTATGGCAGTCAGCGGATCGATTTGGGAGGCGCGCCCGGGTTTCGTTATTCCGACCAGCGGTGAGTCAAAGCTGTAAGCATCAAGGGGCAGGGTCGGCACCTGAAGCAAGCCCTTTTCCCTAATAGCTTCAAGCATCGTCCGGAGCTATTTGGCAGCTTGGATCTTGAGACCCTTGAAATAGCCCTCGGTGCCCGGACCGATCCACAGGGCCACACCGCCGGAGGAATCTCCGAGCTTCAGGTCGTTCACGATCAGACAGGGCTGAGGCGCGCCGTGCACATACAGGCGGGCCTTCGTGCCTTCGACCGCGATGCGGTAGCGGGTCCAGACGCCAGGTTCGAGATCGACGTAACTCTCGTACTTTTCGGGCGAGAGGCGCCGCATTTCCGCGAAGGTGAACTTCGGAAATGAGCCGTACTGCGTGGAGTGATTGCGGCGAATCTGGTCGTCGGCGCGGCCGTTTGTAGGGCGTAGGTAGATGTACTCGTATTCGCCATCCTGCACCCGGAAGGCGATTCCAATGAAACCGCGTGCGCCGGCGGCTGCTGCTGCGCCCCCGGCGGGGCGTCCCGCCAGTTCTACCTCGATCTCTCCGTTGTGAAAAACCGCGCCTCTCACGATCGCGTATGCCTCTCCGTCCGGGACCTGGCCATCTTCGACAACCTTTACGGCTGGTTTGCCCAAGTAAACGACCGTCTCCAGCTTGACCCGGTGAGGAGTCAATCGATCGGGCGCCTGAGCGGACAATAGTGACGCGAGCGCAAGTTGCATGCCTAAGGCCCGTTTGCTGAATGAAATTATCATCTCCACCCCTATTCCTGTCGTATTGCAGTCAGCGGATCAATTCTGGATGCGCGCCTCGCCGGAACGTAGCTGGCAACCAGTGCAACCAGACCTATCAGAACCGCGACAGCCAGATAGACCGCAGGATCGTTCGGCTGCACCCGGAATAGCATGTTCGTAAGCAATCGTGTGCCGACAACCGCCGCGGCTACACCCAGAGCCAGACCGAGACCGGCGAGGGCCAGTCCCTGACCGAGGACGAGTCGAAGCACGGAACCTGTGCTCGCGCCCAAGGCGATTCGCAGGCCGATCTCGTTCGACCTTTGTCCCACGGCATGCGCCATCACGCCATAAACACCAGCCGTGGCAAGACATACGGCCAGCGCGGCGAAGACCGCGAATAGCAGAGTTCGAAATTGGGGCGCAGCAACGTTTTGCGAAACTAAGGCCTCCATCGTCGTGAACTTCATCGGAACATCCGGCGACCTGTCTCGCGCCAGCCGCCGCAATGTTTCCTGAAGCGCGCTTGGATCGCCTACAGTTCGCGCGACAACACTCAAGGTCGCTCCGTTGAAAGGGTGCTGCAGGTACGTCATGTAGCACTCCGGCATCGGCTCGCGCTCCGGTCCTCGCTGCCGCACGTCGCCGACAACACCGATGATCGTCATGCCCTGGAAAGAGTCGAAGGGACAGAAGATTGTCCTGCCGAGCGGGTTCTGGTTGCGAAAGGATTTTCGAACCACGGCCTCATTCACCACGGCGATGAAGGGCCTGTCCAAAGTATCGCTATCACTGAAGTCTCGTCCGCTCTTCAGTGGGATTCCCAGCGCCGCGAACGTGCCGGGCGAGACAATCGAAAGGATCACGGCAGGGGCAGTCGGGTCCGGTAGCGCAGGCATGTGATCGACCCAATAGGCCCCTGTCGAATCGACGTACCCAGGTGGCGCCATCGTTGCGCCGACTGCCGAAACGCCGGGAAGTGCGGCAATCTCAGGGAGAACATCCTTGAAAAATTGCCGCGCGCGCGCTATGCCCACGGACGGCGGGGCGGGTACAGTCGCCCGCATGACCAGGACGTTTTCAGGCCGAAAACCCAAAGCCACATTTTGCAACGCCACAAAGCTCTTGATCAGAATACCTGCGGCAGAGAGAAGCACCATAGCCAGCGCGATCTCCGCCACGACGAGCACGCCACGTTTGCGGACCATCCCGCCGCCGCTCGTCAGGCGCGATGCTCCCTGCTTCAGCGCTACGCTCAAGTGGACTTTGGATGCATAGAGCGCGGGAACCAGACCGAAGAGCAAGGTCGTCATCATCGAGATGCCAAGCGTGAATGCGAGTACCCACCGATCGATGCCGGTTTCGGCAAGCCGAGGCAGGTCGGCAGGAGCCAGCGCAACCAACGCCTTCGACCCCCCATAGGCAAGCAGCAGCCCCGCGGCCCCCGCGATGAACGCCAGCAGTAAGCTTTCAGTAAGTAATTGCGTTATGATCCGCTGTCGGCTCGCTCCAAGCGCCGCGCGAACCGCAACTTCACGGGCCCGCGCCGTCGCCTTGCCGAGGATCAGGGTCGCTGTATTTGCACAGGCGATCAGAAGCACCACGCCTACGGCGCCCAGCATAAGGTAGAGCGTCAGGCGAACTTCGCCTACCATTTCATCCCGCATTCGCGTCACGGCGACGCTCCGGCCCTTGTTGCTCTCCGGATACTGCTGCTCGAGACGCCGGGCAATCGTCGTCATCTCGGTTTGTGCCTGTTCGAGGGAGACGCCGGGTTTGAGTCGCGCGACCGCGAGGTAGTTCTGTGCTAAGCGGGGTTCCGGTGTTCCACCGCTAATCGCCGGAACCCATAGATCCGTGTTGCCCGGGAAGCGGAAGCCCGGTGGCAGCACCCCGACGATGGGTCGCGGTCCAAAGATACGAACTGTCTGGCCCAGCGCGCGAGGGTCGCCGCCAAAATGGCTTTGCCAGTATGCGTAGCTGATCATCAAGGCTCCGCCACTGCCCGGCTTCGTTTCTTCAGCCGTGAAGAAGCGGCCCACAGTCGGCTCAACGGCAAAGACGCGAAAGAACTCAGGACTCACCGCGGTGACCCGTGCATACTCCGCCGTGGAGCCATGTATCACCGCGGCTTCCCGCGAGGCGTAGTAGGCCATCGCCTCGAATGAAGAGCTCTGGTCGTGCCAATCCTGGACGTCGGGACTCGAGACTTGCTTTGAAAGCGCGGTGGCTCCCTCAACGCCCTTCACAAAATCGGAAAGAGTTACGATGCGATCCGGCTCGCGATACGAAAGCGGCTTGAGAAGCACGCCGTTGACAACGCTGAAAACAGCCGTGTTGGCACCGATGCCGAGCGCCATGATGAGAACGGCGAGCCCGGCAAAGCCCGGATTCCGGCGCAGAGTGCGGCCGGCGTAACGGAGATCGGACAGCAGGTCATCGATGTAGTTCGCTCGTCGCATATCGCGGCACGCCTCCTTGATTTGTTCGACTCCTCCCAGTTCGCGCAGGGCCGCGTAGCGCGCTTCCGGGGGCGTCATCCCTTTTGCGACCTTTTCTTCGATCAGCTTTTCCAGATGGAAACAAAGCTCGTTAGTCAGTTCTTGCTCGATGTGGCTCTTTCGGAAGAGCGAACGGAATCGGAGCGGCAGCATGTATAACCAACGCATGAGTAGTCCGTGATTCCTTACCCGACTGCCAAAGCCTATTCGTGTCTCAAGGCCACCATAGGATCGACTTTTGTTGCCCGTCGCGCCGGAAAGTAGCTCGCGAGCGAGGCAACTGTCGTGAGAATAAGCGAGACAGAAATAAATGTCAGAGGGTCTGTGGACTTGACGCCGTAAAGCAGGCTCGCTAGGAACCGCGTGAGTACGAGCGCCCCTCCGATTCCGATTGTGATCCCGACCAGCGTCAGCTTGAGTCCCTCTCCGACGACCAGCCTCAGTACGCTGCTACGATCCGCTCCCAGCGCTATGCGGACGCCAAACTCGTGGGTACGTTGGGCGGTTGCGTACGCAACCACTGCGTACAATCCAGCCGTGGCGAGTGATAGCGCCAGCAGCCCTAATGCGCTCAAGAGGATTCCAGTCAGATGCGCTGTAAAGAGCGGAACGCGCATGTACTGCTCAAGTGTCTCGGCGTCGGTAACAGGAACGCTTGAATCCACTTCGTGAATAGCCCTTTGAACTGGGGCGAGCATGGCCCTCGGATCTCCGGCTGCTTCGACAATGAGTGTTGCCCGAGTGGTGTAAAACTGAGGCATCGGCCGGTACATGAAAGGGCGGGGGGCCTCTCTGAGATTGCTGTACTTGCCCGTTTTAACTATCCCGACGATCTCGAAACTCGGTTGGTTTTCGACGCCAAAGGAGATTCTCCGACCGATGGGGTCGCGGCCGGGCCAGTAGCGGCGCGCCATTTCCTGGTTAATGACTACCACGCCGTGTGCTGTCTCGCTGTCTTGCGCGTCGAACTCCCGCCCTTTAAGCAAGGGAATACCCATGGTCTGAAAATATCGCGGCCCCACGGCGGCAAGACCTGCCGTCGGCGGAGGTTGACCCTGGCGAGGTTGGTAGCCTTCAGCAACGAAGCCCACGCCGAGATCTGTAAACCCTAATGGGAGGTAGCTTGCAAGACTAGCCCCGCGAACGCCCGGCAAAGCGGTTACGCGATCGAGCATCCCGCGCAGAAGCGCCCGACCTTGGCTTTCGGCGTAGCCGAGAGGACGAACGTCCATTGATACGGCGAGCCGGTGACTTACTTCGAACCCAGGATCGATTGATTTGGCGTTCTGCAAGCTTCGCACACACAGGCCGGCGCCGATCAGCAACAGCATACACGCTGCCAGTTCTGCTACGACCAGCGAGTTGCGCAGACGGCTTTTGGCGGCAGTGGTGGATTCGTCCCGCAACCGCGACACGACGTCGACTTTCGAGGCGCGCAGCGCTGGAGCCCATCCAAAGATAATCCCCGTAAGGAGTGAAACGAGAAACGTGAAAGCCCATATGCGCCAATCCAAGGCCGCTTCAATGGTTAGGAAGGAAAGCGTTGGAGGTTTCAGCTTCATCAAAAGCGGTGCAGTCCACCTCGCGAACAACATCCCCACACATCCAGCTCCGAAACTAAGCACAATGCCTTCCGTCAGCACTTGCCGGATCAACCGGCCGCGGCTTGCCCCAATGGCCGTGCGAATGGCCATCTCCCTCGACCTTTTCACGGCCTGCGCCAGGAGCAAATTGGCGGCGTTGGCGCACGCAATCAAGAGAATCAGAGCAACTAGCACCATAAGCAGGATCATGAGCGGGGCAACGAATCGTCGAAAGTCCGGGTCATAAATGCCAGTGAGTGGCGTCAACGATGCCCGCCATCCTTTGTTGGTATCGGAGTGAGCTTGGGCCAGTTGCTGCGCCAGCACATTCAATTCGGCGAGCGCTTGGGACGGGGTCACGCCCGGCTTTAACCGTCCTAGCGCATAAATCCAATAACTCTTTCGGGACGAGAGGAGGTCATCGCCTGGGTGGATTTCGTGCTGCATCATGACGGGAGCCCAGAAATCAGGCGCAAGAATTGTTTCGATCCCTTTGAAGTCACTTGCAGCGACGCCGACGACGCTAAACTCGTGGCCGTTGAGCGTCAGGACTTTCCCTACCACGCCGGGGTCAGATCCGAGACGTCGCTGCCAGAATGAGTGGCTCAGGACCACTACGGGGCTCCTCCCAGGAGTCTGATCCTCCTCGGGCAGGAACCAACGCCCCAGAAGAGGCCGAACGCCCAGGAGGGAAAAGAAATTTCCAGAAACAAGTTGCCCCTCAATTAGCCGGGTCTGGCCCGAAGTGCTCCAGCTCACGTCCAGCGGATCACTGCTAAAGGCTAACAGTCCCGCAAAGGCCGTATTGTGGTCGCGGTAGTAAACGTAATCGGGATAGCTTTGCTGCACGTAACGCGGTTCACCGTGCGGCAGTTGATTCCATAGAGCGAGGAGCTTGCCCGGTTCTTCGACGGCAGCGGGAGGCTTAAGGAGTAGCGTGCTGACGAACGTGAAAATGGTCGTATTCGCGCCAATGCCGAGCGCTAGCGTCACGACCGCAACCGCCGTGAAGCCTGGACTGCGGCGTAATTGGCGCAGACCGTAACGCAAGTCTTGAATGAAATTCTCAATGTAGTTCACCCCGCGCATGTCGCGACACTCCTCTTTGATTTGCTCCAGTCCACCCAGTTCGCGCAGCGCCGCGTATCGGGCTTCCTTCTGTCTCGTGCCTTTCGCGACGTTTCCCTCGATTAGCTTTTCGAGATGAAAGCGGAGTTCGTCGCTGAGATCCTGCTCGACACGGTTCTTACGGAGGAGTGATCGGAACCGAAGGGGTAGCTTGTAGAAGCAGCGCATCATGGCTGTTTCGCCTCACGACATTTCCAAGACAAGACCGATGGCGGTAGATAGCCTCTTCCAGTTGCTTTCCTCTTGCTCCAAGTACTTGCGCCCCGCTGACGTCAGCGAATAGTACTTCGCTCGACGATTGTTGTCAGACTCGCCCCACTTCGCTTTGATCCATCCGCTTTGCTCAAGGCGGTGCAGGGCGGGGTACAGCGCTCCTTGATTCACCTGGAGTACTTCCTTGGACACCTGCCGGATGCGCTGGGCGATTCCCCAGCCGTGCATGGGTTCAAGAGCTATGGTCTTGAGGATTAGGAGGTCCAACGTGCCTTGGACCAAATCGGTTGGTTTGCCCATCTTCACTCCCCTCAACTATCGACGGTAAATCCTATCGCCGCTCCTGTCAATAGTCAAGGGGGAGATTTCCAGACACTCAGGGAGGCAAAAATGTTCGGACGGATGTCAGCCATGCCCTTTGTCCGGCTGGACGCCGGAAAGGAGCTCGAAGTCGCGGTAGCCGGGTTGCTCGGAGCTACCGATTATCCAGAGATCGGTCGCTGGATTCAGTTTCCCAGAGGATTGATGTTGTTCCTTCTGGTCCCTGGAGACAGCG
>Ga0182039_10001447_pt1 | contig 12662 bp, 14 predicted proteins | sample sta12Can44000111_FD_125975 | JGI IMG/M metagenome (GOLD analysis project Ga0182039, IMG submission 125975) | Lab enrichment of tropical soil microbial communities from Luquillo Experimental Forest, Puerto Rico - statanox.12C.anox.44.000.111 | ecosystem: Environmental > Terrestrial > Soil >...
TCGGGGCGGCGGCGAGGACCGTGCGTGCGACGCTCCTTGCGTTCTTCGCGCTCTCTTATGGAGTGACGCTCGCTTCCCATGAGGCGACGATCGGCATCCCTGCCGCGACCTGGCTTGCTGCCGGCATCCTGATTCCGTTCGCCTTCTTCGGCGGCCTCGCCGGTCGTCCAATAGGCGATCGTCTTGGCGCCGAAGCCTTTACCCTGCTCGCGATTGCGCTCCTTGCGCTGGCTGGTGCCTACACCCTCGGCGACGCCGCCCTTGCCTTTGTCACCGCCTAGCGACGAGCGATATCATCGCCGACCCGTTCGGCTACGCGGCCTCGTCGCTTCTATGCCAAGATCGCGCTCGACCCCAATCGCCCGACACCGCAGGTCAGCAATATCGCCCAGTCAATCCTGAGCGAGTTGGAGCGCGTTCGCGGCACCAAGCTGACATTGACGCTCGACATCGACGCTGAGGCCACCGAGGGTTTCCCGGAGGATGTCGAGAGCGTGGTGCGCGACAACGCTGCAAGCCTGCGGATCACGGACTTCGGGTTCGAAGGAGATTAGTGGCTTGCGTTTTCCTGTTGGGCGCGGGCCTCCCCGGGTGGGGATGAGGAGCTTCTCGAAGCGAAAGCAGGAGTAGGATAGCTTCCCGCGAAATTTGCAGATTGTTGCCACCGGCGTTGCCAGGGACCACTTGCGATACCCGCAGTGTCGTCTACATCGCTGAAAAACCAACACAATCAGATATAGCGCGGTCTGGTAAAGAACCGGCACGCCGCGCAGCGTGTGGCATCGCTTTGCGCGGCGCTAAAGCGAAATCGGATTAGATTTAATCGCGATTTCGCTTTGGCTTGTTGTTTGACCACGATCTTTTCCGAAAACCGGCATCCACTTTTCGGGATCATGCTCTAGTGGATGCCGGCCCAGTAATCGCCAAAGACAATCACCGACAAGACATAACCGAGGACAACATTGGCGGCGACGCCAATCGTGAAGGTCCAAAACGCTTTCCAGCCCACGATGTGCAGATCGCGAAAGCGCGTTGTCAGCCCGATGCTGAGAAAGCAGAAGATGAAAGTCCAGGTCCGCAGCGATACCAGCGGCGCCAGGACATTGGGCCGCACTGTGTTGTTGAAGTCTGCGGCATTGAAGCCACCGGCAAACGCACTCATCAGGATCGAGGCGGCGAAAAAGCCGATGACGAATTTCGGAAACCGCCACCAGATTTCACGCGCGTCTGGCACGCTCCCGCTCTCGCCTTTTTCCCAGACAAAGGTGGCAATCCCGGCGAACACGACCGACCAGATGCCGATCCACAGGTCGCGGCCGATTACTTTCATCAGCGTGAACGATCTGATCGCCGCGTCTTCATTGCCCGTCATTTTGCCGTAGGTGGTGGCGGCGGCGAATCCGGCGGCATCGGCGAACTCCGAAGTGCCGATCCAGGCGCCTGCTACGCCGGCGGGCAGATCCAGCGCGCGGGACAGGAAAGGCAGCACCAGTATCATGATCAGCGCCCACATCACGACCAGGGTCACTGACGTGTAGAGGTGATCTTTCTTGGCGTTGACGGAAGCCGCGATTGCCATCGAGGCCGACACGCCGCAAACCGCGCCGCCGACGCCCATAACCGCGGCAAGCCGCTTGTCCAGGCCGAATACGCGCGTGCCAAGGAAGTAGATGACGAGGCAGGTGACGAGCGAAATGACGGTTGCTTGGACGATGGCAACCGGTCCGGCGGTGAGCACCAGTGCGATCGGGAAAGTCGCGCCGAGCAGAACGATTCCGGTCTTGATGAAGTATTCGACGCGGAACGCGCTATCCATCCACGCCGGCAGCCGAAACACATTGGCGATGATGAGTCCGATAATGAGCGCAACCAGCGGCGCCTCGAGATTGAACTGCGTCGCACTGGCCCAGCCGGCAATCGCGAACATAATGAGTGAGCCGATATAAAGGAAAATAAAAGCGGGCACGAACTCTTTCAGCTTCGCGCCCATGATCGCGGCTGTGACGCCGAACAATACGAGCCAGAACAAGAATTGATACAGATAAAGCTGCGCGTTCTGTGTGAAATGATTGACGAGTTGAGCGAACGAAGTCCATTTGAGCCCGCCAGGATTGATCGCGAGCGCCTTGATGATATTGGTGTTGCCGGCCTGGAACAGAACGATTGCGAAGACCACGAGGCCGAGGCCGAGCCACACCGCCCACCAGTCTTCTTTCAGATAAAGTTCCTTCCAGCCCTGACGTTCGGGTTTTACCGTCTCACGGCTTGAATCCAACGAACCCACATTTGTCATTGCCCGGCCCTATGCTGTGACTTCACGCGCGAGCATGCCAGTTTGTCGCTCCATTATGTTTTCTTTTTAAGGGCGATCCGTAGCTCGCGTATCTTATGCGCGCGCGCAGACACGAAATAATATTTCGAAATACGGCGCCACTGACAATTGGCTTACTGTGCGGTGCAATGCCGAGAACCACCGCGAGGATCGAGCGCAGCAGAACGGCAAAGCCGCGACGTTATTGCTCAGCGGCTGAATTCAGCAGCCGGGATTGACCCAACCGACATCGGCGGCATGGATACTGTCTCGGTGGACGGAGTCGCCAATTGCAATTGCCGCACTGCAAACATTCGCGCTGCGACCGGGCGGGCAGGAACGTTGGAGACCTTGGCCTGATCTGCGACTTTGTTGACCTCTTGCTGTGCGAACGGCGATGGCCGCCGCGCGCAATCTTCCTCGAGATTGGCGAGCACGAGATAGTGCTGCGCCAGCTGCCGATAGCATTCGCCAAATTTCGTGGACGACGTATTTCTGGCCGACAGCTCGCATTTTGCTGCCCGCGCACGATAACGCTGCGCCGCCGCTATGTGATCAGCCATCGCCTGCCCATGGACGTAACGGACTTAACCGAGTTGCGAGCTTGCTCGGCAGGTCGGCGATGGGTCAAGCCGGCTTGTGGATAAATGCGCTGCAGTGCGAGGTGAATATGCCTCACGCGGCATTGGTTGTGGCCAAGACTGGAGCCAAGACTGGAGCCAAGACTCGGGCCAAAGACTCCGGCCAAGACACGGCCCAAGACTCTGGTCAAGATATCGTGGTTTCATGCTCTGCCGCGGCGGCCCAGGTCGAGAGGTCGCCTCTCGACCAGTCGCGCCAGGATTTTGAAGTACTGCCAGAGTGGAGAGTCTTGCGATGCGTGGAGTGATTTTTCTTGGTGAACGCAAATTGCAAGTCGCCGAATTTCCCGATCCGGCGCCAGGGCCCCATGATGTCGTCGTCGAAATCAAAGCGTCCGGGATGTGCGGCAGTGATCTCAAATTCTACCGTGCGACCGGCGGAGAAACCGCGGCGCTTGGGCTCGGTAAGCTCGAAGGCCCGGTCATCGCCGGCCATGAACCGTGCGGTGTGGTGGTGGCGGTCGGAAGCAAGGTCGATGAACGCGCCGCGCGGATCGGCGCCCGAGTCATGGTGCACCACTACAGCGGTTGCGGCGTCTGTCAGCATTGTCTGAGCGGCTGGTCGCAAATGTGCGTCGCCGGCAGCACGATCTACGGCGTCACCGCGCATGGCGCGCACGCCGATTACATGAAAGTTCCCGCGCATACGCTCGTGGCATTGCCCGAGCAATTGAGCTTCTCGACCGGAGCGGCGATTTCCTGCGGCACCGGCACTGCCTATGGCGCGCTGCGCCGCATGAATGTCGGCGGTGCCCACACCATTGCAATTATCGGCCAGGGCCCGGTCGGACTTTCGGCGACGCAGCTCGCAGTGGTCATGGGCGCGCGCGTCATCGCCCTTGACGTTAGCGACGAACGGCTGGCGCGCGCCAAGGGGTTCGGCGCCGATGCCCTGATCAATCCCAAGACTGGCGACGCACTTGCTGCGATCAAGGCGCTCACGCATGGCCTGAGCGCCGACCTGGCGCTGGACACGTCCGGCACCCCGGAAGGCAGGTTAACGGCAGTACGGGCGACGCGCGCGTGGGGTACGGTCTGCTTCGTCGGCGAGGGCGGCGGCGTCTCGCTTGACGTCAGCCCCGACATGTTGCGCAAGCAGCTCACGATCATCGGTTCGTGGACCTTTTCCACGACCGGGCAGGCGGAATGCGCCCGGTTCGTGGCCGATCGGAATATCGCCGTTGATCACCTGTTCACCCACCGCTGGGGGCTTTCGCAAGCAGACGAGGCCTATCGGCTATTTGATCGGCAGACCAGCGGCAAAGCTGTCTTCGCTAAGTCCTAGGGTCAAAACGCCCGCTTTTGCAGACGGCGAACATGGGGCCGAGATCACGGCAAGACCTCGCCTGCGGCATCGCGCCCTCGGTTCATTGGCCCGATTTAGGCATTCAATAGAGCGTGGTCCTCGACCCAGGACCCATAAAACGTGCTAAAAGATTGTACCGATAAGAAACCTCGACAATCAGCCGACAGAGGGAGGAGTTCAATGGCTCGGATTCATCGGCGAAAATTGCTTCAGCTTTCCGGCGCTGGCGCGGTTGCGGCAAAGACCGGCGGTATTGCCGCGATCCTGGCGACCGGTCGGGCGCCGGCTTACGCCCAGGGCACGACCGTGCACTGGCTGCGCTGGAACGATTTCGTTCCCTCCTCGGATAAAGTTCTGCGCGAGCAGATTGTGCCGGCGGCCGCGAAAGATCTCGGCATTACGCTCAACATCGAAATGATCAACGGCAACGACATTCAGGCGCGCACCACGGCCGCCATTCAGTCCGGCACTGGGCCGGATGTGATTTGCGCGCTCAATAATTGGCCGCAGCTCTATGCTGACAGCTTGGCCGACGTGAGCGAGGTTGCCGAGAAGCTCGGCAAGGATCAGGGCGGCTATTACAAAGAGTCGATTGCGGTTGCCAATGACGGCAAGAAGTGGCTCGGCGTGCCCTGGTGCATCCTCGGCAACGAGAACTCGTATCGCAAATCCTGGTTCGAGGCGGTCGGATTCACCAAGTTTCCGGAAACCTGGGACGAGTATCGCGACGCCGGCAAGAAGCTCAAAGCCAACGGCCAGCCGATCGGCCAGGCGATGGGCCACAGCTTCGGCGATCCGCCGACTTTCTTCTATCCGTATTTGTGGTCGTGGGGCGGCAAGGAAGTCGAGAAGGACGGCAAGACCGTTGCGCTCAACGGCAAAGAGACCATTGAGTCGGTCAAATTCTGGACCGCGTTCTGGAAGGATTGCTGCGACGAAGGCGGGCTCGCCTGGGATGATTCCAGCAACAACCGTGCTTTCCTCGCCGGCACGATCTCATCGACGCTGAACGGCGCTTCCATCTATCTCCTGGCCAAGCGCGAAGGCGACAAATACCAGAGCGAAAAAGGCACCCCGCTTTGGCAGGACATTTTGCATGGCGCGCTGCCGAAGGGTCCTGCCGGGCAGTTCTCATATCAACTGCCGATGACCAATATGCTGATGGGCTACTCCAAACAGCAGAAGGCCACGCGGGACTTCCTCGCCTGGATCACTTCAAAGCCGGTCTACCAGACCTGGTTCAATTCGCAGCAGGGCTATTCGGTGGGCGCCACTACAGTTTGGGAAGAAGATCCGATCTGGAAAAACGATCCAGTCATGGATCTATTCCGCCTCGCCGGTCGATCCGGCCAGTTCCCCGGCTATGCCGGGCCGGCTGATCGCAAAGCTGGCGAAGGGATGAGCAAGTACGTCATTGTCGACATGTATGCCAAAGCGGTTCAAGGCATGCCCGCCGAGGATGCGGTGAAATGGGCAACGGGCGAGTTGCAGAAAATTTACGTCTGATTTGCCGCGTAATGTCTATCTCAGTTCGGTACTTCGTAGCCGCGCCGCCCTGTCGAGTCGGGATGGCGCGGCCGGCGCCGGACCGCAGAGGAAGTGCCGATGGCAATAAGTGAAGCGGTTGGTCAACGAGCGTTCGCGCAGGCGCCGCGCCGCGGGTGGGCCACTCGCCTTCTTGAGGACGAGCGCTGGCTGGCGGTGTCGCTTCTGCTGCCGACGGTGGTGCTGCTTGGGCTGTTCATCGCCTATCCGTTCGTACAAGGCGTGTTGCTGGCGATTACCGACACCAAGGTCGGCATTCCTGGCCGTTTTGTCGGCGTGCAGAATTTCATCGCGCTGTGGTACGACAGCATTTTCCGCACGGCGGTTTGGAATACTTTCGTCTATACGGCGGTCGCGACGGTGTTCAAGCTTGCTTTGGGCTTGTGGCTGGCACTGCTCCTTAACCGGCATTTCAAAGGCAAGGCTTTCACCCGCGCGTTTATTCTGTTGCCCTTCATCATTCCGACTGTGCTTTCAACTTTCGCCTGGAAGTGGATGTTCGATCCCACCTTCAGCGTCATCAACTGGACGCTGTTCCAGCTCGGCCTCATTCACGGGCGGATCAACTGGCTCGGCGATCCAGATCTGGCGCTGATCTCGGTGATCATCGTCAATGTCTGGCGCGGCGTGCCGTTTTTCGCCATCAGCCTGCTCGCCGGGTTACAGACCATCAATCCGGAACTGCAAGAGGCCGCCGCCATCGACGGTGCGCGTGCCTGGCAGCGCTTCTGGCACGTGACCTGGCCGCTCCTTCTGCCGGTGACGATGGTGGTGATGCTGTTCTCGATTATCCAGACATTCGCGGACTTCCAGCTCGTTTATGTGCTGACCGGAGGCGGCCCGGCCAATGCGACGCAGCTGTTTGCGACCTATGCCTATCAGATCGGTGTCGGCACCGGTCTCTTAAGCGAGGGCGCCGCGGTTTCTCTCGCCATGTTCCCTTTCCTACTCTTCGTTGTGGTGGTGCAGCTTCTCTACATCCGCCGTGTCGAGGTGCACTGAACGATGATCGAAGGAGCAAAATGGCGCCGTTGGGCGTACTTCTACATTCCGCTCGGCGGCTTTATTTTCTGGCTGCTGTTCCCTTTCTACTGGATGCTGGTGACGTCGGTCCGGCCGGACCGCGAATTGTATCGCCCGTGGATGGCGCCTAACTACACACCGTTCTGGACCGCGCATCCTACGCTGGTCCACATCATCGACCTGTTGACCGAGACCCTGTTCACCCGATGGATGCTCAACACCCTGTTCATCGCGATCTTGTCGACGGTGATCTCGCTGTTTTGCGGCGTTCTTGCCGGCTACGCGCTGTCACGTCTGAAGTTTCCTTTCGCCGGCAGTCTCGGCACCGGAATTTTCATCACCTATCTCGTGCCGCAGACGCTGTTGTTCATTCCGCTTGCCGACATCATTCGCAACTTTCAGCTCGGCGACACGCCATGGGCGCTGATCCTTACCTATCCGACCTTTCTCATTCCGTTCTGCACCTGGCTGTTGATGGGCTACTTCAAGGCGATCCCCCGCGAGCTTGAAGAATGCGCCCGCATCGATGGCGCCACCCGCTGGAAAGCGATGACGTACATCATCATCCCGATCGCCGTTCCGGGAATCCTGTCGGCCGGCATCTTCGCCTTCACGCTGTCGTGGAATGAGTTCATCTATGCGCTGGTGTTTCTCTCCTCGGCCCAACAGAAGACGGTTTCGGTCGGGGTCACGTCGGAGCTAGTGCGCGGCGACGTCTTTTACTGGGGCCAATTGATGGCGGGTGCGCTGCTTGGCTCGATTCCGGTGGCTGTTATCTATTCGTTCTTTGTCGAGCATTATGTCGCCGGCCTTACCGGCTCGGTAAAGGGATAAGGCGGGGAGAAGGCAATGGCGCGCGTTCTGATCCGCAACCTCAACAAATTTTATGACGACTTCCACGCCGTCAAAGACGTGAACCTTGAAATCCGCGACAAGGAATTCGTGGTTCTGGTCGGCCCTTCGGGCTGCGGCAAGACTACGACGCTGCGCATGGTGGCGGGCCTGGAGTCGATTGGCTCGGGTCAAATCCTCATCGGCGATACCGTGGTGAACGAATTGCCGCCCATGGACCGCGACATCGCCATGGTGTTTCAGAACTATGCGCTCTATCCGCACATGAGCGTCTACGACAACATGGCCTTCGGCCTGAAAATGCGGAGGGTCGACCGCGGCGAGATTCGCAAGCGCGTCCATGAGGCCGCCGACATCCTCGGCATTCGCGATTATCTCGGGCGCAAACCCCGGCAGCTTTCCGGCGGACAGCGCCAGCGCGTGGCGCTCGGCCGCGCCATCGTTCGCCATCCCCAAGTGTTTCTGTTCGACGAGCCGCTTTCGAACCTCGACGCCAAGCTGCGCGTCCAGATGCGCGTGGAATTAAAGAAACTGCACAACCGGCTTAACACCACCGCAGTCTATGTCACGCATGATCAGGTGGAGGCGATGACCCTTGGCGATCGCGTGGTGGTGATGCGCGGCGGCATCGTGCAGCAGGTCGGCGAGCCGCTCGAACTTTACAATAGGCCGGCTAATCGTTTCGTCGCCGGCTTTATTGGCTCGCCGGCGATGAATTTTGCCTCGGTTCATGTGACCAACGGCACCGGCGGATTGCGCGCCGGCAATACCGGGCTCGCAATCGATGTCCCGGCTGAAATCAGTTCGCGGCTTGCGCCTTACGCGGGCCGCGACGTTATCATGGGCGTTCGCCCGGAGGATTTGGAGGTCGCCAACGGCGGCGATCCACCGGGACTTTGTTTCGAGGCCTTGGTGGAAGTCGTGGAGAGATTAGGCGCCGAGAGTCTGCTCGACCTGCAAGTCGGCGAGCAAACGATGGTGGCCTCGGTCGAGCCCAACATCCGCGCTAAACGCGGCGACAGATTGCGTTTCGCGCTGAGGCCGGAGCGGCTGCATTTCTTCGATACAAAGTCCGAAGCGGCAATCTAGAATTACGGAAACGCCGTCGCGTTTCAGTTGTGACCTTCGCCTCTGGCACGGCGTTAGAGTCCGCAAGGTGTGTTGTGCGGCTGACAAAGTCAAAAGCTCGCGCGTTTGCCGGTTCGATACCGGACCATTTGCGCGAAGCCTTTCGTCATGCCGTCTGGTCTTATGCCGGATGGAACCCGGCCCAGCCTGAACCGGAAGTGCAAGTTGGCGACAAGCGCTACGCGCTCAGCGCCATTTGCGGCTTGATGGATGGCTTCAACGATCGACTGTCCGAGGACATATTCGATCGATTGATGTCCTATCTGCGCGAGATACGCTACACGCTGCTTCGCCAGAAGCTTGTCGCGGAACATTCCTACGCCGCTGCCGGCCGCTGTTTTTTGCGATTGATCGAAGATCGCAAGCGGCACTTTTTGGTGCCTTGAGGTAGCGAACGTCGCCCGAGTTGATGGCCAATAGGTATTTATGTTTCCGATCATAAATCCTTATTGTGCCTCCCGGCTCCGGCGCCGAGGCGGAAGGCCGGAACCCCAAGGTCCGGTGAAATATTCCAAACGGCGCGTGCGAATTATCGTGCAGGCTTGCGTTGACGCGCCAATGTGCGCCGTGTCACGCTTTGCCGCCCCCGTGCATCTCAGGCCCGAGGGAGAATAACGCGCCAATGGCGGCCCGATCGGCATGACGACGTCCCCGTCGCCGAAGTCCGAAGTGACCGAGAGCGCGGCCGCGCCTCTGCTGGAAATCGCGCAGCTGTCGATGCGCTTCGGCGGCATCGTCGCACTCGACAATGTCAGTTTCACCGTTGGTAAAGGTCGGATTGCGGGGCTGATCGGACCGAATGGCGCCGGCAAGACCACTTTGTTTAACTGCCTGAGCAGGCTTTATCGCGCCGAGCGCGGCGACATCCGCTTGAACGGGAAATCGCTGGGCAATTGCGCGGCTGCCGATATCGCCGCGATCGGAGTGGGCCGCACGTTCCAGAGCCCGGCCCTGTTCGCCTCCATGACGGTCCTCGATAACGTCAAGATTGGCGGCCACGCGCGTGGCCGCAATGGCGCACTGATTGATTCGGTGACGCTGCCTTCGGCGCGTCGCGAGGAACGCGATTTCGACGAAACCGCACGTGCGATGCTGGCTTTCGTCGGTATGGAACGCGAGACGTTCCGGCAGGCCGCAAGTCTCTCCTTCGCCGCGCGCAAACGCGTCGAGCTCGCGCGCGCGCTCGCGGTGCGGCCGTCGCTGCTTTTGCTCGACGAGCCTGCCGGCGGACTCAATCACGAGGAAGTCGTGGAACTTGGCGCGCTCATTCGCTCGGTCCGCGATCAGCTCGCAATCACCATCTTGCTGGTCGAGCATCACATGGGCCTGGTGATGAGCCTGTCGGATCAGGTCGTCGTGCTTAATTTTGGGCGTGTCATAGCCGACGGGCCGGCCGATCAAGTGCGCAGCAATCCGGCCGTCGCCGAAGCCTATCTGGGGACGCGGCACTGATGGCGGCGATTCTCGAGCTCAACGGGGTGAAAGCCTTTTACGGGCAATCCGAAGTGCTGCACGGAATCGATCTCGCAGTCGAAGAGGCCGGCATGACCGTACTGCTCGGAGCCAATGGCGCGGGCAAGACGACGACGCTGCGCGCGATCTGCGGCATGGTGCGCAGCGAAGGCCAGATCCTGTTCGCCGGGCGCCGGCTGGAACGGTGCGCGACCGAGCAGATCGCCGGCTTCGGCGTCGCGCATGTGCCGGAGGGGCGCGGCACGTTCATTGACCTGACCGTTGAGGAAAATCTGCGGATCGGAGGCTACGCGGCGGCCGGCCGGCCGGACGAAAAAATGCAGCTCATGTTCGGGTATTTTCCGATTCTGGCGCAGCGGCGGCGCCAGCAGGCGGGTGCGCTGTCCGGCGGCGAGCAGCAAATGCTTGCCATTGCCCGCGCTTTGATGATGTCGCCGCGGCTTCTCGTGCTCGACGAGCCGTCGTTCGGTCTGGCGCCGCGGATCGTCGAAGCGATTTTCGACATCGTCGAGCGGATAAGACGGGAACAGCGGGTCAGCGTGCTTTTGGTGGAGCAGAACGCAAACTTGGCGCTGGAAATGGCCGATCGCGCCTACCTCCTCGAAACCGGCTACGTGGTTGCCTCCGGTAGCGCCAAAATGCTGGCCAACGACCCGCAGATACGCCGCTCTTATCTCGGATACTGACAGGCCGCCGATGCATCAGCTGCTGCAACTGATGTACTAGCCTTTCCACAACGCCGACTGATTTGAGCAAACCACGCAGTTATGTCGATTTCAAGGGCATAACTTCACCGTCAGATCCCGACTACGCGCGCCAGCTCCCGTCAGCAGTACGCTTGCTAATGCTTGCTAGCGACTTGCTAGTGGGTTAGACAGATGCATCGCTCGGGCGGACAGATGCACCGGGAAATTAGCAAGCGAAGAGGTGGAAAGTGGCAACTGGACGGATAGACCCGACCGCATAGCGACCGAAGACCTTGTTGCCTACGTCAAGACCTTCCGCGGACTTGACTACGCAACCGACGAAAGCATCGCCAGCTTCCTTTACGACGAAATGCGCTTCATTCCCCAGCTCTCACCAGAAGGCAACAAATTCCGCGCCCGTGATGGTGGATCAACAGCCCTTCGAGGCTGGGAGTTTCCTCCCTTGCTCGACCTTCGTGAACGCTGGGAAACTCTCTTTGGCGGTCAATGGGACTGGCATAATCCAGAAATCGATGAATGGCAGAGGGTCTAAAACAACCGGGTGTACCGGGTGTACCAAGCGAGCCACCTGGTTGGATGCACAGCCGTAAGCGTAACACTGACTGACCCCCCGGTACACTTGGTATACTTGGTACACTTGGTACAAAGGGAATGAAGAAGAATGTCTATATTGGATCAGGTTCCGTCTGTGCAGGATGAAGTAATCCCCGACAACATTCCGCTGATAGAATTGGCGGATAGAGTGGTAAGGGGAAAGATAAGGCTCTCGCCACCACAGCAGAGAATGTTGATTGAGATGTTGCCGTACATTGCGCCGAAGCTGAGCGCGACGGCGATTGCGACGATGGATGGTGGGTCGTTCGCAGAGGCGCTTGAACGCGCCATCCTCAGATCGCAATCGCCAGTCCCTTTGTTGAACGGCCCAGTCGAACCGCTGCCCGCGAGCGAGCTAAAGAAGCCTTTCGTCCGTTCAAACTATCGAAGGTTCTGATTGCGCGGGTGCGTCAGGTGGCCCATATCAATGCAATGAACGACCTTGAACCAACAGAGATGAATATCGAAGGCACTTTCTTCGACGTCGAATACATGCTGCGCCTAGCAGAAGCGAGGCGGGTTGGGCTTTGGCACTGGCAGGACTGGGAAACCGCAATGGCGTATCGGGACGGGGAATGGTGGAAAGACGACTAAAGCAAGCTGGCGAGATGGTTGCTTTCTACGCTGGCTGCGCTGGTCTCGGTCTGCTTGCGTTCGTGATTGGCTACTACACTCTCACCCATTGGTTCTGATCCTGTACTTGCTAAGGTACCACTCGCCTAGCTCATGGTCAGATTTACCTTGTCGCGGGAGTTGAGCTATTGGTTTGGTACCCCGGCAAAGTTCTATGCTCGCCATCACCAGCTAATGAAAATGGGCGAGCCAACCGAGCCCGCCCACTTCCCCTTCCTCGATTAGTAAGAGATTAGTCGTCAGCAACCCCGCCGATCGCCTTTTGGTTGTGGAAATTGTTGAGTCTTTTCAAGACTCGTTTTGCCGTGATCTGATTGGTGAACAGAAGGGCTGCGCACCAACCTAGCCAACTGCTCACTACGCAACTTGCGCTTCTCCTTGCGCCGACCCTCTGCGGCGTCGATTAGATGCGCGCGTGTGATCGCCTCGCGCCAGATCTCGGGCTGAGA
>Ga0182039_10001455_pt1 | contig 12645 bp, 13 predicted proteins | sample sta12Can44000111_FD_125975 | JGI IMG/M metagenome (GOLD analysis project Ga0182039, IMG submission 125975) | Lab enrichment of tropical soil microbial communities from Luquillo Experimental Forest, Puerto Rico - statanox.12C.anox.44.000.111 | ecosystem: Environmental > Terrestrial > Soil >...
CATCTGACGGGCAATTTCGGCGTCCGGTGTGCAAGCCGCCATGTCCCAGAGGTGCCTGGCGCCCTCGCCTTCGCTTTGAGCGGCCGTGAGGAGAGACAGCGCGACCCAATCGGGGTCGATCGCGCTGCTGCGGTAGAGATCGCCGTATTCATTCCTGCCGAACGGTGGCGGGCATGCAGTGCATGCGGCAGCCAAGGCCCTGTAATAGGTCGGCAACTCGGGGACCCCATAATCACGCAATGCCTCGATAGTCATTCCAGCCACGATATTCATCACGTGCCCCGGTACGGCGGTCATTCGCGGACCGCCGTCTGATCTAAGAAACCGGCTCGACCTGACGTACTTTGAAGGGAGCGTTGAGAATGACGAATCTCACTCTGGCGGTCTTGGCTTTTTCAAGGAGGTTATTAATATCCTCATCGCTCAGACTCTGCAGGTCAGTAACCGTGATTGACGTGTTCTGGGGCACCTCAACGGTGACTTCTACTTTTGCTAGTGGTGGCGCCGCCCTTGTTCTCGCCCTTGTTCTTGCCATACGTACCCCCTGATTCGAGTGCCGAAGGTCGCAACCTCTTCAACGCACAGCAAAGCCTAGAGATCTTAAACCTGTGCGTCAATGTGTCTCCGGATTAGTTGCAATGACGGCTGGTCATTCAATGCTAAGGAAAAGTTCTGCCGTTTTCGCGGCTGACCAGGAAGAGATCGCGCCGCTCGAAGAATTCGCGCGCGATGAAGGCGAGCGCCTCGGGCCGCTCGGCGCCGATGTCGGGACCAGCGTCATAGACCAACATGAAGTGGCAATCGGCCAGCAGCATGCGATAGCGGCCACCGGCATCGGATTGGTCCTTCGTCCTGGAGAGCACGAGGACCGGCCGCCTCATCTCGCGAAAGGCTTCGTCGGGCGGGCCATCCGGCGCTGCGAGGACGACGGAGCCGATGTCCGCCTCAGGTGCCGCCGCAAGCCACATTGCGGCCGCAGCCGCCGCACCCTCGCCCATTAGGTCAAAGCGCTCAATGCCCAACCTCGCCAGCGCGGCGCCGATCCGTCGCGCTGCCTCCTGCGCCGAGCCGGCGTCCGCCGGCTTCGCGAAGACGATGACGCGCCGCCGCTCTGCCAACAGAGCATGGGCGCGCGTCGGAAGCCGCTCGCCATCGACGATTGCGACGATCGTCTCGCCCGAGCCTGCCTCGTAATAGGGAGACGCCCGCCGTCTCCCGCCCAGCGTTGTGCAAATGCACTCTCGCTCATTTCTGCTAAAGCTCCCGCAAGCGCGGCAGAACTTTTGCGCCGAACAGCTCGATCGAATGGAGGGTTCGCTCGCCGAGCTGTGCGCCGACGACGAGATCGAGAACGCCGGCGCCGAGCTCATCGCGGATGCGCTGCACCTGTGCGAGCACGGTGTCCGGGCCGCCGACGATGACCTGGCCGAGCGCGATGCGGTCGGCGAGCTCGCGCCGCGAGGTGCGCTGCCGCTGTGCCACGGCATCCGCACCGTAATAGCCCGATTGCCGCACGCCTTCAGCGATCGCCTGGTTCTGGTCGACGAGGCTGATCCGCGGCGGCAGGGTGCTCATGTCGGCAAACGCCTCGTCGTCCGTGTCGTTTGCATGGAAAATGCCACGGTAGATGACGTCCTCCGCCGCATGCTCCCAACCCGCATCGTGGGCACAAGCGCGGTAGTGCTGCACTGCATTCTTCGCGAGCGGCACGGTCGTGAAGGCGAAGCCGATGCCGATATGGTTGCGCGCCGCGAACTCCCCGGCCTCCGGGCTCGAGCCTGACATGTAGAGGGGCGGGTGCGGCTGCTGCACGGGCCGCGGCCAGATCGAGATCGTGCGGTACTGGTAATAGCGGCCGAGCCAGCCAAAAGGCCGCGTCTCGGTCCAGGCGCGGCGGATCAGATGCAGCGCCTCGGCGAAGCGATCACGCGATTCCGCCGGATTGATGTTGTAGGTCACGTATTCGTTCGGCGTGCCGCGCATCATGCCGGCAACCAAGCGGCCGCCGGACATCGTGTCGAGCATCGCGAACTCTTCGGCGACCCGTACCGGGTTCAGGATCGGAAGAGTCGGCCCCAGGACCGCGATTTTGGCGCGGCGGACAAGCTGGCTCAGCGCACCCGCCATTACCATCGGGTTCGGGGTGAGCGAGAAGCCCGAATAATGGTGCTCGCCAAACCGTCACCCAGTCGAAGCTGAACTCGTCAGCGCAACGGAACTGGTCGAAGGTGGTCTGCATCGACCGCACGGCCGCATCGCCCGAATAATACTCGCCCGAGAGCGGCCAGATGTTGTGCGGTGCGGCACCCATGTAGCGCGCGGTGCAGAAGAGTGGTGCCTTCATTTCAAACTACCCATTTCGCGATGAAGTTCGCCGCGACGCAATAGCCGCCGCTTGGCCTGAAGCTCCGCAAGACTGCCGGCATCCACGAAATCCACGCTTGGTATCCACGGTCGGTATTTCAGCGCGAGGACGCCACGCGGCGCAAGCAGCGCGAGGCATTCACGGCGGCTACCTCGGCTCACCTCCAAAGCCGACCCCTTTCACCTCAGCACCGGTTCGCCGTCGACCGCCTTGGGTATCCCATCGGAAAAGGGTGCAAGGCGCCGAAGGCCGACAGCCGCCCCGCCTCTGGTGGCTGGCGTAAACTGCCACCAACTGCGCTCGCAGCGAGCAACCAAGGACAGGGTAGAACCTCGCCCTTAGGGTTAGCGGACCCCATATGCGCGAACTCCACGACAATCCCGAACTCGGCTGGTGGACGTATGAAGGCACGGAGTACTCGAGAGATGCGGGTCGCCGAAAAGCGCCCGTCGGCCTCACTGGCGGCGAGGGATTTGGTTTTGAGACTTCTGTCGCGGCGCGATTTCTTCTCGATCTTCTCGGCGGCACAAACAGCCTCGGCATTGACTTCCGGAGAATTGTCCGCGTGGATTGGCAAACGCGGGATGCCGGGTGGCTTGCCGACGACCTAGTTGTCACTTTCACGCCGGGACCCAGCGGTGATCGCGCGGCGGGGATCTCGATCAAAAGCGGTCGGCAGGTCACCGCGGCGGGATTTCCGGCCAACTTCGTTGCCGCGGTGTGGGCGCAATGGCTGGGCGTCGGAACGCCCGGCCCGCTGGCAGGCAGTAACGATGTGCTGGTGCTGGTCACCGGAGAGCTCGCGCAAAACGTCGAAGCGGCTCGGTCGCGGCTTCTCCGCGAAGCGTTGGAGACGACGCCCGAACGGCTGATTGCCCGCCTGTCTTCGCCCAAGGAAGACGAGGGATCGCAAGCATCCGAGCTGCAGCGTGCGCTCTTTGGCAGTCTGCGCTGCCCGAAAGAGTTCCGGCACCGGGGCGAGACGGACGAGAAAGCGACCGTCCACCTGCTGCGCCAAGTTCGGCTCGTGCCGTTCGACTATGAGACGACGCCGTCGCGGCGCTTGGACGAGGCTGCCGCCGACTGCCAGAGAGTCCTGCGCTCGGGCGATCCCGCGGGGGCCGGGGAATTATGGAAGCGCCTGAGGGCGATTGCCGACGAAAAACGGCCGGCCGGCCGTTCCCTCGATCTTCCCGAATTGCTGCAGGAATTGCGCGGTCAATTTGACCTCGCCGGGCACCCCGATTTCGCCAGAGATTGGGACACCCTCGCAGAGCGCTCGCAAGAAGAAATGAGCGACATCCGTACCGATATCGGCGGGCAAACCCACCTCCCGAGACAGGACGTGCTCGCGGCTGCACAGTCGGCCTTGAACCAACGGGGCGCATGCTTTCTTGCAGGCGAATCGGGCAGCGGCAAATCCGCTTTGGCCAAGGAAATCGTTGCCGAGCGTTATCGCCGGGTGATCTGGCTGACGGGACAGATGTTGGACCATGGCGCACGCTCCGAGGTCGAGCGCGGGCTTCATTTGAACCAGCCGATCATCGAGATCGCGCGAGCCTCGCCGGTCCCGTGCCTCATCGTGTTCGACGGCGTCGAGGCCTACGCCGAGCGGGCGCTCCGTGTCGCAGGGCATTTCATCAGGGACATCCATGGCTCGACCGCGGCTGGGCATATCCACTTCCTGCTGTCGGCCCAAGTTGAAACGGCAAACCGCACGATCAGGCGGTTGGCCGAGTTCGGCGCGCCGCCGCCCCTTCTGGAAGTAACGCCCGTTCCCCGCCCGTTACTAGACGATGTCCGCCTAATCGCCCGGCACATCCCGGGCTCGGCTGGGCAGCACGGCGGCCCGAGCTCCCGCCCTTGCTGATAAACCTCAAGATCCTGGACTGGTGCGCCCGCACCCTGCAGGCCGGCTCGGTCGATCAAAACCATCCTATGCTTGGCTTGACCGCGCTGATTGATCTGTTGTGGGAGCATTGGGTGGAAGCCGGCGACGACAGCTTCGGTCGTTCGCGCGTCTTAATGCACATCGCCGCTCTTGAGGCCGGGGCGTTGTCGGCCGGTGTGTCGCGGATGTCGCTCGATCACAGCGAGCAGCAGACGCTGACCGGCCTGATACGTTCCGATCTCGTGCGCCTGCGCGAGGAGCGGGTGCGCTTCTCGCACGACCTCTTGGGCGACTGGGCGCGGTTGCGCGTGCTCATTGGCGGCGATTCGATAATATCCGAGGAAAGCCGCACGCGAGCCGAACTGCCGCAATGGCACCGGGCGATCCGTCTTCTTGCTCAGCGCGTGCTCGAAAAATCCGCGGATGGCGCCGATGAATGGCGCCGTGCGATCGAGGGGCTGGAGGACGGCCAAGAATCATCAACGTTGCTCCGCGACCTTTTCCTCGAGGCGTTATTTCTTGCGACCAACGCGGCGGAGCTACTGGAGCGCTGCTGGTCAGTACTGATCGCGAATGGCGGGAAGCTGCTGGACCGTCTGCTTGCCCGATTCCTTTTCGTCGCAACCCTGCCCGACCCGCGCCTCCTGCAATTCGCGGGCACGCCCGAGCACGCCACGCGCTTCGAGCATCTGTTCCGGATGCCATTTGGGCCCTATTGGGGACCGATGCTAGCGGTTCTGCGCGCCCACCTGTGCGAGGCCGTGACCGTCGGCACCGTACAATCTCGCACGAGTTTGCTCATTGTAGTTGAAGACTACACCGGTCGAATTGCGGGCCGGCCTGCCGACCCCGTGGCGGCGGGAGGCCGCCGATTTGTCCCTCGCGGCCGCGCGTGAGATCCAGGAGCGGAACGCCGAGGGAGGATATTACTCGGGCAAGCGCGACCGCGTCGTGTATGAGGCAGTTCTTTATGCGGCGCCGGATTTGCCGCAGGACATTGGCCAGCTTTGCCTTGAGCTTGCGCAGCGGCGCGATATAGCGGCCCACATTGTCGCCCGGGTACACGCTGTACGTCAGAAAAGGGCCGAAGAGCGCCACCAGCGTGAAGAGAGGCCGCCCCACGTGACACCAATGGACGGTTTTGGTTTCTCGCGTGGCCGACGTCGTGCGCCCTGGCCCGACGGACCGCGCGACCGGGTCGACTCGGAATTCATGGAGGCGTGCCTGGCCGGCGACCCTTTCTCCGCGCTTGTGCACGCCAACCCGGCGGTCGCGCTGGAGGTCCTGCTCGCCGTGTGCATTGAGAACCCAAAGGGGATGATCCTCTCGGTCAGAGTTCCATGGACGAATGCAGCCTCGCCTATTGGCGCGAGAGCAGCACGCCAATGTATTTCCGCGGGCCGTTCTTGCCCTTCCTGCGGAGCTCGCCTGAGAATGGAATCCTTTTCGTCCTAAAGCTGACCAACTTCGCGACACGCCGTTTCTCGGGAGAGGATCGGCGACTGGTGGTGAGGGTCGACGGAGAGGCCCGCAAATGGCTGGGGGACACGCGAGTGTTTCAATGGCCGCAGGGCTGGTCGATGTCTGATGGGTCTCTGGTTGAGAGCGCGCTCATGGCCTTGGAGCGCTGGTTGTACGAGTTGATGGACGCGGGAGTGGCGATCGACCCCTGGGTTGAGCGCATTATGCGGGAAAGCGAGTCGCTTGCTTTCGCAAGCCTTCTGATTGAGGTGGGCAAGCGGGCTCCCTCGCTGTTCAGTGGCGTGTTGAAGCCGCTGCTCCATGTCTGGGAACTCTGGGATCTCGATATGCAGCTGGTGGGGCAACGGCTGAACGGCACGATGTCGTTGTGTCCCTGGACCGTCTCTGAGTCGCCTCAGCTAATCGCTCTCGCCCGCGACTGGTATGAGATGTCATCACGGCGTTTGTGGACCGCAATTTGCCCACCGACTATCAAGCGCTTGACGAGGTCGACGCGCAAACACTTGCTGCGCGCGACGCCCTGCACGTTAAGCGGTATCCGGAGCATGCGAAGGTGATAGCCTATCGGCGCCGAGCTAAGGAGCTGCGAGGTTCGCGCCAGGTTCTGCACGCTCGGGATGAGGCGATCGACAGCAACGTGATCGAGGCCGCGTTCTCCTGGTTGGACATTGGCGCTGCGCGGTCGCCCGATGAGCGGGTGGACTGGCTGAGGTTCGTGGGCGAATTGCTAGATGGGCTTATTAGGCGCGTTCCGGCGGTGGACGATCCTCGGAAACAAGAGATTGACGGTCTGCCATCTAAGTTTGACGGGTGGGTTTATCAAATCGTCGCGCAGACGATCCCGCAGATGACGCCGGCCGAGCAACCCGAAGCGCTATGGCAGCCGATACTGGATCTTGGCGCGCCGGCCCATCACTGGGTCGAGCGCTTCTTCTGGTACTGGTTCACGAACGGGGCTCGGTCGGCATCGTCGCCGGCTGATTTCGTCCGCTTCTGGCGAGAAATGATCCTTTACGCTCTGGGACACCCGCGATGGGATCCCGACGGCAATCTGCAGCACTATCTCGACAACATCGTGATCGAGCTCTTGGGTTCGATGCGCGTTGGACCGGCGGTAGTCTTGGTGAGGATAGCACCGCCGCAGTCGGCACCCTGAGGGACGTCTTCGAAAAAGCCACACTGAGGTGGTTCGGGATGCCGGACGTTATCCGGGGATTCTTGGGGTTTGCCGCGAGACCGGGCGCCGCCCGCCTCTTCACTCCGGGTATATTTTGGGTCTCCAAAGCGGTCGAGGCCCTTGATACCTATGGCTGGCGCGATGGGATGGAAGATCCCCTCGTCGACTTTATCGATGTGTGTTGGCGGTGCGAAAGCACCGAAATCTCGGCCAATATCGAGCTGAGGAAAGTGTTTCTCGGCCTGTTATCGACACTGGTCTCGCGCGGCGGCCACGCGGCCATCGCACTGCGAGATCGAGTGCTGGCCTCTCTCCGGATGTAGGCGAGCGCGCTGCTCCTCATCGGACGCCAACCTGGACCGGTGATCGCTTCGCGACCGCCGTCCGGCGGCCCGCGAGGCACCCGCTCCAGCAGCGGCATGACACAACGACACGGGCGTGCGGCAGCGTCGCCAACCGTCGGTATGTGCCGCTAGAACTTATACTCGGGGCCGTCGACGTATTTGAACCGCTCCAGCGCATCCGCTCGCAAGGTGAAACCGAGGCCGGGCCCGTCAGGCGCATGCACCATGCCGTCCGGACGGATGTCGAATGGCTCGTTGAAGAGCTCCCACATCATCGGCATCCAGCCTTGGCTCACCTCGAGGATGTGGCAGTTGGGGGCTGCCATCGCAACGTGAATGCTTGCGGCGAACAGAACCCCGCTGCCCCAGGCGTGTGGGGCCAGACGCACACCGTGCGCCGAGGTCAGCGCTGCGATACGCCGGATCTCGGTCATGCCGCCTGCGCGGGCGACGTCCGGTTGCGCGATATCGAGGGCACGGCGCTCGAGCAGATCCTGGAAGTCGAACCGCGTGAACTCGCGCTCCCCGGAGGCGATCGGGATCGTCGTCGAGCGGCGCACCTCCGCTTGACCGGCGTGATCGTCGGGCGAGGCCGGTTCCTCGAACCAAGCGATGTCGTAGAACTCAAGCTCCTTGGCCGGCTTGATGGCGGTCGAAACTTCGAGCGAGCCGTGCGCGTCGATCATCAGTTCGACGTTGGGTCCGAGCCCGCGGCGAGCCGCCTTCACCCGGCACACGCAGTTGGCGATCGAGAAGCCGTCACGACCCACCACGCGCATCTTGGCGGCGGTGAAGCCCTTCGCGGCGTAGCCCGCGAGCTCCGCCTCGGCCTCGTCGCCCGGCGCCCACCCGCCGCTCGCATAGCCCCGCACCGAGCTGCGCGAGGCACCCAGCGCCTGGTAGAGCGGAATGCCGACCGCTTGCGCCTTGACGTCCCACACCGCGATGTCGACGCCGGCATTGGCCTCCATAATAACACCGCGGCGCCGGCTCTCATCCGCTTGGGTGATGCCGCGCTCGAGCGCCGGCCGGCTGCGCGAGCCGTTGTACATCTTTTCGTAGATGCGCTCGGAGAACATCGGGTCCTCGCCGACGCATTCCGGCGCGAGCTCATTCTCGACGATGGCGGCGACGATCGGCGGCGTGCCGAGAGCAGCACCAATGCCGGTCAGTCCGTTGTCAGTTTCGACGCGGATCAAGGTCGCATCACTCTTGACCTTGGTTCCGAGGTCGGTGCGGTGACGCTTTTCCTCCGGAACCGGTGCCGACATCGGAATTGCGGACACTTTGACGATTTTCATGGGTGGTTCTTCCCTGGCCAGTCGATCCCATCTCGAATTTCGATGGCCTTCGCGGTCAATCTTAGAGTGTCATACACTCCGATATGCCGAGGCGTACTTGTTTGGTCAGCCCTCGCCGCCTCGCCCCAAAGAGCGCGAGAACGCACGCACGACAGAAATCGGGCGAACGATAGCGGACGGTTCGAGAGGTTGCTCTTCCCTTCGATTATCCCCCGATCTTGCCCATTCCCTCCATTACCAGTAGTCCCGGCGAAAATCCAATATCCGGGCGCGACAGCCGGCGCCACCTCCAGGAGAAGCCGTCGCATTCAGCGTTCGCAAGAGAGACCCCCATGCCTAACGATCCCTTCGTCGATGCCGCTGCACTCTTCTCGCTCGGCCCAATACGCTATCTCGATGCACGCGATCAGGCGACGTTCGACGCCGGCCATGCGCCTGGTGCGGTGCGCGTGACGGTCGATGAATGGCATAAAGCCGCCAAGGCGGCCGACGTAGGGTTTGCCGATACCGCATACTGGAATCACGCGCTCGGATCGCTCGGTGTCGACCCCTCGGCGCTCGCCGTGACCTACGATGGCGGCCAAATGACCAACGCCGCGCGGGTTTGGTTCATCCTCCAGTATTTTCGGCGTCAAGGCTGTCATCCTTAATGGCGGTTGGCCCGCACTTTCCGGAGCCGGCGGGTTGCCGGTGGGCGTCGGACACTCGAAGGGGGTTTCCGGGCGGTTCCTGGGACTGGATCCGTCGGTTTGGCCGATCAGGAGACCCTCAAGCATCAGCTCGACGGCACCGCGCATGTGTTCGACACCCGCACCCGCGCGGAGTTCACCGGAGCGGACGCTCGCAACCGTAGTCGCAGCGGGCATCTCCCGGGCGCCCGGCATCTATCTCACGCCGATTTGTTAGACAATGGCGTCGTTCGCTCGGCACCGGCGCTGCGAACCATGCTGGAGCGGGTCGGATTTGGTCCGGACGGTCACATCGTCACCCATTGCGAAGGTGGCGGGAGAGCGGCGTTGGGCGCAACCGCGGCGATGCGCGCGGGCTTTGACGACGAACTACCTCAGTTTCGCCGATTGGGTGCGCGATGAGAGTTGCCCGATTGTCCGTGAATAGGCGCGCCCCACCCAGCTTGCCAGAGGGCTAACCAGAGACCGTTCCATAAAGGGAGACGCTGGGGTGGCACACGTATTCGTTACAGGATCCTCGGACGGGCTGGGTCTCATGACGGCAAGGCTCCTCATCGAGCAAGGTCACGAGGTGGTCTTGCATGGGCGGAATGATGCTCGCAGCCGCGACGCTCTCGCGGCCGCACCCGGCTCCCGAGAAGCCGTCTCGGGAGACCTCTCCACCATCGCCGGAGCTAGAACCGTTGCCGAAGCGGCTAACAAGCTCGGCCGCTTTGACGCCGTTATCCACAATGGCGGCATCGGCTATCGCGAGACGCGCCGAGTCGAGACGGAGCGAGGAGTGCCGAGCGTCTTCGCCATCAATGTGCTCGCCCCCTATATTCTGACAGCGCTGATGGAGAGACCAGCCCGGCTGGTCTATGTCAGCTCCGGGATGCACCGCGGCGTACAGCCGCGGATGGACGATCTGCTCTAGACCAGGCGAGCCTGGAGCGTCTCGTCGGCTTACGCGGAGAGCAAGCTGTGGGATGTCCTGCTCGCATTTGCCGTGGCCAGGCGCTGGAAGAACGTCAGATCCAAGGCGCTGGAACCTGGATGGGTGGCGACGAAGATGGGCGGACCTTCAGCCTCGGACGATCTGCATCAAGGGTGTGTAACCGAGGCGTGGCTCGCCACGAGCGAAGACGAACTGGCACGATCGACGGGCGGGTATTTCTATCATCAACGTCCGCGTGAGCCGAATGCGGTCGCGAACGATGTCGCGAGCCAGGAGGAGCTGCTCACCGAGTGCCACCGCATCTCTGGCATTTCTCTTCGTTGAATCCGGGCGGCAGGGCGCCAACCCGACGCTTATATGATTGTCGCTCCTTGCCCGCCGCGGAGAGCTCTGGAAACAGGTCGCGCGGCCGAAGCCTCTCAGCATTGGCGTGATGCTCCTCGACCGAGGCCAGAAACTCCTGGCACGACGCGTCAGCTAAGCTGCGGCGCGGCTCGACGCAGATCGTCCGCTCACCAGCGTTCACTGTGAAACTGAGGTCCTGTTATCGCTTATTGCGCCTCGCGCAGCAACTGCATGATCCGCTGCGGCGTGATTGGCATTTCGAAGACACCAATGCCAAACGGCGCCAGCGCATCGGAAGCTGCATTAAGCACCGCCGCTGGAGCACCGATCGTGCCGCCCTCACCGAGACCCTTAGCGCCAGTTATGCTGGCCTCGGCCAACGTTTCCAAATGATGGATTTCGATCTTCGGGATTTCGGCCGTTGTCGGCACGAGATAGTCGGCAAGCGAGCCGGTCAGTACGTTGCCGGCGTCGTCGTAAATCACTTCTTCGTAGAGCGCGTTGGCGATTCCCTGAGCGACGCCGCCATGGATCTGGCCCTCGACGATCATTGGGTTGATCAGGCGGCCAGCATCTTCGACGACCACGAACCACTCGATCTGCACTTGCCCGGTCACGATGTTGACCGCGACGATCGCCATGTGGCAGGCGTTTGAGAAGGTACCATACGGATCGTAGGTCGCCATCGCCGATAACCCGGTTTCGGCGATCGCAGGAAAGCGGTCGCTCTGGTGATAAGCGGCGCGCGCCAGCTGGCGCACCTCGACACCGAGATCCGTGCCGCGCACGAAGGCGCGACCGTCAGCAATTTCGATGTCGGAAGCGGCTGCCTCCAATATTTGGCTCGCGACCATCTGAACGCGCTCTCGTAACGTCGCGGCTGCGAGTTTGCAGGCACCGCCGGCGATCACCAGCGAGCGGCTGGCGAAGGTGCCCCACCCATAGGGGCTTCGATCCGTGTCGCCCGCGACGACCCGGATCTCGTCGGGCATGATGCCGATCTCATCGGCGATCAGCTGCGCCAGTGACGTCTTCAGCCCTTGACCGTGCGGCGAGCTGCCGATCCTGGCTTCGATAAAGCCCGACGGATCCATGATCAGCTCCACCCGCTCAAAGCCCGGCGTGATCACCATGCGCCGCGCCGCAAAGGCGGGCGTGCCGGGGCCGGTCCGCTCTGCAAATACCGATATCCCGAGTCCGAACCAGCGTCCCTCGGCGCGCGCCGTCTGCTGTCGCGCGCGGAACTGGGCGATGTCGACGACCTCCGCCGCCGCCTCCATCGCTTCGCGATAGCTGCCGGGGTCGTGCACGACGCCGGTCACGGAGGTATAGGGAAACTCGGCGATCAGGTTACGGCGCCGAATTTCAAGAGTGTCGAGCCCGAGCCGAGCGGCCGCGCAATCCATCAGCCGCTCCATCGCCGCGGTGATGACGGGGCGCGACACGCCGCGATAGGGCGCCATCGGGCACGTGTTGCTGGCGATGCCGCGGGCGCGAGCGCGATATTCGGGCACTCGGTAAGGCCCGGGAAGATCGGCGAGCGCCATCAGCGGCTCGACCCCACAGGTAACCGGGAAACTCGAATAGGCACCGACATTACAGAGAACATCGGCGTCGAGCGCCATCAACCTACCGTCCGCATCGAATGTGCCGCGCAAATGGAGACGCTGGTCGCGCGCGTGAAACGAGGCGGTCAAGTTTTCGAGCCGATCTTCGATCCAGGCGACCGTGCAGGCGAAACGCCGCGCAGCCCACACCACGACGACATATTCCGGGATTAGCGGCATCTTCTGGCCGAAGCCGCCGCCGACCTCCGGCGCGATGACGCGCAGTTCGGATTCCGGAATCCCCAGGACGTCGGCAATGCCGGTGCGCAACAGGTGCGGCATTTGCGTCGAGGCCGAGAGGGTGACGCGGCCGCTCGCCGGATCGAACGCGGCGACGGCACCGCGCGTCTCTAACGGCACCGCCGCCTGCCGGCCAGAGGTGAACGTAAATTCGACCATCTGGTGCGCAGCCGCGATGGCGGCAGCGATGCCGGGGGTTTCGAAGTGCGCGTCGATCAGCGTGTTCTGCGCTGCCGCGTCATGGACCAGCGGTGCGCCGGCTGCCAG
>Ga0182039_10001458_pt1 | contig 12626 bp, 13 predicted proteins | sample sta12Can44000111_FD_125975 | JGI IMG/M metagenome (GOLD analysis project Ga0182039, IMG submission 125975) | Lab enrichment of tropical soil microbial communities from Luquillo Experimental Forest, Puerto Rico - statanox.12C.anox.44.000.111 | ecosystem: Environmental > Terrestrial > Soil >...
CAGTCAACACACGCTGGAAATCGAAAAGGAGATGGGCCTGCTCTACGATTCGTCGCTGATGAGCGACGAGGATTGCTACGAGCTGCTGCTCGATGGCGAGCCTGCCGGGGTTGTCGAATTCCCAGTAGAGTGGGTCCGTGACGATGCGGTTTATTTCATGATGAACCGGTTTCAATCTCTACGACCCTATACTCCGCCAGGCGACGTATTCGATATTTTCCGACGCGAGTTCGATGCGGCCTACGAGGAAGGCGGCGTCTTCCAGCTGACGATGCATCCGCACATCATCGGCTACCGTTCTCGGATTTGGATCCTCGAAGAGGTGATCCGCCACGCCAAATCCCACAAAGGCGTATGGTTCGGGACCCATGCCGAGGTCGTCGAGTGGGCAAGACAGCACGCGGCTTGAGCCGAAGATGTCGAGGACGAGGTGCGGTTACGTTGCGCTGATCGGCGCTCCTAATTCGGGGAAGTCGACGCTGCTCAACCGCCTTGTGGGCCGCAAGCTGGCGATCGTCAGCCCAAAGGCACAGACGACGCGGAGCCGCCTCCTTGGCATCGCAATCGAAGGTTCTACACAGGTCATCTTCGTCGATACTCCCGGCATTTTCGCGCCGCGACGCCGCCTCGACAGGGCGATGGTGGCCGCAGCCTGGTCGGGTGCCGCGGACGCAGACGAAACGCTGCTGCTTGTCGACGCTGTACGCGGCATCGACCATGACACACGCCGCATCCTCGATCATCTCGCCGAGCGCCGCTGCAAGTTGAGCTTGGCATTAAACAAAATCGACCTGGTTCCCCGCGCGAGCTTGCTTGGCCTCGCTGACGCGCTCTCGCGGGAAGGTGACTTCGAGTCCATTTTCATGATTTCCGGCCTTAAAGGGGACGGGGTCGCGGATGTGAGGCGGCATCTCGCGAACAATCTTCCGGAGGGGCCATGGCTCTTCCCTGAGGACCAGCTTTCCGATGCTCCCGAGCGCCTGATCGCCGCTGAGGTCACGCGCGAGCAGGTGTTTTTGCAGCTGCATGACGAGCTCCCCTACTCGTCGACCGTCGAGACCGAGCAATGGCAGGAAAGACCTGACGACAGTGTGAGGATCGAGCAGGTGATCTATGTGCAACGGCCCGGTCAGCGCGCGATCGTGCTCGGTGAAGGCGGGAAACGGATCAAGACCATTGGCGCGCGGGCCCGCGCCGAACTCGAGCGCGTGATGGAGCGCCGTGTCCACTTGTTTCTATTCGTCAAGGTGCGCGGGAACTGGGTCGACGATCGCGAGCGCTTCGAGGCGCTCGGGCTTGATTACAACGCCTGATGGAATGGCGCGACACGGGGTTTGTCCTAGCAGCCCGCCGCCACGGCGAAAGCGCCGTGATTGTCGAGCTCTTGACCCGCGAGCACGGACTTCATGCGGGGCTGGTTCGCGGCGGCCAATCGCCAAAGCTCCGGGCGGTGCTACAGCCGGGCAATGAGGTTGCAGCACTGTGGCGTGGCCGTCTCGCCGAGCATCTTGGCACTATCCTGTGCGAGATGGTCCGGCCCCATGCCGCCCGGGTTCTCGACGATCCCGACCGTTTGGCCGCGCTGATCGCGGCGGCCGCCCTGGTCTCAGCCGCTTTGCCCGAAAGAGAGCCTCATCCGGATGTCTTCGCCTCGTTTGCCGCCTTGCTGGAGGCCCTCGATTCTACGACCGATTGGCCGGCACGTTATATCAGCTGGGAGCGGGATCTGCTCGCCGAACTAGGTTTTGGTCTCGATCTCGACCGTTGCGCCGTTACCGGGATCACGACCGATCTTGCCTATGTCTCGCCCCGCACCGGTCGCGCGGTGTCGCGGGCCGCGGGACTGCCTCATCGTGATAAACTATTGGTATTGCCGGGGTTTTTGTGGCGTGACGAACCTGCAGACCGAGACCAAATCGCGCTCGGCATACGCTTGACCGAGCACTTCCTGGTGCACCACGTATTCCTGCCGCAGGGGCGGCCTCTGCCGGCAGCCCGGTTGCGGCTGGCCGAGCGCATGCGATAACCGGCAGCGGCTGTTATCCTGCCGGAGTAGAGCATTCTTGTTCGGAGTCAATGACATATGGCCGTGACGGCATTATCCGGCGAAATCCGCAACGTCGATTTCGCCGATGCACTCGGCGAGCGTTACCTCTCCTACGCACTTTCGACGATCATGTCCCGTTCGCTGCCGGATGTCCGCGACGGGCTGAAGCCAGTGCATCGCCGGATCCTGCATGCAATGCAGGAGCTCCGCCTCGATCCCGCGTCCGGCTACAAGAAATGCGCCCGGGTCGTCGGTGACGTCATCGGCAGGTTCCATCCGCATGGCGAGGTCGCTGTCTACGATGCGCTGGTCCGCCTCGCGCAGGATTTCTCGCAGCGCTATCCACTGGTCGACGGACAGGGCAATTTCGGCAATGTCGACGGCGATAACGCTGCGGCGATGCGCTACACGGAGAGTCGGCTTTCTGCGGTGGCGCAAGCTATGCTCGACGGAATCCATGCGGATGCCGTCGATTTCCGGCCGACCTATGACGGCGAGGACCGCGAACCCGTCGTTCTGCCGGCACGGTTTCCCAATTTGCTTGCCAATGGCGCCTCAGGGATTGCAGTCGGGATGGCAACGAGCATCCCGCCTCACAATGTCGGCGAGCTGTGCGCAGCGCTCGTGTATTTGATCGATCATCCCGCGTGCGCTCCCGGCGAGCTCCATGCCTACATCCCCGGACCTGATTTCCCGACCGGTGGCGTTCTCGTCGAGCCGCGGGAGAGTGTTCGGGTTGCCTACGAGACCGGTCGCGGCAGCTTTCGCCTGCGGGCCCGCTGGTCCATAGAGCCGCTGGGCCATGGCCTCTACCAGATAGTCGTCACCGAGGTGCCGTATCAGGTGCAGAAGGGGCGGCTCATCGAAAGGATTGCGGCACTGCTCGAGGAGAAGAAGCTGCCGCTGCTTGCCGATATCCGTGACGAGTCCACGGAAGATGTGCGCCTCGTCCTCGAGCCAAAAACGCGAAACGTTGAAGCCGAGATGCTAATGGAGCAGCTCTTCCGGCTGACCGAACTCGAAGTCCGCGTGCCGTTGAACCTCAATGTGCTGGACCCCTCCGGCGTCCCGCGCGTGATGAACCTCAAAGAGGCGCTTCAGTCATTTCTCGATCACCGCCGCATCGTGCTGCAGCGGACGAGCCGCCACCGGCTGGCCGCCGTCGCGCGTCGGATGGAGATCTTGCGCGGTCAGATCATCGTCTACCTCAATCTCGATGAGGTGATCCGCATTATCCGCGAGGGCGACGACCCCAAGGCGGAGATGATGGCCAGGTGGGAGCTGACCGAGGTCCAGGCCGAGGCGATCCTGAACATGCGGCTGCGCGCCCTGCGCCGCCTCGAAGAGATCGAGATCCGCAAAGAACTCGACGCATTGTCGGCAGAGGAACAGAAACTCGAGAGCCTCTTGGCAAGCGAGAAACGGCAGTGGCGCGCAATCACCAAGGAGATCCAGAAAATCGGCTCCGAAATTGGGGGCGACACTGCGATTGGCCGGCGCCGCACCGAGATCGCTGCCGCCCCGACGCCGATCGAGATTCCAGCGGAGGCGCTAGTCGAACGCGAGCCAGTGACGGTGCTGTGTTCGGCAAAGGGGTGGGTTCGCGCGGTCAAAGGGCACAATGTCTCGGCCGCAGACCAGAAATACAAGGAAGGCGACGGACCGCGCTTTGCGGTCAATGCCGAGACGACGGATCGACTGACCGTGTTTGGCAGCAACGGCCGGTTTTACACGGTCGGAGTCGACCGTCTGCCAGGGGGCCGGGGGCATGGCGAGCCGCTCCGGCTGATGATCGACCTGCCAAACGAGCACGACATAGTTGCAATGTTTACTTACCGGCAGGGAATGGAACTGCTGGTCGCGGCGAGCGATGGGCGCGGATTTGTTGTCGACGGCGAGGAGGCCGTCGCCCAAACACGGGCTGGGAAGCAGGTGCTGACCCCGGGCGACGGTGCCGTCGCCAAGGCTTGCGTGCAGGCCGAGCTTGGCGATGCGGTGGCACTGGTCGGGGACAATCGCAAGCTGCTGATCGTCAAGCTCGACGAGATCCCGCTGATGACGCGTGGCCGCGGTGTCATCCTGCAGCGCTACAAATCAGGCGGTCTCGCCGATTGCAAGGTGTTCTCCCTTGCCGACGGGCTCTCCTGGCGGCTTGGCGAAAACCGCATCCGCACCGAAACCAACCTTACCCCCTGGCGCGGCTCTCGCGGCTCCGCTGGCCGCCTCGTCCCCAATGGCTTCCCTCGCTCGAATCGCTTCGGGTGAGCTCATGCGCTGCGCGAGAAGCCATACTTTCCGCCGCTTCTACGATCACTATATGCTTAATTGGATTATTTGCAGGGAAACGAGATGCCGACTGTGATCACGATTAACCAGCCAGATGCCATAGCCCTGATAGCAAGCTAGGCTTTCTTTCGCCACTCTGCTGGGGATCAAGAGAAAGTTGGTCTCGTTCAGATTGTTCAGGGTCCGGTGAGTTTGGTAAAGTCCTGCGCGAACCCTGCCAATTAGGTGCTAGAATGACGCAAGCGGGTAATGTGACCGTTCACGCCACCCTTGATGCCACCGGGCTGCTTTGCCCGTTGCCGGTGCTCAAGGCGCGACGGGCGCTGAAGCCGCTTAGCCCCGGTGCAGTGCTTGAGATCCTCGCGACCGACCCGGGTGCGACGAAGGATTTCGAGCATTTCTGCCAAACCACCGGCTGCGAGATGCTCGAGGCCAGTGAGCAACCCGCAGGCGTCTTACGATTTCGCCTCAAAAAACCAGGTTGACATCGGCCACTCGATCGCCACTTGCCTGCAGCTATGCTGACCCCGGTCCTCGCCCTTAGACGACGAATGCGCTAGCAGCCCCGGCAGGTTTGCCGAGCGCTGCATCCGTGCGCGGCGCCTCCGCCGTGCCGGTATCGTCCAAGGTAAGCGATCAGGGGTTATCCGGATGACCGAGACTGTAATTGCCAGCTGCATGATCAGTGGCCGACGCTATCAAATCGACACCGATCCCACCCGTCTCGATATTGAACGGATTTATCATTTTCTCGCCAAGTGCTCCCACTGGGCGCGCGACATCCCGGTTGAAACAGTGCGTCGCGCGATTGCTCACTCGATGACGTTCGGTCTCTATTGCGACGGCTCGCAGATCGGCTTTGCACGCCTCGTCACCGACCAGGCGACTTTTGCCTATCTCGCCGATGTCTTCGTTATCGCCGAGGAGCGCAACGTCGGTCTCGGACAGTGGTTGATCGAGACGATCCTGGCTCATCGACCACTGCAGGGTTTACGTCGCTGGCTGCTGGTGACAAAGAACGCCAAGAGCCTTTATCTGCGCTGCGGTTTTGCCGAATTATCCCCGGACCTTTCATACCTGGAGCGGTTTGATCCTACAGTCTACGCGCCCGCAGGAGGTTCATATGGCAGCGATGATCACGACCCCACGGCTGATGGCGGTTGGAGGCGGTGCACTCGCCGAACTCCCGAGCGTGCTGGCGCAGCTTGGGCTTGCGAAACCGCTGATCGTCACTGATCCGTTTCTGGTCAGTTCGGGTCATCTCGAGCGGGCTACCGCTCACCTCGACCGGTCGCACGTGCCCTGGACAGTGTTCTCCGACACAGTGCCCGACCCGACGACAGCCGTTGTCGAGGTCGGAACTGCACTTCTTGCCGAAGGTAATTTCGACAGCCTCGTTGCGATCGGCGGCGGTAGTTCGATCGATACCGCGAAGGCAATGTCCGTACTGTTCGCAAACGGCGGGCAAATGCGCGATTACAAGGTCCCTGCCCAAATCCCGAAAGTCGGACCACCGGTCGTGGCAATTCCGACGACTGCCGGCACCGGCTCCGAAGTGACGCGGTTCACCGTCATTACCGATACCGAGACCGACGAAAAGATGCTGATCGCAGGACTAGCTTGCTGCCCGATCGCGTCGATCGTCGATTATGAGCTGACCCTGACGATGCCGCTGCGGCTGACCGCCGATACTGGTCTCGACAGTCTGACCCATGCGATCGAGGCCTATGTCAGCCGCCGGTCCAGCCCCTTTACCGATGGTCTAGCCAGAAATGCGATGGGGCTGATCGCCCGTCATATTCGCACTGCCTGCGCCGAGCCCTCCAACCGAGCCGCACGCGAGGCGATGATGCTCGGCGCCACGACGGCGGGGATGGCCTTTTCGAACGCGAGTGTGTGTCTCGTGCACGGCATGAGCCGCCCGATCGGCGCCTTTTTCCATGTGCCGCACGGTTTGTCGAATGCAATGCTGTTGCCCGAGATCACCGCCTTTTCGGCGCCGGCCGCCCTCGAACGCTATGCCGACTGTGCTCGGGTAATGGGAGTAGCGGAGGAGGGCGAAGGCAGCCAAGCCGCTGTCGCTCGTCTGCTCGACGAGCTACGCCGGCTTAACGAGGATCTCAAAGTGCCGACACCGCGTGTCTGGGGGATCAACGCTCAGCGCTACGAAGAGCTGCTGCCGCTGATGGCGAGCCAGGCGCTGGCTTCGGGTTCTCCTGGCAACAATCCGCGCGTGCCGACGAGCGAAGAAATTATCGACCTCTATCGAAGGGTCTACGGATGATACGTCGTTGTTTGAAAAGACGGGGACGGTTTAATCGAGCTTGACCTGGATCACGTCGTCGACGATACGGACCGGATAAGTCTTCAGATCCTCTGTCGCTGGCGGGTCGAGCACCTTTCCGGTTTGCACATCGAAGCGCGCGGCATGTAGGGGGCATTCGATCAGGCCGCCATCGAGCCAGCCGTCCGACAGGCGCGCATAGGCGTGCGTGCAGATATTGTCAGTTGCAAAAATGCGACCGTCGACGTCGTAGAGCGCGATCGAATGACCGGCGACTTCGACCCCGAGAACCTCGCCTTCCGCCAAATCGCCCCGGGCCGCCGCCCGAACCCAGCCCCTCTCGTCGATGCTCATCTGATACCCCGAATATTCCCGAAAGGGGATGTCATCGGCCGGCCGCGAATGCAAGTGGCGCTTAAGAGTTGGCGAGAATTCGAGGCGGCCGGGCGAGAAAGGCCGGCAGGTCGTCGCCAAAGCCGACGACCGGCCGATCCTGTTCGGGTGCGCGCTTCGGTTGCTTGTTCCCGCGAGGCGCCGGCGCGCGAGGGAACGGTGTCACGTTAGAAGCGGCCGCGCTGTGCCCGTTGGATCGAGCTCCCTCCGTGATGCTCGGGCGACCGCGGCGCGCCGGGCTCTCTTCGTCCGATTTGGGCCGCTTTCCAGCATTCTGACCGCGCACGCGCTCGCGTCGGTCGGCACGAGCCGGCTGGCGCCCTCTGCGTCCCCGGCGCTCTTCATGTTCGAGTTCAGCCGGCTCGATCTCGTCGATGATGCAAGGCGGAATTTCCCTGCCGATCAGCTTGACGATCGCCGCTACCGCGTAGCCGTCTTGGGGTGAGGCGAGCATGAACGACCGCCCCTCGCGCCCGGCGCGCCCGGTTCGGCCGATCCGGTGGATATAATCCTCGGCGTGTATCGGCACATCAAAACAAAAAACGTGGCTCAGACCTTGAATGTCCAAGCCACGCGCGGCGACGTCGCTGGCGACAAGCAATCGGATGTCGCCATTTCGAAAGCGGTCGAGCGTCTCGGTCCGCTTTGGCTGCGGCATATCACCATGCAGCGCCGCGGCGTCAAACCCATGGCGGCTCAGCGAGTGGAACAGGATGTCGACATCACGCTTGCGATTACAAAAGATCAACGCGTTTTTGACGTCCTCCGATCGGATCAACCGGCGCAGGGCCTCGCGCTTGTCTCGGGGATCCACGACCGTGAGCGACTGGATGACCGTGGCAGCGGGCGATGCGGGCGGCGCGACCGCGATCTCCACGGGTTTGCGGAGAAACGCATCCGCCAGCTTCCGGATTTCGGCCGGCATGGTGGCCGAGAACAGCAACGTCTGCCGCGCTTCGGGCAACAAACCAGCGATACGTTCGACATCGGGGATGAACCCCATATCGAGCATTCGGTCGGCTTCGTCTATGACCAGGATGCGTGTATCCGAGAGGAGGATCTTGCCGCGCCCGTACAAGTCGAGAAGCCGCCCGGGTGTCGCGATCAGCACATCGACGCCGCGGTCGAGCTTGCGCTCCTGGTCGACAAAGCTCTCGCCGCCGATCAGCAATGCCATCGCCAAACGATGATACTTGCCGCAGAGTTCGAAAGCGGTTGCGACCTGGGTCGCGAGTTCGCGCGTCGGTTCGAGGATTAGGGAACGCGGCATTCGCACCCTGGCGCGCCCGGCCGCCAGCATGTCGATCATCGGCAGCACAAAGCTTGCGGTCTTGCCGGTTCCAGTCTGCGCGCAACCGAGAACGTCCCGGCCACTCTTTATGTGGGGGATCGCCTTTTCTTGGATCGGGGTGGGGTTTACGTAGCCGGCGTCCGAGACTGCCTGAAGAAGTTCAGGCGATAGATCAAGTTCGGAAAAATCCATCGAGAAGTTGTAGCCTTTTTGTAACAATTGGGTTGTTGTTTACCTACGTTGTTAAATGGGTACGTTGAGCGAAATGTCAAACCTTTTTGACAGATGAGAGTTGGGTTACGGAATGCAGCAGACCTGGGTGTCTAAAACTGAGCCTACTTAGCGCCGCCGGTATTGCGGCCGAGGCGTCATTGGCGGCCCTGCCCGCTCATCTTTATGACGGAAGTTGATCCTTCCCTTTGTTAGATCATAGGGCGTCATTTCCACGGTAACACGATCTCCAGCAAGTATACGAATGCGATTTTTCTTCATTCTGCCGGAAGAGTAAGCCAGGGTTTCGTGTCCGTTATCGAGTTTTACACGAAACCTTGCGTCGGGAAGGAGTTCGAGTACGGTACCTTCAAATTCGATCAGATCTTCCTTTGCCAAAGAGGTCTCCTAGGTAAAACGACGAGGGCGCCGCCACCAAGCCAAAGCGCGGCGCCCTCGCATAGCTCAGACCGGACGCAAATTTACCGCAGAAACCCGGCCGCGCTGGCCTTGCTCGAGCTCATAGCTGAGTTTTTGGCCTTCGCGCAGATTGTCCATACCGGCGCGTTCGACCGCGGAGATATGAACGAACACGTCAGCGCCGCCGGTTTCCGGCTGGATGAAGCCGTATCCCTTTTGCGCGTTGAACCATTTGACCGTACCGGTCGCCATTAGCAGTAACTCCAAGTAGCAAATAGAACGCCACACGGATGCGTGGCGCATCGGACATCGATTGGCTCGGAAGACACGGTCGGACGATCTCTAAGGAACGCAGGCCGGGAAGCCGAATTCAAACGGGTCGACAGGTGTTAGTTAAGGGGCACCGCGAATTTGCGCAAGTGGTCTTTAAACGTCGAGATCGCGGGCGAAGCGGGCGTTCTTTTGGATATATTCGAAGCGCAATTCGGGGCGCCTGCCCATCAAAGTCTCGACCAACGCTTTCGTGCGTTCGAATTCCTCGGCGGGCAGCTCGATCGCTGTGGGATCCGGTTTCTGCGGCAAGGTCACGCGCAATAATGTCCTTTGTGCCGGGTCCATCGTCGTCGCCTTGAGATAGCGAGCCGGCATCTCGCCGAGACCCTTGAAGCGACTAACCTCGACTTTACCGCGCCCGTTGAATGCGGTTTGCAACAATTCTTCGCGATGCGCATCGTCGCGGGCGTACTGGGTCAGATCACCCTGCGTCAACCGGTAGAGCGGCGGGAGTGCAAGAAAGAGGTGTCCGTTCTCGACCAACTTTGGCATCTCGCGAAAGAAGAAAGTCATCAACAGCGACGCGATATGCGCGCCATCGACATCGGCGTCGGTCATGATGATGACCCGCTCGTACCGCAGAGCCTCCTCGCGATAATGCGCGCTCGAACCGGCGCCGAGCGCGAGGATGATGTCCGACAATTCCTGATTGGCGCGCATCTTGTCCGCCGATGCGCTCGCGACATTGAGGATCTTGCCGCGTAACGGCAGGATGGCCTGTGTCTCGCGGTCGCGCGCCTGTTTTGCGGAGCCGCCTGCGCTGTCGCCTTCGACAAGAAAGATTTCGGTTCCGGCGGCGCTGTCGCGAGCGCAATCGGCAAGCTTTCCCGGCAACCGCAGCTTGCGGGTCGCGCTCTTGCGCGCGAGCTCGCGCTGTTGCCGTCGACGTTGGCGCTCCTCCGCGCGCTCGACGATGCGATCGAGCAGTACGCGTGCGGAGCCCGGATCAGCGCTGAGCCAATGATCGAAATGATCTTTGACCGCGCTTTCGACTAACCTGGTCGCTTCGGCAGAAGCCAGCCTTTCCTTTGTCTGGCCCTGAAACTGCGGGTCGGGGATGAAAAGCGACAACAAGATCGCCGTGCCAACCGTGACGTCCTCCCCAGTCGCCTGGGCGATCCGGCGGTTTCCGGCAAACTCGCCGTAGCCCTTGACCCCGCGTAACAGAGCGTTGCGCAGCCCTACCTCGTGGGTGCCGCCTTCCGGCGTCGGAATGGTATTGCAATACGAATGCGTGAAAGCTTCCTCCTCGTCGACAGGCCAGGCGACCGCCCATTCGACGCTGACACCCTCCGGAAGCTCGACGCGTCCAACAAACGAGCGCGGCAGCAGCATCGCGTGATCCTCGAGACTTGCCGCGAGGAAATCTCCGAGGCCTCCCGGGAAATGCAGCCTTGCTTCGGCCGGGACCCCATCCGGCCGCGGTATCGACGGCTCGCAACTCCAGCGGATCTCGACGCCACGGAAAAGATAGGCCTTGGACCGGGCCATGCGGTAGAGGGTCGCCGGCCGGAAGCCGAGTTCGCCGAAAATTTCCGGATCCGGGTGAAACCGAATGGTGGTGCCGCGGCGGTTTTGGGTCGCACCACTCGCCAACAGCTTTGTTCGCGGTATTCCGCGCCGATAGCTCTGAGTCCAGAGCTGGCGGTCGCGCGCGACCTCAACTTCGAGTTCATCGGACAGCGCATTGACGACCGAGACGCCGACACCGTGCAGACCCCCAGAGGTCTTGTAGGCATTACCGCCAAATTTGCCCCCTGAATGCAGTGTCGTAAGGATCACCTCGAGCGCCGACTTGCGCGGGAAGCGGGGATGGGGATCGATTGGAATCCCTCGGCCGTTGTCCCGGATGGTGACCCAATTGCCAGCACCGAGCTCGATCTCGATCCGAGTCGCATATCCGGCAACCGCTTCGTCCATGGCATTATCGAGGACCTCTGCGGCCAGGTGATGCAGCCCGCGCTCATCTGTGGCTCCGACATACATGCCGGGGCGGCGGCGAACGGGCTCCAGCCCCTCGAGAACCTCGATGTCCTTGGCGGAGTAGCTGTCGATGCTCTTGGAAGAGGGTGCGTCGAAAAGATCCGGCATGGCGCGAATATATGGGGAGTGGGTGCCGGCGCAAGCAGCATTCAGTATGAAGCGATCTTGTGGCCACCAGATGTTGGACGTCTCTTTGACGCATCCGGTTTTTTGCTCCGACTGGCCGTGTGGTCCGAGGGAACTCTCGCATACGCAGGGTCTTTACGCTTATGATGACCCAAACGATGATGACCAACGAGCGCAAGATCTGGGAAGCAGCCCTGCTTCTTGTTCGCCGGCACGGCGCGGCGGCCGCAGAAGTGGCGCAACGCGAGGCGCAGCGTTTGCGTAGCGGGGATGACGAGCTGACCTGCGTCGTGTGGTGCTGGATTGCCCGCTCCACCGCGGAATTGCTGCGTCCGATACCGAGCGACGACGAGCGGGTGCACTGAATCTCGGTTCCTTCGTCGAACCCCCCTTCACGCGCGCCATTGTCGGCCCGATATCCGATCGGTTGACTCCGAGTCCGTGAGGAAAGGTATGGCAGAGGGATTTTTCAGCCGATTCGGCGGTCGGGGAGCTGCGGCAGCAAAATCGTTCGCGGTTGCGATGAACGACGAGGAATGGCAGCGCAAGCTATCCCCGGCTCAATATCGAGTGTTGCGGGAGCACGGCACCGAACGGGCTGGATCGAGCCCGCTCGACAAACAATACGGCACCGGGGTTTACCACTGCGCAGGGTGTGGCCAGCCGGTCTTCTCATCCGATTCCAAATTCAACAGTGGAACCGGTTGGCCAAGCTTCTGGGCGCCGCTTGATGCTGCGGTCGGGACCGAAACCGATCGTAGCCTCTTCATGACGCGAACCGAAGTCCATTGCAGCCGGTGCGGTGGTCACCTCGGGCATGTGTTCGACGACGGTCCGCAGCCGACCGGCCAGCGATACTGCATGAATGGGGTCTCTCTCGAATTCCATCCTGGAGATACGCCCGAAACCGCTGCGGAGGATCCGGCGAAATCAGAGCCAAAGCCTTAGTTACGAGGCTAATTCTTGTTTGGGGAGCGGGGCCCCGAGCTGCCCCGAGCCTGTCCCAACCTCGGGTCATTTGAAGGCCCCATGGCTTGAGTGCCGTAATCGGGGACATTGGCGATCGGTCGCCAAGCCGCCACCATACCCGCCGTCGCGTCCGGTGCCGCCTTGTCGCCCCAGCTAGTGCAACATAATTGGCGAGGTCGACTCCAGTTCGGCACAGAGCCGGCGGTGTCCGCTAGATTGGGCAACTTGCTGCCTATGCTTCATGCACGTATCGTCTTAGCTACGGGATCGTCTCAGACGTTGGG
>Ga0182039_10001465_pt1 | contig 12610 bp, 5 predicted proteins | sample sta12Can44000111_FD_125975 | JGI IMG/M metagenome (GOLD analysis project Ga0182039, IMG submission 125975) | Lab enrichment of tropical soil microbial communities from Luquillo Experimental Forest, Puerto Rico - statanox.12C.anox.44.000.111 | ecosystem: Environmental > Terrestrial > Soil >...
CAGATTATTTTAAGTATAATTGAATTTGACTCAAATTTTATGTCGGGTATACCTTTCGGTGATGAACCTTCAATCTTGGATTGTTGGACCGGGCCAAAGTTGCACGGGGCAGGCGATCGACGGCGGCATTTCTTGCCGCAAACGTGCCGGCGACCCGAGGCCAGCGGCCATAACCTTTCCTACCTTGGCGACCAAAGGGTCAGGGCGCAGGCGATCGCCGCCGCCTTCAGCGTCATCATTCGCGATGTCCCCACCGACCCGCCACCGATTGCCCGCGGTCACTACGTCGACAAACCAAGGCACCGTCGACGTCCGGGCGTGGTACCGGAGGAAAATCTGATGTGCGGCATCATTGGCATCGTCGCCAAGGAGTCAGTGGCACCCGGGCTGCTTGAAGGGCTGCGACGCCTCGAATATCGCGGCTATGATTCGGCCGGTATCGCGACGCTGATCAATGGGCACATCGAGTGCCGCCGGGCCAAGGGCAAACTCATCAACCTCGCCCGGCGCCTCGATCAAGAGCCCGTGCACGGGGTGGTCGGCATCGGGCACACCCGCTGGGCGACCCATGGTCTGCCCACAGAGACCAATGCCCATCCAATTGTCACCGACCGGGTTGCCGTCGCCCACAACGGGATTATCGAGAATTTCCAGAGGTTGCGGAGTGAGCTCAAGGGGCTCGGCTATGTCTTCCAGACCGACACCGATACTGAGGCGGTGGCGATTCTGGCGACACATTTTCTCGGGCAGGGATTGGCGCCGCAGGAGGCGGTGGCCAAAACCCTGACGCGGATCGAGGGCGTCTTTGCGCTCGTCTTTCTGTTTGCCGGCGAGCACGACCTCCTGATCGGCGCCCGCCGCGGCAGTCCACTCGCCATCGGCTATGGCGAGGGTGAGATGTTCTTGGGTTCGGACGCGCTGGCATTGGCGCCACTGACCCGCCGCATCACCTATCTCGAGGAGGGTGATCGGGCGGTAGTGACCTCGCGTGCGGTGGCGATCTTTGACGCGGCGAATAGGGAGGTCGTGCGCCCGGTGCGCGAATCGGCGGCCTCGGGTGCGCTGATCGGCAAGGGCGATTACCCCCACTTCATGCTAAAGGAGATCTTCGAGCAGCCGGCGGTAATCGGTGATACGCTCAACGCGGTGATCAACCCGGCCACCCGCGCTGTGCATCTGCCTGAGCTGTGCTTTGAGCTCGGCGAATTGGACCGTGTGACGGTTATCGCCTGCGGCACCTCCTACCACGCCGGTCTAGTCGCCAAATACTGGCTCGAGCAGATCGCCCGCGTTTCGGTGGAGACCGATATTGCCTCGGAGTTCCGCTATCGGGCGCCAGCAATGCCGCGCGGCGGAGCAGCGATCTTCGTCTCTCAATCGGGCGAAACCGCCGACACCCTGGCGGCGCTGCGCTATGCCCGCGCCCAGGGCCAGAAGATCATCGCCATCGTTAACCAGCCGGAAAGCTCGATTGCGCGCGAGGCCGACGTAGTCCTGCCGACATTGGCCGGTCCCGAGATCGGCGTTGCGTCGACCAAGGCCTTCACGACGCAGCTCGCCGTTTTGGCGTGTCTCACGGTGGCTTTGGCGCGGGCACGCGGCGGGATCGGACAGGCCCGCGAGGTACAGTTGGCGGGTTTTTTGAGCGAGATCCCGTCGCTGGCCAGAGAGGTTTTGAACAACGACGCGCGCATCCGCGAGATGGCGATCGAGATTGCCAAGGCGCGCGACGTTCTCTATCTCGGCCGCGGGAGCGCCTTTCCGCTGGCCCTCGAGGGCGCGCTGAAGCTGAAGGAAATTTCCTATATTCGAGCGGAGGGTTATGCCGCGGGCGAAATGAAGCACGGGCCGATCGCGCTGATCGACGAAAATGTGCAGGTGATCGTGCTTGCACCGCATGATCACCTGTTCGAAAAGACGCTCGGCAATGTCGAAGAGGTCATGGCCCGAGGCGGCCGCGTCATGATGATTTCGGATACTGAGGGGGTGGCCCGACTCGCCGATCGCCTCGCCTATAGCATCGCGTTGCCGAGCTGCGACCCGCTTGTCATGCCCCTGCTCTACGCGATCCCGATGCAGCTCCTTGCCTACCACACCGCCGTCCTAAAGGGTTCCGACGTCGACCAGCCGCGGAATCTTGCAAAGAGCGTCACGGTCGAGTAGCAGGGCGATCAGAGTATCGCCCGCGCTTAGCGATAATGGGGAGATGCGGTCCTGCGGTCGCTTATTGAGGCCCTGTCGACGGACTGATTAGCGCCGGGCCGCGCAGTGTACACCTTTCCCCCCTCGCGGCTGTGCTCCTCCGGGCCTCGGGTTTACCCCGCGGACTTTAGCACGGTCGAAGCCAATGACCGGAGCGCTGCCCAGATGGACCAGCCAAGTGCGAGGGATAGCATCAACATCACAATAAACATCGCCCCTGCACGCAGGCGCAGGCCGATCCCATACGCGGATCGCCGGAGGCCCTCCAATGTCCAATCCGTCCGATAGAGAGAACTCCTCGGATAGTGGCCTCAGATTTGAGTAGCTTTCAACCTTTAAAAAGGTGAACCGCGGAATTTTCGGGATGCACAACCGCCGTGCGGGCTACAGCGGTGACTGATACGGGGAGTTCATCCCCGCCACCCGACCGGAATGCCAAGTTGCTGAAATTGACGTACACAACTCGCTCAGTCAGCGACACCCCGTTTGCGATCTACCCGCAATATTGTCGATCAACGAGCACATAGGCGACTATTTCGTACTCGGGAGATACGTCAGCTGCGGCAGCCCCTCCACGCCGATAGGAAGTTAGTAAGCAGATTGCTTGCCTGCCGTCCCGCGAGATGGCTCATATAGTCCGGGATGGAAAAGGCTACGGCAGGAAAACTCGTCAGCCGGTTCGCGGCCGCTATCTGCGCTTGAATTCGACCGACCATCGCTGGTACACGACGGCCGTCCGGCATCAGAGTGAACAGCTCGACGACGGCTCCCAGCTGAGCCCCCGCGTTGAGAACCGCACGGTCGAGGGCTTCGTAATACAGCCCGATATCTTCGAGCGCGACCTTTCCTTCGCCGACACCATCCTGAAATAGGAGCAGGTCGATCCCAGAAGCTCTAATCACATCGGCCCAAAACGAAGCGAGAAGGTCCGGATCGGCGAAGGAATTGCTGAAGCCGGAGATCGCTACTTTTGATCCGGGACGCCGCGCCTTAAGCAATGCCACCGTTTCCGCCAAATACCTCTTTAGAACGGTGCGTTTGTCGGGATCAAGCCATGTTCGGTCATCGATTTCGTCGGGTATGTACCAGCCGGCAAACGGCGCGCCTGCCGTGGTGGCGTTCAGACTATCGAGGAAGCCGGCCATCTCCTGAACGCGTCTGCGGAAATACGGTTTGAGGAGTTCCGGAGCTTGCTTGATCTCTTCCCAGTAGCTTGAATCCATCGCCAACCCGACCCAGACATGAATCCCGGACCGCGCGGCAAGGTCCAAAATAGAGGCTAACGGCGTGTAAACTGCGGTCTCATGTCGGGCTGTCTGGAACAGCGGCTTACGATCGAGGACCGTCCATTGCAAGAAGAGTGTATTGATCCTGATGGACCGCAATTCATCGAACAATTGCTGCCACTCGGCGGCCGGCCGGGCGAGTTGCACGTCCGTCAGCTGGAGAAAAGTGCCCTTGAGTCCCGAACATGCAGCACTTGCCGGTAGATGCCCCGTCAGGCTTACGGCGGCGAAAATTAGGAAAGCGCAGCTCCAGCGGATGCGCGAAACCGCCTTTCGAATTGTCACTCAGAACCTCGCAACGAGAGTAATAGAGAAGACCACACTCGGCGTCGCCAACGAATCGTAGACGGTGTATCCGAGGCGAGGTAGAAGCTCTACCGCGTCTCGCGGAGCGTGGTATTTGTCTTCGTAGAAGAAGCCACGGAGCGAGGCGCCTATGCCTGTCTCCGCCGATGTATTTGCTCCAATTCCGTAATTTCCCCGAAAGATGCCATAGACAAAGGGCGAGAAGACCAGCCTGTCAGCGAATTTGAAATTTACGCCTCCACGACCGTCGGCATAAGTAAGAATTTGATGTGGCGATTGCGCTGTGCCGGCGAAATCGACGTACAAGAGGCTGTACCACGACTGTGAGGCGACGGGATCGATCTCGTAGCCCGCGCTGGTCGAAAACGATACGCGACCCTCCCAGTTATTGACCGCGTTAGTGCCGAACTTGATCAGTCTTTCACCGGACAGCACCAAATTGTAATCGCTCAAGGGTTTATAGTGTATCCCGACGCCACCCTGAAAGCTATTGCCCTCAGGACTAATCGTACCGGGGGCATAACTAAAGAAAGTACGCGCAAATCCCTGGAATATTCGGCCATCGACATAGCCAATTTCAGGCGGCTGATACTGGAGTTCGACGCCCCCTTGGTTAGTACTGATAAGACTTTCGAGGTTGCGGGTTCGACGTTCGCAATAATTGCCGGTAAGGCAAAGGTTCGTATAGCCGTATGCCGTCCAGTGGGGCTCGACTGCATTGATGGTCCGGCGCAGCCCTTCGATCGTGCGGGCGGTGGCGTCGCGCTCCTCTTGAGTTTCGGCAGGATAAAGTTGCTGATTGTCGATCACCCATTTGAACTGATCGATTGCCTTATCGTTCTCGCCCAGACCAAGATCGATATATCCGAGGTCTTCATGTAGCGCATATCGATTCGGCTCTACCGCGAGGACCCCGGACAGGAGCTGCGCCGCGCCCGCGAGGTCGCCACTCTTGCGCAGCGCATAAGCAAGTGCTGCTTTATATTCCGTGTTTTCGGGTTCGGCCTTAACAGCTGCCTCGAGTTGCCGCCGTGCTTCTTCGTGGTCGCCTAGACGCTCCGCCAACTGGCTGAGGCGGAAGCTCCTCTCTGCCGTCGGCTCAAGCGCGACAGCCCTCTCTAGTTCCCCTCGGGCCTCACTCGGCCGCCCCAAGGCATCCTCATCCCGCGAAACCTCGTCATGGTATTCGGCCTCGATTGCGGCCGATAGCCACGGCCCCGCACTCAACGGTGTGAGCGTGTCGAGCGCCCTTTGCGGCTGGCCGGCTAGACGGTATGTCCGAGCAAGAGCAAGCGTCAATCTCAGCCTCTCGGCGGTGCTGAAAGCCGCGCCGGTTTCCTCGCTCCCGCCGGGTGAGGTTGTCTGCGCGGCGCCGACCGACAGAATTCCCTCCGCGAACGACAGAAGCAGGGGCCCGACCAGTGCCGGTACGGCGAGCCCGTAAGAGAATTCGATAAGTCTGGGGCGGCCATTCCTGAGGCGCGGGGGCGCGCGGTGGTGCTCTGAAGTCGCGTGGTGTTTTGAAGTCGCTTCGGCGCGCGCATGTGAGGGAACTGCCGGATCGTTTCGCCGGTGCTCACGGTATCGCCGCAGTTTCATTCCCGACGCCACAGTTGCGAGAGGTTGAGCTCGGTGATATGCCAAGCGCCTTCTCGAAGCAACCTGCAGCTTTATCATGCTGTTCTGTGTCGGAATATGCATACCCCAATGCAGCGCTGGCCCGCTGCCTCTGCGCCTGCGACAGAACCTGCGGGTCGGCCAGGGCCCGCCGGAGAAAAACGATGGCTAATCCCGGTTGGTGCGCCGCCTGGTGGGCATACCCCAGCGACAACGCAAGGTCTGCCCGGGGATGAGCATCATAGGCCGCGCGGAACTCCGATGCGGCCCCCGCAGCCTGGCCGAGACGCATGAGTGCAATACCTCGGTTCTCATGGAGGGAGGGGGTTACGCCACCGAGCTGGATGGCCGTGTCATAGGCCGAGAGCGCATCTTGGTCCCGCGCCAGACTTGCGAGCGCAAAGCCCAGCCGGGCGGCGTAACCGGCCCGGGTCTTGCGCGGAATCCGTTCGTTTTCGGCGAGCATCCGATAGCTCTGCTTTGCCTCCTCCCAGTCCTTCGCCTGCATCGCGCTTTCCGCCGCCTGCGCGAGCCACTCCGCTGGGTGAGCGGGCGACAGGTGAAAAGCTTCCATGAAAAGCGATTGTGCTTGTTTCGGATTGCCGCGCGAGGCTTGTATATTCCCTAAGCGCTCCAGGTAACCCGCTCTCCGCTCGGCCGGGAGGCCGCGAATTGCCAGAAGTGATTCAAGGGTCTTCGCCGCATCGCCGCTCTGACCCGCCGCGATTTGGGCTTCCGCGAGAGCCGCGAGGTTGTTCTCGCTCGGCTCGGCCGCCACGAGCTCGCGCAAACGTGCCAGCATGGCTTGACGATCTCCCAACCTCTGCGTCAGCACTGCCTCCCGCCGTATGATTTCGGGCTTGCTCTGCGCAGCCTTGGGCAGTCTTGAAAGAGCTTCCAAAGCCTTCCTCATATCGCCCGTCATCTCATAAATAGAACTGAGGCGGTCGAGGCGCCGGACCCGAGAGTCGACGTGCTCATCCTCTGCCCCGGCGAGACGCTCAAGATACCCGGCAGCTTCCGCCCGCTTACCAACCTGAAACGCAGCCTCGGCTGCGGCTTCAAGCGATTTCCGATTCGCTTCGATATCGACCGCTTTTCGGAACGCCGTTAGTGCTCGCGATGCATCGCCGGCCTTAAGTGCGGCGAAACCAGCGGCTAGTTGCAGGCGATTTTTATCCGCGGGAAGCGCCGCCACAGCCGCCAAGGACTCGAATTCGGTGACGGCAACCAATGTTTGCCCGGCTGCTACGAGTGTGTTGGCGAGCATCTCGCGGAGCGCGGGATCCTTCTCTTGCTGAAGGTCCAGTGCGCGCCGAAATGACCCAGCCGCGGCGTCCGGTCGCCCAGCGCCGAGCTGGGCCTCGCCCAAGGCGCGTAGGTTCGTTGGGGTCGGCTCGAGGTCCGCCAGGCGCTCGGCATACCCCACCTCGGCGTCGTGGTCGGGCAGCTTTGCCGCGAGAAACGCAGATCGACGTTCGACCCCGGAATCCCGCCGATCGCTCGGAATTAGATCCAGTGCGGCAAGGGCCTCTTTGAAATGACCGCTCTGTTCCGCGACCACGCTCAGCCGTTCGAGCGCATGATCTTGGTTCTTCCCGTCCGTCACATCGGCTAGGCGTGCCAAGTCAGCAGCCGCGACGTCTAAATGGCCCGCCTGCAGTGATGCCTCCGCTGCGGCCGAGAGCGCTTCGGGTTCAGGATTGATCGAGGCCGCGCGCTGCAATTCTGAAAACGCACGCGACGCGTCATTCGCCGCTTGCGCCGCAAAACCGGCCGCACGGCGTAGGCGATATTCATCGGTTGGACTGACTGCGGCCGCCGCCAGCTCTTCGAAATTGGCGGCCGCTTGGTCGAAACGGCCGACGCGAAAGAGCGCGTTGGCCAGCGATTCGCGGATTTCACTGTTCATGGCGCTACCCGCCTTAATGGCGCGCTCAGCAGCTTCCACCAAGTCGGTCCGCCCGAGTTTGGACGCGGCTTCGGCCAATACGGTAGCGACTTCAGGATTATCCGGCGCCAATTTCCAGGCTGCTTCCGCACGTGACAAGGCGCCGGCCGGGTCGCCACTTTTCAACCCGAGTTCCGCGCCAAACACCCAGGCCGCGCGTTTATCTTCGTTATCGCTCGCGACCCTAGCGGCCTCATCATAGGCGACCATTGCCTCCGCCTCGCGCCCGAGGCGTTCTAAAAGCTGACCCTTGGCCACCAGCAGTGTGCCATCCGGTCCCCAACGTGCTTCCTCGCGGTCCAACAGCGTGACTGTATCCGCTGTCGCCGGGCCCGCCACCGCGGCCACCGCCAAGGAGCGACGCGCATATTGGCTGTCACCAGGTGCCAGCGTATCACTGTCGACTGCAGCGGCGAGGTCCGTTAGCGCTTCTCTGTTCTCGCCCAAGGCCGCCCGGGCGAGTCCGCGATAAAATAGTGCCGGTACAAAATCGGGCACGAAGGCGAGAACTCGGTCGGCTGCATTGACCGCGGCAGGATAGCGCTTAAGGTCGATTGCCAGAATAAGATACCCGAATTGGATAACGAGGTCATCGGGATCGGAGGCGAGATACCTTTCCAGTTCATCGAAGGCTTCCTGATATTGCCCTTTGGCAACGAGTTGTCGGCTGTGTGCGAAAGCGGGGAACGAACGCTGACGTTGAAATTCCCGCTGCAACCAGGTCTGCGGCAGTGCCGCACGCAACCGAGCCAGATAGGCATCAGCAGCGCCCGTCGTTGCGGCACCATCCGGTGCGCTAGGCGCCACGCTCTCGGCGGCGACGGATACAGCGCAATTACTAGGTGGGAGAAACAACAGTGCCACCCAAAGTAGAGTTGCATGAAGCCGGACGAGCATAGTCCTAGCGCGCCGGCGCTGGATCAGCGCGAGCACCACGCTCTGCCTTGGCCAAATAGAAATATCTCGCATTTTGTCAAAATTCTTGAGAAATGCTTTCGTCGACTATAGGATAACCTACATCGGTTTCGTCTCGACTTCAAGGGCACTATCATCGGCCAGCATGCCCAGCGGCGAGACGAGCACTGGCTTGCATGCCATGAGTTGCTGGGACTAGGGCCTCTCGCTCAAGCCTCTTTGATCGAGACAGGCAACTCTCCTTTCAAACATGGGTGGATGCCTCCGAGATCAGAGCCCGATCCAGCTGGCCTTGTGCGGCTGTGTCGGCCATGGATATCGGGTAGCCCTGCTGTGGTTCACCGATCTGCTGCCGCGCCATCGCCTCTTCCAGCTGCTTCCTGGCGATAAGGCCTTCGGCGACCAAATATTCACCCAGAAGCTTACCCGATCTGGCTGCCTCTGCAACTGTCCTTACAAGATCCGGGTAAGTGATAGCCCCCATATCTATGAGCAGCTCTCCAATCGGCCGATATTCTATTGACCCCCGTCCCGTCCGGCGGATGGTGGTCTCCCGACGACCGGCCGGCTTCAGCCTCGCGTAGCCGTGGCGCAACGCCAGGGTGACCTCAGCACGACGCGCCAGCCGAAATTCGACCGGCATCTCCAGCGCCGCCTCGAGTTCTTCGATACCTCGACTGTCGGGGACGACGGAACAGGCGAGGACGACGGTCCCATCAGTCCTTTCCTCAACGGGAAAGACCGACAGCGCCTTGGCGCAGTGCTCCGGCAGGCGGCATAACAGACTTAGCGATATACCGTAAGGGTCAAGCGGCGTGGCGCGAGAGAGGTGCAACTGATCGCAAAGAACCTCGATAAGGGAATCCTCATCAAGCTCGCCGATGTCGACAATGGCCGCGCCCAACGGCCGGCCCGTTTTAGCCTGTGCCGCTAGCCCTCGATCCAGCTGCTCCTCGTTAATGAGGCCCCGCTCGATCATTATGTCACCAAGCTTGCGCCGATAGACTGCGAGCAGTTCCTCCTCGGGAAAGCTGTGCACGGTTTTATCCCAGCCGATCCGTTCGCCTGTCCTCAAATGCCTCAAATAGCGCAAGGTTGCGCGGGTGACTGCAAAATAGTTCACCACGTTCGCCACGAAATACCGAGGTATGATCAGCGGAAGCTGTGACCATCCGTAAATACGGCACGTCCAGAAATGACGATGCGCGAGCCGATTCACCAACAACCCGACATTGATGTAGAAGAGGTCCCAGAGCGCACTGTCATTTTCAAACGGCGGTGCAAAGATGTAGCGGTCGGGAAACAGGGCAGACGATACTTCAAGGCTTATGAGCCCCAGCGCAACGATATAGCCGAGCATCATAAACTGCTGGGTTAACAAAGCCTTGCGGTCGCGAAAATACAGGTAGCGAACTCGCCAATTGCCCCGCCAGCCAAATTTCCTCCAACCCTGCAACGCAATGCCTGTGACCCATCGCGTTTTCTGCCGTACCGAACTCCAGAACAAGTCGGGAAAAAACTCGCGCGTGGTGATAAAATCACACCGGCTGACCAGCCGCGGTGCGCGATGCAGAAAGGACCAACACGGCAGCCTTCGCTCGATGGGAAATCGCACAAATATCTGTTTTAGCCGGTGATGGCTACGGTACGAGAACTCGTAGTCTTCCGTCAGGCTGTCAGTTGCAAAACAGTCGCCATCGGCGGTCGCTGTCTCTAGCGCCCGCATTGAGTACCCAGTTCCGACCCCCGCACCCGGCACAACACCAGCAAACCACTCGCGGACGTGCATCTCCTTGCAGTGCGCCTCGGCAAATTCGTCCATATAATGGCCGCCGATCAGGTCCCACCACGGCCGCTCGAGCGAGATGATCGGGATCTGCACAACGTCCCACTCAGGCATCAGGCAATTGAAAAGCTTCAGGCTCAGCGTGTCGACGACGTCCTCCGCGTCGTGCAGAACGACCCCTGCGAACCGAATACCGTGTTTATCCTGGTATTCTATAATGCCTCGGACGATCCAGTTAAGACAGTCGGCTTTGCAGGTCGGCCCCGGATGGGGAACGATCAACTGGGTAACCTTCGCGTGGTACCGCATCACCTCTTCGACCTCCTGCTGTGTTTCGAGGTCGTTTACATAGGTACCAACAAACACGTGAAAATTACGATAGTCGATGTTGTGGATGGTATTCAGCAACGCGCGCCGAATGACCTCAGCTTCCTGCCACGCAGGAAACATTAACGCAAATGGCTGCTCCGGTTTCGCCGCCATCTCTTCGAGGTTAGGATGATGACATGTCGCATTACGTCCAAACCGCTCGACGGCCTTCATTACAAAAAACAGGACATCAACAAACAGATCATCGAGTCCCGAGATTAAATAAACGAGCATCATGAGGACAAAGCCGGTCTGCAGTGCCAGCAGAGCAAGCGTAATGAGATCGACGGAGCTCACCAATACACCCGCGTTTTCACGCACCTTTACCGAGCGCTCAGTTTTGCTTCAACTTTTTCTTCGACCACGCCGGCGTCAAAATTTTTCGCCCGCGCTGGCTGAGCCGCAGCGGCTGCCGACCGCCTGAGCGGCGAGTCGGCAGCCGAGCGTGTCTAATGAATCTGGGTTCGCTTACGCAGCCGCTGGAGCGACAAAGGTGTAGCCGAGGCTCTTTAAGCCGGTGACAGTCTGCTTGAGATAGCTGATGTTGTCGTAGCTGTGGTAGAAAAAACTCGCCCATCCATCCCGGACGGCCAGATTTCGCTGAGCATCGGCGATGATGTCCGCGGGAAGTCGAGCGGGGTAGGAAAAATACGGCTGCGGTTCGATCCCGCCCAGCGTGTCCGCCAGTACTTTCATGTTGTATACGTCGCGAACCGTATAGGGCATATACTGCCCGGCAAATTGGGTATAGTTGATCGGCTGACCGGATAGTAATCCAGTGAAGTATAGCCTTCTCTCGGCGGCGGTTGTGAAGAACCCATTTGCAGCGGTGTAGTCGGCCGCCGAGGCGGCGTAAGAGGGGAAGGTTACAAACTGCGGCATGGCAAAGCCCGCGGCTTTGTAGAGCTGCTGCGCGGCGCTGAAACGGCTTTGTGCCCAAGCGAGCGAATCCTCCGCCACCGGTCCCATGAAGTTCAAGCTGTAGTCCGAATTCATTGTTATTCGGTAAAATTCGCAGTCATCGCCGGTTGCGCCGCTGTATGGGTTTGCAGCGCTGTCGTATTGATGGGTATAACCATGGCACATCATGGCGCCGCCCTGGGATTGCAGGTATTTTATCATGGCGACCATGGCGGGGTTAGATTGAAGTGTTATGTTCGTACCAAGACCGTTGGCGTCGAGGGGGTCGAGGTAGTAAGGGATAATCTGGAAACCGAACGGCACATTCTGGCTTTTCAGCCAGCTACCGACCGACTTCAATGTGGCGGTATCATATGTGGGATCGATGTCCTCGAGCCGCACCAGCGCGCGATGTTGCACGGGAGTACTGGGGGCGAGTGCGTCAAACAGAAGATCGCAGAAGGCCAAGTATCGGTCGCCTTCGGATAAATAGACGAGCGGGTTTTCGCCGATGTAGGTGACGCTGCCGCCATTCGGGCCACTAGACCGCAATGCCCAAGGGAAGGTGGAGGCATCGGAACGGACGCAGTTGCCTAAAACGGTGACATTGGAACCGATCGATGCGTAGTTCATGATCCCGGCGGCATTCGCGGCGTACCGTTTCAACTGCTGGGTTGGGCGGCTCGAAGGCGGCAAGGGGTAATCGACCTGCGCCACGGATGAGAAATCAAATTCCGACCAATTCCAACCATAGACCGACGAGAAGCCTGGGTAACGGGTCGTCAGCTGCCAGATATTGTCATAGACCCAGATGATCGGTGTCTGCGTACCGTACACGTCGTCCAAGAAGGAGTTGGGTATCGGTTCGCCATAAGTCGAGCCGATATAAATCGTAGCGGTGTACTGCTTGAGCGTACCGGAGGTATAAGAGACAACGGGCATCGCTGTCCACGAGCCGAAGTGACTCGCCAAATTCGCAGACATGATTGCGTAGAGTTCACCAAGCCAGCCCCACTGGCCCGTCGTATCGTAAAGAACGAGCGTCGAGGTCACGGTGTGTCCTCCTCCATGAGGCCTTTTCCATGCACTGCTCGGGGTGTCGCCATCCGCTTATTGGAGGGCTTTCCTTGCGGCTGAAAGTAGGGATTGGATGAGTGTTCTCCGCGCCCGGAGATAATATATCCCGGTGCCACTCCAACTTTCCAAGGTACCCGGGTCGTCGCCTGTTGCACGGCCAGTTGCGCGCGGGCAGGGTCTCCCGCCAGCGCCGAGTGAGCC
>Ga0182039_10001467_pt1 | contig 12592 bp, 13 predicted proteins | sample sta12Can44000111_FD_125975 | JGI IMG/M metagenome (GOLD analysis project Ga0182039, IMG submission 125975) | Lab enrichment of tropical soil microbial communities from Luquillo Experimental Forest, Puerto Rico - statanox.12C.anox.44.000.111 | ecosystem: Environmental > Terrestrial > Soil >...
AACAGGAGGAGTTACCACCAACGATGAGTTGCCGAAGCTTAGAGGACGCGCTCGAAACCGCCGGTAGTGCGGTTAACCTGCTCCGGAACTCGCAGATCGGACCTTATGCATTTCCGGTGGTGCGTTCAGAATTTACCAACTGGAGGGATGAACAACGCGCCTGGAAGGAGACCTGCGCACTTCTCGACCAATCGCACCACATGACCGATCTCTACGTGGAGGGCCCGGATGCGCTCAAAGTATTCTCGGATCTCGGCGTCAATAGCTTCAAAAACTTTAAGGTTAATCAGGCCAAACAGTTCGTGGCGTGCAATCCTCACGGCTATGTGATTGGGGACGCGATACTTTTCTATTTGGATGAAAATAAGTTTAACCTCGTTGGCCGCCCTCCCGTTCACAATTGGGTGCAATATAACTTAGAGGCGCGCGGATACAAGGTCTTGGCGGAGAGGGATGAACGGTCCGCGGTGAACCAAGGGCGTAGAAAGACCTTCCGCTACCAGGTACAAGGCCCCCAGGCGGTCCGGGTCATGGAGAAAGTGACGGGCAAACCGGTGCCGGACATCAAGTTCTTCCACATGGATGAATTCCAGGTGGCGGGCCGGACGGTTCGCGCGCTGCGTCATGGAATGGTCGGACAACCCGGATGGGAGTTGTTTGGCCCCTGGGCGGATGGGGATAGAGTCCGCGACGCCATTATTCAGGCCGGTCAGGAGTTCGGGATTCGACAGGTGGGCTCTCGAGCCTATCCCACGACTTGCCTCGAATCGGGCTGGATTCCGTCGCCTCTTCCGGCGATCTATACCGGCGCGGAGTTGAAGGGCTACAGGCAGTGGCTGAGTGCAACCGGCTATGAGGCAACGGCTTCGCTGGGAGGCAGTTTCTATACCGAGGATATCACTAGCTATTACTTGACTCCTTATGACTTGGGCTACGGACAGTTTGTTAAGTTCGATCACGACTTCGTCGGGCGGCCAGCCCTGGAAAAGATGGCGTCCAAACCGACGCGGACGAAAATAACTCTCGTCTGGAATGGCGAGGACTTCACCCGGATTTTTGGCTCGTTGGTCGCTGGCGGGGATATCACTAAGTACGTCGACCTGCCGCTGGCTAATTACGCAACCTTGCCGTACGACAAGATCTCAAGCGGAGGCAAAACCATCGGGATCTCCACTTATACGGGCTACACCTACAACGAACGCGCGATGATCTCACTGGGTGTTGTTGAGAATGAATACAGCGAGCCGGGCACCGAGGTCACTGTTGCTTGGGGTGAAGAAGGGGGCGGTTCGTCGAAGCCGACTGTCGAGCGTCACAAGCAGGTCGAAATCCGGGCGACTGTGGCTAGGGTTCCTTACGCCGAGGTCGCGCGCACGGCTTACCGTCCCCATTGAAGTCGTTCGAGTAATCGCGCACACAGGAGGTATCAATGGCATATATTTTCCACCAAGACGATTTACCGAGACTGGAAGCGGTGGTGCCCGGACGAACGCGTACTTTCTTCGTCAACAAGGAATTGACCGAGATCGACGACATGCTGGCCGGCGTCATGCGGTATGCCTCCAACGCCTCTTCTCCCTATCACTACCACGAGGTCTGCGAGCACTTTTACTTCATCATGGAAGGCAAAGGTACCGTGGAGACCGAGGAGGGCGCGCGCTCCGTGGGGCCAGGCGACCTGGTGTTCATTCCGGCGGAAGCTAAACACCGTCTGCGGGCCACCGACACCGGCTTGTTTTATTTCGAATTCCAGGCGCCGAATCGCTTCAAAACCCACATTCTGGACGGCACCCCGGATGATCTGCGATGGAACCGCGTGGACGGTCGCGTGTGGGTACAAACCTAGAAACCGGAGACTCATATGACCGCCACCACCCTCACCTTTATTGATACGAACCAATTGCCGCGCGTAAAAACGGCGCAGGGCGAGGTGACCGAGATCCTGAACCACGCCCTGTGCGGAGCCAACAACGTCGACGGCATGCTGCGCTGGCTGGCTTCGGGCGAGCGATTCACTCCCCAAGTCATGGAGAAGCACCAGCTGATCTACCTGATGGAAGGCAATGGACGCATCGAGCTCGATAGCAAAGCCTACGATGTTTCCAAAGGGGCGGGGGTCTATCTCGGCCCCTCCGAAACCGCCACCATCCAGGCGGCCGAGGGGGCTCGACTGAAGCTCTTTCACCTGGTGGTGCCGCGGATTCCGAAGTAAAGCCCGAGCTACGGCTTCTTCGGCGCCGCGGCAGCTTGCGGCCTGTCGCGATAGACATCGTGACAATGGGAGCAGGACTCGGAAAGGCGGTCGGTGCAGCCGATGACGGCTTCTGGGCTTCTCTTTCGAGCTGCCTGATAACAGGCTTGGCCGGCGTCAACCAGGCCGCGCGCATACTTGTTCCAATCGGCGCGCTCGACCGGAACCGGTTGGCCGTTTTCGAGCACGCGCCCGGGAATAGTGACGAGATTGGCGAATTCGACGATCGCCATCGAGGCGTTCTCCACGTTCTTCCATTCCATCTCGTCCTTGGGCGACTTGGATTGAACATCGAAGATGAGGTTCGAGTTCGGATACGGGATACTGCGCATAATCTGCTTCAGATTGGCAACGGGCTTGGGCTTGTACGTCGCCTGTGCCTGCGCCGTCGCAACGCCTGCTAGAATCACCACAACGACAACTCGCACGGGGACCTCCTCGAATCTGTCAAGGCCGCGGGCCGCCGTCAACGGCTGAGCCGGCGAACACCTTGCGCCCATCGGCCAGCACGACCGACCGGGCGGAGGCCATCCTAGCGCCGTCCCACGCCGGATAAGCCACCACGGTGACGCGGTCGCCCACCTTCAACGAATCCCGCCTCCATCCCAGCCGCGCCAAGAGGTTAGGCCCGGCCGTCTCGAAGATCCAGTTGACCACATGGCCGTTGTCCTCGCGCACGTCCACATAAAAATAGGTGTGGGGATTGGTCCACTCGACCTTGGTGACCACTCCTTGGAAGTTGAGCGGCCGGGCGGCGTCGAACTCCGCGGCGAAAGAGTGATGCGCCCAAGCCGGCGAGGTGGCCACCAGCAGAGCGATCCCTCCCAATCCCCAAACCATATGTGACCTGCGCCAGAAACCGAACACAGCTACCGTTTGGCGATCGAATTCGCCTGCCGGGATCCCGACAGCTCCCGGTGGAACAGGTACGAGATGTCGACGGGCATGTCGTCCATGGACTTCACTTGGAGGACGAGCTGATAATACCGCGGTACGCCACCGGTAGAGGTTTTCATTTTGGCTACCATTGTCCGTGCCAGGACAGGATCGGTCAGGGCCTGTACCGCGGCCAGGACGCTCGAGATCCGGTTGCCGGAAAGGTAGAGGATGTCGCCGTTGCCGTACAGCCCAGGGATATGGCTGACGAGTGCGTGACTCTCCTCGACATCCGGGGAGTTGCGGGAAGCGCGGTCCGGCAGAAATTCCGGCTCGCCCGGGCGCGGATTCAGATTGCGAATGCCGTCGGGTTCGAGCACGATCTGCTGGTCGACGGGAACGGCTTCGAGCTGGCGGTTACCGGCGACTGGGCCGATGAACACCACATTGTCCATGGCGATTTCTGGCATCGAAAGCAGGTCGCCGCGCGTCAGCAACACGTGCAACTTGTGCGGGGCCAGGAACTGGCCGAGCAGAAAGGCGCCACTGGCCGTTCCCGCGCCGGAATCCCCATGCGCCGGAGTTGCGATACAGACGACGAGCGGCCGATTCGACGCGAGCAGGGGACTCCAGAGTTGCTGCAGTTCCGGGCTCAAGGCGGCGACCGACTCAGAACCGGTCCGCTGGGCCTTCACCGGCCGGGCCGCGAAGTACAGTGCACCGGCAACGAGCGCCAATAAGGCAGCCGCCAGCGCCGCTTCCGGACGCCGCCAATGCCTGAGGAGAGCTTCGATGACTCCCCCCGGAATTTGGGGGTCCGGCGACCGGGGCAGGAAAGTCACCTTAAATCCGCCTTTCGGCAGCTCGACCAGGATGGGATCGTTCACTCCCTCGATGCGGTAGTAGTCCGCCAGCTTCTGGCGCAATCGCGCCACGTGCATACGAACCACGGATTCCTGACGCGGATCGTAGGAAGGAGGTTTGCCGAAGGCATCCAGGCCAAGAGTGTACTCCTTGAGCCCGTCCGCCTCGCCGGAGAGCGATTTGTCCGCCAGATAGGAGAACAGACGGCGCTGGACCTCCGACAATCGGAGGTTCTTATTTTGAAGGATACGCTCGACTTGAGCCCTGATTGCTTCCGCCTCGAGTACCACCGTGGTCAAATCATATCACAGCCGTCCGGAGCGCCGGACGACTCCTGGTGAGCAAGGACCCGCCGCCATACCCCTCAACCGAGGGTTGAGGGTGGGGTCCAACGGTGGGTCACCCGCCCCTGCCATTACCCCCACGTGTTGGAATGCTTCTAACGGGAAACGAGCGAGGTGCCTTGACTTGCCGTCGAGCACGTCTGAGGTCCCGAGAGCTTTTCGAACCCCAGGAAACGCTCCTTCGGACCTGAAGGGCCCCGGGGTCAACCAATCAGCCCGGGGACTTTCACCATCAGGACCTTTTTCTCCAGACGCAGCCTCGACGTTTCGGATCAGGCCAGCTTACGCAGATAGCGTCCGGTGTAGGACTGCGCCGCGGCGGCGACTTGTTCGGGCGTTCCCGCCACGACGATTTCTCCACCCCGATATCCGCCCTCCGGACCCAGATCGATCACCCAGTCCGCCGCTTGAATCACGTGCAGGTTGTGCTCGATGATGATCACGCTGCCGCCGTTGTCGATCAGCCTCTCGAGGGCGTTCAACAGTTTCGCAATGTCGTCGAAGTGCAGGCCCGTGGTCGGCTCATCGAAGATGAACAAGGTCCGATCACAGCTCGCCAGGGCCAGATGGGCGGCCAGCTTCACGCGCTGCGCTTCACCACCAGAAAGCGTGGTGGCCGATTGGCCGAGACGCAGATATCCGAGACCCACATCGTCCAGAACCCTCAACCGGTGCACCAGACGGGGCGTCGCGTGAAAGAATTCCATTGCCTCGCGGACCGTCAGTTGCAGAACCTCGTGAATATTCAGGTTGTTGTATCGAATCTCGAGAATCCCGCTCTTGTAGCGAGTTCCTTTGCATTCATCACAGATTAGTTCCACGTCGGCCAGAAACTGCATCTCCACGGTGACCGTACCGTCGCCCTGGCAGACTTCACAGCGGCCGCCCGGAATATTGAACGAGAAATGGCCAGCGGTGTAGCCGCGTTTTTCCGCCTCACGCGTCGAGGCGAACAGGCCGCGGATCAAATCGAAGGCCTTGATGTAGGTGACCGGGTTCGACCGCGGAGTCCGCCCAATGGGAGACTGGTCGATCATCACCGTGCTGGCGATGCGATCGGCGCCTTCGACTCGTCGGCACGCCAGGCGCGGAACCGCGCTCAAGGCTTCTGAAGCTTCATCCAGCATCGGCTCGAGGTGGGGTTCGCCAGATTTGTGCAGTGCCTCGAGGGACCGGTAGATCACGTCATAGACCAGCGTCGATTTGCCGGAGCCGGAGACACCCGTGATGGCCACCATCATCTCCAGCGGGATCTCAACATCGATGTTCTTCAGGTTATGCACGCGCGCGCCAAAGAATTTCAACACCTTCTTGGCATGGACTGGCCGCCGCGCGCGCGGCTTGGAGACGAGCACCTCGCCGCGGAGATAGCGCGCCGTGAGCGAGCCGTTGCGATTCGCGATCAGGCGGGACAGCGGCCCTTCGAACACCACCTGTCCGCCGTGTTCTCCTGCGCCGGGGCCGAGATCGACGATATGGTCGGCAGCGTGCATCACATCCGGATCGTGCTCCACCACGACAATCGTGTTGCCCAGGCCGCGCAGTTCTTCGAGGATGCGGATCAGACGCCCGGTGTCCCGCGTGTGCAAGCCGATCGACGGCTCGTCGAGAACATAGCAGGCGCCCACCAGCCGCGACCCGAGACAGGTGGCTAACTGGATGCGCTGCGCCTCGCCGCCGGACAGCGTGGCCGATAGCCGGTCGAGCGTCAGATAGTCCAACCCGACGTCATTGAGGAACTTCAGCCGCTGCCGGATCTCGAGCAGGATCTTGGCGGCGATGGCGTTCTCTTCTGCGGCGAGATCCAGGCTATCGAAGAATCCGAGCGCCTCGGCGATGTTCAGCCGAACGACTTCGGCCAGGTTTTTGCCGCCGACTCGCACGTATAGCGCTTCTTTGCGCAGACGCGCGCCCTTGCACTCCGGGCACAGGGCATACCCGCGGTAGCGGCTCATGAAGACCCGCACGTGCAGCTTGTACTTTTTCGTCTCCAGGTGGTTGAAGAAGAGGCGGATGAAGTCCTCGACTGCTTCCCTCTCAGCGTCGTTCAGGTCGCAGTAGGCAACCGAGAAGCGTACTCTTTTCCCGGCCGACTTGCGGAAGTTGGCGAGCCACGCCCGGTATTTGGGCTTGGTCCACGGGTCCACGGCTCCTTGATCGAGCGACAGGCCGCTGTCGGGAATCACGCGGTTCATGTCGAAATCGACGGTGTTACCAAAGCCCTGGCAACGCGGGCAGGCCCCGAAGGGCGAGTTGAAACTGAACAGAATCGGCTCGGGTTGCGAGAACTCCCGGCCGCACGTCTTGCATTGAAACCTTTCGTTAAAGCGCAGCCGCTCCCCGCCCGACGCCGCTTCGAAGACCACTTCGCCCGCCTCGCGATAGCAGGTCTCGATGGTATCGACCAGGCGCTGGTGCAGGTTCGGACCGATGACGACGCGGTCCGCCAGCACGAAAACGGGTTTGGCGAAGTCGATGTCGAGCAGGGATTCCGGGGTCGAGAATTCAAAGATGCGCCCGCCCTGGAACAACCGGTTGAAGCCCTTTTTGCGCAACTCAAAGAGATGATCGCGCAACGCCTGTGGGCCGGAGTGCTCGCCGCACCCAAACAGCGCATACCAACGCGAGCCTTCCGGCAGCGCCACGAGCCGCGCCGCCACTTCGTCCACTGTCTCCCTTCGGACGCGTGTGCCGCAATTCGGGCAGAAGGTCTGGCCCACGCGCGCGTAGAGCAAGCGAAGAAAGTCGTAACACTCGGTGGACGTCGCCACGGTCGAGCGCGGGTTGCGGCTGGTGTTTTTCTGGCGAATGGCCACGGCGGGCGCGATGCCGTCAATCTCATCCACTTCCGGCTTTTCCATCCGCTCCAGAAACTGGCGTGCATAGGCGGACAGCGACTCGACGTAGCGCCGCTGGCCTTCCGCATAGATGGTGTCGAAGGCCAGCGACGACTTCCCCGAACCCGAGACGCCTGTAATCACCGTCAATTGGTTGTGAGGAATCGAAAGCGAGATGTCTTTGAGGTTGTGGACGCGCGCGCCGCGAATCCGTATAAAGTCTGGCACGGGATGTCTGGAAACTATCAGTATACCGCCGGGTATCTAGTTACAATTGAGAGATGAGCCCCAAGCTAGTCAGCCTGTTCCGGCATTATCAGAAGCGTCTGGCAAACATCCGAGACGTGAGCCGCGGTTCGATCGCGGAGTGGACGGTCACCCTGACCGTTCTGCTTTTCGGCTGGACCACGCTGTTGCAGGCTTACGTCATTCCGAGCGGCTCCATGACGGACTCCTTGCTGATAGGGGATCACGTGCTGGTCGATAAACTGGTGTTTTCACCCGCCGGCAAGAACTCCGCGCACTGGCTGCCCTACCGTGACGTGCGGCGCGGCGACATCATCGTGTTTCAGTCGCCCGTAGAGAACCTGACTTTGGTGAAACGCGCCATCGGGATCCCGGGGGATCATATCCGGCTCGACAACAAGAGGCTGGTCTTAAACGGGAAACTGATAGAGGAGCCGTATGCCAAGCACATCGCCACCAACGTCGACACCTATCGCGACTACTTCCCAATGAATCCGCCTGTGGGTCTGCAGCCCCACGCCGTCGAGATGCTCGAGCATAACGTGGTGAACGGCGAACTCGTGGTGCCGCCCGGCTTCATCTTTGCCATGGGTGACAACCGCGAAGACTCTAACGACAGCCGCTTCATCGGACTGGTGCCGCGTGACAGCATCTATGGAACTCCGTTTTTGATTTACTGGTCGTTTGACGCGCCCACGCAGGACCTCGAAAGCGGGAACATTGGCATCGATCACCTGGTCGACCTCGCCACGCACTTCTTCACCAAGACCCGCTGGCGGCGGACCTTCCGCTTGATTCGCGGGTATCCGCTGCACTCCTAGGTTCCCTCCGTTTCCTGCTAGGCGGCGGGCTCGACCTGGCCTTCGGAGTCTGCGTCACAATTTCGTACCAACAGTGTAAGAGGTCCTGATGAGGTTGAATCCGAATCCAGAGGCTCGGACTGCTTCTGCGGAGGCAGGCGCAGGACTGCGTTTTGATAAGAGGTCGGCCTGTCACTTACTGGTGAGCCCAGTTGTGTTTTTCTTGCGACTGAGCTATGCCGGAAGGCCTCAGATCGAGGTGCCAGGGCAAAACGCTAGTCGAAGGGTTGAGCAATCGAGTATCCGCGGGCGGAACCGCATCATGGTCGTCCGCTGGGAGCCCGCCCGGGCTGGCGGACCGGGGTTGGGTGGGTAGCACTCGAGCCCGCAACACACGAGAGGGCTTCGTTTCCCGGCGTCTTAGTCGGGTCCCCTCGACGGCGGCCCTCCGGTGTGCCGAAAAACCGGGAAGCCAAGCCTCGCGGGATCTAGCCGGCCGTGACTGAGATGGCAAAGGGCAGGCAGAGCCTCGCGGGGTAAAATAGCACTGTGCCCCCGTTGAGTTTCCCTGAGGCGCGCCAGTGCGTGCTTTCCAAGGTTCGTGGCGCGCGCCACCTCCCAGCCCGCGAGCCCGTCGAGCTGGGGGAGGCGGCCGGCCGCGTGCTCGCCGAGGATATCGCCGCCGACCGCGATACGCCGGCCGTCGCTCGTTCCGTCCGGGATGGGTACGCCGTTCGCGCTGGCGACCTGCCCGGCGAGTTGGAGGTGATCGGAGAGGTCCGGGCCGGCGAGAGTTTTCGCGGAGCCGTGGGCCGTGGCCAGGCAGTGGAAATCATGACCGGCGCGCCGGTCCCGGCGGGCGCCGATGCCGTGGTCATGGTGGAGCATACCGAGCGCATCAACGGCCGCGTCCGCATCGGACGGGCTGCCGAGCCCAATCAGTTCATCAATCCGCGAGCCTCTGAGGCGGCCGCGAGGGAAGTGGTGCTCCACTCTGGCAAGCGCCTGGACTACACCGACGTCGCCATGCTCGCCGCCTTCGGCCGCAGCTCCGTCGCGGTGTACCGGAAGCCGGATGTGGCCCTGATCGCCACCGGCGACGAAATCGTCGAAGTTCCCGAAATGCCTCAGGAATTCCAGATTCGCAACTCCAACATCTATTCGCTCGCCGCGCAGGTCGAGCGGGCCGGCGGTGTGGGGCGCATCCTTCCGGTGGCGCGAGACAACGAAGCCCACACCCGCCAGCTGATCGAGCAAGGCTTGGTGGCCGATCTCCTGCTCCTCTCCGGAGGTGTGTCGGCCGGGAAATACGATGTGGTCGAGACGGTTCTCTCGCGGCTCGGCGCGGAGTTTTATTTCGACAGAGTGCTCATCCAGCCCGGCCAGCCGCTGGTTTTTGGCCGCGCACGCGAGACGTTCTTCTTCGGGCTGCCGGGCAATCCCGCCTCCACGATGGTGACGTTTGAGGTCTTCGCGCGGGCGGCTCTGGAACTGATCTCTGGGCAGGAGGAAGTCACGCTGCGGATGCCGCTGGCGCGCCTCACCCGCGACTTTCGTCACAAAGCCGGATTGACCCGCTTCTTGCCGGCGCGGCTGAGCCCTGACGGTGGCGAGGTCACCCCAGTCCACTGGAGCGGCTCGGGCGACATCCCCGCGCTCACCCGGGCCAATGCTTTTCTGGTGGCCGAAGCGGACCGCCCCGATTACGCCGAGGGCGGGTTGATCCCGGTGCTGCTCAAATGAAGAGGCTCTCGCACTACGATTCCGCCGGGAGTCCCCGCATGGTGGATGTCAGCGCGAAGCCGGAAACCCGACGGACTGCCCGCGCCCACGCCTTCGTCCGCATCGCCCCTCGGGTGCTGCGCAAGCTGCCCGAGAACCCGAAAGGCAACCCTTTGGAGATCGCCCGCATCGCCGGGATCACCGCCGCCAAGCGCACCTCGGAACTGATTCCGCTCTGCCATCCTCTGAGGATTTCGCACGCCGACGTGGAACTCACACTGGAAAAACAAGGCGTTCGTATCGTCTCGAGCGCGGCCACCACAGGACCGACCGGCGTCGAGATGGAAGCGCTGACCGCGGCTTCTGTTGCCGCCCTGACCGTCTACGACATGACCAAGGCGCTCGACAAATCCATTGTCATCGAGGACCTCTATCTTCTGGAAAAGACCGGCGGCAAGAGCGGAGATTTCCGCCGGAAGGCTGCGCGATGATCCAAGCCGCCGTTTTGACCATCAGCGACTCGGTGACTTCCGGTACCCGCACCGACCGCTCCGGCCCCGCTGTACGGGAACGGTTGGAACAGCTGGGCTGGAAAGTCTCAGTCACCCAGGCGGTTCCCGATGAGGCGCCGGAGATTGCCGCCCGCCTGGCGGCCTTAGCGGATAGCGGGGAGGTCTCGGCAATTTTCACCACGGGGGGCACCGGGGTCGCCGCACGCGACGTAACGCCGGAAGCCACGCGCACCACGATCGATCGCGAGATCCCGGGTTTGGCCGAGCTAATGCGCGCGCGGGGGCGCGAGTCTACACCTCTGGCGGTACTCTCGCGGGGTGTGGCTGGCACGCGCGGCCAAGTGCTGATCGTCAACCTGCCGGGGTCTCCTAAGGGCGCCATCGAGTCGCTGAATGCTATCGTGGAAGTGGTGCCGCACGTGCTGGAATTGCTTCGCGGGCATACAAACCATCGAGCGGCCCGTCAGGAGTGACATGCCTCGGATCATTGTTGCTGCGCTTTTTTGTTTCATCCTCTATGCTCAGTCCCGCGACGAAGCCGTCATAGTGCCGCCTCCGTTCCGGGTCAGCACCGACCTGGTGGTGGCACCGGTTACGGTTTTCGACCGGAATGGGTCCTATGTCAGCGGCATCCAGCCCGAACAATTTCATCTCTTCGACAACGACAAGGAACAAAACATCCAAGTTGATATCGCGTACCAGCCCATCTCGATCGTGATTGCGATTCAGGCGAATTCGCACGTGGGATCGATCCTGCCACAAGTCCAGCGAGTCGGCAATCTGATCAGCCCGCTAGTGATCGGTGACCAGGGCGAGGCCGCGGTGATTGCCTACGATTCCCGGATCCGCACGCTCCAGGAATTCACCTCCGATCCGGAGAAGATCACCAAAGCCGTCAAGTCGATATATCCCGGCAGTACTGCCAACCGGATGATCGATGCCGTGGTGGATGCATCCCGCATGCTCGATTCGCGGCCGAAGAATCGACGCCGCATCCTGTTGTTGATCGGCGAAACACGTGATCTGAGCAGCGAATCCCGAGCGCGAGAGACGTTGATCGGCCTGCAGCTGGCCAACATCGTCTTCTATAGCGTGGACATGTCACGTTTCCTCGGCGTTCTGACGGCGCCGCCCGTGCAACCGCGGCCCGAGCAGCAGCCGGCGGCGTCGCGACCGCTTCCCGGCGGAGTTCCGTCTACTCCGACGACCGTGGCACAGACCTACGGCTTGGATGGAGGCCGGGCCGAGTTCGTGCCCCTCATGATCGAGCTGTTTAAGGACGCCAAGGCGATCTTCAAAGACAACCCGGCCGAGTTGTTTACCAAGGGCACAGGCGGCCGGGAATTTTCGTTCTATCGCCAGCGCGGTCTCGAGGAAGCCATCCAGCACATTGGAGAGGAACTGCATAGCCAGTATCTCATCAGCTACAACCCGAACAATAAAGAAGAAGGCGGCTTCCATCAGATTCAGGTTGTGGTAGCAGGCCGCAGGGATGTGGGCCGTGTCCAGACGCGTCCGGGTTACTGGCTGGCCGCCAAGTTCAACTAGACTCGGGCCGGGGCCGTTTGCTTATTTCACCTGAGCCTGAACCGCCGGCGCGTCCGGCTTGTATCCCTCGTAGTAGCCGATCAGCCGACCCATAGTTAATACCCCGGTCCAGATCACCAGCGAGAGTACCGCGGCCGCCTTGGCCCGCGCCGGGATCTGCGGCACGCGATCGATCTCTTCGGTCTGGTTGTAGACCCTCGGCCGGAAGACCAGAGCGTGCACTCCGACCAGCGCCAGGAAGGTCATCTTGGCCCAGAAGTAGGGGTTGTGATAGTATTTTTCGGCTTCCGAACCGGCCAGCAGAGCCCCCATCGAGACCATGACCACGAACCCGACGCGCTTCCAGAGGCGCAGGCCGCTGACCACTTCGCTCACTGTATATTTGTTCAGTGCGAAGCCGAGCAGGCGCATGTCGGTCATCAGGATCATGCCACCAAAGACCGCGATGCAGGAAAGGTGCGTCGTCATAACGATCGGGTAAACGATCGCGGATTCGCGAAGCTGTGTCAGAAAACCGACGCTCTGAATCCATTGAAACAGCGACAAAAGAGACATTCCGCTCCTCCCTAAAAGAACGCGATAAACAGCCCGC
>Ga0182039_10001474_pt1 | contig 12560 bp, 13 predicted proteins | sample sta12Can44000111_FD_125975 | JGI IMG/M metagenome (GOLD analysis project Ga0182039, IMG submission 125975) | Lab enrichment of tropical soil microbial communities from Luquillo Experimental Forest, Puerto Rico - statanox.12C.anox.44.000.111 | ecosystem: Environmental > Terrestrial > Soil >...
CTCATCGGGACCGGCCACCGCTATTGTATTTTCGACCAAAATGGATGCTGCGCATGGTTGACAAGACTTTTTCAACTGTGTGATCGACGGTCGAGGCATCTTTGAATCGGATGTGTCCACGAAGCGCTATCATATCGAAGCAGGCACAGTAATGACCCTCTTTCCTGCCGTCTGGCACCGGTCACAAAGCGCAGGATTTTCTGGCAAACACCCCGAAGTCTATCTCGGAAATCGCAGAAATTCTGGGCTTTGATTCCGGGTTTCACTTGTCCAAACAATTTAAAGACGCCATTGGCGTGGCGCCTCTAACCTGGCGAAAGCGACGGGAGCGAAGTTGACTTAGCCATATTAAATAGCCATATTGTCTTGTGAAGGTTAAGACCGCAGAGTTGAAGAATAACCTAAGTCGCTATCTTCGCCGGGTACGCGAAGCAGGTGAAACAATCATTGTCTATGACCGGGATAAGCCGGTTGCGATACTCGGCCCGCTGCCGGCTGGAGAAATGCTTGACCCGAAACAGAAGGTTGAACTTGACGAGATGCAACTTCGTTTCACTAGGGTCGGATTAGAACTTCGGCGGCCAAGCGTTCTCGTGAACAAATTACCCAAGGTTAAAACGACACCTGCGCCCGACCATCGCACTGATATTGTCACCGTACGGGACATGCGGCGGGCGCGAGAATGGTAATGCACCTTTTTTGGGATACGAGTGCCGTCATTCCTCTTGTCTTCCAAGAACCGTACACCGCTCGAGCACATCGGGCACATAAGGACGGACAGCGAGCGCTTGCCTGGAGCTGGATGCGCGTCGAAGCCGAGGCTGCACTACTTCGGAGACGTGCGGGTGCCGAGCATTGGCAAGAACTGAATAAATTATTGTCGGCTTTCATTTGGCTGGAGATGAGCCCGGCCGAGGAGAGTGTTTTGTGCCTGTTCAATCGACCTCTTCGACTACGAGCCTCAGATGCAGGGCATCTTTATGTTTTTTCTAAAGCGACCGCCGCTATTTCGGGGATCCAATTGGTAACCTTCGACCAGGAGATTCAGCTCGCTGCCGCCACCTGTTCGCTGCCGCTTTGGGGCTAGCCACAAAAATCACGCGTTGTAAAAAGCGGCGCGCTCATTGCGGGCTAGCAGAAAAGATAAAAGTTTTACTTGCCGCCGCGCTGCTTGAGCTGGTCAATAATGACTGCCCCAACAATAATGCAACCCTTGATAATCTGCTGCCAATAAGCCGACACATTCATCAAGTCGAGGATATTGTTTAGTACACCGATAATGAGCGCCCCGACAATCGTCCCGGCAACTGTACCGATTCCACCGGCTGAAAGGGAGGTGCCACCGATGACCGCAGCCGCGATGGCGTCAAGTTCGTAGCCGACGCCAAGCCCGGGTTGCCCCGAACCAATGCGTGCTGAAACCACCAAGCCGGCCAGTCCCGCCAGGAACCCTGCATAGACGTAAATAAGCATCTTATACCTGGCTGCATCGATGCCCGAAACCCGCGCCGCCTGTTCGTTGCCGCCAATAGCGTAGATGTATTTTCCGAATTTGGTATGGGCATAAAGGACGTGGGTAATAAGCGCCATGACCACCAGAATGATAATGGGTACGGGAACACCAAGCACGTCCCCCTGTCCGATGAAGTCATACGCATCGGTCAAATCCGAAATCGGCCGGCCGCCGGTGTAGAGCAAGGCCAGGCCGCGAATCGAAGTATAGGTGCCCAAAGTAGCGATGAAGGGCGGGATGCGGGTTTTCGCAACCAGCCCGCCGTTGATCAAACCCACCAAGGCGCCCACCAGACAAGCCGCCAGCACCGGGACAATGAAGGGAAGGTGAAGACCTGGATAAAAGGGGGCTGAAGAATCCGAGGACTGAGCCAGGCTGGCCGCGACGACCGCTGCCAAGCCGACCACCGAACCGGACGATAGATCGATGCCGGCGCTGACGATCACCCCGGTCACACCCAGTGCGATCAGGCCAACGATGGACATCTGTCGCACAATATTGATCAGGTTGATACTGCTCAGGAATGCCGGTGAGAGGATTGAGGCCCCCACCACCATGGCGATAAAAATCAGGAAGATGCCATATTTGCTGAAGATGCTCGAAAGCATCTGAGCCTGTTGCCCAGCGCCGGCTTTGTTTGCCGCAGCCACTCCTGGATTTGCCATAAAATGCTCCTTTTTCTATGCAGTCAAACTCATCCCCGTAGCCATCTGAAGGATCTTTTCCTGGGTTGCTTCTGCCCTCGAGAGCTCACCTACCTTGTCGCCGGTGTGCATCACCATGATTCGATCACTCATCCCCAGCACTTCAGGCAATTCCGACGAGATCATGATGATCGCCTTGCCGGAGCGAACAAATTCGGTCATCAGCCGGTAGATTTCCGATTTGGCGCCAACGTCGATCCCACGCGTCGGCTCGTCCAGGATCAGCAGATCGGGCTCGGTCAATAACCAGCGTGCAATCAATACCTTCTGCTGATTGCCTCCGGACAGATTCTTGATAATCTGCATCAGGCTCGGCGTCTTGATGCGCATTAAGCTCCGCATCTTCTCGCAATCCTTCTGGATTCTGCCGAAATGGATGAAGGGTCCCAACAGGTAGTTGTTTATGTTCGCGATGAACATATTCTCACGGACGCTGGCATTCAGGTAGAGCCCGGTCAATTTCCGGTCTTCGGTCAGTAACGCCATGCCACCTCGAATGGCGTCAGCCGGCTGCTTGATTGAGACCTCCTTCCCATTAATCTTGATGCTTCCCCCCTGGGTCCGGGTCACCCCAAAAACCCCTTCCATCAGTTCGGTGCGCCCCGCCCCCATCAGGCCGGCAAGGCCCAGGATCTCGCCGCGCTTGACCTGGAAACTGATCTTGCGAAATCCTTTTCCGCTCAAGTTTTGAACATCCAGCAGAACCGAACCCATGTCGGTTGTTTCCTTGTGAAACATGTCGGTCAGCGTCCGGCCAACCATCTTTTCGATCAGCATGCCGTCGGTTAAATCAGCCGTTGGGTCAGTGCTGATGTATTGACCATCGCGGAAAACGGTGACCTCATCGGTGATCTTGAAGATTTCATCCATTTTATGGCTGATGTAGATGATCGAGCACCCCTGGGCCTTCAAAGATCGGATGATATTAAAAAGTCCTTCCACCTCCGCCTCGGTGATAGCCGAGGTGGGTTCATCCATGATGATCAAGTCCGAGTTATAGGAAACCGCCTTAGCGATTTCGGCCAGTTGAACATTCGCAATGCTAAGCTCGCACATTTTGGCGCTTGGCTTGATCTTGATGTGAAGCCGATCTAACAGTTCAGCAGCCATGCGGTTCATTTTGCGCATGTCAACCAGGCCATTCCAGGTCAGGGGTTCACGGCCAAGGTAAATATTCTCAGCGACGGTCATCTGGGGAATCGGGCTCAGCTCCTGGTGGATCATCGAAATACCCTTTGACAGAGCATAGTGGGTATTGGTGATATTCAGTCGTTCCCCTTTGAAGGTGATCGTGCCCGAATCCGGCGCATAGATGCCGATCAGGCATTTCATCAGCGTCGATTTACCCGCGCCGTTTTCGCCCATCAGCGCATGCACCGTTCCGCTGCGGGTACGCAACTGGACATTGCTCAGGGCACGCACACCCGGGAACTGCTTGGAAATACCTTCCATGTTGAGCACGTATTCGTTTTCCATAGCTTGGTGGGGACGGGGTCATGTCATGATTTCATGAATGACTTGAAGTTTTCCTTGGTGACGGGCTGGTAAGGAATCCAGATGTTACCGTCGACCACTTTGGGATTGGATTCTTTCTTGACCAACAGATAAGCGGCGTTGACGGCCTCCTGACCCTGGCCGACGGGATCCTGGAACACGGTGTTGTTGAGTTCACCCTTATCCATTGAAGCCAAAGCGTCACGGCTGCCATCGGTGCCGCCAACGCAGATCTTTGCGAGTTTTCCGGCAGCCTTGATGGCCTGCAACGCACCCAGCGCCATCTCGTCGTTGTTTGAGGCAACCCCGTTAATCTCCTGGCCGGAAGCAAGCCAGTTCTCCATGATGGTCTTGCCCTGGGCGCGCTTCCAGTTGCCGGTCTGTTCACGGACGATTTTGATATCCGGGAACTTCTCCTTGACGGTTTTCTTGATTCCATCCGTACGGCCAATGGCGGCTTCATTGCTCAACTCGCCCATCAGGATGGCCAGATTACCCTTGCCGCCCATACATTTCCCAAGCTCCTCCATGTTCATGATCCCGGCTTCAATGGAGTTGGAACCACAATACACAACCCCCTTCGGCAGGTTCAAAGGCTTGCGGTTGACATACACCAGGGGCTTGCCGGCTTTGACCACAGCCTTGGTCATCGGTCCGGTTGCCGCGGTGTCCACGGGCAGGATCACGATGGCATCCATTCCCTGAGCGAGAAAATTTTCAACCTGGCCCACCTGCTTGTTGGTGTCATTGTTCGCATCGACAATGGTGAGTTCAACATCGGGGTGGTCCTTGGCCCATTTGGTCATTGCATCGCGGACCAGGGTCAACCAGACATCGTCGAACAAGGCCATGGCAACTCCAATTCTGATCTTTTGGGCGGCCAGCCCAGGAGTGCTGCCAAGGGCCAGTGTGATCAAGGCAACTACTGGAAGGAAAACTTTTGCTAGCTTCATTTCTTCTCTCCTAAGGCCATGGCAATTACGGCGCTCGTCAGGCCATTGATTTTCACGTGCTCTCGGCAGGTGTGGGATTGCTTTTGGATTGTGTTTTGGATGGGCATGGTTTGCTCCAGGGTTTTGAATTGGGGGACATTTGTGGAAGGGGTCATGTCTCAATATTCAACATTCGCCCCCGTATGGATTAAAGTTGCTTGCTCATTATCTATGCAATATTGAGACATGACCCCATCCACCCCTACCCATCGGTGGACACCCAGGTACCTGAGCTCGTCGACTTATCCATGGCTTCAAGGATTTTCTGGTTTCGTGCGCCGAACTCAAAATCCGGAAAACACTTTTCGTCCCGGCCGATAGCTTGGACCAGGTCATGCACTTCGAACACCTTCATATCAAAGTAGCCCAATCCGCCGCCGGCAAAATCAAAGCCAAAGAAGGCTGAATATTGCGGTACTTGCGATCCGCAATAGATGGTGGTGAAACCGCGGTCGCGCTTTGCTTCTCTCATTCGAAAGACTTGAAGCTCATTAAATCTCTCGCCGTTGTTGACGATAGTTCCCTCCGTACCAGAGATCTCCCAAAAGACGCCAAAAACGCGGCCGGCGCAGATGCGCGAAGCCTCGATCACACCAGCGGCGCCGGAGGAAAATTTCACCAGCGATTGGATTTGATCCTCGTTTTCGACCACTTGTCTTTTTGCGCCGACCGCCACTTTGCTTCCGTAGCCTGCGTCGAAATCGGGCACAGGACGCTCTTTGAATATCGTTTGGGCCTGCGCGGAAACCGTCGTGACATCGCCCATAAGAAATTGTGCCACCGAAACGGCATGCGCCCCGAGATCCCCCAGGGCTCCGGTACCAGCCAATTCCCTGGAGCAGCGCCAGGACCAGGGCAAATCGGGATCATTAAAAAAACCTTGATCAAATCTGCCTCGGAAGCGCGCCAATTCGCCGATTTCTCCGCGCTCAATGATCTGCTTGGCCACCAGCGCCGCCGGGGTTTTGATATTGTTGAAGGCTACCAACGTCTTGACGCCCGCCTTTTTGGCTGCGGCAGCCATGCGCTGTGCGTCTTCCACTTTGACCGCCATCGGCTTCTCACAATAAACATGTTTTCCCGCCTCAATGGCCGCCAGAGCCGGTTCCACATGCAAATGATTTGGTGTGGTGATGTCGACCACATCCACCTCCGGGTCTTCAATTAACCGGCGCCAATCACCGTAACCTTTTGCAAAGCCCAGCCTGCTCCGGGCCTGCTCTGCCAGCGCCTCGTTCTGATCGGCAAGAGCGTACAACACGGGCGTGCGCGGCAGATTTCGATACAAGATCCCTGCGCGCCGGTAAGCATCCGCGTGCGCCTGGCCCATGAACCCCGAACCGATAAGTCCAATATTCAAAGACTTAGCCATATCTACTTTTCTCCTGATCAGCCGGCTATGAGTTTTCTGATGAAATGATAGGCTTTCTCCGCGTATAATTTCGGTGGCGCTTTCGCAGGGTCCTGCTCAGCTTCCACCACGACCCATCCGCGATACCCTGAAGTCCGGATAAACTCTCCTATTGCCGAAAAATCGATGTCGCCATCGCCGGGAACGGTAAACATTCCTTCCCTGACTGCTGAATTAAACGACCAATCATTTTCCCGAGCGCGTTCCAGTACCTCGCGGCGCACGTCTTTGAGGTGGATGTGCACGACTCTGGATCCGAACTTCCGGAGTATCTCGGCGTAGTCGGCGCCGGCGGCGTAAGCGTGACCGGTGTCGAGGAGAAGCCCAACTTCCTTCGAAGTAGCTTCGCAGAAAACGTCGATCTCTTCAGCTTTTTCGACTACCATCTTTAAATGATAGTGATAGCCCAGCGTGATCCCTGTTTCCTTCAGCCTGGTTGAAAATTCACCAAGCCTGGTGGCATAGGTCGAAAGCTCAAGTTGTTTCAAGGTTGGACGTTTGCTGAGAGGTTCGTCCCACGGCGAAGCATCCCTTATCAATCCCATTTCCGCGTAAACGAATACCTGGCTGCCGCAGTCCTTCAGCAATCGGACATGATCCGCGGCGGCCTTCCATTCCTCTTCGACTGAACGTTCGCACAGGAAACCCGAGTACCAGCCGCCTATCAACCGAAGTCCGTAGCTGGAAAGAATCGACGAAAGTTCCCGGCCTTCCCTTGGAAATTTCCTTCCCAACTCCATTCCTTCATAGCCGATATCGGCGGCCTGCTTCAGACAGGTCTCCAGCGGAATGTCACCGCCAAGTTCAGCTAACACATCGTTAGTCCAACTTAATGGACTGACTCCCAAGTGGACCCCCGGTAATAAAGTCTCCTTAGCCATGTTGGGAGCCTATAAGGCAATCTAGCCCAGTTGCCGTTTTCATTGAGCCCTTGAAGCCAGTTCCAATAACACCTGCTTTCAGCATCTGTTGCTCCTTTTGAATTTCGCTTCTTAAATCGACTCAACCCGAGTCCACGAACCGCCAGCCGCGTAGGAGCGCATCGCGCTCTCCACAAAGGCTACCCCACGCACTCCGTCTGTGACGTCCGGAAAACCGAGTTCGGGTTTCGTGTACGGTTGCCCAGCCGCTTTGGCCAGCAGCGCCTCAGCTACCTCCGTGTAGAGATTTGCAAACGCTTCAAAGAATCCTTCCGGATGCCCCAGCCCCACGCGTGTCCAACGCTGCGCATCCGGCGACAGCCAGTCCGCTCCCTGCGCCAGGATCTGGGGAGCGCCGTCGATCGGGCTATACCGCAGGTGTTGAGGGTCCTCGTGATGCCAGGCCAAACTGCCCTTATCTCCATAGACGCGAATCCGTAGGCCGTGCTCGTTGCCCACAGCGGCCATCGAGGCCCAGAGTGTTCCGGTCGCTCCATTGGAAAATCGCAACAACAGATTCGCATTATCCTTAATTGCCCGGCCCTCAACGATCTGGCTCAACTCTGCGGCTACTTCTGTCACTTCCAGCCCCGTGATAAAGCGGGCCAACTGGTGCGCATGGGTCCCTAAGTCGTAGAGCACGCTCGCGTCCCCCAACAGGCCCGGGTCGGTCCGCCACGCGGCTTGCTTGTGGCCTTCCTTTTCCAATAGTTTCGCTGCCCAGCCCGACGCGTGTTCGGCTTGCACCACTCGGACCTGGCCAAGGTGACCGTTGCGAACCAACCAGGCAGCCTGACGCACCATCGCGTATCCGGAGTAGTTGTGGGTCAGACAGAAGATCAACCCGCCCTTGTCGGCAAGGCTCTTCAGCTCCCTTGCTTCCGCCAGGGAAAGACAAAGCGGCTTGTCACAGATGACGTTCAGGCCGGCTTGCAGAAATGCCTTGGCGACTTCGTAATGGCCGGCCGTCGGTGTCACGATGACCACGGCGTCAATCCGATCCTCCCGTTTGGCTTCAGCTGCGGCCATCGTTGTGTAGTCCCAATAAACCCGTTCTGCCTGGATCCGCAGGCGCCCGGCAGCTTCCAACGACTTCTCGCGGTCACGCGAAAACACACCTGCTACCAGTTCGCAGCGGTCATCCAACCGCATCGCCGTTCGGTGAGTCTCAGCGATTCCGGCCCCGGGACCGCCCCCAACCATTCCTACTCTAACTTTTCTCGATCCTTCTGTTGCCATAACTTTGCAGGCCCAAGCGTCTTTACGGATTTACAGAGCGTTATCATCGTGCGCCCCGTTCCTTGGGGAATTTTAGCCATAGACTGAACGATGCAGATGATCTTACTAGAGGACGTAGAGTGTGATCTCCAAAAATTGCAGAAACAGCTCAGATATCAATCAAAAAAACTTAATAAATTTGCCTGAAACCCAGTGCACTGGCGCTGTAATGATCGTATATAAGATATTATGATACTATTTATATCTCAGATAGTATCACAATGAGACAATGTTCCGGTGAGCGTGCGTCATTGCATTGTTCGCGGCGGCAGGTTGAATTTTGAAACAAGTTCAATCGGGACAAGATTGAACTCCTCACATCGCTTGGTAGCGGTCCGTAGGCCGATCACAAAACCCTTTACTGCGTTCACAATAGATTCCAAGTTTTGGGTTATTAGAAAGTCGATGACTCCGCCACGAAGCAAAGACTCAGTTACTTCGTCTAGTTCATGCGCGACGTACATGGGGCGAGTAAGCAACCCAGCCTCTCTGATCGCTTGCGCCAAGCCCAGATTCTCACCGGCCAGATTGTAGATCCCGCCAACGGCGTGATCGTTACCAAGAACCCGGAAGGCTGCCTCGCAAGTCGATTCGGGTGAGTCACTTTCTGCGACTACCTCGACTATGCTGATCTGAGGAAAGCGTTGTCTCAGCAGCGAGCGAAATCCCATTTCGCGATCCTCCCAGCAACGGTATGCCAGATTGCACGTGACAATCGCTATTCTTACGCCTGATTGCCGTTCAAGAGAACGGCCGAAGATAAAGCCCGCGAGTTGACCGGCGGCGCGATTATTGCCGCCGATGTATGTTGTGCGCGCGCTCGCGTCTAAATCCGAAACAAGTGCGATTACTGGAATACCCAGAGAACGAAGCTCGAGAAGCGCGGCCTTCACTGGTTCTGTATTTGTGCCCAGAAGGCCAAAGACATCTGATTGATCACGAAGTATTCCAATTAGTTCGAGCGTCTCTTGGTCTGAGTGGCTAGCGACGGCTTGAATTGAGACACCGTGAACTCCTTTCAGGACAAAGCGCTCAACCGCATGCAGCACGGAACGCGCAAAAGCCGCGTTGGTTTGCACGACGATACTGCAGCGTGTTGTGCCGTTCATTCCCAGAGTGCCAGCGCGGGGCAAGGAATTTTCAGATATCGAATTTGAGCCGTTTGTTCGTAAGCGATTCTGATACATTATGATATTAAAATCGCATTTATATATGTCATATAAGATCGTGTCAAATTCTTTTTTGATCTTTATTGATGTATAATGAGCATAGAAGAGCCGCTGGTTTAGCCTGCATTGATCACAAATCCTCAGCCGCAGTCACAACAGTTACATTGAATTGTATGAGGATTTGTGCTGAATGCAGGCTATGGCAGCGGAATTCGGTACGCTGCCCTATTTGTTATCGCCGCTCGGGAATAAGGTAAATTCCGAGACCGCTTGAACTGGCAGGTAATTGAGCTCACGCACAGAGCCAACGCCCAACCTCAAATCGATCAGTACTTGTCTGCCCAGGCGAACCAAGGATCGAACGTCCTGCGTAATCAGAAAATCGATGACCCCTGTTCGCAGCAACGGTTCAGTAATTTCATTAACTTCATGAGCTAGGTACAGTGGTCGCTGGGCGAGTTGAGCCTCATCGATCGCTTTTGCTAACCCGAAGTTGCCACCTGCCACGTTGTAGATGCCGGCGATATCGCGGCGTTTTTTTAACAAGCGCAGAACCGCCTCGTAAGTCGCCTCTCGCGAATCCTCTCCCTTGACGACTTCCACAATTTCTATTCGTGGAAAGCGTTGCCTTAAAAGAGATCGAAACCCAATTTCCCGGTCTTCCTGGCATAGATAGGAAAAATAACCCACGACAACGGCAACCTTTGCATCTCCCGCTCGCTCCAGGCACCGACCCAGAATGAAGGCAGCAAGCTGCCCTGCTGCTCGATTATCGATTCCCACATAGGCATTCCGGGCTGTCACATCAAGGTCCGAGACCAAGGCTACGACGGATTTTCCAGCGCCCCTCAGCTCTTTGAGCGCCGATTTCACCGGCTCGATATTCTTGCTCACAAGGGCAAGTCCGTCTGACTCTCGCCCAACCGTTTGGATGAGTTCAATCGTCTCCTCATCCGAGTCGCTTGCAGCGGCCTGCAAGATTGCGGCGCCACTTTCTGCGTTCTGCAGCTTTTGTACAGTTTCGAGCACCGATCGTCTGAACGTCTCACCGGCTTGCACGACAATTGCAAAACGATGGGCTTCACGCTTTTGAAGAGAAAAAGACTCTTGCAGCCCCGGCTCTCCACCGTTCTCCAGACGAGCGAGCACGCGAAGCACGTGAGCCTGCGTTCGCGGATGAACACCGGCACGTTTGTTCAGTACACGGTCGACCGTCGCCCGGCTCAAACCTGTCGCCGCCAAAATTTCATTTATGCTTACTGGTCCCCGACTTCTCATTCTAACGTCCACACGGTATTTCGCCCTGGGTCACCTCGGCGGTGCCAAGCGCCCTTGATGATCATGTCGATCCTCACTGCTATTTGCCAAAAAGAGATTTTTTGTCGAATCTTTCTAGCATTTCAGATTGACTTTATACCTCAAAAGTGCTCATGTAAATCAGAATTTGTGATTGATTATGATGAATCATGCTCAGAAATGGCCGGTCGAATGACGAGTGGAAAAAGGAAATCATCAAAATGTCTATCAATGTCGGAGTTATCGGAACTGGAAACATTGGACAGGACCACATCCGCCGGATCACCCAGGCGTTGTCCGGGGCACGTGTGGTGGCAGTGACTGATATCGATCTGGCACGAGCCCAGAGGATTGCCAAGGACCTTGGCGGCTGGGCCGAGAGCACCGGACAGAACGTCATTGCAGCAAAGGATGTGGATGCTCTCATCGTCACCTCCATTGGTTCGACCCATGAAGAATACGCTCTGGCGGCGATCGCAGCCGGCAAGCCGGTGTTCTGTGAAAAGCCCCTGGCGACCACCGCGGCCGCCTGCAAGCGCATTCTTGACGCAGAAGTCGCCTGCGGCAAGCGTTTGGTTCAGGTCGGTTTTATGCGTCGCTACGATGCTGGCTATCGCCTTTTAAAGGAAGTCGTCACCAAAGGGGTGATCGGCGCGCCGCTAATGGCCCATTGCGCCCATCGCAATCCGACCGTCGGTGACAATTACACCACCGACATGGCCATCACCGACACCGCCATCCATGAAATTGACGCCATGCGCTGGTTGCTGGACGACGAATATGTTTCTGCCCAGGTTCTTTATCCCAAGAAAACCAGCACAGCTTCCAAGCACCTGGCCGACCCCCAAATCGTCCTGCTTGAAACCGCCACAGGTATTCGGGTCGACGTCGAAGTGTTCGTCAATGCCGTTTACGGCTATGACATCCAGTGTGAACTGGTTGGTGAAACCGGTGTCGCTCGCCTCCCGGAACCCTCCAACGTCCTACTGCGCAGCGAGGCTAAGCTGAGCGTTGAAATTCTCACGGACTGGAAAAAACGCTTCATCGCATCCTACGACGTCGAGTTGCAGGAATGGATCCATTCGGTGGCATCCGAAAAGATCAGTGGCCCGTCGTGCTGGGACGGTTATGCTGCCGCCGTCACTGCCGATGCCTGTGTTGAAGCCCAAAAGACCGGTAAAATTGTGGAAATTAGACTCGGTTCGCGTCCGGCTTTATACCGTTGAGACACAGATGTATGAAACCTATCGCCGCACTTACATTGGGCTTTTTTGGCCTTGTGACCAGCATCTTTGCCGTGTCTTCCGAACAGACAAATGGTAAACTCACACTTGGCGATCCGATTCCTGAGGTCACAGCTCAGGATTGCTTTTGGAGTTCCACTGATTCAGGAGTCTCGCGCGACTCGACAGGCATATCTTTTCAAGGACGGAAAGCTCGTCTGGTTAGACACGAAAGCCTCGACGGATAAGCAGGCTCAGGATCTCCTGGGAGTGTTGGCCAACCGTTGATTGTGATCTGTTTGTCGCGGTTTTGGTAGCGGTCGCACTAGCGAGGCCTACGGCTTAGCTAGAACCAGCTGCGAAATGCCATTTCGTGTGAGTTTAGAGAGCATACGTGCAAGGGATGTGGTAGGGGCGGATCTCCGAGCCGCCCGAGGAGGGTGACGGCGCAAGCCATGAACCGGCCGGCTCGGAGATCCCGCCCTACCAACACCGAACACCGTTGGGGACTATGAGCAATGTGGCAATGTTGCATTTACGCCACTCTGTAATTTCGCCGA